>Ga0209343_10008680_pt1 | contig 11763 bp, 9 predicted proteins | sample RifCSPlowO2_02_FD_184026 | JGI IMG/M metagenome (GOLD analysis project Ga0209343, IMG submission 184026) | Groundwater microbial communities from Rifle, Colorado - Rifle CSP2_plank lowO2_0.2 (SPAdes) (version 2) | ecosystem: Environmental > Aquatic > Deep subsurface > Groundwater | place: Rifle... | reverse complement strand
ATTCACTATTTGTAATCTTCCCTTTCTCCTTTACATACAGTACAGCCTTAGATTGTCTTTCATTTAATCCCATTTTTCGTAAATTTTCTTCACTAAAAATGTCTTTATAGAAGTATATTGAAAAGCCGCCAAACTCTTCTTTAAACTCCGGTTCAATCCGCCTTTCAGCCTCTTGCCGCAAGAGCAGAATGGTTTTTAATATCTGCCCCATAGGTTGACACAATCACACTTAAAGATAATCGTTCTGTTTATCGTACAGGTAATTCGGATTATTAATCTTTTCCGTTCACTTCCAATTTATCTTCAATATCACTCCTGAATGCCCCCTTTATCAACCTTCCGTCTTTTAAATATTCAAAAAACTCAGAATAACTATTAGGACTCATGAAGTGAAAGATATATTTCTGTTTAATCCCTGCTTTTTTTAATTCATTATTGAGGTCTACAAAATGCTGCCTCGTCCATCTCAATTTTGCCTTGTTTTCATCAGAATCATCGCCATCAGCCTTTATTTCAACAACAATGATATGATCAATCCCGTCATGATATATCTTAATAAAGAAGTCTGGATTAAATTGCTGGTTTTTCTGGGGATGCTCCCCCTTTCTCCATGAATATTCAATAGTGTAAAATCCTTGGTCTCTTGATTTGACCCATGTATCAATCTTCTCCGCAATTTCTTTTTTACATAGATGTTCTACGAACTTCTTCTCAGGCTCTGCTCTTGTAAAGAGAATATTAAGAGGTGTTTTAAAAAGATACTGGTTTACCTCTCTTTCAGCGCTTTTAGGTAGGCTTTCATCCTTTGCTATTTCCTGAAGAATATCTTTGACTTCGTCTATCAGTTCATTCTTAAAGTTATCTGTATAAAAAACTGTAGCATTATGTCTCAAATTTCCAACAGCAATGGTTTCCTTCTCCATGCCAGATGTAAATGCAGGTTCTGGTTTATTTACTTTTCTTACATTTACAACCGTCTTTCCTTTTTTTCTCAACAGTGTTCCAAAAGCCTGAAGCACCTTTTGTCTATTCTTCTCTACCAATCTATCCCCTTTGATACCCCTTCTATCCATAGATGTTCTGATTATCTTCTTTAATACTTCTTTTGGAGGCAGGTCATTCTTTGTATATTCACCTTCTGTCAATCGTAAAATCCTTCCTTCCCATTCCCTTGTTTTAAACTCCTCATAGATTTTATTTACCACCTCATCAACAGTATAAGTGTTATACTCTACCAGTGTATTTTTTGAATATATCTCACCTGCCAGATTTGTATATTCTGTGCCTTTTTCTTCATCTTCAATCTGTGAAATCAATTCAATATATCCCTTTGTGTAGTCAAAACTCTCTGTATCCTTTTTTGCCTCTTTTTCCTGTGGGTCTTTATCGTAATTGATATTGTAAAGAGTAAAATTATATTTAGCCCTCTCCCCACTTTTTAAAATAAAACTTGTCAATTTCATTTCAATCTCAAGTATTTCATCAACAAGCCCTTTGATATTCCTACTCCATGCATCGTGGTTAAATACTCTGACTTTTGGCTGTGGAGATTGGTATTCAGGAGGTATTCTTAACCCTCTACCAAGAACCTGGGCAATCAGGAGTTTTGAATTAAAAGCCCTGTCTTCCCATGGAACAATCTGAAATATATTATTCACATCCCACCCCTCTGTAAGCATTGAAACAGAGACAATCCACTCTGTAGAATCATCCTTATCATCTACACTCTTAAGTTTTGCCACATTTGCCTTATGTTCCGGTGCAGATGTAACTATCAATACCTTTTTCTCAATTTCCTCTCTCGGTAGAGACTTCTTTTTTGATAAAAAATCTATCAGGTTTTCAGTTAATCTCTTTGCATTTGTAATATCCTTTGTAATGAGAATAGTTAATGGTTTTACTTTTCTGTAGTTATTCTGCTTTTCAATATGATTGTCGTATATCTTCTGAAATTTTTCGGTATCACCAATGCTTTCGTCTTTACTGACATAATCCACCATTTTAACCATCCTGTCATCCACAGCCTGTCTGAGAGAATACCTATAGATAACATCATTAAAGTATTCATCTTCAATATAAGCTGTTCCAGTAAAACCAATCATATATTTGAAGTTGTAATCAAAACTTAACAAAAAGTCTTTCCATTTTTTAATACTTTGACTCTCTTTATCTCTGCCTAAAACCTTGTTATAGGCATGATGCACCTCATCGCTTAACACCAGCACCCTTTCGCCATTACCCAGAAGGCTATCCCTTATGGATGACCCTGTCTTTTCATAAACTGCATGAATATTCTCAACACATATATCTCCATCTTTTATTGTGCTATTTGCATCTATTATTTTTGGGTTTTTATATTTTGCGTCTTCAGGGATTGTCTGTTTTAACTTGCTATCTCCGCTTAAGGATACAAACTTTTCCATAAGTCCTTTTTCAATAGTCAGAGATGGACACAAGACAAGCACCTTATCTACAAGTCCAAGCCCAAGCATTATCTGAGCAATACCATAGATAACATAGCTCTTGCCTGTCCCTGTTGCCAAATCTATAGTGGCAGAAAATTTATTGGGAAGCTGTAGATGGTGGAAATACTCGTTTATATCCTTGTATCTGGTATGTAATTCTGAATTTTTATTCCAATTTTCTTTGACCAAATCCTCAACAGATTTATATCTGCCTGATGCAAGATAGATAATTATATTCTCTATAGCCTCTCTCTGATACTGTCTATCACCGCATAACACATCAATAAACCTATCCCACTTTGTGAGGTCAAGTTTTATAGGGTCGTATGATTTACTAACCTCTAAAACAAGGTCTTTTGTATTATAGGTTTTTATCTCAAGCATGGTTATTTTTTAATGGATAAAACCTCTTTAAATTCATTTCCATATATGTCAACATACACAGCCATTATTCTGTCCCCGCAATCCTCTTTATTCAGCGGGATTGAAATCTTTTTAAGATGCTTCAATTCCTTTTTAATTTCATCTTCTGTTTCTTCCTCTTTTTTCTTCGGCAGTAAGTCCTCTGCAAAATAAAACTCATCCATTACGAATTCTTTTCCGTTGTAATCCTTATCAACAAGCACCATTGCAAGGGATTCAAAATTTTCTAAATCCTTACCTGTCTCTTCTTCAAGATAATTAGAGAGGAATTTTGTAATCTGAATCTCGGCAGTCTTCCCATTAACTTTAAGTTTTGATTCTACCTCTGGTTGTCTTATAAAGTGAAAGCCGATAGCGTCATCAAGGTCATTGACATTTCTTTTGCTCTGGGGCTGTCTGAATTTCTTAAATTGGACTTTGTGGAGTTCCTTTATTATCTGGTAAGGCACTTTGAGGAAATAGTATCTAACCTTGCCAATCTCGTGATAGTCGCTTATAAAGTCCACATAATTGGCAGGGGCAATAATATAAAGCCTTTCCCCGATTTTACTGCCTATGTGTGAATGTAAATCCTCAAGGTATTCCTCATCCACCGAAGCATTTCTGAATTGCCAGTAAGGATAGACCAGAACATAATAGCCATCTTTCTTCTGTCCATCTATCTTAATACCGCTTATCTTTTTATCAATTGTCTCTACCTCAAAGAGATTCATCACAAAGTTAATGTAATCATCTTTTTTAAGTTCAAAGATTTTTTTCAGATTGTAAAGTCCTGTGTTAATAGTGACAAAACTCCTTGCATTTTTGCCGTACTTCTTTTTGGAATTTTCCAAGTTCTTGCTGTCCTGAATGGTCAGGATTCTTTTCTGCATTGTGTAAAATGCAAGCTTGCCAATATCGCACGCAATCCACCGCCTGCCAAGCTTTTCTGCTACTGCAAGAGTGGTTCCACTCCCAGCAAAAAAATCCATTATAAGATCGCCCTTGCTTGAACTCGCTTCGATTATTCTCTTGAGCAACAATTCTGGTTTTTGTGTCGGATATCCACAACTATCTTGTGGTGTATAGGCATAAGTACCGACTGGATAGTCGTTAAACGTATGCGCTAAGTCCTCTTTTCCTATCCACACACTCCAAGCTTGTTGTGGTCTGTTTGCATTTGCTAATGCTATAACTTCTTCTTTGGTGAGATTTGGACTATCAGAAATATATGACTTCAGATAATTTGATCCTCCACTACTCTCTCTACCCCTTGTATAAAACCATCCCTGTTTATCCTTTTGGAGAGCTTTGATTATTCTTTGCGATAGCCCTAACCTATTAGGAGGATTGAATATCGCACTGGGACCTTTGTAGCAGTATATGGCTTCGTGTGCTTTGGGATAAAACTTTCCTGAACCCATTAGGCCACAGACCCATATTATTTCTGCAAACTCAAACTCTTTAAAAAGCTCGTCAAGAACAATTTTTATATAGTGTCCTTTTCTAAAATCCACATGTACATAAATGCTTCCATCGGGAGCTAATAAACTTTTTGCCAAGATAAGACGCCGTCGCAAGAATTCAATAAAATCGGCCCCTCTTTTTTTATCAGAGTAAGCACTTTGACCCTGTCCAGCTTTAAAATCACTTTCCGTCGCAAACGGCGGATCAATATAGATCAGCTTGACCTTGCCTTTTACCTTATCCTTTATCAAAAGGTCTTTATTTTCACAGACGGTCTTTAAAAATTGCAGGTTATCGCCAAAGACAATCATATTGCGCCAGTCTTTATCTCCTGCCGGATACTCATCTCCGTTAAAGATTTTTTCGACCTGCAAAGGCACAGGGAAAACTCCATCTTCATTGGCAAGGATGTCTTCCTTCCGCATCTTGCCGGCATATACAAGCTCATATTCCTTTTGCTTTGTAGGGAAGAGCTTGTACTTATAATCATCCGGTATAGGTTCGCCTTTTTGGAGATTGTCTATGAGAAATTGGATGTCATATTCATTGAGTTTGTTCATTGTTTTATCTTCCTACTTGTTTTGCTGCCTTTTCTACCCATGTGCCTAAGTTATTATAGCCGTCATCATATACCCAATCATAAGTAGCTATTGTAACTATATTGTCGTTATGTTTAAATGTGAAAATATCAAAAGGATTTTTCCCTTTTAAATCAATTCTTCCATTTGAATCTTTTAAGTTATGAATATAAATCCCCAACAAACCATTTCCAGTCTCCCAGCTTTTATTTATCTCGTATTGAACATATTTTCTTTCAGAAGTTTCATAACCAATCAAAACAACAGTTACAGATGTGCCTTCTAACTGCTTATCAATCCACCTTTGTATTGCTTCTTCACCTTTCTTTTTTACTTCTTCCCAAGAAGCAGAGTCCCAAAATCCTGCTGATTCCCTATCAGGTTTAGTTACCCAACTATTACGAATTTGACCTGCCCTCCAAATATCTCTCTCATAGTGGAAGCTGAAAAATACCCTTCTTGCCATTTTAATTACCTCCTTTGCATAAAAATAAAACTGATGCATAAATAACAATCAAAATTGCTATACACCCATAAAACCAGCCTAATGTTATTGAAAACATGATACTGAGTCTTGACTGAACTTTATCCTTAAATCTGTAAGCATTCATGTCAAAAAGATATTCATCTGTGATAAGCCGATTTTTAACAACCCACTTATACAACTCTCTATACATCTTTTCTTGCCAAAGGAAATAAGCATCCAGAAACCAGAAGACCAAAAGAGGAATAAAGGCAATTAAGACCTGATATTTATTCCCCTTTAAAAGAAGTGTTACTACTACCAGTGTAATAGCCCATCCTTTAATCATAAAGGAATTAAAAGCCATTCGTTTAATAATGTCCTGAATTATCTTTATCTCCTCGATAAAAAACTTTTCTAATTGTTCTTTTTCTAACATTGGGAATCACCTCCCTTTAACATTCCTTCTGCCTGAAAACTAAAGTGTCCATTTCTACTGACAATTATATGGTCTATTACCTCAATGCCAACTATTTTTCCAGTTTCTATCAGCCGTCTGGTTATAGCAATATCCTCTTTACTCGGACTTATATCAGCAGAGGGATGGTTATGAACAAAGATTATCCCCGCTGCCCTATCACTTATAGCATCAGCAAATACTTCTCTCGGATGAACAACGCTATGGTTTAAAGTGCCTATAAAGACCGTTCTTTTTTGAATCAAATTAGATGCACCGTCCAGAGTTAAACTCAAAAAATATTCCTGTTTTTTAGTCTTTAATTCCCTCGCCAAATTTACAACATCTTCAGTATTTTTTATCTTTATACCTTCGTTTACCAAGAATCTCTTAGCAAATTCAATTGCTGCCATTATCTGACACGCCTTTGCAAGCCCCACACCTTCAATATTCTTTAATGTTTCTATATTGATGCTGTCAAAATTGTCTTTCGTTAAATTTAGAATATCCTTTGCCACTTCAAACACACCTTTACCCTTTATACCACTGCCAAGCAAAACAGCCAATAACTCAAGATTTGAAAGTGCCTTTGCACCTTTCAGCTCCATCTTTTCACGAGGTCTATCAAATTCTGGAATATTTTTAATTTTCTTCATAGTTATTTAAAAGTTGCGAATAAATCGGGCTATATAGATTCTCTCTTATAAAGAATAGAAAAATTAGGGACAGCGACCATTATCCTCTATTCCATCTATCACGAATTTATGCTCAACGCATACTCCTGCTGATAAAGCAATGTATCCCCCCGCTTCCAGCCGAGTTGCTGTAATCTCTCAATCACCTTTAAATCTGTGTCTGTCGCTTCGTTTGTTCTTGGCATAATCGTTTAGTCGGTCTGCCTTGATATATTAACAATCTCCCAATGCCCGCCTTTATCAGGGCCGATGCGTTTGATTAAGCCTTTTTCTTTCAACCATGAAATATTTTCCTGTATTTTCCTTTGAGAGATTCCCACTATCCCGGATAATTCATTTGCAGATATGGTTTTGTTTTGCTGCATATGGTTAATTATTTTGTGCCGGGTTGGGGTCAATTTTTCTACGACCTTTTCTACGACCTTTTCTACGACCTTTTTCTGGGTAGTTTTCTGGGCAGTATCTTCTACCCCCTTATTCTCCTCATAATAGCTTTTCCGTATAAATGTGGTGATAAACTTAGTTCCTACTTCACTAAATTTGGTATCCGGCTCTTTTGAGAGTATAAGCTTGATACCCCTGCCCCATTTTTCTATGAAATGAACACGATGAAGCATCTCTGCAATCAACTCGTTTCTTCTCTCTGAAACCATCTTTGTCCTGATGGTCTCTATGGTCAAGCCTCCATAAAGCAGTCCTGGACTTCTTATTTCTACCCTGTCTTTGAAAACAGCGATGTTGACAGAATCAAACTCACGGTAATCCCTATGGCAGAAGGCATTAATTATTGCTTCTCTGAACGCTGCCTTGTCAATCTCAGGCACATCTATCCTTCTTAATCCCTCCAACTTCATGCCGATATGAATATTTTTCAGAATGTATCCTTCAGCTTTTTCTATCAGGTAAAAGAGGTCTCCTTCAAAATCCTGCATATCAATGGTAAACGATGTGTCTGTTGTGCCGAAGACAGCGCATCTGAGGCGGGTATTGGGGAAAAATGCCTGCGGTTTTTTGGCAAATACGATTACGGTTGTATTGAGGATCTTTCCATTAGACTTAAGCCTTAATTTTTCAAGGGCATTACCGACAGTATCATATCTCAGCCCTGAGTTTTTTAAAAAAGACTTAACTTTCTTTGCACTTATGTCTGTGATCTTTGCTTCTTTACAGATTTCAGTATCCCATCTTAATTTATCCTTGTTCTTTCTGAGAATCAGCTTTTCAAGTTCTTTGGCGCTTAATTGCCGGTCTTCATCAGCAACCCTGATATATGCCCTGCCATATGCAAAGTATGGAATATCATTTCCCTTGAACCTGACCTTGATGCATGATTTCCTGTCGGTCTTAATATGGCTTATGTGAGGATAGATTTTTGGTTCAATATTGTCAGCAATGGATTTTGATACATCACGGAGTGTTTTTCCGGTTACATTTTGACCGATAACGGTACCGTTGTTTTTAATTCCAAAAAACAATTCGCCATGCTGATTTTTATTGAGGATGGACACGATTGATATGACCGCCTCTTTAATCTCAGAAGTAGATTTCTTAAGTTCTAATGTTTCGGATTCAATAAATTTCATGTTCTCATTATGCCAGCAGCCTCGACTTTGTTTAGGGTATCCATCCTACGCATCCCACGGATAAATATAAAATTCGTTTTTTTGACTTTGCTCTATATCGGACATAAAGTAAAGTCAATATTATTTTACCGTCCATTTCTGCAGACATTGCACCCTCCTGAAAATTACGGTCTGTTCATTAGAAGCTTCTTCAATTCACCAGCTCTGAAACCGGCACTATTTCTATGCCCTTTTCCTTCATCAAGGGAACCATTTTTTGAAGGGCGTTTATAGTCTGGGGATGCGGATGCCCTATTCCTATTGCACTATTATCTTTCCGGGCAAGGGCGATAAGTTTCTCTATCTGCCCTTTGATGTATTCCTCATCCTCTTCATTATCAAGGAATACTTGACGGCGGGCTGTTTTTACACCCGATGCCTTAGCTGTCTGATAGGCAAGAGACTTCGGGGTTGTGAAGCTATCAACAAAGAATAGATTTTTGTCTTTCAGAATTTCCATTACATACTTCATCCCTCTTTCATTCTCAGTAAATTTAGACCCCATGTGATTATTTATGCCTACTATATGAGGGATTTCAGAAATATAATCCTTTATCAATAATTCCATGTCATTTTTATTCATATCATCTGTCAGGGGTTTTATTCCGGGGTCTTTATGGGGGTATCCATAAGGCTCCATAGGAAGATGTAAAAGGACATCCCTATGTTTTAGCCCTGCCTCATCGGCTATTATTTTTGAAAATGGGAGATGAGGGAGGATGGCAAAGGAGATTGGCGCTTCAATATTCAGAAGGGCATCTGCACTCTCTTTGTTCCAGCCGAGGTCATCTATTATAATTGCTACTCTTTTTATATTTGCCCCTGAATCATCTTTGGAGGGGGTAATATTTTCAATCTTATTATCTACAGGAGGCGGCTCAATATCTTCTACCTTGTCATAGATTTCATACTTAAATTCTGAACCTTTATTACTCTGGTTATACCATACAATCCCAATACTGATTGAGAGGGTAATTATAACTGTAATAACTAAAGCCCATAGCTTAGAATTACCCTCAGGTTTTGTCATATCTGAGGCTCATTTTCGGTTGTATCACCTTTTATTTGCTGGAAAAGATTCCAGCTTTTTAAAAGCGCAACTGCCCTCTCCAACTGAGGGTCTTCCTCTCCTGCCTTTCCCTTTATCTCAACAACCTGCTTCTTTTCAACCTCAGGTGCTACATCATCGCCTTTAAGATGATTTTTTAAATCTTTTTCTCTTATAACACCAGCATCAGATGGGGGGGTGCCTGCCTTAGCCATTAAGATAGGAACTTCAACAACAATATCAGGAGTAATGCCTTTACCCTGAATCACCCTCCCCTTCGGCGTATAGTATTTTGCTGTGGTCAATTTCAGTGCCGAACCATCGCTTAAAGGTATTATTGTCTGGACAGAACCTTTTCCAAAGGTCTGTGTTCCAAGTATAACCGCCCTCTTTAAATCCTGAAGTGCACCTGCAACTATCTCTGATGCACTGGCACTTCCTGCATTTACGATTACAATCATCGGGAAATCAAGATATGCACCCCTCCCTGTGGAAGAAAACTTCAAGTTCTGCTCCTCCTTCTTGCTCTTTGTATATACAATCAGATGTCCCTTTTCAATAAATCTGTCGCAGACTTCCACTGCCTGATTTAAAAGACCGCCGGGGTCATTTCTCAAATCAAGGACAAGCCCGTTTATCTTATTCTTTGTAACAGATTTTAATGCAGTATCAAGCTCATCTGTCGTGCTCTTTGAAAAACTCTTTATCTTTATGTAGCCGATTGTCTCATTCATCATCTGATATTTTACGCTCTTAATCTTTATAACAGCCCTCGTAATTGTAAAGTCCTTCGGCTCTTCAAAACCTTCACGCATGATTGAAAGTGTTATCTTTGTCCCCTCTTTTCCCCTCATCTTTTTTACTGCGTCCATGACAGTCATATCCCTTGTAGTCCCCCCATCTATCTTGACAATTTTATCTCCTGCCTTCAGCCCTGCCTTATCGGCCGGTGTATCTTCTATAGGGGCAACGATTGTAACTATGTCATTCTTTAAAGTTATCTCTATTCCAAGTCCTCCAAATTCTCCCTCAGTCTCAACTTGAACCTCTTTATAAATATCAGGGGTCATAAAGGTGCTATGCGGGTCAAGGGTCTTTAACATCCCCTTTATTGCACCATGGACAAGCTCTTCAGATTTTACATCCTCAACATAGTTTGATTCTATAAGTGACAAAACCTCGGCAAAGGTCTTGAGGTTATCGTATGCCCCTCCACTTACCGCCAGAACATTTTTAACCCTCGCATTAAAAAATATCCCTGTAGAAATAAGCAATATAATGCCGACTACAACAATCTTACTGTTTACCCTTTTAAACATTCTATCCTCCCTTTAACGATTGAAAATTGAAAATTGAGGATTATAAATTAAGGAATTCCTTATTTTGTAATCTTCAATAGTCAATAGCCAATCTTCAATTATTTACTTGCTATTCTCTGTGGCATAAGCCATTCGATGGGGTCTTCAGGCTTACCCTTTTGTCTGATCTCAAAATAAAGCGTATAACCGTTTATTGAATCTGTATCCCCAACCTTTCCTATTACATCCCCTGCATTCACCCTCTCGCCTACACCCACTCCTATCTCATCCAGATGGCCATACAATGAATAATAACTATTGCCATGGTCAGCTATTATTAGTTTACCATATCCTTTGAACCAGTCAGCAAAAATTATATCACCCGAATAGATGGTTTTTATATCGACATTTTGAGAGGAGCCAATCTCTATTCCATTATTAAAAATATAGGTATTAAACCTTAACTCCTTTGTCTTGCCAAAATTAGATACTATTTTACCGCTTACAGGCCAAGGAAGGATGCCCTTTCTCTCTGCAAAATCTCCTGAACCCTTTTCAGGAGGCACAACTGCAATACCTTTTTTCTTTTTCTCAAGTGACTCAATGAGTGCCATCAGCTGATGAGATGAATCCTCCAGTTCCAACTGAACTTTCTCATAAACAATCCTTTTCCCTTTTATCTCGCCAAGCAGTTCTTCCTTTCCCTTTTTCTCTCCTATCAATTCCTCTTTCTTTTTAGATGCCATATCTCTCACAGCTTTAATCTCTCCTTCAGTTTTCAAAAGGACCAGCCTATCCTCCTCTATCTCTTTCTGCTTTTTAAAAAAGTCTTCAATCATTACTGAATCATGTTCAGCTATCTTTTCTATATACCTCATTCGTTGAATAAAATCTGTAAAATCGTTTGCAGAGAATGCAACCTTTATGTAAGAGAGATTCCCTTCTTTATACAGAGTCCTCAACCTGCTGGAGAGAAACTTCTTTTGCCTGTCTATGGCAGATTCCATCTCCTTCAGTCTCTTCTCCACCTCAGTCTTTTTATCCTGAATCTCTGAAAGTTTCAGATCATAAACCTTCAGTTCCTTTTCTATAATCTTAAAACTGCGGCTTACTATATTTAATTTTGACAGGATTGAATTTTCTTCCTTCTTTACTGTCAATACCTTTGTCTTCTGCCTGTTAATCTTTTCTTCTATTTCCTTAAGCTCCTGCCTCTCTTTTTCAATCTTTACAGTCAGAGTATCAATAGTCTCAGCAGAAGAATCAGT
>Ga0209343_10008677_pt1 | contig 11764 bp, 15 predicted proteins | sample RifCSPlowO2_02_FD_184026 | JGI IMG/M metagenome (GOLD analysis project Ga0209343, IMG submission 184026) | Groundwater microbial communities from Rifle, Colorado - Rifle CSP2_plank lowO2_0.2 (SPAdes) (version 2) | ecosystem: Environmental > Aquatic > Deep subsurface > Groundwater | place... | reverse complement strand
CTCTTCCAGCACCGTGATCCCCATGCTGAGCGCCTGCAGGGGTTGCCTCAGGTCGTGGCTTGCAGAGGCGAGAAAGCGGGACTTGTCTTCGTTGGCCTCCACCGCCTTATCGCGCGATCGCCGCAGCTGCTCTTCATGATCGGCGCGCTCGCGGTCCCGCGTCTGCAGGGCTTCTGCCATGCGGTCAAACGTCTGGCCCAGACGATCCAGCTCCGAGCGGCCCGACAGGCCGGTGCGCGCCGCATAGTCGCCCGCGGCCCAGCGCCGCGCCGCGGCGTTCAACACGAAAATGGGACGCTGCAGCCCGTAGCGCCCCGCCAGCCAGGCCGCGAGCAGCGCCAGCAGCAGGCCGATCAGTATGAAAAGCACGAGGCGCTGAGTCGAGTGGTCGAGCTCTGCAAAGGCAAGGGCCTCGGCAAGGCCCACCGCGACCACGAAAGGATGCTGCGAAGTGCCCGCCGGCGCGTAGGCCATGAGCCGGCGCTCGCCGTCAAAGGGGCTCACGCTCGCGGCACTCGCCTGCGCGTTCGCCGCTGTGGGCAGCTGGTCGCGGGCGACCATCTCTCCCACGCGTTTGCGGCCGGGAAGATCGACGATGATGGTGCCGTGCTGGTCCACGATGGTGACCGCCGTCCCCTGCGGCAGCGGCTTGAGGCTCAACTGGTCCGCCAGCGCGTCTACGCCCAGGCGTGCAATCACCACACCCGAAAACTGCCCTCCGGACGCCGTCACCGGGTACGACAGATGTATGGCTCTGCGGCCCGTTAGCCGGTCGATGGTGTATTCGCCGACGCTGAAGTCGCCCGTCTCCTTCGCCAGCTTGAAATACAGGCGGTCCGAGGCGTCGATCTCGCCGCGCTCTTCGCCCCCGCAGACCACCCTCCCGCGCGCATCGAGCATCGAGAACAGCAGTTGCTCGTCGAGCTCGCGAAGATCCGCAAGATAGCCGCAGGCGGCGGCATCGAAGCGCCGGATCACCGGCGCATGCGCTATGGCAACGAGCATTTGCCGGATGCCGAGCAGGATCTGGTTCAGCTCGGCGGCGACCGCCTCCGCGCGAAGCGAGGCGAAGCGCAAGGCCTCCGCGCGGTGTTCGTCGCGCTGCTGAAGCTGGTGGTACCCGAGCAGGAGGACCGGCGCCAATACAGCGACGAGCACCAGCAGCAGCAGGCGCGAAAGAAAGCTCATGTCCTAACGCTGTTCGAAGCCCCCAGGACGACGCTATATCACATTCCGCGCCACGCCGGGGAAGGCCCCGGGGGCGCCGGACAGTCGCACGCCGTTACCTGCGTTCCTGAAATTCCCAGGTGTGGCCCTCGGGATCCTTGATGAAGACCTGGTCGCTGGCAATGTAGCCCTTGGCTTCCTGGTAGGGTACGCCCAAGGCCCGCAGGCGCTCCCGGAATGCATTCAGGTCCTTTACCAGCCAGGCGGTGTGCCGGCCGGTTGCGGAAATGGGCGCGTCCGGCCCGGGACGGTAGTCCCGCTCGGTCACGATCAGGTGAAACTGCACGGTATTGTCGTCGTCGCCGAGCCACGCGCCCGGCCCGGGCAGGTTGGGCCGGGGAAGGAGTTTCAGGCCCAGCACGTCGGTGTAGAACTTCACTGAAGCTTCCAGGTGGCGCACTGGAATTCCTTCGTGCACGGCGCCGAGGAATGTCACCTGGGGAAGCGACGCACGCGCATCGGTCTGTGCCATGGTCATGCCTCCGGTCTGGTTGCTCCGGACACTAGCAGACGCTTCCGCGCCAGGCAATACGGCGAAAGAGGTGCGGTCGTTTCCATCGACCAGCGTGTCGCCGCCCGCCGACAGCAAATTCGAGCTTCGGCCGCTTTGCAGCGGCCACTGCGATTGCTACGATGCGCGCCCGACCTCACCCGGCTTCCCAGGCATGACCACCAAGCTCGTCGGCGCGCTGAAACGGGAACTCGATGTGGATGGCGCGAAATATACCCTGACCATTACGCCGGACGGCCTGCGGCTGGTGTTGAAAGGGCGCCGGAAGGGCTACGAGCTCGCCTGGCGAGCACTGGTGAGCGGCGAAGCTGCGCTCGCGGCCGCCCTGAATGCGTCGCTGGAAGGCGCGCATCGACCCGACACGAAGAAGAATAAGGCGGGCAGCTGAATTCTTTCAGCTTTCCCCGCGCGGGCCCAAAGTTTGGGACCTCACCGATCGCCGGCTGCGCGAACGCGAGCGGACGTCTCCGTGACGTTTCGGCGATCGTGGACGGGCTGATCCCGGCTGCGCGCCTGCCGTTTCCATTTCCATGCATCGTCATGGAAAGGGCCCCAGGCGCAGTGGACCAGCTCGTGCCCGACGATCCTGAAATGGTTTTCCTGCTCGACGCGCTGTGTGATGATGGTGCACACCCGGTCGTTCGTCCGGTAGCATCCGGCCACCCCATTGAACGACCTCAGTGTGGCGTTGTGCAGCTCCCGGCACGCGGCGCGAACCTGGTAGTCGTCGTCGAGCTCGATCCACCTGACGCGCCCCTCCCAGGAAGTGGCGTTTTGCGGCGGCGCGTATGGCGACGCGCAGCCCGTCAGGACGGCAAGCAGCAACAAGGACAGGCGCATCGACACGGGCCGCGGTCATGGTATTGTGTGGCGATAGCTTTCTACCAGTCGCGTTTGTCGGGCGTTCTGTCTCCAGGCTGATCCGTATTGCTGACGCTGCACAATTGCCGCAGTCTGGATCCCGTCTAGCGGCTCCCCTTTCCGTTGCCAGATGTGGCAATGTGCTAACCGTACCGGTTTCAGCAGGGGACATCCATGAGCAACGACCCGGGCAAGGAGAAGGGCACAACGAACGCGGGATCCGAAAAGGCGGATGCGAGCATCGACCTGGAAGCCGTTGCCACGCTGATCGCGGCTTTGGAGCAGGATCTGGCAAAAGTGTCCTCGGGGTCGAAAGACATCCAGGAACTGAGAGACGAAGTGGAGGAGCTGAGGCAGCTCCTGCACTCCCGAGCCGAGGAGGAGGGGGTTGCGGAAAAGCTTCACACCATCAAGGGCAAGTTCGAGAAGACGAGGAGCCCGTTGTTGCTGGAGGCCATACGTGAAGGCCAGTACATCGCCATCATCGGCCGTATCCTGGGCCTGTCCTAGCCGCCAAACAGCAGGGCTATCCCGGCGGCGGCTGAGGCGATACCCGCTGCCATCCTCCGGGACACTCCTTGACGTACGGATAGTAGGCCTTGGAATCCTGGCAGTAGTACCACCAATAGCCTTGCGGCTGGTCCGGTGATGCTTGGGAGCCGCCCTGTTCGATATAGGCCTGCGGGGCCGGGGGCAGGATCGGCGAATAGTAATAAGGCCAGGGCGGATAGTAGTAGGGAGCCGGGTAGTAGTAGGGCAAAGGGGCGTAATAGCCGGGCGCATAGAGCGGGAACCCGAACGTGATGCCCAAGCCTATGCGTGCTCCGCCATGCCGCTGCGCTACTGCGGATTCGGTGACTGAAGCCCCCGCCACCACGATCAGCAGCATCGTAATTATCTTTAGCAGCTTCACCGCAGCGTCTCCTTGCGAAATCCTCCCTTCAACACTAGCAGTTTCAGAAGGCCAAAGCGGGATCAAAATGTAGCGGAATGTAACGGGCCGCAACACACTGTTACCCATTTGCCGGGATCTTCATGATGGAATCTGCCATCCAACAGTCATCCAGGTCTTCCAAGGAAGGCGGCACGGTGAAACGGCTCTCTGCGTTTGCTTTGATGGGCGTGGTTACGTTGAGCGGTTGCGTAACCGTTCCCGCTGATCCCTACTATGGGTACGATTACCCTCCAGCGGGTTACTACAGCCCCGGGCCTTACTACTACGGCCCGTCCATCAGTCTGGGAATCTACGGCAGCCGTTCCTACGGCAGCGGCGGCTACCATGGGCGACGACCCCACGGTGGTCGCTTCTATGGTCGAGGCTACCATCGTTAAGAGCAACGATCGTCTCTCGACGCCAACTGTTCGCTGGCGAAGCCGCTTGCACGTTCCAGCATCTGAAATTCCATGAGCTCCGGCCAGGTAATGTGAACAAACACCGCGTAGGCTGATTTCCATTCAGCCGAGAATAAGGTTCGAGGCCGAACACATGGGAGGCTGCTGGGCGCAACTATGCGGCGGGCCTTGCGCACCTTGCTCGTTGCCATTTGCCTGGCCGCTCCGGCCGTTTGCCTTTCGCAAGCCGGTCCCGCGCCTTCGCTGAAGGCCGAATATCTCTACCGCTTTCTCCTCTACGTCACCTGGCCTGCGGACAGGTTTCTCAGGCTTGCCTCCCCGATCGTCGTCGGTGTCGTTGCAGACGACGCATTGGCCAGCGAACTGCGAAGAGTCACCACGGACCGGGAACCACAAGGCAGGCCTGTCGTGGTTCGCTCGTTGCGACCCACCGACTCGTTGAGCGAGGTCCATGCCGTGTTTTACGGCTCCTCGATGAACCCGATGCTCGCTCAGCTCATAGCGTCGGCGACCGGTTCGGTCCTGATCGTTACCGAAGCGCAAGGCGGACTCGCTCTGGGAAGCGTCATAAATCTGATCCTGGAAGACCAGCGGTTGCTCTTCGAAGTCAACCTTGAAGAGGCCAAGAAGAGACGGTTGGGAATCAGCGCATCGCTGCTTTCAGCGGCGGTGAACGTAGCCAAGTAGGGCGGTACGCGGCCGCGTGTCACGACCACGTAATATTTGACCCCCAACATATCGTGGCACCTAGCGAGCTAGGGCACGATATATTGGGGGTAAAACTACGGTGAATGACAAAGACCTCACAGCCAGGGCGTTTCAATGTCCGTTGTGCAAGTCCCGGACCTATAGAGCCGTTCCTTTGCCTCCGCTGCAAACCGTTCGCCTAGCCCTGTACCAGTGCGATGGTTGCACCCTGACCTTCGTAAATCCCGGACGCTTCGCGAAGGAAAGCGCCGGGCAGGTCCCGGCCCTGGAAATGGCGCTGATTCCCGAAGTCTTCACCTAGCCACCACGCGACCCGTTCGCTGCCGGCAGCGCAATAATCAATCGAATTCGAGGCCGCGCTTGCGCAAGTAGGCGGCGTACCGCTCTTGGAACCCCATGTCGTCGTCGCCGAGATCTTCCGGCTTCAGCCGGAAGGCTGCCAGGTCTTCGAACTCGGTTTCTTCATCCATTCCTGGTTGGGCGTACACCTCGTTCTTCGATCCGATTTCTCCATCGGTCAATCCGGTCGTTGCCATTTGGCGCGTCCTCCTTGGTTACGGCGCACTTCAATGTAACTCCCGTGCTTCGCCAGTTTTGTGACGCGGCACACGCCAGCCGATCTATGGGTCGCAACTTATCCCACCAGCCGATACTTGACGGCGTAGCGCACCAGCTCGGCGTTGTTCGCGAGCTTCAGCTTGCGAAGGACGCGCAGCCGGTAAGTGCTGATCGTGCTGGGGCTCAGAAACATCTCCTTGGAGATTTCGTTTATCTGCTTGCCTGATGCCAGCAGCCACATGACGCGATACTCGCGGTCCGAAAGCGTCTCGTGGAGCGGTTTTTCCGTCCCTCCGGACAGTTCATCGGCGAGTTTTTCGGCCAGCGCCGAGCTGATGTACTTGCCGCCCCGTGCCACCTTCTGGATGGCGGTCGTCAACTCTTCGGAGGCGCTCTCCTTGCTGAGGTAACCCGAAGCCCCTGCCTTGATGACTTGCGTCGCATGCACCTCCTCCGGGTGCATGCTGAGGATCAGGACGGGCCGGTCGGGGTACTCGGCCTTTACCGCCTTCACCAGGTCGATGCCGCTTCTGCCGGGCATTGAATAGTCGAGTACCGCCACGTCCCACTCGGTCTTGCGCAGCAGATTCAGGGCCTCGTGTCCGTCACTGGCTTCGCCGACCACCTGCATGTCCGGCTCCGAAGCGAGAATCTGCTTCAACCCGCTGCGCACGACCGGATGGTCATCGGCAATAACGATCTTCATAGGAGCTCTCCATGAGACGTTGTTATGGGCACACTGTGGGTTCCCTGGCGCTGGCCTTCCTAAGCATAAGCCACGGAGAGATTCCGGAAACGGCCCGGCTGTAGCTGACGAGCCACGTATTGTAGAGCGCGAGCGAGTAGTCGCAAAGCCACAATCCCTAAGGAATTGCGCACCCTGCTCTAGGGAAATCACCGATTGGCCGCTCGTACGCGGCAGTCAAGAATCGACTGTCCAAACTGCTTTGAAAGGGTCAGCCATGGCCTACACGTCCCAGCAAGAGCTGCGAGGAATGACTCGAGCCCAAATTGAAACCGCCCTCAGAAACCTGTGCGAGCCGTTTGGCGGACTGAAGGCGGTGAGCTTCACCCAATACAAAAGGCGGGACCAATTGTGTTTCGTCGAGTTGAACGTTGCGGACAATCGAGTACGCCTGTCGTCAGTCCTCAATGGCACGAGCGTTGGCGATTGCCTCGTTCTGCGAGTTCCGAACGTGGCCCCTCGCGTGACAAATTACCAATCGCGCTCCAGGGCACCAAGGGCGGCGTGATTGCGGTGCTGCGGGCGGGTTGCCCGGCTGCCGCCCCACAGTCCGACTATCCCCGTATTTGGGGCGCAAGCTCGACTCCGGGCCGTTTCGAGGGCTCGCGGATCATCAGACCGAACAAAGAGAGCACGAGACTGGTGACTCCCCAGGTGAACACCGCGCCCCACAGGCCCAACAGGTCCGAGACAAAGCCGAAAACCAGCGCCCCCAGAACCATTCCGATATTGAACGAGGTCAGGAAGTACCCGAACGCCTCCCCTCTTCGCTTGGGATCGCACACGTCCGCGGTCAAGGCGGCAACAGCCGGAGTGCTGAATGCCGAACCTGCGCCTGCCAGCCCTACAGCGGCGAACAGCGCCCAATAGCCGCTGGCCCCTGCGTACCACAACACGCCCGCCGTCGCGACCAGCGAGCCCAGCAGCGCCGGCGACCTGCGGCCCCACCGGTCGCTCACCATCCCTCCCGGAATATTGAAAAATGCCAAGCCGATTCCGTGAATGAACATGAGGCTTCCTATCATGGCCGGCGTCGCATCGAAAAGCGCAACCGCGTAGAGTGGAAGCAGCGCGTTGTTGAAGCTGGAGCAGACTCCGCCCCGTGATCGGACCACGCATCCCGCGGCAAAAGTGGGCCATAGACCGGGCTTGATCAAGGGCGCATAGGTGATCGGGGACGGCGAACGGGTTACGCCCGGCGCCCTGCCCTTCGCTGAGTCTTTGAGCGCGATGAAGCAGAGCAGCCCGCCCAGCACCGCCACCGCGGCCCATACATTGAACACGGCAACATGCCCGAAGGCGGCGGCTATGAACCCACCGAACAGTGGGCCCAACCCGACCCCGAGGAAGAACACGGTGTTGAACGCTCCCATGACCTTTCCGCGCTCGGAGCTGGCGGTGTTCTCGGTCAACATGGCCATCAAGGGAGGCCAGAGGCACCCGGAGCCGATGCCCGCGAGCGCCTGCAATAGAATGAACTGGCCCGGGGTCGTGGCGAAGTTGTAGAGCGTCGCAGCCACGGCGATTCCGGCAAAGCCAATAACCACCAGGTAGACCCGTCCGACCCGGTCGGACAGGCGACCCATGGGGATCTGGGTCAGCAGTTGGGCCGCCGCGAAGGCAGACACGATGACGCCGATCGCGGAATTATTCGCTCCCAATGAATGCGCGTGAACCGAGAGGGTCGGAATCATGACCCCATAACCGAGGGTCGCCAGAAAGGTCAACGCGTAGAGCGTCAAGGTTTTCTTCACATCGGCTCTCCGTCCATGGGTGGGGCTTGACCGGCATTCCGGGCACGTTCGACAGCAGGGGTTTCCCGGCGGCCCGGGGGTGAAAAACAGGCGGGTGCTGCACCCCCGTGAAGTTGGAGTATCAATCCTACCAGTGTTTCGGCGGGTCGCGAAGCTGCCGCCAGGCGCGGACTATGACGGCGAACGCGCAGATGCAAGCGGACAAGCGAGGGCGCGCGTATCGCCTCCCGGGAGTTCTGGTAACGCCCTACCGGATGTGCTTCGCCTTGGGCATCGCCAGGTTCAGCACCATCATGCTGAGGACGCCCGCCGTAGCCATCACCGCCACGGCCCAGCGCGGCCCGGCCGCCGAGGCCAGAAAGCCCAGCGCCATGGCCGCCACGGTGATCACTGCCTGGTGCATGCCGAAAATCGACATCGTGCGTCCGCGGAATCCGGGCTCGGAGTACGTCTGGACCACGGTGTTCACGAGCACGTTGCAGTGCACGTGGGCTAGGCCCGCGAGCGTCATGGCGGCGAGCGACAACCCGTACCAGGGCGAGACCGCGAACAGCACCGCCGAGAGGCCGTAGACCACCCCGGCCACCAGCATCATCATCCCCCGCGGGAGCGCGTGGCCGGCGTTGGCGACGAGCGCGGCGCTGAAGAACGCCCCCGTCCCCATGGCGGTGAGCAGCAGCCCCTGGCCGACCGCGCCCACCTGCAGCAGGTCACGCGCGAACACCGGCAGCAGCGTGGTGAAGGGCACGATGAAGAACGAGGCCAGCATCACGCACCACAGCGCGGCGCGCACCGTTTCGTGCGTCCAGCCGTACTTCCAGCCCTCCACGATGCTTTTCGCGAACGACTCCCGACGCCCGCCCGCGGGCGCGGCGTGGGCCACCGGCTTGAGGGGGAACGTGAACACGGAGGCGGCGAGAAGGAACAGCGCCTGCACCGCGTACGCGCCTCCCGTGCCGAACGCGACGATGAGCACGCCCGCGAGCGCCGGCCCCACGCCCCGGGAGACGTTGAACATGAGCGAATTGAAGCCGATCGCGTTGGTGAGGTATTCATGCGGCACCGCCTCCGAGATCATCGACGCGCGCGCCGGCTGCTGGAACACCTGGGCGCAGGCGATGAGGAAGGCCGACACGTACACATGCCAGGGGACGATGAGGTGCGCCAGCACGAGAAACGCCGTCACCGCGTACACCGCCACGGCGGCGAGCTGCGCCACGACCAGCTGCGCCTTGCGCGAATAGCGGTCCGCGGCGCTCCCGGCGAGCGGCGCGAACAGCACGAACGGAATCACCTGGATACCGCGCACCAGCCCGAGCTGCACCACCGAATCGGTCAGCTCGTAGATCAGCCACCCGCGCGTGACCTCGTCCATCCACGTGCCCATGGTGCCGAACACCTGGCCGCCCCAGAGCAGGCGGTACTCGCGGTAGCGCAGCGTCGAGAAGGCGCGCACCTTCAGCAGTGCATCGCGGAGGCGGGTCAATTGGGGGATCGTCCTGGGAAGGGCCGGCATTTTCGCACGCCGGCGGTGGACAGCCCTTCCGCGAATTTACGGCAGGAGACCGGTATATAGTCTGACGCTGGAAATCATCGAAAAGGAACCATGAAGAATGCTTTGCTCACGCCGGCGGCGGCCCCGATCGCCGCGGCGCATCTGCAAAAGGGAGAGCCAACGTGAAACGAAAGGGAGCACCCAGTTCGGGGGTCGATCCGCGCGCTCTTGCGCGTGGCATCAGGCTGCGCAGGCAACTTACGGGAAGCGAGTACGTCAAGGGAGCCGATACAGGTCTTGACCCGGCGCTACTGCCTGCGCGCGAGATGCTCACAGAGTTCGTATGGGGCAAGGTCTGGACGCGGAAAGGCATCGATCGCCGGACACGCAGCTTCATGAACATCGGCATGCTGATGGCACTCAACCGGCCGCACGAGCTCAGTGTGAATCTGCGAATGGCGGTGAACAATGGACTCTCCCGCGAGGAGCTCGGCGAAGCCATACTGCACTCGGCTGCGTACTGCGGCGTCCCCGCCGGGGTGAGCGCCATCGCCGTCGCTCGGCAGTTCTTCGCCGAGCTGGACCGCGAGCAAGGCAAGGATCAGCCCGGCAGGCGGAGGAAGTAAGCGCTGCAATTCCAATCGTCATGACCGGCCGGTGTCGCGACCGACTCCCGTGAACATGGACGTGCCCATTTCCGAGTGCTCTCGTCCCCAATCTCACTCGGCCGTGTCACGGACTGCGGCGCTTGCCCGCCGCGCGATTCGGCTTTCGCGCTGCGCAATGTGATAGCTGCTGCCAAAAATGACCACGGCGCCGGTCCAAGTCCAGATATCAGAGAGCTCGCCGAACAGGACAAGGCCGAACAAAGCAACGAATGGAAGTTGCAGAAAATTGAATGGCATAACCACGCTCGCCGGTGCTGCGATCAAGGCACGGGTCAGTCCCTGCTGCGCCAGAAGGGTCAGTCCTGCCATGACCGCGAGCCAGCCCATGTCGCTCCAGCTCGGGGTCTGCCAATCGAGCAGGGCCGGCACCAGCGCCATGGGCGCGCCCAGCCCGTAGAGGTAGAACACCATGGTGTTGGCATTCTCGGTCCTGCCCAAGCCGCGGGCGATGGCGTGGCCTGCGGCGAATCCCGCCGCAGAGGCCAACGCCGAGAGCGCCGCTGGGGTTATTTCGGCGATGCCCGGCCGCAGGATGACCAATACGCCGCCGAACCCGAGAAACAGCGCCGCCCAGCGATGCGCCCCGACCGCCTCGCCCAGGAAGAACACGGCGAAAACGACCGTGAAAAGCGGCGTGGCGAAATTGATCGCCGTCACGTCGGCGATCGGCATGTGCGCAAGCGCATAGACCCATGCCAGGGTCGCGCTGTAGAGGAATGCGGCGCGCAGGGCATGGAGCCCGATTCGCCTGGTGGCCAGGCACGACAGCCCCGAGCGCCAAACCCAGGGCAGCATCAGCAGCGCGACCAGTGCCGCCCGGAAGAAGGCCACTTGCGCCACGGACAGGTTCTTGACGCTTTGACGCGCGGCGATGTACAGGGTGGCGTAAAAGAACGCAGCCGCCAGCATCCACAATATTCCGCGGCTCGCGCGGGGAAGCCGGCCGAAGGCGGCACGCAACTCGAATAGCGCCATTACCCCGCCTTACCGAATGGTGGAGCGACCGCAGCCCCGGTCGGGCCGCGACGAAAAAACGGTCGGCCTTGTGACCGACTGCCCGTCAACCCCTACGCCGTCCATATTCTCAATGCGTTCCCCCTCCCCCGGGTGCAAAGGCGCCGCTGGTTCGCAGCAAGAGCGCTCTCGGATCCAGGTTTACATTGTGCTTTGGGCGATTCTCACGCAGTATTTGATCTAATTTGATCTCTTTGTCAGCAAATTGTAAGGGGACGGCCAATGAAGATCTCGGACAAGACTAAAGACATAGCGATGGGCGCGGTGGGGGGAGCAGTGGCACTCGCCATGGTGGGATACTCCTGGGACTTTTTCTTGACCCCTGGAGAAGCAGAGACCATGGCTGTACAGCGTGCTAATCAAGCAGTGGGCATGGCTCTCGCGCCGTTCTGTGCAGAGAAGTTCCGGCGTGACCCCGATGCCACAGCAAAGCTGATCCAACTCAAGAAAATGGACCAATGGCAACGCGCAGGCTTCATTGAGCAGGGTGGCTGGGCAAAGACATCAGGGGAGAGCACTCCTAATTCAGCGGAATCAGCGGTATCAGCAGCCTGCGCTGAAATGCTTGTGGCTGACAAGGTTGTGAAACCGTAGTGGCAAGGGATCTCGTTCGAGAGGGCTCGCCCGCCCGTGAGCTATTTTGTAGACAACGCGCACGCCGCGTTCGGGTAGCGCGCCCGGAGCCAACTGAATAGCGAGGTGAAGGCGTTCACGTAGCCGACCCTGGTGCTGTGCGCACGCTCATCGCCGAACACGTCGTTCACGAAGGCCGCGAAAAGCTCCTGGTCGATGTTGTGCTGCACCTCGACCCGCCGCGGCGAGAAAATCGCCGAACTTTACTCTATGAGGATCTTGGTGGCCAAGGGCGGA
>Ga0209343_10008672_pt1 | contig 11769 bp, 10 predicted proteins | sample RifCSPlowO2_02_FD_184026 | JGI IMG/M metagenome (GOLD analysis project Ga0209343, IMG submission 184026) | Groundwater microbial communities from Rifle, Colorado - Rifle CSP2_plank lowO2_0.2 (SPAdes) (version 2) | ecosystem: Environmental > Aquatic > Deep subsurface > Groundwater | place... | reverse complement strand
TTCACCTACATCATCGCCGGTATCGTCATAGGTGGTTCCATCGGCGCCATCTCAGCCTGGCAGGTGCCGATGACGGCCATGCCACAGATGGTGGCCATCTTGAACGGCTCCGGCGGTGGTGCCTCGGCGATGGTGGCAGTGGCCGAGTTCCTCCGCACAACAGGGCAACCCGGCGTGGACGTGAGTATTACCCTGGTGCTCAGCCTGCTTATAGGCACGATAACCTTTACCGGCAGTCTCATCGCCGCCGGCAAACTGCAGGGGGTCTTGAGGGGGGCACCAGTAGTGTTCCCCTTCCAACAGACCTTGAGTCTAATCCTGCTATCCTGGGCCATAGTGTTAGGGGTCTTGTTCGTAATATCAACGCCCTCCTTATCCAAGGTGGTCATAATTGCCCTTATCGGTGCGGTATTGGGGGTGCTGACAGTAATTCCAATAGGCGGCGCAGATATGCCGGTGGTGATTTCACTCTTGAACTCTTATTCAGGGCTGGCGGCGGCCTTGACGGGCTTTGTCCTCTCCAACAACGTACTCATCATAAGCGGTGCGCTGGTGGGCGCATCCGGTCTCATCCTGACGAACCTCATGTGCAAGGCCATGAACCGTAGTCTTCGCAACGTCCTCTTTGGCAGGGTGGGGGTGGCAGAAGGCGGGCCAGCAGGTATCACCGAACAACGGCGGGTGACCAGCCATACTGCCGAAGATGCGGCCACGCTACTGGGGATGGCCCACTCTGTAATAATTGTGCCAGGTTACGGCCTGGCAGTGGCACAGGCACAATACGCATTACAGGAACTGGCCGCACAGTTGGGTAAAAGGGGCATTAACGTGAGATATGCCATCCATCCGGTAGCAGGGCGGATGCCGGGACACATGAACGTCCTCCTGGCCGAGGCCAACGTCCCGTATGACCTGCTCTACGAGATGGACGCCCTCAACGATGACTTCCAGAGGACCGATGTAGCACTGGTAGTAGGTGCCAATGACGTCATCAACCCCGCCGCCCGCAACAAAAAGGGGTGTCCCCTCTACGGCATGCCCATATTGAACGTGGATAAGGCCAGGACCGTCATCGTTTGTAAACGGAGCCTGCGGCCAGGCTTTTCAGGGGAAGACAACGAGATATTTTATTTAGAAAAGACCCTGATGGTCTTCGGCGATGCCAAGGATACGCTGACCAAAATTGTGAGCCTGGTTAAAGGGTCATAGCAGATGTCGCCCACAATCCCTTTACATCTCCTCCGGCGTCTCCATGCCCAGGAGGTGGAGTCCGTTCCTCAATACCTGTCTCGTGCAGTCGGCAAGCAAGACCCTGGCCCTGGTGAGCTCTTCGTTCTTGCTGATTATCCTGTGATGGTTATAGTAGCGGTTGAAGAGACTGGCCAGCTCTATGAGGTAGTTGCAGAGGACTACAGGCTCACAGGTCTCGGCCGCTGAGACAATACTCCTGGGGAAGGACTCTAGCTTTCGCACCAGCAGATACTCGTCCTTCTCCTTCAGGAGACTAAAATCTACCTTGCCATCTACCGTCCCACCGTATTTCCTTATGACACTGCAGAGCCTGGCGTGGGTGTACTGGAGGTAGGGGCCTGTCTCACCGTCAAAGTTCAGTACCTCCTTCCAGTCAAAGAGGACGTCTCTGGTGCGGCGGCTGGAGAGGTCGGCAAAGATTACCGCCCCTATGCCCACCTGCCTGGCTATCTCCTCGGCCCTGGACAAATCTGGGTTCTTTTCCTGTATAATCCCCCTGGCCCTCTCCACGGCCTCCTTCAGCACCTCCTCAAGGAGTATGACCCGTCCCGCCCTGGTGGACATCTTCCCTTCCTTGAATTTTATCAGCCCAAAGTCCACGTGGACACAGTCCTTCACCCAGGGATAGCCCATGAGCTCAAGTACCTTAAAGAATTGCTTGAAGTGGAGTCTCTGCTCAGAGCCTACCACGTAGAGCATACGGGAGAAACCAAATTCCCTGGCCCTGTATTCGGCCGCACAGACGTCCCGTGTGGCGTACAGGCTAGCCTCGTCCTTCTTCTTGAGGAGGCAGGGAGGCATACCGTACTGCTCCAGGTTGACCACCAGGGCCTCCTCGCTCAGGGTGGCAAGGCCGGCCTTCTTCAGCCTCTCCACGGTATCGTTGAGCATCTCGTTGTAGAAACTCTCCCCTGTGTAGTAATCAAACCTTATCCCCAGGGCATGGTAGACCTTGTTAAATTCCTTGAGGCTCACCTCCTTGAAGTGTCCCCAGAGGTGTCTGGCCTCTGTGTCTCCCCCCTCCAGTTCTTTGAAGGCCAGTCGGGCCTGGTCTTCCAGTGAGGCATCGTTCTTGGCCTCCTGATGGAACTTTACGTAGAGACCGTGTAAGGCATCCACCGGGTCTTCCTTCAGTGCCTCCTCATTTCCCCATCTCCTGTAGGCCACTATGAGCTGTCCGAACTGGGTGCCCCAGTCCCCCAGATGGTTTATCCCCACGCAGTGGTAGCCCAGTGCCTTGTATAACCTGTAAAGGGCATTACCAATGACGGCGGAGCGGAGGTGGTGGACGGCCAGATGTTTTGCAATATTGGGGGAGGAGTAATCTATGACCACGGTCTTGCCCTTGCCAATGGTGGCGTGTCCATAGTCATTGCCCTCCTTGTGTACCCTTTCCAGTACCCAACGGGACAGCTCGTCATGCTTGACAAAAAAGTTGAGGTAAGCCCCCTCGGCCTTTACCCTGGTTACAAGCTGTAGGGGCGACCGGCCGGTCGCCCCCACGATGGCCTGGGCCAGTTCCTGGGCTATGAGGTTAGGCGACTTATGGAGTCTCTCCTTGAGGGGAAAGCAAGGGACGGTGTAATCCCCCATATCAGGATTAGGGGGCTGGTCTATGAGGGGCTATACGTCTTTCTCCTCCAGCCCGGTATGGGCCTTCAGGTAGTGAGCGATTTCTTTAAGGAAAGGGTTTGTTTTGAGCATCCCTACATATCATCCAGTGTTCTGGGGAGACCTCTGCAAAATGAGTAGCCGCAGGCTTCAGCCTGCGTAAAATACGCAACCTAAAGGTTGCGGCTACAATACACAACTGTCCCTACGTTTCACCTACGTTTTGCCGAGACCCGGAGGCCAATGGCCTCCTTCACCTCCCGCATGGTCTGCCTGGCCATCTCCTGACAGCGTTCAGCCCCAGACTTGAGGACCTCTACCACGTAAGCTGGGTCTTCAAAGAGGGCCAATGCCTTCTCCCTGATGGGCTTGAGTTCTCTTACAATATTGTCCGACAGGCATTTCTTGCATTCCAGGCACCCAATCCCTGCCGTCCTGCACCCATTGGCTGACCAGTCTATCTCCTCAGGGCTGGAAAAGTGCTTGTGCAGGGAGTAGACGTTACAATTTTCAGGGTTCCCAGGGTCCCTCCGCTTCTTGCGGTTCTCATCGGTTACGGCCACGGAGAGCTTCTTCCAGATGTCCTCCGGGGACTCGGTAAGGGATATGTAATTGTTCAGGCTCTTACTCATCTTGGTCTTACCGTCAAGGCCCATAATCCTGGGGGCCGTGGAGAGGAGTTCCTGGGGTTCTGGAAATAGGTTGCCGTAGCGGGCGTTGAATTTCCTGGTTATCTCCCTGGCGAGTTCTATGTGCTGTACTTGATCCTCCCCTACCGGCACCACCTCCGCCTTGTAGAGCAGTATATCAGCGGCCTGCAGGATAGGGTAACTGAAGAGACCCGCATTGATGTTTTCCCTGTGCTGGCGGGCCTTGTCCTTGAACTGGGTCATCCTTTCCAGATGACCCAGGGGGGTAAGGGTGTGGAATATCCAGGCCAGTTCCGTATGTTCGGGTACCTGGGACTGCAGGAAGATAATAGAACGCTTTGGGTCAAGACCCGCCGCAATGTTCACCGTGGCCACGTGGAGTATCTGCTGGGGCATGGCCTTTGGGTCCTGGGGGACGGTGATGGCGTGATAGTCTACTATGGAAAAGATGCACTCGTAGGAGTCAAGTAGGCTTGCCCAATTCTTTATTGCCCCCAGATAGTTGCCTATATGGACCTCGCCGGTGGGCTGGATTCCGCTAAAGAGACGCTTTTTCATTAGACCTTAGACGTTAGACTGTAGACCATAGACTATAGACAAAAAACCTAGAGTCTACGGCCCACAGTCCAGGCAATTCTATCAAATAAGCTCAACCTTTCAAGTACTCACACCTAGGATGGAGGGGGAGGGGCTAGATTCAGAATATAGAATATTCTGAATTCTGACTACTGAATTCCGTATTCCTTCTTCTCGCTAATCCCTAATCCATAGCCCCTAACCCCTGTTTCCCTATTTGGGCACAGCGAATGCCTTTGGGATGCCAGCACTGATTGCAGGAGATACAGGAGGCCTTCTCAGCGAGGCCCTTTCTGAACCTCTCCACCAAATCGGGTTCACGGATGAAGGGGCGGCTCATAGAGACCATATCGGCCTTTTTTGTGCTAATAATTGACTCCATGACCTCCCTTGACCTGATACCCCCTACGCAGATTACAGGCACGGAGAGTACCTCCCCTTCGGCAGACCCTTCTCCGCCTAAGGCGGATTCAGGGCTTCGGCTCAGGGCAAGTCTTATCTTCCGGGCATTGTCTGAGAAATAGGCCTCTTTTCCTGGAGAGTCTATGTCCGGACGACAGGCACTGGGGAAAGAATCCCCTATCCCACCGCTTACCTCCACCGCATCAATACCGGCCTTGCCTAACATGGAAGCAATCTTCACCGCATCTTCTATCTTTAGTCCATCCCCTATACAATCGTCAGAGTTGAGCTTTATAAGGACAGGAAACTCCTTCCCTACCTCCTTGCGGCACGCCTTCAGCACCTCCAGGAGTATCCTCGCACGGTTTTCTACACCCCCACCCCATTTATCCTGCCGTCTGTTGGTAAACGGGGATATGAACTGGCTGAGGAGGTAGCCATGGGCGGAGTGGAGTTGCACCCCATGAAAGCCTGCCTCCCTGGCCCTCCTGGCCGCCTGGGCAAAGGAGCGGATAATCTCCAGGATTTCGTCTTCCGTCATCTCCCTTGGGGTAAGCTTTGTTACAGGATAGGGGACAGGGGAGGGGGCTATGGGACTGCCATTACATGCAGAAGGGATTGACTGCCGTCCACCATGGGCTATCTGGAGGACTATCCTGGCGGGGTAGGGCCTCAGTCTCTCTGTTATCCTCTTGTAGGCGGGAATAAATTTATCGTCATATATGGCCGCCTGGGAGGTACTGCTCTTTCCGTCCGCCCGCACATAGGCATAGCCCGTTATTATGAGCCCCACACCGCCCCTCGCCAGGGCCTCGTAGAGCTCCGCCAATCTATCTGTTACGTAATCCCCTTTGTCCGTGAGGCATTCATTGGTAGCAGAGCGTACGAAGCGGTTGGGTACCTCCATGGTACCTAATCTGATAGGCCCAAACAGGTTCCTATCCATGATAGGCTTGCTTAATGACCCTTTTCAGGGAGGATAACTTTCTCAAGTTCAGCAACTAGAGGTGGAAGGTCCTTAGTAACTGTATCCCAAACAATATCCAGGTCTATGTCAAAATAGACGTGGGTGAGGTGATTGCGCATGTCTATTATATCCGGCCATGGAATTCTAGCATTTTTGCTCTTGGTCTCTGCTGAGACCTTGCTCGCCGCTTCGCCAATAATTTCAATTTCCTTGACCAAAGATAGGACGAGCATACGATTTGTATCTAGTTCCGTTCTGGTTTTACCTTTAACGAAGGACAATGCCTCTCCAGCGGCATCCAGCATGTGTCGCAGGCGGATAAGGTCATCTTTCCGCATATTGCACCTTTGCCGACAAGAGCACCTCATCCCTGAAGTATCTGCTCAATTCTTGTGGGGTTCTTAAATCCACTTTTCTCCCCCCAAGAATCACAGAAAGCTCCCGCTCCATGCGGGCCAACCCAAAGAAGCCTGGACACCGCCCTGGCTTAAACTCAACAAGTACATCCACATCGCTGTCAGTACCAAAATCCTTACGCAAAACTGAACCATACAATAAGAGCCTGCGTATATGGTTTCGCCGACAGAATTCTGCTATTTCTTCACGAGGAATGTCTATGCGTACCCTGTTTCCCATCTCCTAGCCTTTGGTATCTAACATTCTTCTATTCACTAATTTTCAGCCTTTGAAAAAGCCCGCTTTACCACCATTTGAAGGGAATTCCCTTACAAATGACTAGATTTGACCCTCTGTGGCTGAGAGCTTTTCAAATCCGTTCCTTATGACTTTGGCAATGAGCTTCCGTCGTTCAGTAAGAAAATCTGTATATGGCACTGTTTCCCAGCCCTTCGGAAGTCCATGCCACTCTATCATCTGTCTCAATTCATCGGACTTAAAACGTTTGGCCAACAAAGGAAAATATTCGGCAGGTGATTTATCGGAAATGTCAATATTATCCTCCCATTCAATCAAAGCGTAGTTAGCAAGCTGATTAGTATCACGGACTTCAGTAATACCAATTGATTTTAGATACCCCTTCGGAAAGAGGTGGTGTCGTTCTATAGAAAGTTTTTTGGGCTTTATTACGGGGTCCAGGAGTTCAGAAACCTTCATCTTAGAAAACAATACCACGGCATCTAATAGATTCAGCGATGCCTCGTATGCGAAACGTACTGGTGTCCGAGCTGAAGATGTCTCCAGAGAGTTGACCAGTGCGATATTCCAAAAATCCTCAGTAAATGTATCTTTAATGATCTGTTCAAGTGTGTTAACAAATTCGGCAGGATTCTTTACTGCCCGCAAACGGGCGAGATCAGATTCCATCGCAGTTTCTGGTGACCCAGTGTACCTACCAGTAATCGCTGTCATAAAAAACCATCGGGCCATTACGTTCCGCAGGGTATGTGTTTCAATGTTAAACTCTCGCCGGCCAATTAGAAACAAAATATAAGCGTACAGCAAGCCTGTATCTGACGTGATCATATTCTTACTACGATAACCAGCACTGACAAGTACTTTATGAAATTCATGCCAATTTGTAAGGTCAAGTGCTTGTGTCTGGGCTTCTTTCAGTACCCCAAATTGGGTATCGCGCCGTTCATCGGAGAACTCTCCCGTTTCCAAGTCCTTTCCTCTTAAAATTGAATATACATGTTGCAATCGTGCGCGTTTAAAACCAAGGCCCACACAGACGCGAAGCATCTGGTCAGGGTCGGGTTGTAAGAAGTGATTAAAAGGTGATGGCCCTTCTCCAAAGGCGGGCGGTCGCCTGCAGTCACGACAAAACTTCTCCAATTGAGCCCTTCCCTCATCCCAGAAGACAGAAAGCAAGGTCAATATGAAATCAGCCTGCTTGAGTGTTACTCCCTTGCTGTTAATACGGACGAAGATTTCTGAAACCTGCTCCTCACCGACTGTAGACGGAATTTCCATTGCTGTAAAAGGGTAATTCTGAATGTCATAAAGGTGGTCAATGTTTTTAGATATTTGGCCTTCTTCCCCTTTTGTTAGCCCATGTGTGGCTCTCAGCTGTGTTATAAAGTCTGTGATAAAGTGAAACGGAGCGCAATTTTTGGCCCAAAGCTTGCTTATATCGGGAATGTACTCCGGGTCACGCTGGATTGCTGCGTCAGTCACTTCAAATTTTGAGTCACTGGGTCTAAAAGCAATACGGATGTTGTTTTCCTTGAAGTCTTTCGTGAGGACAGGTTGTCCCCTTAGCACGGCATACAGAGATGTGAGGCGTTGCTGGCCATCCACAATCAAAAGGTGTGGCATCTTGGCCTGCTTCGGTGAGGTACCGATATGGCGAGTATTGTTCAGATGTTCATTTGACCAAAACAACAAGTAACCAACAGGAAAGCCCTTATACATGGAATCAAAAAGGTCGCGAACTTTGGTTGCCTCCCATACGAATGGACGCTGAATGTCCGGTAATCCAATCTCTCCATGCTCAATATCGTGGATGAGATGGGCCAGGGAATAATCTATCTTTTTGAAAAGTGTTTCACTCATTTCTCAGCCTCCTAACTACCAGGTTTTTGAAAAGTTCAGCCAGCATTAGGGTTATAAGGAGTCTCGCCTTTATACTTTTTTTGATTAGGCTGAGAAAAGGCCGCCCTTCCAAACAAGACGGAGGCAAATACACAATATACCAAACCACCAACAAACGGGAGCATAAATGGAAGTGTAAAAACGGCCACGCTCGTATCTGCCAGTGTCGCACATAAGACCCCGGTGAACGTTGCAAGCTCAGCCATAAAGAAATTGTAGCCCTTGCTCTGCCCAAGTCTTGTAAAAAAGATTAACGAAAAGAATATGACAAAGAGAGCGGTTAACACAAAGACCACTATTTTCACGGACCCGAGCATGGGTTCTCCTTTTTCTAAAGGACTGTGTTTTTAAACCGTAGTCTCCCTGTATTGACCTGTTCAGGGATTCTTTCCGCCTCAGGCGGATTTCACCCTCAGGAGGACAATTATATAGGGTTCCGGATAATTCGCAAATGATTACAAATGGCACTTGTCCTTGCTAGGTATCAGGCATAGCAGGGTGAAGGGTTCACGGCCGTTATTCTTAAACTGGTGGGGCTCTCCTCCTGGGATAAAGACTACATTGCCGGGCCTTAGTGCCGTCTCTCCTTTTGCATTGCCTACGGCCCCATAGCCACTGAGGATGAACAGTTCGTGCTCCCACGGGTGACTGTGTAGCGGGGTGTGGCCCTGGGGGGCAATCTCAAAGTGTCTCATAACAAAGTTCCTGGCCCCCGTAGCCTCTTTTATCAACCAACGGATTTTAACCCCAACGGCACCCTCAAGCCCGCCCTGGGGTTCTACCTCGGTATAGTGCTTGATGTCCATAGGGCACCTCCTTCCACCTTCTGTAGGGGCGACCGGCCGGTCGCCCCTACCTAAAGATTAGTCATGCATTCTTCTAGCTCCTTGAAATTAGTTAGTGGTATTGCCCCCCTCTTTAGTAAGAGTTGGTTCCCCCTGGCTGTTGGGGGTGCGTTTCTGTAGCGTAGGGTAAAGATTTTTCTCCCCAGCCCCCTGGCGAATTCGGCCGTGTAGATGGCGCCGCCCCCAACCTCCGTCTCCACTACGAGTACTGCCCTGCTCAGACAGGCTATGAGGCGGTTCCTGGACATGGCGGCCCCTACGTGCCAGCCCTGGGTGGGAAAAGAATCTGAGAGGATGAGGTAGGCATCCATAGACTTGATATAGGGTTTGAACTCCCCCCGCCAGAGAAATCTCAGCATCCCAGTGGGTAAGGCCAGTATAGTCCTGCCCCCCGCCTCAAGTGCCCCCAGATGGGCGGCCGTGTCTATCCCCCTGGCATAACCGCTCACTATGGTATAACCCATCTCCACCAATCTCCTGGCCGATTCCCTGGCTATCCAGAGGCCCTTCTCGGTGGGCCTTGTCGTCCCCACAATGGCCACTGCCCTTTCATCTCCGCCTGAGGCGGACAGGTATCTCCCCCTGGCGTAGAGGACTACAGGGGGATTTTTCATGTCTTTGAGAGGGGCAGGGTAGTCCTCCTCGCCCCGAATTATCACACTTATACCATTTTTGTTAAGGGTTTTTAATAGTTTTTTTGTGTCCTCCAGGCGTCCCCTACCCTGCACTATGCCCCTGATGACAGAATCGCTGAGGCCACGGACAGAAATAAGCTCCTTCCTGGGGGCCTCCATAGCCGCCTTTGGCCCCCCGAATCTGTCCAGTATGAGCCTGAAGGTGGCAGGCCCCACCCCTTCTACACCGTGCAGGGCTATCCAGTAAAGGAGGTCGTCCATTAAGGAAAAGTCTTTACGTGCTGAGTTAGGGCTGTTACCATATACAGTAGCCTCTGAAAAAGCTGGAGATTCTTCGCTTCGCTCAGAATGACAGGAACGTACGATTGCCATTCTGAGCCACTGCTTCGTTACGTTCAGGGTAACCACTAAATTTTAGTGGTTTTGGGGTCTTATGCAATAGTTTATTGAACGGGAGAAAAAAACATGCCAGGCAAGCTTATCGCTATTGAGGGCATTGACGGTAGTGGAAAGACGGTGCAAGCCCACCTGCTCCTGGAAAGGCTCACTAAGGCAGGACGCCCGGCTGAGACCATCAAGTTCCCCCGCCGCGGGGAGACCTTCTTCGGCAGGATGGTGGAGAGGTACCTCCATGGGGAGTTCGGCAGTGCCAGAGACGTGAGCCCTTATCTGGCGGCCGTACTGTATGCGGGAGACCGCTTTGAGGAAAAGGGGAGGATAAGTCAGTGGCTGGAGGCCGGCAAGACCGTCATCGCCCGCCGCTATGTGGACTCCAACAAGGCACACCAGGGGGGGAAGTTTGACGACCCCAAACAGAGGGGACATTTCTTTGACTGGCTGGAGGAACTGGAGTACAAAGTCCTGGGCAACCCCCGCCCCCATCTGAGCCTGTATCTGGACGTCCCTGCCAGGGTGTCCTGTGAATTGATAAAAAAGAGGCATAAGGAACTGCCCAGGGAGGAGGCTCGCAAGAAAGACATCCATGAGGAGGACGTCCGCCACCTGGAGGCCGCCGAGAGGGCCTACAAGGAGCTTGCCCGTAGTGGCGGTTGGGCCATCATCCAGTGCGTCAAGGACGGCAAGATGCTCCACGAGGGAGAGATTGCGGAGATGGTGTGGGAGGCGGTGAAAAGACAGTAGCTAGTAGCAAGTAGCTAGTAGTCAGTAGCTAGGGTTGAATTTTTTCCTAGCTACTAGCTACTGGCTACTAGTCGCAGGCTAAAGCCTGCGGCTACTGTCTACTTGTTCCAGCGTCTCATAAATAAGGGGCGGGGGTGCGTGTCTTTCTGGAGAGATGCCGTAAGCGTCAAGGAGAATATCCTGTGCCTCTCTTAGGCTTGCTTCATCTCTATAAAAAATCCTTATCAGTGGCTGTCCTTTCTCCACCCTATCCCCCAGTTTTGCAAGGACCTCGTAGCCTACGGACGGGTCTATCTTATCTCCAAGCCTCCTCCTCCCTGCCCCAAGGGCTACGGCGGCCTGGCCCATCTTCCGGGTATCAATGGCACTTACATAGCCATGGGTCTGTGATGTAACCACATGGACTCTCTTTGAAATAAGCCTGTGAAAGTCCTCAAGGCATTTGAGCCTGCCTCCCTGGCAGGCCACCAGTTCCCTAAATTTTCTCCAGGCACTGCCATCTTCCAATGCAGACCTCAATTGCCTCCTGGCCTCCTGCCTGTCCTGGCACAACCCAGCCAGCCTGAGCATGTGATGGCCCAATTCCAGGGTCAGTTCAACCACATCAGGGGGGCCGCCGCCATGCAGGATTTCTATGGTCTCCTGTACCTCTGTGGCATTCCCCACCATCCTCCCAAGGGGTTGGTTCATGTCCGTTATGAGGGCAATGGCAGGTTTGCCCATCCTCCGGGCCGTCTGCATAAGACTCCTGGCAAGAGACCTTGCCTCCTCAAGACCCTTCATAAATGCACCGCTACCTGTCTTCACGTCCAGCACCAGGCCGTCTATCCCCTTTGCAAATTTCTTGGAGAGTATGCTGGCCGTGATGAGAGGAATACTCTCCACCGTGGAGGTAACATCTCTCAAGGCATATAGTTTGCTATCCGCGGGGACAAGTTCCTTTGTTGCCCCAATTATTGATACGCCTATCTTTTCAACATTATGCTTAAATTCTCTTAGAGAGAGTTGGGTCTTGAACCCGGGGATGGATTCCAGCTTGTCCAGTGTGCCCCCGGTATGCCCCAGGGACCTGCCCGATACCATAGGCACCTTCACCCCAAGACTGGCTACCAGGGGGGCCAGCACCAGACTGACCTTAT
>Ga0209343_10008669_pt1 | contig 11771 bp, 8 predicted proteins | sample RifCSPlowO2_02_FD_184026 | JGI IMG/M metagenome (GOLD analysis project Ga0209343, IMG submission 184026) | Groundwater microbial communities from Rifle, Colorado - Rifle CSP2_plank lowO2_0.2 (SPAdes) (version 2) | ecosystem: Environmental > Aquatic > Deep subsurface > Groundwater | place: Rifle... | reverse complement strand
AGAGGAGGCCGGCGCCCAGGCCGGGCGCCGCCGATAATTCCCGGCCGCGAGAGCGATAATGACGGCGGAAGCGATCACATCCGTGATGAGGCCGGGATAAATCAGGCCCAGGGAAGCCAGCCACATCGCCACTCTCGCGGCCATCCCCAGCGGCGCGAAGAGATATCCCTCCGTCGCCGCCGCCAGGAACACGACTCCCGCCACGGCGGTCATCAGGCTCCAGAGAATGGCTCCCCACCCCCCCAGGGCGAGGAGCGAGGGCTCGTACACGAACATGTAGGGGATGATGAGGGCGGCGATCGCCAAGCGGATGGCCCAGAGCGAGGTCCTCGTGAAATTCCCGCCGGCAATGGCCGCCCCCGCGTAGGAGGCGATGGCCACGGGCGGGGTGATGTTCGCGAAGACGGCGAAGTAAAAGACGAACATGTGGGCCACGAGAGGCTGGAGCCCGTATTTGGTCAACGCGGGAACGGCCAGAGCCACCGCCATGAGATAAGCCACGGTGGTCGGCATCCCCATCCCGAGGATGATGACGCTGATCATGCAGAACACGAGGGAGCCGATGAGGGTCCCCCCGGTGAACGCGAGCATGATCTCGACGAAAGCGAACCCGAGCCCGGTCTGGGAGATTGTGCCGATGATGATTCCCGCCGCGGCGCAGGCCATGCTCATACTCACCGCCCACTGCCCGCCGTCCTTGAGGGCCTGGAGGAACGCGCGGGGGTGGAGCGGCTCTTCCTGTCCCGCCGAAGGGCGGAGCATCTCCCACAGGGCGACCGGGATGCAGATGAGCACTCCCCCCAGGGCGGCCCGCATCGTCGAGTAACCGCCCACCAGGAAGTAGAGGAGCCCTGCGATGGGGAGCAGAAGGTGTACCCTGCGGGCCAAGAATGCCAGCGGAGCTTCGCCGGTCCCGGCCGGGATTCCCCGGATGCCGCGCTGGAGCGCGTGGAAATGGACCATCGCGCCGATCGAGAAGAAGTAAAGGAACGCGGGGATGAGGGCGTGCCCCATCAGCCGGTTGTAGCTGATGCCCAGGAACTCCGCCATGATGAAGGCGGCGGCGCCCATCACGGGGGGCATGATCTGGCCGCCGCACGAGGCGGTCGCCTCAACCCCTCCCGCCACCTCCGGCTCGTACCCCACCTTCTTCATCATCGGTATGGTAATGGTGCCCGTCCCGTACACGTTGGCGACTGAGCTCCCCGAGATGGTCCCGAAGAAGGCGCTGAAGAGGACCGCCATCTTGGCCGGCCCTCCCACTTGGCGGCTCGTCAGGGCGAAGGATAAGTCCCGGAAGAGGTTCCCGGTCCCGATGTGCTGGAAGAAAGCACCCAGAATCACGAAGAGCACCACGTAAGTGGCCGATACCCCGAGCGCGGTTCCGAATATCCCCGCGTCCCCGAAAGCCATCTGATCCACCATCTCCTCGAAAGAGATCCCCCTGTGGTTCAGCACCCCCGGAAAGTTCGCGCCCCAATACCCGTAGGTCAGGAAGACGGCTGCCGTGATGGTCACGGGGAGGCCCACCGACCGGCGGGTCCCCTCCAGCACCACGGCGATGAGGAGAACCCCCATCGTCAGCTCGAAGGGCGAGAGAGCGTCCACGAAGGGCGTCCGGGCCATGATGGCTTGGCCGTTCCAGGCGAAGTAGACGCAGACGGCGAATCCTCCGGCCGCCCAAAGGGCGTCCCAGAGGAAGGCGAGTTTCTTGTCCCGGAAAGGAGAGGAGGTGGCGGAGAGAAACACGATGAAGGCGGCGAACGCGAGGTGCACGGGCCGCTGCACCATGGGGATATAGGTGCCGAACGCGCCGGTGTAGAGGTGGAACAGGGAGAGAGCCACCGCGAAAACCAGAACGGCCCCGGAACGCGCTCTTTCCAACCCTCCCTCCTCTCTGGCTGGCCCAGCTTCCCCGTGTAGGTGCCGGCCGGGGGATAGCCCCTACATCCCCCCCTTCTCCTTAAAGAACCGCGCCGCGCCCGGGTGGAGGCTGGGGAGCCCCTTGCCGGCTTCCTTCAGGTCGAGCCCCTTCGTGTACGGGTGGAGGGAGCGGTACTCCTGGGCGTGCTTGTCCAGGGCCTTGAGCATCCCGTAGACGAGGTCGGGCGAGAGGTTCTGCCGGGCCACCCAGATGTCCACAGTGGCGAGGGTGGAGTAGGCGGCATCCTGTCCCTTGTAGCCTCCCGCCGGAATGGCTCGGGTCACGTAGCCGAATTCGCTTGAGAGGGCGGACCGGACGTCCTCCGGCAGGGGGATGAACGTGAGGGGATGCGTGACGGCGAGCTGGGTCAGGGGTCCGAAGGGGTTGCCGCCGATGGCGAACCACACGTCCGCCAAGCCGTCCCGGAGCTGGTTCACCGCCTCGGGATTGGAGGTATGGACCACCTTCCCCCCCGTGCCCCGTACGGCGGCATAGCCCGTGCCGCCCTTGGCGAGCACCCGCTGGGCCCACAGCTCGCCCGAGGTGCCCGGCTGGCGCGTGAGGATGCGAAGGGAACCCTGCCGCTCCTTGATTTGGCCTAGGGAGGTGACTCCCTTGTCCTTGAGGGCCACCAGGTAGAAGTAGGAGAGCCCCCCAGTGAGGGCTACGGAGGAGACCCCCGTCACTTTCTTGTCGTAAGGGATGGTGCCTCCCAAGGCCGCCTTGAAGAGGTCGAGCGTCGTGGCCGCCAGATCGCCCTTGCCCTGAGCGATACGGGTGATATTACCCTTGGAGCCTCCGTTGCTGGTGCGGACATTCCGGACGCCGGCCACCTCCTTGCCCACGAACTCGCCGAGCTTGGCCGTCGCAATCGTGCCGGGCGAGGCGGTGTCATAGGCGAGGAAGGAGAGCGATACCGCTTGCGATGCCGCCAGGGCCGCGGGAGCGAGGAACGCCCCCCCGGCCAGAAGCAATGCCGTTCCGATCACCGCCAGCAAGGGTTTCCGGTCGCTGCCCATCGTCGTCCTCCCATTCATCGGACAGGAACATCAAAGGGCCGCCGCCTCGTATCCCGATGACTCGGGCACCGGCCGCTCACCGAAGATCAAGCCTCCCGAACCCGCGCGGACGGTGAGGATCCGCCGCCAATCCTCCCGCTTTTCGGGAAAATCCTCGCGGAAGTGCTGCCCGCGGGATTCCTCCCGGCGCAAGGCCGCCCGCGCCGCGATCTCGCCCACTCGGGCGATGTGCCTCGCCTCGAGCGCAACGAGAAGCTCCGCCGTCCCGCGTACCCGGAGAGGGGTCCGCTGCGCCTCCTGAAAGGCGGATACCCCCTCGTCCAGATCTTTTCCGTTCCGGACCACCCCAATTGTACGCCAGGAAATGTTTCGGATGTGTTTCTCGATTTGCCGGGGGTCCTCCCCGGCGTCCGAGAATTGGCCGTGCAGCCGCTCGCGCTCGGCCCCCAATTCGGAAGGAGGAATCTCGGGCGCTTCCCTTCCCTTGGCGTGCTTGGCGGCGAAGCGGCCGGAGCGCTTCCCGAAAACCAGGCATTCCGAGATGGCGTTGTCCGAGAGCCGGTTCGCGCCGTGGAAGCCGTCGGTCGTCTCGCCGGAGGCGAACAAGCCCGGCACGCCCGTTCCTGCCCTCCCGTCGATGACGATCCCCCCAAGGAAAGTATGGGCGGCGGGGACCCACTCGAAACGCTCCCGGCGGGGCTCGATGCCGGCCGCGCGCAGCTTGTGGAGCGCCTGGCCCTGGCTCATCTCGAATTCGTCCCAGATTTCCGGCGTGAAGCGGGAGGTATCGTTGTAGACGGGGCCTCGGCCTTCCAGCCATTCCTTGTAGATCGCCCGGGCCAGGACCGCCCGTGTCGTGCGCTCGAGCTGCTCCGGGTCCCATCGTGTCAGGAACCGCTCGCCATGGGCGTTGAAGAGCATGCTCCCCCGGCCCATGAAGGGGGTGATCCCGCTGGATGAGATGATCCGGAGCCCCACCTTCGGGATGACGGTGAATTCAACGAACTCCATGTTGGCGAGCTCGGCCCCCGCCTCGAGCCCAAGAAGGAAGCCATCCCCGGTCGTATGGAAACTCGCACTGGTATAGGGGTAGAGGCGGGTGGCTCCCCCCGTCGCGATGACGGCCGATTTGCAGTGAAAAACCCGCTCCTCGCCGGATTCGATGTCCATACCGTAGGCGCCGCACACCTCGCCGCCGCGCAGGAGGATGCGGGTGATGAAGATGTTTTCGCGCACCTCGACCCGCCGGTGGAGAACCTCCTTCCGCATCATTTCGAGGGTCTTGTGGCCCCCTCCTATGGGGCTGCAGCAGCGGGCGTAGGTGTGGCCGAGGGTGCGGTACTGGAAGAGGAGGCCCTCGGCCGTCCGGCTGAAACGGACCCCGAAAGTCTCAAGCTCCTCCAACAGGGGGAGGGCCTCGCGGACCATGATGGCCACCAGGGCGGGATCGTTGAGCCACTCGCCCCGGCGCATGGTGTCCTCGTAATGCTGCTCAATGCTGTCTTTTCCGAGGTCCCCCTCAAGGCTGGTGTGGCCGAAGGCGGCGGACATCGCCATGTCGGCCGTGGGGGATGAGCCGCTCCGCCCCATGAGGCCCTTGTCCACCAGGGTGACGCGCACACCGAACTTGGCCGCCTCGATGGCGGCCATGCAGGCGGCGGACCCTCCCCCAATGATGAGAACGTCAGTACTGACGGGCGAGCGCTTTTCCACCCACGCCTCCCAAATCCTTCCCCACCATGATTTGAATCGCCTCGGTGGGGCATGCCAGCTCGCAGAGGAAACAGTCCACGCAGCCCTTTCCGATGAGGCGGGCCTGGTCCTTCTCGGGCGAGAGCTCCAGGACATACGCGCCGCAGTCGAAAATGCAGCGCCCGCATCCGTTGCATTTCTCCGGATCAATCTTCGGTGGCATGGCGCCCCCGCGCCAAGAAGAGCTTGTCGAACCGGCATCGAGAGGGGGTGAATTTTAGCAAAAAAGGACCTCGGGCAGAACAACAGGCCCACGGATTCCCCCGGCCGTTGTGCTCCGCAAAAATTCAATCCCACGTAAAATGAGTGCCTTAGGCGCAGTCGCATTATGGGTCCGCTGCGTGGCAAGATTCCGCCCCATGGCGTCCTGTCCAAAAACTCGGTCAAATCGAAATCCCTGATCCGAGTTTGGAATTCCCTGTTACGTCTCAAAAATACCCTGTTAAGTTTTTCGGCACTACGGCCGAATTGCCCTTGAATTCAGGACGCTTTCGCCGATTTGAGGCCCGCCAAGTGGCCCAAAATCGCGAAAATTCCCTGTATTTTCCCTGTTTAACAGGGAATTGAGCGGAGAAGAGTTCGCCCTGGACTGCGCCCACCACCATTTTATTCCTTATTTTTCAATCGCTTGCGGCGGCGCTTTCTCCTTTGCGGGGGAAAGTGCCGCTATCGTGCCGTAACCATCCAGGAGCTGGACCGCCTCCCGGCGGCAGGATTCACTCCTCCTGGAATCCGTGGGTGCTCGCTCTTGACCTCCGGAAGCCGCCTTGGCAGGCTGAGCCTGTCGAAGTGTTTAACGTTAATCAACGCTCTTCAATGTTGGGAGTCACGCGATGTCCCCGAGGGCGCTTCAAGCCAAGCCGCATAGAGTCAAACGTCTTCCCATGACCAAGGTCCGCCATAACCTGGGCGCGCTCGTGAAGGGGGTCCGCCTCCGCAAGGAGTACGTCGTCCTGGAGAAGGATGGCATCCCGGTGGCCGCGCTCATGGACATCGACGAGTTCGAGGACTACCTGGAGCTCCAGGACCCCAAGGTCCAGGAGGCGATCCGCAAGGGCCAGGAGGAATACCTCGCGGGCAAGGCCCGCCCCGCGGAAGAACTTGCGAAGGAGCTTGACGCCATCGCGAGGCGCGTCCGGAAGCGGGGAGCGCCCAAGCGGCGCTAGCCTGATTCACGATGCCGCCATTTCGCGTCGTTACCATAGCTCGCTTTGACCTGTGCTCCGCAAAAATTCGATCTCGCGCAATATGAATACGTTAGGACGGCGGTCTCATTGGCCCAGGGGATGGCATGATCCACCCCCATGTCCATATTCAAAGCGGTATTTCAGATTGCCGCAGACCTCCTTTTACTCCTTTTTCACCTCCTCCGGCCACGGGGTCGTCTGGCCGCCGAGAATCTTTTCCTCCGGAAGCAATTGGCTTTCTACCAAGAGCGAAAGGTAAAGCCCCGCCGGCTCGATCCTGCTTCCAGTTTGACCTTTGTCCTTCTCTCGAAGGTGTTCAAGGGGAAAGAAGCCCTCGCCGTCGTCCGGCCGGCCGGCTTGTCCCCCGCCCGACATCAGCCTGGCGACGGATGAGAGGTAGATTCCAGGCCGGTCTTGGGCGGTCTGCATCACGCATACAGTCTGCTTCCTTGCGCGACGTATGGGGGCCTCGAATGATTGTGGGGCACACCAAAGGATCGAAGGACCAAGATGCTTTTGTGACATTCGGAATGGGTACTCTCGTTTCTTTTTCGTGACGTGAAACGATGCCTCTGCAATTTTGTGGTATAAACCATAGCGAAGCAGATGCCCATGCCAAATAATAAAGTAGCATGTTCGTCCTGGGCGAAAGGAACAGGCGCTCAGGGACCAGCCGTTTGTTCAATCCCGTAAGGGAAAGGACTCTGTGATGGGGTGCGGCCGCGGGGTAGCCTCTGTTGCTTTTTTCCTGATCCATCTGCTCTTCCCAGCCATGGTGGTCGTCGGGGCACCTGCTTCAATCAAGAACCTGTCCGTTATCAGCCAAGCCACGCTTGAAGAACTCCTCCAATTTGCTCAGTCCTCTCCGGCGGCACCCAAGGGGAAGGACGACGACGATCTGCTTTCCGGGTCTCCTCCGAAAAAGCCAGCCACCAAGCCGGCCGCGAAGGATGATGATCTGCTTGCACCAGGGCCCGCGAAATCCCTTGGAAAACCGGGGAGCAAGGGAGGCGACGACCTCCTCCTGGAGCAGTCGGAGAAGGATAAGAAGGCGCCTGTCAAGGCGCCGAAGGCTGAGGACACCACGAAAGAAGCCGCCAAAGAGCACGCCAAGCTTTTCGTTGAGAATCGCTTCCCCTCCTCGGCCACCTGTGCCACCTGTCATCCGACCCAGTATGAACAGTGGCGGGTATCCCAGCACGCCTATGCCCAGCTCAGCCCGGTCTTCAACTCGATGCAGGCGGCGATCCTGAAGCGCACCAGCAGCACGAACGGCGATTTCTGCGTCCGCTGCCATACCCAGATCGGGATGATCCTGGGCGAGCCCCTGTTCATCCGCAACGCGGATAGGCACCCCGCTTCCCGGGAAGGAATCACCTGCATCGTCTGCCACAGGATCAACAAGTCCTTCGGGAAGGTGAGCGGGCGCCTTCCCATTGTGGAGGGCGACATCCTACAGCCGGTCCAGGGCCCCAGGGGGAACGAAGAGCTGAAGCGGGTGCTGGAGAACCGGGACCAGTACCGCGTGGTCACCGATCCCAAGCAGCAGGGCCGGCGGATCCACACCGACGCCGAAAAGTTCTTCCAGCTCACCACGCCCGGCTTCTGCGGAACCTGTCACGACGTGAATCTCGTCAACGGTTTCCGCCTGGAAGAAGCATTCAGCGACTACAAGACCTCCCCCGCCGCCCGGAACGGCGTTACTTGCCAGGACTGCCATATGGGCAAGGTGCAGGGGAAGCCCTCGGGCTTCGGCCATGGGCCGGCCGCCGTGGTGGGCGGTGTTCCCACGAGACCGCGCAAGCTCACGAACCACTATTTCGCCGGGCCGGATCACTCCATCGTTCACCCCGGCATATTCCCCTTCAATGCCAAGGCCGAGGAGATGGCCACCATCGACGAGTGGCTGCAGTTCAACCACAAAGCCGGATGGGGGACGGACAAATTCGAGAACAGTATCCCCCGGGGGTATAAGTTCCCCAAACGGTGGGAATCCATCGACGACCGCTACGACGCCCGGAAGATCATCGAGGAGAACCTGAAGCTTCTGGATTGGGCCCGGGAGCGCCGTCTCGAGGTGCTGCGGAACGGCTTCCAGGTTGGCGACATCAAGGTCAACCGCGCGAGCCGGGACGGCATCGAATTCACGGTCGAAGTGAAGAATGGCACGGACGGGCACAACGTGCCGACTGGTTTCATCGCCGAGCGCGTGATCTTCCTTCAGGTCGCAGTGACGGACCGGGACGGGAAGGTCGTGTTCAAGTCGGGCGACTATGATCCCAACGGCGACCTTCGCGATTCCCACTCCGTGTACGTCCATAACGGCCAGCTGCCCTTGGACAAGTACCTGTTCAGCCTCCAGTCGAAGTTCCTGGTGCGCATGGAACGGGGAGGAGAGCGCGAACAGATTCTCGCGATCAACGTCTCCCCCGATCCGCTGCCCTACATCCGCCCCAGCACGAACCCGACCGTCCTCACCGGCCGGCCGACGGCGGCGCGCATCCACCGCTTCGTAATAGAGCCGAACGGGAAGCGCTTCCCCAAATACGTCGTGGACAAGCGGGACCTCACAGGGAAAGGCCCCTACAAAGCCAGCATCAAGCTGATCGTGGGCATGGTTCCGATCAACCTCATCGACGACATCAAAGAGGTCGGTTTCGACTACAACATGAGCCCGCGGGAAGTCGCGGACCGCGTCAAGGAGGGCCATCTGACGTTGTCAGAGCATCAGGCCATAATCCCTGTATCCGATTAGCTTGCTTCACATCCTGCGAGTGAGAGGAATGATCTGCCGCCGCTTCGGGAGCTATTTCAGAAAAGCGCCGCAGCATGTCTTTCTGGCGATTCTTTACGGGGTGGGTGTTTTCCTCGCCGGCGCGCCGCTGGCTCCCTCCGCCCATGCCGCCCCGGAAAGCCGCTTCTCGGATCAACCTATCCCCCTCGAAAAGCTCCCCGACAGGCCGAAGCCCATCTTCGAGTTCGGAACCCCGTTCCTGGGCCAGGGTGCCATTGGCAAGGGGATTGAACTGCCCACGGGCGCGGTTTGGAACCCTACCGGCGTGGTGTTCGGGACCTACCGCTCCGCCCTGCAGGTCTTCGACAACGCCACATCTCCTCAGCAATCGGAGTGGGCGAACCGCCTGGACCTCTTTGGCAACGTCTACCTGACCCGCACCGAGCGCATCCTCATCGGTCTGAACTCTCTCGACCGCGAGGGGAAGTACTCCGGCTACAACTTCAAGCCGCGCCGCCCCTCCCGGTTCCACGGCTGGCAGAACGAGACCAACGTGAACATCACCACTCTGTTCTTCGAAGGGGATTTCGGAGAGATGTTCCCGAACCTGGATCCGCACGACCGGTACGCGCACGACCTCGGTTTCTCGGTGGGCCGGCAGCCGCTTTCCTTCCAAGAAGGCATCATCCTCAACGACACCGTCGACTCGGTCGGGATCAGCCGGAATAACTTGAAGCTGCCCGGGTTCTCGAACTTCCAGATCACCGGCCTCTACGGCTGGGGCGACGTCCACCGCAACGACAACCGGCAGGACAACTCGGCCCAGCTCTATGGGCTCTTCCTGGAGGCGGATCATCCCTTCACGACGCTGAACCTGGATACCGTCTACGTGAGCGGGAGCGGACGGACGGGGGACCAGCTCGTCGCCGGCGCCAGCGCCGTCCAGCGGATTGGCCTCGTCAACACGGCGTTCCGCGTGGCGAGCTCATTCGCGCCGGACGGCGAGACGGCCCAGGTGACCCGGGGAACACTGATCCTGGCCGAGATATCTTTCACCCCGACGGGGACGCACGATCTCGCCTATCTCAATGGGTACTACGGCATCAAGAACTTCGCGTCGGCCGCGCGGGCGCCCGACGCCGGGGGGCCGCTGGGGCGCGTCGGGATTCTTTTCGCGGCGAGGGGAATCGGCCGTTTTGGCGCGCCGCTGAGCAACCGGCCGGGCGAATCCGCGGGCGGTAGTGTCGGCTACCAGAAGTTTTTCGACAACAACCGCCAGCAGCTGATTTTAGAGGCCGGAGGCCGCTTTGACACCGACGGCTCCAACACCGCCGCCGGAGCTTTGGGTGCGAGATATCAGATCGCCGTGGGGCAGCATGTCGTCTTGCAGGTGGACGGCTTTGTCGCCCAGCGGGAAAAAGTGGACGACGACGCCTTTGGACTCCGGTTCGAGTTCGTATATAAATTCTAGGTACAGACAAAGCGATGTTGAAATCCGGTGACCGGGGGCGGTTGTGCCCCACGCTGTGAGAGGCTGGCCGCAATGTTGAGTGCAAGCTTGTTCCAATGGGGTGGAGCCGTCATCCTTTTGGCCGTGCTCGTTCAGGCGGGGGGCCTGCTGGTGTCCTTTTTCCGGGGGCTCGCGGGACAAAGAAAGCAGCAAAGACTCGCTCTCGAACTTCTGGAGCGGGAAGTGGACGTCGCCAGGGGGCGGGCGAAGTTCGTCGAGACCGCACAATTCTCCTGGCCGGGCTACCGGAAATTCAAGATCATCAAGAAGGTGGAGGAATGCAAGGACGTCTGTTCCTTCTATTTCGTGCCTCACGACGGGAAGCGCCTCCCTTCTTTTGTGCCGGGCCAGTATTTGACCTTCAATCTGCATGTCCCGGGGAAGGCCCCCGGCGAGGTTGCAGACGTCGTCCGGTGCTACTCCCTCTCCGACAGCCCTGGCGAGCTCAGCCACTACCGGGTAACGATCAAGAGAATCGGCCCGCCGCCGGGCAAGCCGGACGCGCCCCCCGGCGCCGCGTCGAGCTATTTCCATGGTCAGCTGAAAGAGGGCGACATCGTCGATGTGAAGGCCCCATCGGGAAGCTTCTGCCTCGATGTCACGCAATCGGCTCCCGTCGTGCTCATCGGCGGAGGAATTGGGCTCACCCCGGTCCTGTCCATGCTGAGCGCGGTCGTGGAGTCGGGCTCCAAGAGGGAGGTTTGGTTCTTCCTCGGGGTCATGAACGGCGATCAGCACGCGTTCCGGGAGTACCTCGAGAAGATCGCCCGCGAGCACGAGAACGTGCGCTTGCACGTTTGCTACAGCGATCCCAAGGAAAGCGAAGTCGCTGGGAAGGACTTCCATCACGCGGAACGCGTCAGCATCGGCCTATTCAAGCGGCTTCTTCCGTCGAATAACTACGACTTCTATATCTGCGGCCCTCCCCCCATGATGCAGGCCCTGACAGCGGGGCTGACCGAATGGGGTGTGCCCGAAGCGCGGATTCACTTTGAGGCGTTCGGACCGGCCAGCGTCAAGAAGGCGGTTCCCACCCCTCCCGCCGGCGCAGGTGCCGTGAAGTGGGCGGTCACGTTCAGCAAGAGCGGGAAGGTGCTTTCGTGGGATTCTTCCGTAGGCTCGCTGCTGGATCTGGCGAGCATGAACGGTGTCCCCATTGATTCCGGGTGCCGCGCGGGAAATTGCGGCACGTGCATCACCGCGATACGCTCTGGAAGCGTGGATTACCTGAGGGAGCCCGGGTCGGCTCCCGAGAAAGGATCGTGCTTGGCTTGTGTCTGCGTGCCGAAAGGCGACCTCGTCCTCGACGCATAGCGCATGCGTTGGTGAGGCGGGAGGAAATTGATATGGGGGAGCGATGTTGACTCGTTTCGGGCCGACCATTTTCCGCGACTTTTCCTGTGAGGGGTGTCCGATGCTTCTGCCGAAGTCCATTCAGGTCTGGTGCCACCTCATCCTTTGTTCCACGTTAGCCGTCGTGGTCCTCGCCTGGGCTGCGGGGGCGGCGGCCGCGCCGGACGCGAAGCTGGTGGCGGGGCCCGAGGAATGCGGCGAATGCCACAAGGCGGAAGTCTCGGCATGGCGGGAGACGAAGCATTTCAAGGGTTTCAGGGATCTGACGCGGAGCAAGGAAGCGGCGGAGATC
>Ga0209343_10008666_pt1 | contig 11772 bp, 6 predicted proteins | sample RifCSPlowO2_02_FD_184026 | JGI IMG/M metagenome (GOLD analysis project Ga0209343, IMG submission 184026) | Groundwater microbial communities from Rifle, Colorado - Rifle CSP2_plank lowO2_0.2 (SPAdes) (version 2) | ecosystem: Environmental > Aquatic > Deep subsurface > Groundwater | place: Rifle... | reverse complement strand
ACTGTACTCGCATCACCTGTCGGACCAGTATTTCCAGTTGGTCCAGTTGGGCCTGTAACTGTACTTGCATCACCTGTAGGACCCGTTGGACCAGTATTTCCAGTTGGTCCAGTTGGACCTGTAGTGGTACTTGCATCACCTGTAGGACCCGTTGGACCAGTATTTCCAGTTGGTCCAGTTGGGCCTGTAACTGTACTTGCATCACCTGTTGGACCAGTTGGTCCGGTTGGCCCAGTTGATCCAGTTGGGCCTGTAACTGTACTTGCATCACCTGTCGGTCCAGTTGGTCCTGTATTTCCGGTTGGTCCTGTATTTCCAGTTGGTCCTGTATTTCCAGTTGGTCCGGTATTTCCGGTTGGTCCGGTATTTCCGGTTGATCCTGTATTACCTGTCGGTCCTGTATTTCCAGTTGGTCCTGTATTACCTGTCGGTCCTGTATTACCTGTTGGTCCTGTATCTCCTGTTGGGCCAGTATTTCCGGTGGGGCCTGTTCCTAATGGTCCGGTTGATCCTGTCGGACCAGATGGGCCAGATTGACCAGATAACCCTGTAGGGCCTGTAGGGCCTGTAGGGCCTGTTAGACCAGTCGATCCAGTATTACCTGTCGGTCCAGTAGGTCCAGTATCACCTGTTGGACCCGTATTACCAGTAGGTCCTGTATTACCTGTTGGTCCTATATTACCTGTTGGTCCAGTATTACCGGTAGGTCCAGTATCACCTGTTGGTCCTGTATCACCAGTTGGGCCTGTATTACCAGTAGGACCTGTATTACCTGTCGGTCCTGTATTACCAGTTGGGCCTGTATTACCTATTGGTCCTGTATCACCAGTTGGTCCTGTATCACCAGTTGGGCCTGTATTACCAGTAGGACCTGTATTACCTGTCGGTCCTGTATTACCTGTTGGTCCAGTATTACCAGTAGGTCCAGTATTACCAGTAGGACCAGTATTACCAGTAGGACCAGTATTACCAGTAGGACCTGTATTACCAGTAGGACCTGTATTACCAGTTGGTCCAGTATTACCAGTTGGCCCAGTTGGTCCGGTTGGTCCGGTTGAACCGGTTTGGCCACTTTGTCCGGTTAGACCAGTTGGCCCTGTTGGCCCAGTTGAACCTGTTGGACCTGTTGGGCCGGTTGAACCAGTTGGACCAGTTGGCCCAGTTGGCCCAGTTGAACCTGTTGGACCTGTTAGGCCGGTTGAACCTGTTGGACCTGTTGGCCCTGTTGGACCAGTTGGACCTGTTGGCCCTGTTGGACCTGTTGGACCTGTTGGCCCTGTTGACCCTGTTGACCCTGTTGGCCCTGTTGGGCCTGTTGGACCAGTTGGACCAGTTGGGCCTGTTGGACCAGTTGGACCTGTTGGGCCTGTTGGCCCTGTTGGACCTGTTGGGCCTGTTGGACCTGTTGGACCTGTTGGACCTGTTGGACCAGTTGGACCAGTTGGACCAGTTGGACCAGTTGGACCTGTTGAACCAGTATTTCCTGTAAATCCTGTAGGTCCTGTAGGTCCAGTTGCGCCTGTAAATGTTACAGAACCAGGTGGACCGCGTAATCCGGTAGGACCAGTAGCTCCTGTAGCGCCAGTATTAGTTGATGTACCTTGTGGTCCTGTATATCCAGTTGGTCCAGTGGCACCGGTATTAGTTGCTGTACCTTGTGGTCCTGTATAACCAGTTGGTCCAGTATATCCAGTTGGACCAGTAGCACCTGTATTATCTGCAGTACCGGGAATACCTTGTTCACCAGTAGCACCAGTATTTCCTATTGGTCCAGTATTTCCTGTAAATCCTGTTGGTCCTGTAGGTCCAGTAGCGCCTGTAAATGTTACAGAACCAGGTGGACCACGCAATCCAGTAGGACCTGTAGCGCCTGTAGCGCCAGTATTAGTTGCTGTACCTTGCGGTCCTGTATATCCAGTTGGTCCAGTGGCACCGGTATTAGTTGCTGTACCTTGTGGTCCAGTATATCCAGTTGATCCCGTATATCCAGTTGGACCAGTAGCACCTGTATTATCTGCAGTACCAGGAATACCTTGTTCACCAGTAGCACCAGTATTTCCTATTGGTCCAGTATTTCCTGTAAATCCTGTAGGGCCTGTAGGTCCAGTAGCACCTGTAAATGTTACAGAACCAGGTGGTCCACGTGATCCTGTTGGGCCTGTATACCCTCTTGCACCAGTAGCTCCTGTATTGATAGCTAAACCTTGTGGTCCTGTATATCCAGTTGGGCCAGTAGCGCCTGTATTAGTAGCTAAACCAGATGGTCCTGTATATCCTGTTGGTCCAGTAACTCCGGTTGAACCTGTAGCTCCGGTATCTGTGGCTTCGCCTGGAATACCTTGTGGTCCGGTATATCCAGTTGGTCCTGTATATCCAATTGGTCCCGTATTTCCTGTTGATCCCGTATACCCGGTGGCACCGGTGAATGTAGCAGAACCTGGTAAACCACGTTGACCAGTTGGCCCGGTAATTGTACTTATTGGTCCAGTTGGACCAGTAGCTCCTGTATTTGTAGCTGTTCCTGGTATACCTTGAAATCCAGTTGGTCCTGTATTACCTGTTTGTCCTGTATATCCAGTTGGGCCTGTAGCACCAGTATTAGTAGCTGTTCCTGGTATACCTTGACTACCAGTAGTGCCTGTATATCCAGTTGGACCTGTGGCACCAGTATTAGTAGCTGTTCCAGGTATACCAGTAGGACCAGTTTCTCCGGTATAACCGGTAGCGCCTCTAGATCCTGTTGGACCAGTTTCATGATATCTTATTCTAGTTAATAAATCAACTGTGGGCTTTTGATCGCCACTATATTTTTCATTATGCATCTATTATAATATTATATTAAAAAAAGTTAGTTTTTACGAAAGAAATGATATACAAGTTTATCAATTATAGACATGTATATATAGTAAAAAAATTTCCTCAATCTTCTGTATCTTTGGTATCTTCTGTATCTTCGGTATCTTTGTCAGTTTCATCAGATATAATACATTCTGGTTCATCTTCATACAAAATGTCGAATTTTTGTGTGCGTTCAGTTTCATCAATTAAAACTTCATATGGAGATAGAAATTCATGTAGAATAGATAATGGATTAAAATCAATTCCCTTCATAAAGACTTTAAGTAGTTCTGCAGAAAAGCCAGAGACATATGCAGTTCCAGTTTCATCAATTGTGACAGGAAAAGCATTTTTGTCACTACAACGTAGATTCCAAAATATAAGTTTAGGAAATGCATATCCATCTGTTTCAAATTTTGATCTGATATGATCAAATAATACTTTATTTGAAACTTTATTATCGTTACAAGCCATATCAAATTGCATGTCTGTAAACATGAACAAGTTTTGAATTGAATATTTTGGATCAATCTTATTATCTTTTTGTAAATGAAGAATCAAATCAAATGCTTTTTCAATATTGGTCGATTGTTCCCATTCTGTATGAACAATACTGTTGACTTGTTGATGCAAAGTTTCCCCTGTAATAAAATGTAAATGTGGTTCTGAAGTAAATGTGATAAATTGATGATGGAATGGTCCTTGTGCAAGTTCAGCAATAGTTAATCCTAATGCCACCGCTACATTAAGTGGTTCGCCACGCATAGATGCAGAAACATCAACAAGCGCAATTGATGAGCTAGGAAATTCATCTTGACGGAGTTTATTTATCATGGTCGTCCACATTAGTTCGATTGTTTCATCTTCGTTTGTCAATATTTCACGAACTAACTGATGTGGATAAAGACCAGTTGTATTAATCTTTGTCTTACCTGATTTAACTGCCGACAAGTATTCAAGAAATCGTTCTTTATCATGGCGTACAAATGTACCAGTTTTTCTGGAATGAAGAAGACGACCATAAATTTTCATTGCTTGTGCGGGAACCTGCTGATACTTAATTTGATCCCATTCATTAGCACACATGTATTGTTCTGTCGTTTTACATTTTTGACTTAATGGCCGAAGAATTTCTGTACGATATCGTTTTAAGCTAGTTTTGTCGTTAGGAAACATAATGTGTGCCAATTGTTTGGCATATTTATCCTCAGCATTACCTTCTCTTGGTGCCCATTTACATGCAAGTGATGGATGTTCGCGGGTAAGATCTTGCCATAAAATATCAGCAAAAATGCGCATTTCATAATCTTCTTGGATTTCTGTTTTGCCAGTTGGAATACCTGCAAATTTAATAAGATCTTTGATACGTCCAAAATCAACAGCAATTTTTCTTATATTCAGTTTGTATGTTAACGGCAAATGTGATTTCAAAAAACTCACCATTTTGTATGATACATCACGTTCTCCTTTCCCATGTCTCGGATCCCGTGTAAAGTATATAAGTTTCAAAAATAGTTCGGGATTTTCATTCCAAGTTTTTTTCATTAAATTCACCATATTTGTATTCCATATACAATTACGAACGGTTTTGACAAACAGATCCATAATAGAAGACATAGTTGTAGCATATGCCACGGCACCATTTTCAGTAGAAGAAAACATCGGTAAATTAGTTTTACTCATTAGTTACTTTATTAAAATAACTAATGTTTAAGTATATTTATTTTCAATTTTTTTTTGCGTTCAATAAAAAAAAAATATTATATAAATATACTTTATACTAAAAAAATTGAAAAAAAAAGTATTTGAATACAATACTTTATAATATAGCAATAAATCCAACTAACAGCAAATGTAATAATTATTACAAGGCAGTTGGATGTTAGGTTGATCGTAGATCAACAAACAGCAATTTATTATATAAAATATAATGCAAATTCAGTTTACAGCAATACAAAGGCTTTTAACCTCCAACAACTGAATGTTAGTATAGAAAATCCAATGAACTGCAATTTTTTATATGAAAAAAAAACATTGGATGTTTAGTAAAAATAAATAAAATTAAATTTTTTTAGTATTCAATACATCTATAACACACTTATATAAGTCGTCTTTTGTTTTATTATTTACAAATACATATTCAGTTTCCAAATTATCTATTAAAATTTCAGATTCGTGTGCATCACAAGATATATTATCTCTCTGTATTTTAATTGTTATTCCTCCTAAATCTTTTACCGCTTGTAGTTCGTCTGGAAAACGAATATCAGTAATAACGAACTTTTTATTAGGATTCTTTTTAAGTTGACTAGCAATTTTTCTTTTGACAACCCATATCCATATGTCTTTTTTAATATCCGGTATCAGTTCATGTATATGGTTTCTAAATAAATCTGTTCCAATGAATTGAAGAGCTTGTCTTGGTGTAATTTTCCAAAAATCATCTAATATTTCTTTTTTATTTCCATATAATTGTTCGTCGTCAAAATCAAATATTACACGAACAGCTTCTTTTAAAGTATCTGCATATGCTATCTTTTCAAAGCCATATTTTTCTACGAAATAATTTCCAAGTGTATCTTTTCCACTAAATTTTTTTCCTGTAATACCTATAATTTTAATGTTATCCATATTAGTTGGTATATACACATATATATAATTGACATTTTATATCAATTTTTTTATGAATATATAATATAGATGTATAGGAATAATAGATTACAAGATTATAATTTAATATGGGAAGAAAAAGGTATAGTGTTGGGAATAATATTTTATATTGTTGAAAATATTGAAAATATACGAGATGTATACATTAAAGATCATCATTTCTTAAAAATCATTAAATGTGTATTTCCAAATATAAATTTTCATTATCGATATAAAAAAAAAGATGAAAATGGATTAAATATATTTATCAAAACACATAAAATAAAAACAAATGCTCTTATTATCAATAATATTAATAATATCAAAGAAATAAGAACAAAACAAAAAAATTTCTATTTATTACCGTGGTTTAATGTTAATAATCCTATCGTTATGTTTAAATATAGCAAAAAAAGAAAAGAAAAAAATATAGAAACTATAAAAAGAAAAATACACGAGTTTAATCATATGCGATTTAATACGTATGTAGATGAGCAATTGCCTCTTATAAATTACAAATGTGGTATTGTTTTTTGGGATATATTTACAGAATATCAAATATTAAATGCATATAGCGAAATTTATAGAACAAATATAAATGTTATATATGATTTTTTAAATAAATATATTAATAGTTTTAATTGTTCTTCCGTTACCCCTCTTAGATATATTGCGCCTATATATATTCAAAATGAAGAACGTATGGGAGATAACGATAATTCAAATAATAAATTTTTTAGTACATTCTTACATACAGTAAATAAAAAGTTATCTGGCTTGAATAATATATTAGCTACTACCGCAAATGTATAGATTTAATAATTTATATTTTTCATATTTCCATCTATAAAATAGATCAAATATGTTACCACCATGTTGTAGTAGACTATGAAGACTCATATAAAACGTTACCAGAAATACTATTAACTGTTTTCTTGTAAATGGCGCAGTATTTAGAAAATTATATAGCTTATGGAAAGATTTAACTGGCAAAATAATTGGCCCTACTATTAATGGTGGATAAGTGCGTCCTTGTAAATCAGATAAAAATTTTTTATATGAATTATGCGTGTTAATATTATGCGTGTCAATAAATGATGAATAGGGGGGCATCAGCATCGAATCCAGTATGCGTCGTAATATACCCCGTAATGTTAAAATATTCTTTGTGGTTATGTCATCAAAAATATCGTCAGGTATAGTTATTTTTAGATCATCCGGAACATACGCATAATACCTTCTTAAATCGGCTTGTACTGTTACAGTAGCTATAGGAGGAGGAGGAATATATGGTTTTATTTTTGGTAGTGGCCGTTTTGGTAATGGGCGTTTTGGTACTTGTACTTGTGGTACTTGTTCTTGCATTGGTACTGGTACTTGTGGTACTTGTTCTGTTTTGGTAGAACATATTCGAATGATTGTTATTAACTGATCTATGAATAACGATAACAATATTTTTTTAACTAATTCATCATCGTCATTCGTATTTTGAATATAAGCAATCATATTCTCATCTATTCGAAGTATATTGTCATCATAATATTGTTTCAGAATTTCGTATGCATCACCACAATTTAAAATTAATTCTGCTTTGCTTACATTTGTTTTTTGATATAGTAAAAAAATAGGAAGTTTAGTTATTATAGATGGATCGAAGTTTATTGGACAGGTTATACTCATATAAATATAATAAATACTAACTTTTTTTTTTGTTGATATTAATTATATATGATGGACGATAACTTACTAAAAGCTATAACAATATTGGCCAATGAAAATGGCGAGAATTTTCTACAAGATGCAAAGGGATTTTTGGACGCCAATCTTCAGAACTTAACTGAAGTAGATAACTCATTGTCTGGGTTTATTAATACGGACGAGTTTCGCTCACTGAATGACGAGGACAAAACACTTGTCAAGAATACAATCACAAATTTATTTAAAAATCAATTATATGTTTATATCATTACAACTGGATACAACATAATGTCAGAACAGTATCGTAAAGCGCAAGAAGAAATAAAACAATTAAAACAGAAATTAGCTGAAACACAAACAAGTCTAGCCGGTAGAACAGAGTCTCAAGGTACAAAAACGGCAGAAATCGATGAACTGAAAAAAAAAATCGAGAACTTGGAACGTGTAGCGAAACAATATACAAGCTTAAAAGCTTTTTTGGGTATGGTATTAGCCAAACTTGTGGCACTAAATCAGATAAAAGAAGACTCGAGAAAAAAAATAGAGGATGATTTACATGCATTACGACCACCACAAATAGCACTAGGACAAGCACCAGCACCAGCACCAGCACCACAAGCAGGTGGTGGTCATAGAATTCGTGCAAGAAATCTGGCATATAAAGTATTGTACAAAGCCAATAAACACATATATCTAATGAATAAAAAATTGTATGAAGGTAAATTCTAAATTATTTTTTATTATATAAAAAATAATTATTCATTACACAATTAGTTCCTTTATAACTGTATCATCCATTCTAAACAATCCATTTTTCACATTATTTTCGTTTATGTATACAGGAACATATACTCCTCCTTCTTTCATTATAATAATTGCTAAATCATTTTTTGATACGCGTTTACATTTTTTTACAACAGATACATCATATTCATTATTACAGTCACGTTCCGTCAAAAATATATTTAGTCCATCTATAACTTTTTCTCTTTTATTATTTTCATCTTGATGATATATAACAATATTTTTTGCAATTTTTTTAAGTTTACTTTCGATATTCATATCGTTTTCATATTTAATATCCATATCTTTGTAAAAGTCTTCTGGAGATAATGATTTTGGAATAATTTTATGACTTTTTAAAACATGATGTATACTATTTAATAACGAATAATTATCGTCATATTCTAATGTTGATGGAAAAGCGAATTTATTAGGATCTATAAAATTTCCGCCCTTTTGTTTAGCTTTTGAATTTTTTCTAAAAACATAATATTTTTCCATAAACGTATATTCACGTGATTTGTCATTAATATCGGTCTGTTCATAGTATTCAGCGGCTCTTTTTAAGATACCTTCTCGTGTTCGTTCCTCGGCTTCGTAACGTGCATATTGTGTTAAATATTCTTTATGTATATTATATTGATTTTTGAAAGAATCACTTGTAACAAGCTCTAAATTACAATCCTTTTCCAGTTCGTTAACAATGAATCGCTCATCAACCAAATATTCAGTAAGATATACACCTTCATTTGATATCCATTCCATATGTACATCTATAGCATTACCAACACCCATAATTGTATTGTCATCAACATCTTGATATTTTTTAACTATTTCAAATAAAACTTTTACATTACCATTTTCATCCGTGTAATGTTGCGTATACTTGTCTTTTCCTTTTAATAATTTTCTAACAGAATTACCATCAAAAGTCGTTATAATAACATATCCATCAGCACGAAGACATTTATTTATGTTACTTTTTGTATTTGCCCACGTATCTTCATTTTTCAAACCATAATGAATAGAGAAGCCATAATGAATTATATCGAAGGTTGTTTTGTTAACAGGTTCATCAGAGAAAAATTTTTCTATTAATTGTTTATTTTGATAATCCATTCCGCCAATACTTTTGAATTGATTTTCATAGTCAAGTTTACTCGTCATATCTCCAACGATGAAATACATTTTAGTAGAACCAAAACCTGGTTTTGATTTTAATTTGCTATATCTACTAACAGCACCATCAATTGGATTAAATAATGCATCTTTGTCGTTGTCTATACCAATATAAAATGCGATTTTTGCATAATAGAATTTATTTTGATCTCCACCACGTCCACAACCTAAATCCAGTACTGATTTTTTTTTGTAATCTTGATACATAGAATGAACAAATGTGTAAATAAGAATTGATTTTATAAAATTATGAAAATTTCTCATCGGTTTGGCTAAATTTGTAATTTTCTGGAAGTATACATTTTCTTTTGTTGCAGATACAATATCTTCATGTTTTATTTTTTGCCGTATAGATTCCATTTTTTTATCATAAAGATATTGATTTTTTTCTGGATTGTTTCCTTGTGCCAAATCATCAAAATCGTTCATCAATATAGGATTAATAATACTTTTCCAAACTTTATCTGCTATAGTAATAAAGTTTCCATAATCTCGTTTATATTTAGATACAGCCTCTGTTTTGTCATATCGCGTTCTTATTGGTATCCATTTAAATTTATTTGGTAATTCTGAATTTGTGTTATAATAGAACTCAACAACAGTTTTATTTATAAGTATGTTTCCATCAATATCTCTTGCCTCGCCATCTATTAATGCTATGTATGCCTCATCTAAACCATCATCTTCCCTAAAAGGAACAGGGACTTGCTTCTGTCCAATTGCATTACCAACATGTAGTTTACATATCTTATAGTTTACATTTCGTATTCTGGATCCTATACCAGCAGGTTCATCTGTGATTTCTTCATATGAATTATCATATACTATAATCGGATCACCACTATTAGGATCTATCACAAATTCAATATAAAAATCGATAGAATTTTTTTTTGGTGGTTTCCATTTATAATCTTGATTCAAAGATTCTTTCGCATTTGCTATATATGATTGATCATTTGGTTGATATACTAATCCATCTAAAACATAAGGGCATTTAATAGATGAATTACTAACATACATATTCCATATCAAAGATGAATAAGCGTATATTTCCCAAGGTTTTGCTCCCAAGGCATGTATGAAATATTTCCGTCTTATCAATACAAATTGTTTTTCTATATCAATGTCATGATTCAAGTTATCCAACATATTTTTGATATTTTTTTGATGAAATTCAAGTTCCTTATTCAAATTAAAATCTTTAGATGATAATGTTTCATATTTTGTTCCTTTTTGTTTTTCAAAAATAAAGCAATTATCAATTATATCATCAGCGTGTTTTAATCTAAGTTCGAGTTTTGCTTCTTTCCGTATATCTATTCCATTTTTAAATAAACAATCGAAAACCAAAAATATATGTCTATTTTTCAGAAAAACTAATTCGCCATCTAAAACTGTATTATTATAATCTTTCTTTTTTATACTTATCCCTGTATCCTTCACATCTAAATTTTTATTTAATAAGTAAACATGATTATCAAAAATTACTAGGAAATGCCGTTCTCCATCAGCTTTGTCTGTGACAGCATATTTATCTGCCAGTGATGCAAGACGTTGAATTTCAAGGGAAACAGGCTGTCTACCATAAAGCGAATGTTTATTTTGTGTCGGTACAGCCAGAAGAATTTGATATGCTTCTATAACTTTATCAGCTATAGTTTTAGTGATAATATAATTACTCTGTTGATATACTTTTAATAATAATTCAGTTTCATCCAGCATAAGATCTAATATTTTTTTTTCAGACTTAACAGATTTTGTTTCAATTTCGAGTTCATAATGAGGAATCGAAGAATTTATTTGTTCATATTTATATGCAGTTTTAGTAACAGTTAGATCAGTTTTGCAGTATATATCGTCGGATTGAAAGAAATATAATGATGTTCTATCTTTATAACGAAAACTAATTTTATTCATAGCTGTGTTATCCAATGATGATAATTGCTTAATTTCATTTTCAGTTAATTCGAGTTCATCCGCTAATCTAACTCTCATATAAAAATCATCAATTTCTATCGTCCGCTCCGAATTCTTGTTTTTCCTAAGAGTTGTGATGTTTTTATCTTGTGATGATAACTTAACTAAATTTTTAAAGATAATATGATTATTCGCAGTAGCAAACTTTTTCATATATTTATCGATTGTTTCATAGTTATTTAGAGTACATCTATACGAAGTTTCTTTATCAGGCATATAGGAAATATCTAAAGTTATATCATTACTGACAAGTTTATATGTTTTATTTATGGTTCTTTTTGACAGAAATTTGAGTATGGCTATGTATTTTTCTAGAGTCATATTATTTTTCTTGCTGAAAAATATAAATTCAAATTCATTATTTTTATTAATTTTTTCATATAATGCTTCAATTTGTTCCATATTATTTTTTCCAATTTGACTATGTATTCTGTGCATATATAATAACTATACAAATTTATTCTTTATGTTTTATATTTAGAATATCAATTTTTATACAGCAGAGACTATTTTAAATGACACTAAAATTCGTGTAAAAAAAAAATAAAAATATAGCCTCGCTATAAAAATTTGGTTATATCCTCATAAGATTTTACTACTTATGAATTGTTATGTTTTCATAACAATCGCCGTGAAGCGGGAATGAAG
>Ga0209343_10008662_pt1 | contig 11778 bp, 8 predicted proteins | sample RifCSPlowO2_02_FD_184026 | JGI IMG/M metagenome (GOLD analysis project Ga0209343, IMG submission 184026) | Groundwater microbial communities from Rifle, Colorado - Rifle CSP2_plank lowO2_0.2 (SPAdes) (version 2) | ecosystem: Environmental > Aquatic > Deep subsurface > Groundwater | place: Rifle... | reverse complement strand
AAATCGGACGGCACGGTGTGGGCGTGGGGCTCTAATGTTTACGGAGATCTGAGCCCATTTGTTTACGGAGATCTGAGCCCATTTGTTGGAGGTTTGGGTGATGGCACGACCACCAATCGGACGACGCCGGTGCAGGTGCTGGGACCCGGAGGCGTGGGATTCCTGAGCGGTGTGGTGGCGATTGCGGCGGCGAATGCGTACTCGCTTGCCTTGAAGTCCGACGGTACGCTGTGGGCGTGGGGCTATAACTCTGTCGGACGTTTGGGCGATGGCACGACCACAAACCGCACCACGCCGGTACAGGTGCTGGGAGCGGGAGGGGTGGGATTCCTGAGTGGTGTGGCGGGGATTGCGGCAGCGGATTCTCACGCGCTGGCGCTCAAATCCGACGGCACGGTGTGGGCGTGGGGTTCTAACTTTTTCGGGACGCTGGGCGATGGCACGACCACCGATCGCAGCACCCCGGTGCATACGCTGGGCTTGAGTAATGTGATTGCCGTTTCTGCGGGCAACATCTCCAGCATTGCGCTCGAATCCGATGGCACGCTGCGCGCCTGGGGCTACTCCAGCTATGGTCTCGGAACCGGGACCTCTGGTACGGATACCGTGCCGCCGCTGGTAAGAGTGGCCTATGGCGGGGCGAGCTTCAGCCTGGGTCTTGCCGATCCGAACAGCTTTGCGCCGCTGATCGAGGCTCCGCTTGGCAGTGTGGTGATATCCAACCCGATCACGCTGATTGGGATCGGCGCGAATGTGCCGATCTCCATCATCGGTGGCCAGTACAGTGTGAACGGCGCAGCCTACACCTCTGCCGCGGGCACGGTGAACGAAGGTGACCGGGTGACGCTGCGGCAATCGGCCTCGTCGAGCCTGGGTACGACAACCGCGGCGGTGCTCACGGTGGGCGCGAGTACCAGGAGCTTCAACGTGACCTCCTCCTCCTTCGCCGACTCCATGCCCACGGCCTTCAGCTTCGTGGCGCAGACCAGCGTCGGCCTCAACACGCAGGTGGTTTCCAACCCGATTACTGTAAATGGCATCAACGTGCCTACCCCGATCAGTATTGTGGGCGGGCAGTACAGCGTCAATGGCGGGGCGTTCACAAGCGCCGCGGGCACAGTCCATAACGACGACACGGTGCGGGTTCAGGTGAATTCCCAGGGAGCCAACAACGCCGCGAGCACGGCCACACTCACGATCGGCGGTGCAAGCGGCACGGTGAGCGCAGCCTTCACTGCGATGACCCAACCCTCGGCATCGTTTAGCGTGACACCCGGGATCTCTGTTGAACACGGCAATCCGACGGCGCGGACGGCGCTGCGCATGGCGCTGCGCTCCGATGGCACCGTGTGGTGGTGGGGCTACGGTATCCCTTCATCGTTCCCGCAGCAGGTGCCGGGTTTTGGCAGCACCATCGTTAATAGTCTGGCATCTTTCCCGCAGCAGGTGCCGGGTCTGGGCGGCATTGTGCAGGTGGCGAGCGGAGCCTCATACGGTCTGGCACTTCACGCAGGGGGCACGGTGTGGGCCTGGGGCGGCAACAGCCACGGGCAACTGGGCGACGGCACCACGACCGATCGTGTGAACCCGATACAGGTGTCGGGGCTCACCGATGTCGTCTCCATTGCAGCCGCTTTTAACCCGCTGGCGCTCAAATCCGACGGCACCGTGTGGGCGTGGGGATCGAACGTCAACGGGTATTTGGGTGATGGCACGGCAATCAATCGTACGACGCCGGTGCAGGTGCTGGGACCGGGAGGTTTGGGATTTCTGAGTGGTGTGGTGGCGATTGCCGCGGGAGGCTTCGGTTCGTTGGCACTTAAATCCGACGGCACCGTTTGGGCATGGGGCTCCAACTATTACGGAAGTCTGGGCGATAACACGACCACCAATCGCACCACGCCGGTACAGGTGCTGGGACCGGGAGGCGTGGGATTACTGAGCGGTGTGGTGGCGATTGCGACAGGGGGGGAGCACTCGCTGGCGCTCAAATCCGACGGCACCGTGTGGGCGTGGGGAAAGAACGTCAACGGCTATTTGGGTGATGGCACGGCAATCAATCGCACGACGCCGGTGCAGGTGCTGGGACCGGGAGGCGTGGGATTTCTGAGCGGTGTGGTGGGTATTGCGGCAACGGATTCTCACTCGCTGGCGCTCAAATCCGACGGCACGGTGTGGGCATGGGGTTCTAACTTTTTCGGGACGCTGGGCGATGGCACGACCACCCATCGCACGACGCCGGTGCAGACGCTGGGTTTGAGTAATGTGATTGCCATTTCTGTTGGCGAGAACTCCGGCTATGCGCTCGCCTCTGACGGCACGCTGCGCACCTGGGGCAATTCTGTGCCGATTGATTTACTCGGAACTGGAATTGTAATCTCAACCGAAAGACTCCCGAGCGACGTTCTGCGCAGTTCCACGGGCGGTGCATTCGTTCTCACCGCTTCCAACATCCGTCCAGATCCGTTCCAGTTCCCAGGCCAGTTTGGTGTAGCGCGCGGGGCGGTGGCGGTATCGGACCCGATTAGGGTAACGGGCATTACGGCGCCATCGCCGGTTTCGATTGTGGGTGGCCAGTACAGCTTGAATGGCGCGGCCTACACCTCCGCCGCTGGGACCGTCAATGCAGGCGATACGCTCACCGTGCAGCAGACAGCACCGATGACCTACAGCACCTCGACTGGGGTCGCTCTGACCATCGGAGGGGTGAGCAACACGTTCTATGTGTTGAGCGAGCCGGATCCGTCTGCGCCCGGAATCACCCAGCGGGTGGCGGCAGGTGAGTTTCACACGATGTTGCTCAGGAGCGACGGGTCGCTATGGGGTTTCGGCTACAACGGCAACGGGCAATTGGGCACTGGCAGTACGCTTTCATCGAGCGCACCGCTCCGAGTGGCAAATCTGCCCGGTGTCGTGGCGGTGGCGGCCGGGCGCTTCCACACACTGGCGATCAAGGCAGACGGCACGGTGTGGGGCTTTGGCTGGAACGCGATCGGTCAGATCGGCGATGGTACGTCGGGGATGGACCGACTGATTCCCGTACAGGTGCCCGGCCTTGCGAACGTGGTCTCCATTGCCGCGGGGCTGTATCACTCTCTAGCGGTGAGTTCCGACGGACATGTGTTGGCCTGGGGCGGAAACATGTTCGGGCAGTTGGGCGATGGCACCACCATCAGCCGCCTGAGTCCGGTGCAGGTGCCGGGCCTGTCAAATGTGATTGCAGTGGCTGCAGGCGAGCGCCATAGCCTCGCGTTGAACGCTGACGGAACAATTTGGGCTTGGGGAGACAATCCCTATGGGCAGTTGGGAGACGGCACGACCCAGCAAAGGCTGTCACCTGTATTGATGCCGCTGACAGGAGTGGTGCAGATAGCGGCAGGAACCGAGCACAGTCTGGCCCTGAATGGGGACGGCAGCCTGTGGGCTTGGGGCGGGAACTTTAACGGGCAACTCGGGGATGGCACGTCCACCAGCCGCGGCACTGCGGCGCCGGTCAATGGCCTGGCCGCTGGCGTCACAGCGATTGCCGCGGGAGACAAGCATTCGATTGCTATCAAGGCGGGGCAGCTCCACATTTGGGGAGGAGACGAGAACGGGCAGCTTGGCGATGGATTGACCTTATCACGCAACACTCCCTACGCGGTGCCGGGAATGAGCGGGATGGCCGCGGTAGCCGCCGGCGGTCACTACACAGTGGTGCTGGCAACGACGAATGTCGTGTTCGCTTTTGGCGACAATCAGTTTGGCCAGGTCGGCAATCGCTCGGGCAACTTCGGTGTGCATTCGACGTTGCTCCGGATCGCCCCCACCGCCGTGGCGCCGCCCGCCACCAGTTCGGTGGGCGAGAGCTCCACTACCGGCTCCTCGGCCATCAACACCGATGACCTGGATCCGACCGTGTCATTCGGCACGGTAACGGTGGGTGCTCCGGCCGCGGCGCAAACCACGATTATTCTTAATGATTCTTCGCAAACCTTCGTGACGTTACAGGCAAGCATCAATACCGCGAGCAGCGGCGAATTCAGCATTGCCTCCAACACCTGCGCAAACGGCAGTCTTGCACCTAATGCCACCTGTCTGGTGCAAGTGGCGCATACACCTTCCACCCCGGGGAACCGTTCGGGTGAACTTGTTATCACGGTTTCCACAGCTGACGGCCAATTGCTCACTTCACGAGTGCGGCTCGCTTCAACGGCCAGGGCTGAGTCGACCCAGGCGGTGCAGTTGAGCTCGTCAAGCCTCGCGTTTGGCAGCCAGACGCCGGGGACCAGCAGCGCGATACAAGGCGTGACCCTCACGAACAGCGGTACCGCGACGCTCAATCTGAGCGGCATCGGCATAGTCGGAGCCAATGCCGGCGACTTCAATCAGGCGAACAGTTGCGGCCTGAGCCTTGGGCCTTCCGCGAACTGCGTAATCAACGTCATGTTCACACCCACGGCGCTAGGTTCGCGCGCGGGTGGGCTGACAATTTCTTCGGATGCCGCCGGCAACCCACATACGGTAACGCTGAGCGGCGTGGGCGTGGCGGTGCTTGAGACCTTGAGCTTTACGCCCGCACTGGTATCGGGCTTCAACCTGCTGGGCAACTCGCTGTACACGTCGCTCGACGTCATGGCCATCTTCGGCAACCAGACCAGTACGGTCACCGTGACCAATGATATCGCCTCGGTGTGGAAGTGGGATGCCAACGGTAGGTGGCAATTCCACTCGCCACTGCTGAGCACCGCGCAAAACGCAACCTATGCAGCCAGCCACAATTACGACGTGCTAACCATCATCGCGGCCGGTGAAGGCTACTGGGTCAATGCGCTGACAGCGGTGAACCTGCCGTCACAATCGGGATCGGCGTTCAACTGGAACGCTATTACCTTTACCAGCCTTCAGAGCGGGTTCAACCTCATCGCGCATGCGGACAACGTCACGCCGAGCCAGTTCAACTTTAACGTCAGCGCGACGCCACCGGCTGTGGGCGCAGTGGCGACGGATAACTTCTCCACCCTGTGGGCGTGGGATGCGGGCAATGTCACCTGGTTCTTCTACTCGCCGTTGCTGGAGTCCGCGGGTGGCCTGGCTGCGGTGAAGAGCTACGCCGACAGCCATTTCTTTCAGCACTTCCAGGACTTCAACAAGAAGATAGACATTGGCGTGGGCTTCTGGGTGAATAAGTTCTGAACATGGGGCTCGACTCCAGTCGTCCCGCAGCGGCATACCACTACGGAACGATGGTTCTGAAAAGACGTGGATCGAAGGGGTACCGGGCGACGCCAGTGATTCTAATGCGGGTACCAGGAAGGAGCACCGGATTGAGCAAGGTGTTCCAGGTCTCGGGAGCCACGGCGCTGGGTACCTCGATCGCGGGATATTTTGCTGCGGCGAGCCAGCCGTCGCCGATTTTCCTGGTCGCGGCAAGTTGTTGAGGCGCCAGCCAATCCTTCGGCAGATTCTTCAGGTCTACCCTCGCTCTCGAAACGCTATCCGGGAACTCGATCGCAAGCAGTTGGTAGCCCGAGGGCAGGTCTTCAATGCTGTCGATCTCGAAGTTCGCGAGCGTCTCCAGGATCGCCGCGGCCGGGGAGGGCGCACAGTAGACAATCCGGCGCCCGCGGGTGTGCCAACGCTGGCCGGCTTTCAGGCCCCCGAGCCCCTCCAGATCAGCGTAGTTGCTGATCCGCCAGATTCGGGACATCAGGCGAAGTAGCCTTCGTCGATCTGGATGAGCGCTTCCTCGACGATGCGTCCACCGGACTCGCCTGAGAGCAGGGACATGGGTGTCAGTCCCCCAAGGCGTTTCTGGGGGGATCGTAACCACCCTAGCGCCTTGACGCGGGAGCCGAAGACACTCGCGGCGAGGGTCAGCATGCGGCTCACCCGGGCCGCACGCTCGGATTCTTCCGGGGACAGATGTTGGCGCCTGGCGCGACGGTGCGACAGCGTACGCGGCTCGATGATGAGCGACATTTCGCTGGCGACAAGACCCTCGCTTTTCAGGGTGTCGATCGCCTTCAGGCCGATGCCGTGATGGATTGCCTGAAAGAAGTCGAACTCGGAGCTTACTGGCTTCTTCAATCCCAGCAGTCTTGAGACCTGGCTCCAGAAATCAATGCTATCCGCTATCGACGCTGCAATCGGAACAGCACTAGCTGTCATGGAAGCTCCCAGGCATTTGCCGTCCAATTGTAGGCGTTTTGCCGACACCGGGCGACAAGGCTGGTGACCGGCACGCAGGCAGTCCCTAAAAAATTTGCGCGGCGTTCTAACTGCTTTAGTACGCTTTGCAGGGTCCGATGTTTTGGGACAGGGACAGGTAACGAGTAGGGAGGGCAGGCCTGGAGGAGATTGAGACCGCGACCGGTATATTCAAATTAATTCGATAGTTTCGTTTATTTCGAATAATGATATACTAATCGCCTCTTCACCACGATGGTTTCCAAGGAGTTCACCTCTCATGACTGCTGCATCGCTACGCTCACCCCTGCCTACGCTTCCCACGGAACGCGAGGCGAAGCTCGCCCGTGAAAGCAGCCGCCTTCTCGCCGCCTGCATTGGCGGCGGCGACTCGGCGCGATTGAAAGTCATCGACGGAAATCAGGAGATCGCGGTGCCCGTGTCCGCCCTGCGGATGCTGGTGGACATCCTCGCCCAGATGGCGGAGGGCAACGCCGTGACCATCGTCCCGTATCACGCCGAGCTTACGACTCAGCAGGCGGCAGATTTTCTAAATGTATCCCGGCCGCATCTGGTGGGCCTGCTTGAGCGCAACGAACTGGCCTATCGCAAGGTAGGCTCCCATCGGCGCATTCTCTTCAAGGACCTGGTCGACTACCAGCAGCGCTCGCGCGTCGAGCGCAAGAAAGCTCTCGACGAACTCGCTGTGCAGGCCCAGGAACTGGAGTTGGGATACTAGAGCGTGGCGAGTTTTACTGCGATCTACGATGCCTGTGTACTCCATCCGGCGCCCCTCAGGGATCTGCTGCTGCGTGTTGCTCTGACGGATCTTTTCCGCGCACGTTGGACCGAGGAAATTCACGCCGAGTGGGTGAGATCGGTTCTCGAACGGCGCCCGGATTTGACGCCTGAACAACTGCGTCGCACGCGGGAGCTGATGGACCGGTCTGTGCCGGATTGCCTCGTGACCGGATACGAGGGGCTCGTCGGCGCCCTGAAGCTGCCCGACCCGGACGATCGACACGTGCTCGCCGCCGCGATCCGTTGCCAGGCAGGGGTCATCGTGACGTACAACCTCGCCGACTTTCCTCAAGAGGCACTCGATCCGTATGGGATCTCCGTGCAGCACCCGGACGAATTCGTGGGGCATCTCTTCGACTTGTCTCCGGGCGCTGTATGCGCGGCGGTAAGGGATCAGAGACTCGCCTTGTCACGGCCGGTCCGCTCGGTGAGAGAACTCCTCGATACCTTCCTGTCCCTCGGACTCGCCGGAACCGTCGCGGCTTTGGAAACCATGCAGGACCTGCTGTAGTGCCCGCCCTGAATCGCATCGGCCCGAATCATGGGGCATTGAGCGTCTAGCGGCTGAGGCCCTCAGATGCAGATCACTTTTGTGAGAGGCCCGCCCACTAGCGCGGCGGGCACCCGCATGACCACGAGCATGAGCACGACCATCATCACGACCACGGCCATGATCACCACCACGGCCATGATCACCACCACGGCCACACGCACGAACACGGACACGATCATCCACATGGCCCGAAGCGGGGCGGCACGCGGCGAAACAAATGAAGCGGCGAATCCGTTGCAGGTAGGTGTCTTCCGCGCATGCTGTAGTGCTTCACGCGCAATCGATCTCGGACCTGGTCGAGCAAGCGCACCGACGGCATGACATCTTTCGATGGTGCCCATACTGCGCAAACGTAGCGGTGCCTATCCCGGTTGATGTGATTGAGGAATCAAGACCTTGAGCGTAAGCTGATCGAGCTAGGCCCCGCTTTGGGCGTCTTATAAGGCCCCTTTTAGGGGGCCGACTTCTTCGGCGGAAATGATATGAAAATGGGAATCAAGACGACTGCGCGATTACGATGCCTTCGCCCCGTTCTTAGAAAATGGATTGCGCTCAACCGTCAGCTCGGTGCGCGCTGGTCGAGCGTCGGAGATGCGCCGTGGTGGTACAACGAACGGGCACTTATAAGCGTGTTGGCTGGAGCCGTGTGGCAAAGCGGAGGGTCCGCCTTCGAGGAGTATTCGGAAACGAAGAGAGGCAAGAAGCGCCCCTACTCGGGGCGCATAGATCTGGAGTTCATCGCAGGCCAATACGAGTTTCGAGCAGAGGTGAAACAATGCTGGCTGGCGGCCTCTGCGCGCCGCGACCGAACGGACTACGTTCGTGGATTCATGGAGAAAGCAAAGGCCGACGTGCGGCGGTGCCCACCAAATGGAGCAAAGCGCATAGCCATTGTTTTCGGTGCGCCTTACGTGGCGCAGCACCGCGAGGCGGAAATGGATGACCGAATCGAGTGGCTAGTTGACCAAGCCACGGAGATTCAAGCTGACATCGAAGCCGACGCAGTCGCATGGACGTTCCCCTCGCTTCGGCGTCTTCCGACGTATCAAGGTTGGGTTTGTCCGGGGATAATTGTTTGGATCAAGGAAGTGAGAAGATGACAGCCGAACCAACGGCTCCAGGCGACGCGGACAAGCCGCGCGCCTGAGCCACGGCGTTTGGCTTTCTAGGTAAACAGATGTGACCGGCGTGCGGGAACGCGGAGAATAACCATGGCGGACATGCTTGCCACACCTAAGATGGTGCAGTTGTTGACTTTGGTGGAAGAGGCTGCCCGCTCCACCGAGGAAGGCGTTAAGCACTTTATTGAGCCCGCGCCAGGCACTCTGCGACGTGCAACCAGCAAGCGCCACCATATTGTCTTCGGAAGGCGTGGTTCTGGAAAGTCGAGTCTCTTGCGTAAAGCGGCAGCGGACTTGACCATCGATCGGCGCCCCATAGCTTATGTAAATCTTGAACCGTTTAAGGGTCACAGTTACCCAGATGTCCTCCTGAGTGTATTGATTAAGACGCTTGAGGAATTTAGAAAATGGATGAACTCGGCAGCTATCCATCCGCCAACGAAAGCGTCCTTTTGGAAAGCCCTTTTCGGCACAACCCCGACGCGCGGTTCATTCAACAGAAAGGAGGCGGCAAATCTATCTAAGAAGCTTGGTAAAGAAATTGAGGCCCTGCAGAATGAGCTCCATCGAACAGACGCAGCCGAACTCACTGTCAAAACTGGGGCCGAGGCAAGCGAGAAGGGGACCACCGCAGCAAAGTTCGGCGCAGGAGTGACAGGAGCATCTGCCGGCGTTGAGGCACGAGCAGAATTCGGCCAGAAGGAAACTCAAGAGGTCGAGGAGAAGTACGCCAGATCGAAGACCGATTTCCTCCATCGCCATATCTTGGACTATCAAAGCTTGTTTCAGGATCTCGGCCGCCTCTCTGGCGGTGACGCCTATCTTTTCTTAGATGACCTGTATCACATTCGCCGGACTGACCAGTCCAGGGTCGCGGATTACTTCCATCGGATCGCTAAGGACCACAGTCTATGGCTCAAAATTGGGACTATCCGGCATCGAACTCGCTGGTACGTCCACGGAGACCCCCCAATGGGCATGAAGATCGGGGACGACGCCGACGAAATTGACCTCGACCTTACGCTCGAGAAGTACTCGTTGGCGAAAGACTTTCTGGTCAGAATCCTTTCCAATTTCGCGAAGGCGGCTGAAATCGATGCCATAGTGTCTTTCATCACAAATGGGGCCGTCGACCGACTCGTGCTTGCGAGTGGCGGCGTCGCGCGGGATTTCCTGTCCATCTTTCGGCGTTCAGTGGATATCGCACGGGAACGCGGCGGCGATCACCGCGGAGAGAAAGTGGGTGCAGAAGACGTCAACGTTGCTGCGGGAGAGTACGACTCATCTAAACGCGAGGAGTTCAAGCGGGATACATTGGATGACAATGTCACTCTCGAAGACGAGTTCCAAAGATTGCGGGTGTTCTGTCTGGACAAGAACAACACGAACTGTTTCCTTCTTGACAAGGAGCAACGGGGCCGTGACGTCGATCTGATTCATGAGCTCGTTGATCTTAAGCTAGTTCACCTAGTCAGATCTCGCGTTACAGTCAGTGGGCGAGCTGGCAGAGTATTTGAGGCATACATGCTTGATCTTAGTCAGTACGCTGGCGCGCGCAAGAGACGTGAACTGCAAATGGTTGAGTTCTGGGAACCCTCCTCGAAGGAAGCGCTCCGAAAAATGTCCTTGATCTATGTGCCTGACGAAGAGCGAACCACATAGGAATTGATGGGCCGCGCCGAACAAGGGGCTGGAGGTGACGGCTTGCGGCCGCGCCTCAGCCCCGGCGTTGGGCGAATTGAAATCGGGGGTTCTACATGACAGCTAATACTTGGCCGCGCGACCAGTATGTTGGCCCTGGCGGAGGTCTTTACGTAGGGCCTGGCGGAGGAATGCATGTGGGGCCTGGAGGTGGCGCGTATGTCGGGCCGGGCGGGGGCATGTATGTAGGGCCCGGTGGCGGCCTCTACGTTGGTCCGGGAGGCGGTCTCTATGTCGGGCCTGGAGGTGGCATGTACACGGGTCCAGGCGGGGGACTCTACACTGGCCCTGGTGGTGGTTTGTACACCGGCCCTGGCGGTGGGTTGTACGTTGGTCCAGGAGGCGGAATGTATGTCGGGGCTTGCAATGAACCATACCGCAGCAATATTCCGCCGTGGCCAGTATTCATAGAGCACCTCGAGCGGGCCCGCATGCGAGATATTGCGAAGCTAATTCGGTCCCATCTGTCGTAGCAATATGTGGTGACCGCAGATGAAGTCATCGCGAAAGGAGCCGCCGGCGTGCGAGCCGAGGTAGTACGAATTCGAAGCGCCGACAGCCAGGCGACTACTCCCCGCCCTCCGACCGTCGCATTCCTTCCTGCGTGACGAACCCTTCCACAAGATCCCGCTCGATCACCTCCGCCTCGCGCTCCTCCAACCTGCCGAATCCACCTCCGCCCGGCGTTTCCAGCCGGATGACGTCCCCGCGCACGAGGCGCAGGTCGGCGTAGCGCGAGGGCAGCGCGCGCTCGCGCTCGGTGCCCGGATTGACGATGCATGCCCCGGGACGTCCATCGCCGCCGCCTTCCACGCCACGCGCGGGCTTCAAGTGCTTGCCCGCACGCACGGAAAACCGCGCTTCCTCGGCGAGGATCTCGTACTCGCGCACGAAGCCCAGACCGCCGCGGAAGCGTCCCGCGCCGCCGCTGTCGGGAAGCAGGCGGAACTCGCGCGCGCGCACCGGAAATTCGGTCTCGACGATCTCGATCGACGCGATGCGCGTGTTGGAGTGGTTGATGCTGGTGCCGGAGACGCCGTCGCGGAACGAGGTCGCGCCGGCGCCGCCGCCGAAAATCTCGTACTGCACGAACGCACGCCCCGTGTCGGGATGCAAGCCTGCCATGGTGATCGAGCGGGTGCCGCAGCCGGGCGCGATCCTCCTCCCCGGCACGAGCTGTCCCAGCGCGAGCAGCACCGCCTCGACCAGCGCGTGCGAGGTCTGCACATAACCGCTCACCGGGGCCGGCCAGCGCGGATTGAGCAGGCTTCCCTCGCGCACGACGATTTCCGCCACGCCGAGCAGGCCATGGTTGGTCGCGGGTGCCGGGCTGACCATGCATGCGATGCAGAAGGAACACGCCGCCTGCACCAGCGGCGGGCGCAGGTTCGCCGGCCCGCGCGTCTGGTCCGCCGAAGCGCTGAAGTCGAAGCG
>Ga0209343_10008659_pt1 | contig 11779 bp, 10 predicted proteins | sample RifCSPlowO2_02_FD_184026 | JGI IMG/M metagenome (GOLD analysis project Ga0209343, IMG submission 184026) | Groundwater microbial communities from Rifle, Colorado - Rifle CSP2_plank lowO2_0.2 (SPAdes) (version 2) | ecosystem: Environmental > Aquatic > Deep subsurface > Groundwater | place... | reverse complement strand
GATCAGTCTCGCCACATCACCATGACACTCTGAGCATTTGCCAACAAGCAACAAGTCACCCGCTTTGACGGCTCCGGTAAAATTGGTGATGGTGACCGCATGACGGCATTTCCCGCACCAGACATTCGCAAGCAGTCGCTTTCTGGCATCGACTGGAATGGCTGCCCATAGCTTTGCTGCCAGTGCGGTAAATTTTGGGATGGATTCGATAGTCATTTGCAATCTACCCTCTCACGAAGTTCCTTGCCAGCTTTAAAGTGCGGCACATATTTGGCAGGCACTGACACCTTGTCACCAGTTTTGGGATTACGCCCTTGCCGTGCTGGTTTGTAATTTAGGCCAAAGCTACCGAAGCTGCGAATCTCAGCTCTATCGCCCTTTGATAGCGCATTGGAGATTGCATTCAGAATCACCTTAACGGCAAGCTCGGTATCTTTGAGCTGAAGTTTTGGGTGTAGTTCGGCTAGGCGTGCGATGAGATCAGAGCGTGTCATTTGAAGTGAGCATTGCATTTATGTATGTGGCTGGCGTAATTTTACATCACCAAAAATACTAGCCGAAATCATCAGCATCAAGCGTTAATGCCTCGACTACCTGCCTCCTGAAACACATCCCCATATACCCCGACAATCCAGTTATTTTGCTGCCGACAGCGGACGCTCGTGACGTGCGGTAGCCGATACTTTGCAGATGGTCATGCCTTCTCCAGAGCCCTTCGATATTCACCACATTATCAACAGCGATCAGCCCTGATTCAGCAACGCCTCAAATTCTCCAAGCGGCACCGGCTTGCCGTACAGATACCCCTGGAAGGCGTGGCAATCGTGCTTATCCAGAAAGTCGCGTTGCGCCTCGGTTTCCACTCCTTCGGCAATTACGTTCAACCCTAGTGCCTTGCTCATTACGATGATGGCCTGCACGATGGCGGCATCGTTGGGATCGCTGGTGATATCGAGCACAAAGGACCGGTCGATCTTGATCTGGTCCAGCGGCAGGCGTTTCAGATATTGCAGCGAAGAATAACCGGTACCAAAGTCGTCCATCGAGAAGCTCACGCCCAGCATTTTTATTTCACGCATCTTGGCGATGGTGTCATCGACGTCTTCCAGCACGGTACTCTCGGTCAGTTCCAGTTTGAGAAGTGAAGGCTTCGCGCCGCTTTCCAGCAACACGCGCTGCACCTGGGCGACAAAATCAGCCTGGTGGAATTGTTTGGCGCTGACGTTCACTGCCAGCGTCAGGTCGCGGGTCAGCGCATTCTGCTGCCAATCCCTGAGTTGGGCACAGACGGTTTCCAGCGTCCACAGCCCAATTGGCACGATGAGTCCGGTATCTTCGGCCAGCGGGATGAATTGGTCAGGAAACACAAAACCGCGCTCGGGGTGTTGCCAGCGCAACAACACTTCCGCACCCAACGGGCGGCGCAGGCTGTCCACCTGAATCTGGTAATACAGGCGGAATTGCTGCCTGGCGAGTGCCTGACGCAAATCCTTCTCAATGGCTGCACGCTTGTCCAGTATCGCTTGCATCTGCGGGTCGAAGAAGCGGATGGCATTACGCCCTGCCGTCTTGGCCTCGTACATGGCGATATCGGCGTACCTGAGCAACCCTTCCGCATTTTCCAGATGATCACTGAACAGGCTGATGCCGATGCTGGCCGTAGTATGATGCTCATAACCTTTCAGCATATAAGGCTGGCTCAGTTCGTCGCGGATCTTTTCCGCGATCAATTCGGCTTGAGCAACCGCCTCATCCTGCTGGGGGCTCAACTCTTCGAGTACCAACACAAATTCATCGCCGCCCAGCCGCGCCACGCTGTCACCCTGGCGCACACAGCTCTGCAGCCGGCGCGCCGCCTCGGTCAGCAGCAGGTCGCCCATCGCATGGCCTTGCGTGTCATTGATGATCTTGAAATTATCCAGATCCAGATACAGCAATGCGCCGTACCGGCCGCTGCGCGTGCTGACCGCCATCGCCTGCTGCAAACGGTCCAGCAACAGACGGCGGTTCGGCAAGTTGGTCAGCGGATCGTAGAAGGCCAGGCGATTAATATCTTCTTCCGCCTTTTTGCGCCCGGTGATATCAATAAAGGTGACTATTGAACCAGTCACCACACCATTAGTTTCGATGGGGCGTGACCAGTATTCAACCGGAATCGCGACACCATCCTTGCGCCAAAACATCTCATCCGCAACATTGACTAGTTGATTGGTTTGATAAGCTCGATATATTTTGCATTCACTTACCACATAGGGGCTGCCATCAGCATGGGCATGATGAATGAGTTCGTGCATGTTTTTGCCCATCACTTCATTTTCGTGCTGGTAACCCAGCATTTGCAGGAATGATTGGTTGACAAAGGTACAGTTGCCATCGGTGTCCACTCCATATACACCTTCAACTAACGAGTTAAGCAGGTGATCCAACTCCTCGTGAGAATCACGCAATGCCTGCGCCGCCTGTTTGCGTTCCGAGATGTCTTCGTAGATGCCCAGAATACCGATGACCTGACTGTTTTTATCAAGCAGCGGCACCTTGGAAGTGCGCAGCCAGATCGTGTTGCCGTCCGGTGTCGTCTGAGGCTCTTCGAAACCCAGCTTGGGTTTGCCGGATTCCATCACGGCCTGGTCGTCGGCGCGGTACAACTCGGCCTGATCCTTCCACCCCATGTCGAAATCGGTATTGCCGATGAGCTCGTCCGGACTGGAGCGCCCGGCATCCTTTGCGAACTGGGTGTTGCAGCCAAGATAGCGTGAAGCGCGATCTTTCCAGAATATGCGGACTGGCGCATTCTCCACAACGGACAGGAGCAAATCCTTCGATTTATGGAGCGCGTCCTCTGCCTGTTTGCGCGCTTCAAGCATCGCGCTGAACCCATCGGCCATTTCGTTGAAGCTGTCGCCCACCCGGCTGAGTACGTCGCGCGTGTCAAGCTGGACGCGCGCTCGCAGATCGCCGCCGGCAAAAGCATGGGCGGAACGGGCCAGCGACTGGATGTTGCCGATGGTGGCGTAGTAGATACCAGCCAGGAAATAGATCACCACCATGAACAGCAGGAAGGCGACGCCGACGCTGATATACAGCACATTTTCTGCCTGGGCGATACGCTTCCTGATTAGTACCTCGGTCGCTGGCAGCAGCGATGCATACATGTGGGAATAACCATTGTCGATCTCCGTGGTGGTCAGTGTCATGAAATCCTCCGGCGCGGTGGTCAAATGACCGGTGAGGATGTCCGATTCCACGAGGTGGATAATCCGGGTCGCCGAATTGGAGATATCCCCGGATGCCGCCAATAGCGGGCTCCGCAGCGCCGGGTTGTGGTGGGCAGCCTTGTCGAAACCGATCTTGAGCGGCAGGAGATTATCGTCAAGATTGGCAATCATGCCGTACAAGGTTTTCTTCTGCGTTTCGGTGATCCGCTTCTCCGCCAGCACGCCGGTGGCATAGCCCCGGATTTGCCCCATGTGTTCGAGTATTTCCGGCAGCCTGTTAAGGGAAATGTGGAGCAGATGTTCCACTTCCGGGTTCTGGGCGTATGCTATCTCGAAATTTATCAGCCGATGGATCAGTTCGGTATGGGCGTCGAAGTTCTCGGCCACCGTCCAGTTGAGTCCCTCCTTTCGCAGGGACTCCCAGTTTGCCCTGATGTTGCGCCAGTTCTCGCTCTGCCTCAGAACGGGGGGCAGCTTTTCTTCCAGGATGTCGAAAGCCTCGGTCGCTTTCTTCTCCTTCACGGCGCGCATGTCTCGCATGGCCTCATTGCCGTTGAGAAGCGCAGACGAAAATCCGCGATGCTGCTGAATGGCCTGGATGGTGCTGGCAACCGGCTGGATCAGCAGGATGGCTTCCAGTTGCCGCTGCGAAGTGCGGATCACCGCATTGAGGCTGGCAAACAGGCTCGCTGCCAATATGGCAATCGCAATAAGAAACATCAGCCCCAGCAACGTGAACTTTTTTGGGTATGCCAAACGGTTCATCAGGGCGACGGCAGGGGAAAAGAATGACCGCATATAATCTTGCCTCTAAATTATGGAGCTACTGATCAACAGTTTAAGAATGGCCATGCCGCATAAAAAATTTACACGAATTACTCACGACTTCGTTCGGCTGACCTGTCGAAGGCTATGGATCCATATATCGACAAAGCTCGAGGCGAACGAAGTCGTGAGTAATTTGTGTCAAGAGGTCAGAAAGCGGGCGAACCAGTAAGCATGGAACTGATCCATGTGAGGCGAATTAACCTTGTGGGGGAATTTGAAAAGCCGGAATGAAGCCTAAGAAAACCTGAGGAAGCCTCACCTTAAGTAAGGTAAGCTCAAGCTTGTCTGGCAATTCCGCTACCCTAGGATAATTCCCTTAGGCCGTAAACTTTGCGCCCCCGCTTTTCAGTCGGGTTTGCCCTTTTTCAGACTTCATTGCATGATATAAAAATAATTCTAAATGCCAAACATTTACTTACTAACGTTTCGAAGTTCACCGGTTACTCGGAGGGCAGGAATGGCATGACCTGCTAGTCACCCATCGATACTCACAGCCGTAAAGCAGTCAGTGACGCTACGATTTTATTTCAGCAATTCAGCTCGCCCCATACCTGCCAGTCGCCAAGTGGCGCAACTGTTAAGGGTTGTCATCTATTGCGTGAAGCCAATGCGTTTTCAATTTTCCTATCAGTCTTAATATTGAGACAGGGAGTAAGTAGCCCAAATCGCTCTCCCTTGTTGTTATATTTTTGGAGATTAGATATGAATTATCTTCTTATAAACATATGCATCATGGCCTATGCATTTCGGCATATTGTTATTTCGTGGCTACTGTGATAGTGCTCTGCCCCTCCCTGCAAAGGGGTAAAGGGTGTCTATCATTTTGTGTATTTCGCGGAAGTCCGCCATTGGCACAGTGTACTCATTCGCGATCGAGAACTGCTTGCCACAAACCAGTCGCTGGCTTTAACAAGTTTGCGTTACCTTGAAGCAGTCACTGATCACTGACAAGTTCCGGCACACAGCCGTCATTGGCGATAGTCCGCAATCCGGCAAGCAATTCAGTGAAACTTATTTCTCCTGACGAGACACTGCTGACCGTGGCGAAAAGCTAGATTGCCTACTTACCACTCAAAGTGCGATTTGCAAATGCAACAATGTCTGGATCTGTAATATGCTTATTTATTGCCTCGTTCGCAATTTCTAATGCCAATTTTTTTCTCAATGCGCCTAGGTTGAATGAAGTTATTTCGTACTGCTTAATAGCCTTCCCCACATTCCCTTTTGCCAATTCGCTTCGGATTTTCAACTTTGCCAAAAGGCCGCCATGAGTCCTTACTCCTTTGCCATCTTCCGCGATTCTACTAATATGATTTATGTCGATATCAACCGAACGTAGCATTTCTGGATCATTCTTTATTCGTAACTTTATTTCAGCGCGAACTGCGTAGGCGTGAACCTGCCTAGGATTTTCATTAACAGCTTTGTCAGCCCACCTTAATGCTTCTTGCGGATTATTTAATGCTGAAAAATAATGTGCCCTACGGAGCGAATAAAATGAAGTCTGCTCACGGCGATCAGCGAACTCGAGTTGGGAAAAGAGCTTATCAACTTCTTCGTTATCAAGCAGATCAAGATAGTGGCTCTTCTTTCGTTCAATTAGGCATTGAAGAAGAATATCGATAACGAAAGGGTTACCAGGGGTTTTTGCCAACGCATCACGCGCGTAGCCCTCTGCCAAAACATACTCCTCTCTTATAACCAATAGTTGTGCTAGCTCTCGGAGTGCATGAATATCATCTGGGTGAATCTTAAGAGTTTCTAAAAATTCCTTCTCAGCTGTTTCGTTGTCTCCTTTCCATCGAGCTTCGAACCCTTTTATAAAACATATATGGCGCTTTGCCTGTTGCGTCGATAATGTAGTAAGTTTAGACAGCGATTCGGCGATCCCATCTATATTATTTATTCTGACTGATGCCATTCCAAGTAATCGCAAAGTCTCAATATTTGCATTTTGAGTCAAAGACTCCATTTTATTCAGTGCCTGCAATGCGAATTTTACTGTTTCGTTATATTTCTCACGATCATAGCTTGCTCGAGCGACTCTGAGATAATGCGAACCGACTACAGCTCGTTCACCAAAAGCTATTGGCATAGACTTCCCCTGCGCAATAGCAGTCGTGACAGCTGCCTCGATCGTGGCAAACGAGATGTTGTCCTCGGCGGTATAGCTGTTTGTGATATTTAGGATACTTTGTCGAGCTTTGTTTAGAAAACCATCCGTTTCTCGAGAGAATTGCTTCCTAAATCGAGCATTGTGAAAAAATGATGCCAGCCTGAGGTGATCCCCTTCGGATTCAAGTAGTCCAAGACTCAATAATTTGGTCACCGCTGTAGAAACAACTTGATCAGACTCGTTGCATATTTCAATTAGATCACTTGGATCGACGATTTCAAACTCATCAAATAGTGCAAGAAGGTTCTTTTCGATCAAATTTAAATTTAACCCATCAACAAGGCTCAAAGACAAGCCCAGCAAAGTATCCAACAATTCGCGTGGATTGCTTTCAATAGCGGGCTTCCCTATTGAGGCAATATATTCTGCGGCCGTCCATATCATCGCCGGATGACCGCTGACGTGGCTTTGAAGGAATGCGACAAATTTTGCATCAGCGCCAGAAAACTTAAAATACTCCAACGCATACACCCACAATAACCTAGACTCTTCGTCAGAAAGGCTTTTCACTTTAATGAAAGCAATATTTTTGAGCTTGCTTTGCTGCTGAAATCTAGGCGCGCGTTTTGCTCGAATGATTAGTGTCGGAGGACGGGTATCAAGTGCCGAAAGTAACTCTCTAAATTCAGGCCCAAAATCTCCATTTTCATCAAGAATTCCATAATCAAATTGCATCCAAACGAATGTTTTTTGCCTACCGATGTCTTTTATTAAGTCGATTATTTTGCCTATCAATTGATCCGGAGTTGCAGAACTGGATTCGTCAAAAACACGCTTGGCATCAACAACCGTGAGTTGGTGACAAGCAAAATACAGCTTCCTGTAAGTTTCTAAAATCCCCTCGCCGTCAGCTATTGCGATATCAATTCCGACAACATCCATGCTTGGAAATAAGCTCTGGAGTGAATTGGAAGCTATAGCTCGCCTACCGATTCCGTCTACGCCACTAATATAAAGCCCATTTACTTGATTGGTAAGATCGGCAAGCCTTCTTTCTATCTCGCTTCGGATGTTCATTCGCTGAACAAATGGCTTCGCTTGGATCCCTTTTATAGCGTCTAACTGCATGAGGCGTGATCGAATGATATTTGCTATGCGCGTTTCATTGGCGGTTTTTGCGAAAACGTACATCCGTGTCCATTCAGGAAGCGCTGAAGCGGGAGTGTCATCAGTTATAAATACGACAATTCCACCCAACTTCCTCGAATACAGCAGATGCTGCGCAATCTCGAGCTCAGACTTAACCCAGTCAGCAGCAACGGAATGTGCTGACGCGATTAATACGAACAAATCGGAGCGAGAGAGGGACTGAAATATCTCGGCGGCGCTAGTTTTACCTTCTTCAAAGGAATTACTATCTATCTCCCAACGTGCTGCCGATACTAGTTTTGAAACTCGCTCGACAAAAGGCTTGTCTTTGCTGGAATGTGAGACAAAAGCTTTTGAATAGCTGGTCATAGCAATCCTCTTTAAAAAACGTTTTTCGCAATTACATTACTAAAAAATGCCGCGATTCGTTAAGCGTCAGCTTTCTTGCGGATATTTTACACCTCGACCGTCAGCAATTGGCACTAACCTGAAATCCATCCCACGTTATTCGCTGCTGCGAAGCTGCCATTCACCAGGGAAATGTAGCAAAGGTTACTCGGCAAGTTGCCGCACTATGGTATCAACTTCGCGTTTGCCCATACTTCTGAGCTTTACTATCCGCTTCATTTGCTGTTCACGAGGACTGGTGTTGCCAGCTTCCCAGCTGTAAATCGTCTGCGCCGACACACCAAGAAGATCTCCGGCTATCTGAGCAGTCAAGCCAAGACGTTGCCTGAGTTTCTTGAACCCATTTGCAGGAAAGCGTGATTTGCTTGCTGCCTCTGGTTTGATTTCGATCTCTGTAGTCCTGGCGATCGATTTTTCAATATTCGCCAGTTGCTTTTCCAATGCTGCTGTCCGACGTTTTAATGCAGCAATATCTGATCGGTATTGTGCTGATGCCCTCTTCAGGCTTTCAGTTTCGGTGCGCAACTCTTTGCGCGCCAGACGTGTGATCTCTTCCTTTAGTACGGATGCGATGTTTGCCAATCTATTTCTCCAAATGGTTTGCTGCTTTGCTGCGCTGCTTTGCTGCCCTGCGCAGCATGTTAAAGTTTAGCACTAAAGCCAGTGGCTACATGGCTCTCACGCCTGCCAGACTCCTAATCCTGCACTGCGTAAATCAATGCCCACCTCAATCTCCTTATCGCAAGCCTCTTCATAGGTCATAGGGTTGAACCCTTCATAGAGGTCTGGTAGCAGCCGCAATCCATATTGCTTCGCGTACCTGTTGGACTGGATACCTGCCTTGTGTTTATCGAAGCGCACGTCCGGATCCAGTCCAGTCATGCCGACATAAACGCAGGGTTTGCCGGTGATGTAGCCGGGGTTGCGCTTGTTGAACTTGCTTTCAAGCAGCACGTCTTTCGACAATTCGACGACATAGACATGATAGTGATCACGGCGGCCCATGATTACGTCAGTGCCTCTCTTGCCCGATACCTGAAACCACGTTGCCCAATACACCGACAAAAACTTCCATCCCGGCTGCCATTAGCTGGAGCTGTTCGGCATTCGGTTCGATCATGCCGATCATGGCAAGGGTTTCATCCAATGGCAGTTCGCCATACTTCGACTGGTAGTGCGCTAAATTCAGCGCCAACAGCCTTGCGCATTCGGCAACGTCTTCCTTGGTGGATTTTTCGATTAGCAGGTCGGCCAGTTTGTAGTATTGTCCAAACGTCGATAGCTCTGACATGGTGTACCTCCGATGACGAAACGCCACTTTACCCGAACCCTGCTCTTGGTGGGTTCGCTGCTGCTTGCCAATATCTCTGTCGCAGACACGCTGCATGGGCGGGTTGTGGGCGTATATGACGGCGATACAGTGACTGTCCTAGACGGCACCAAAACCCAATGGAAAATCCGCCTGATGGGTATCGATGCACCCGAGAAGAAGCAGGCATTCGGAAACAAGTCGAAAGAGCACTTATCCGGCCTGGTGTTCAACAAGCAGGTGACGGTCGAATACGGCAAGAAAGACAGATATGGCCGTACCGTTGGCAAGATCATTGTGCAAGGATTGGATGCAAATCTTGAACAGGTCAAAGCGGGGATGGCCTGGCACTACAAACAGTATCAGCGTGAACAGTCAGAAGCTGACCGCATCGCTTATGCCAAGGCTGAAGAGCAATCTAGGGTAGCAAGGCGTGGATTATGGCTCGATCATGAATCTACGCCGCCGTGGGATTGGCGCAAAAAACAGAAAGCTATGCGCAGAAGTGCAACGGAGTAATGGGCGGCAGGGTGCCAGGAACGGAACGTCAGGGGCGACACTGCGACCGACCGCTGTCGGCCATACCGGACTTTTGTGTATTTATGAAAATGGTATCGGTTCAGCCCAAGAGATATAATAGGATTAACCAGACGCACAGACTGACAAAAAAGCCAGCGCACGAATGCGCTGGTTTTTTTGTTGCGCCCCACATTAACGTGAAAGACGCAATGCCTCTTGTACCTGAGCTCGCAGGCTGGGCGTTATTTCCTTCCCAGTCGCAAGTGCATGGTACACATCACAGGCCAAGCAAAAGTTCTTCTTGGCCACCTTATCAAAAAATACGCGCATTTCAGCAGATAACGACATGATGAATCTCCTTTGTGTTGTTGGTGAAGAAGCCAAACAGGGGCTTCACTAAATCACTGACGACTTAGTGAAGCCCCCGCTCGGTTTTCACCAAAAGGGGGCTCATCGCGGCTTTATCCACGTTGTTAAACGAGGCAGCCGGTTGTTACCTGTGTTGCGTTAATATCAGGCAAGCGAACCACTCTGATAATCGGTCGCCCGTGTCACAGAGGTTTTCTCTTGCATGGGGTCTTGATTGCATCCCTGCGCAAAAAACGCCTCGACCATTGCAGCGAGTTCCACCATGCCATCGGCCAACTCGGGCAGTTTGCCTGTCGCGCAAAGCGACGCAGCAAACCATGCACCAAATGGTTCGGTGACTTCGTAGTGAAAAACGCCCGGAAAGTCTCGTTCTTCATTGTCAAAGACGGTGGCGATGATTGGCGCATAGCTTGTCAGGGCTGCAACCAGTTCAATCTGACCACCTTCCTCAGACTCTGCATAACGAGCATAGGCACGCTCAAAATCAGCGTGCTCTTTCATACCAATGGCCAGAAACGCAGCCGACATTGCCACTGTCTCAAGGCCAGGGGGCTTACTCATGGCACACCTCCTCTGCTTTCGCGGATTGAGTGCCTGCCTTGAGTATCTTGTCGGCGGCTGAAAAAACCCGCGACGCGCTCTTTTTGCTGAATTCATCGGATTGCTCCTTTGAACCCAGCCAGCCCTGAATGTAATCACGACTTTCTTCAAGCCCTGGCAATCCAAGTGTTGCGCAACACAGATAGGCCACCGCTTCCGCTTCGGCCTCCTTGATGTCTTTACGCATCAAATCGCCGTCCGCCATCTGCGCCTCTTTCGAGTGCATCAGGCAGTGAGCCATTTCGTGGAAAAGCGTCTTCCACGGCATCAGCGCTACGGGAGACACGGAAAGGTGTTTCTTGTTGGGAATGGCATACCCTTGCGTATTTCCATCCAGCAACTCAAAACGTTGCTCCGTGATTTCCAGCCCGGACAAGGCTTGCACCTTGTTCCATTCGGGAATCGTCACCTCGTTTGTGTAGTCCGCCCCCTCTGTTTGATCCAAAGAAAACCAGTTGTTTTTCAGCACAAATATCGTGCGTCCCGAACTTCCGGCTTCCCTGGTGTTGTCATTGGATTCGGCACCGTTTTCAACCTCATCACCGGACTTGGTTTTGACGGTAACAGGCATGACCAACGCGATTGCCTTCTCGCCTTTTTTCACGCACCGCCCCAGTTTCTTCCATTTATTGAAGGAAGCGATGGGGGACAGCGGCAGCCCCTTGACGGTTAATTGCAGGGCGGCGAGGATGGCATTGCCAAGGCTGTAATCGTGAAATACCGAATACGCCTCAGAAACCTTTCCAGGGCAGGAAAGTGCATCCGAAAACAATTTGCCCCAGTTGGCGCGATTTGATTTTTCTTGCATGGTGTTCTCCTATTCATGAAAAAAACGGAGACACCATGCCCTTGCGGGAAAGTGTCCCCGCGTGGGTTGAATTTGCCGGATTAACCGACGAATTGCTTATTACTTATTTCAAGATGCGCGGCAGCATTCAATCCGCTTCACAGTCTTGGGAATCATTACAACCTCTTCGACAACCTTGCAACTCCCAATCAGCTCAATGAAATTATCCCGAATTTCGTCACACGCTTGATCGAACCGGCGAACCAGTTCAACGTGATTACGAAGTTCTGACATCGACCATTCAGAAAAATCCTCATTCTGGTCGATGCTCTTTCCGGGATACACCGATAAGCGTTTTGGTGGCAACGTGTAATTGACGCGGCCATATTCGCCTTCAGCGCCGCATGCGCCACACCTGTTGCCAATGGTGTAATCCCTGGCAATCACCGCAGCCGTTATCACGCCTTCTGCCGTAGCGT
>Ga0209343_10008657_pt1 | contig 11781 bp, 14 predicted proteins | sample RifCSPlowO2_02_FD_184026 | JGI IMG/M metagenome (GOLD analysis project Ga0209343, IMG submission 184026) | Groundwater microbial communities from Rifle, Colorado - Rifle CSP2_plank lowO2_0.2 (SPAdes) (version 2) | ecosystem: Environmental > Aquatic > Deep subsurface > Groundwater | place... | reverse complement strand
TGGATATTTCTGGTCTTCGGGTTATTGATGTACCCAACGGGAGCAAGCGTCGGCCACTCGCCTCTGCGCAACTTCTGTCTGATTCCGCGCTTCACGTTCTCGGAGAGATTATCAACGTAGTACTTCGATTGAGAGAATGCGATGGAGAGCATGAATTTCCCTTGCGGTGTGTTCTCGAAGGTCATCGTGGGAAACTTCATGTCCTTAAGCGTGCCCGTGTCCAGCATGTGGATGATGCGCCCTCCGTCTACGGAGTTACTCGTGAGCCTGTCCGGATGCCACGCCAAAATGCCGTCGGCTTCTCCGCGTACGAGCGTATCCAACATTTCCCCGAACACGGTTCGGCCGGGTTCTTTGGCAGTTTTTGCCTCCTCGAAAGAGGCGACGATTTCCAGTCGTTCTTTTGCGGCAAATTCACGAAGCTCAGCGATCTGAGCTTCGATGGAGAGAGCTTGTCTCTCTTCACTCTCCGAGGATTTCCGAGCGTAGAGGACGTACTTCATGGCGTCATGGTATCAAAAAAGTTTGCGGTTGGCGCATGAAAGGGAACGCGCTGCGCTGGGAGCCGCGCCGCGGGTGGGCTGCCCTTGAAAATCGCGCTGCATTTCCGATGTGGTCGGGGCGAAAGGACTTGAACCTTCGGCCTCCTGGTCCCAAACCAGGCGCTCTAGCCAACTGAGCTACGCCCCGTGCTGCTATTGTATGGCGGAAATTCTAAATTCCATAGCTCGCTTCCATGAGCTTTACGGATGCGGTGCCAGCCGCCTCCGGTACTCAGTCTGTTGATAGATCGTGCCGGATTGCAATTTGTCCATTTCGGCTTTCGTGATCTGCTTCTCCCTGTCCCATTTTGCCTGCTTGGCGCACCACTTGCCAAACCGTTGGGCGGTGAACATCAATTTCCCCTTGCTCATGCACCAGTCAATGCACCGATCCACCTCCCCCATCATTCCTGGCACCCTTCCGTAGTACCGATACACCGTGAGGTAAAAATGATGCGGTTCGCATTTTTGGCATCGGAGACCAACGAGCCTGCATGCGTCCTTCGCGTGCTCCGAGAGCCGCAAAGCAAGGTCCTGCTGCACTGGCGTGAGTTCGATGGGCATGGTTGCGCTGTTAGCATAGCATGTGGTATAATTTCCTTATGAGTAACAATGAGAAGGATCCGATCGTTTCTGCCATTAATGAAAAAATACACCAACTCAGGGTCGACAATAAAGAAGTTGGGTGGAGTCGTGCTCTGGAGGCAGCCATAAAGATGTACGAGGACAAGTTGAAAGCAGTTCTTGAAGGGAAGAAGGATGTTCGTATAGAGATTGGTCGGATGCTTGGTGTGACAGATGTGGAGCCAGGGGCCACTCCGTTGATTTCTCCACAAGTGATAGGGAATAAGACCGATCTTACGGAGGAGCAATACAACAAAAGTTTCCAGAGGGGGCTTCAGGAAGGGGGCGGTGGTAGACTGGATAAGTAATGTAGTGTAATTCCTGCTGCTACAGCGACGTTTAATGATTCCTTTCTGCCGTGCATTGGGATTTGCACTACCGCGTCGCACTGGGTAAGAATTTCTGGAGGCACGCCCGCGAGTTCGTGGCCGACGATCAGAAGAATTTTTTGGGAACCCTCACCTGCACCCTTTCCCTTAAGAGAGAGAGGGAATTTATGAAGAGGGATTGCGTCGGTCGTTTGTTCCAATGCGACGAGGTGCCAGCCATCTTTTTTGAGTGACTGGATGATGTGGATGGGATCGGCGTGGTGTTCCCAGGGGACGAACTCTTCGGCACCGATCGCGGTTTTTGTTATTTCCTTTCTGGGGGGATGCCCCGTGTACCCCGTCAGGTAGATCTTTTCCACGGCGAACGCGTCGCAGGTGCGGAAGAAGGAACCGACGTTCCAAAGGGAGCGGACATTGTGCGCGAGGAGGCGGAGATGGTGTGTCATGGTGAGCGGAGACGAACCATGGAAATCAGATTTTCATCACTTCCTCCTCTTTGCGTTTCCGGGTTTCATCAATGAGTTCATTCACTTTATCGAGTTCTCTCTGGAGCTCTTTTTCAAGAGTACGTTTCACGTCTTCTTCCTTTTTAACTTTTATCGCATCGTGTGCTTTCTGTCGAGATTGCCGAATGGCAATGCGTGCGTCTTCCGCAAGAGTGTGAACGATTTTTTTTAACTGTTCCCTGCGTTCCTCAGTGAGATGAGGAAGGTTGATGCGGAGAATCGTACCGTCATTGACCGGAGACACTCCGAGGGGGCTCGCTTGGATGGCGCGTTCGATATCGGCCAGGATTCCGGGATCCCACGGCTGAATGACGAGCGTGCGCGCATCCTGCACCAAGATACCTGCGAGGGTTTTCATCGGCTGACGGGAGCCGTAGGCTTCGACGTCGATGTGTTCGATGAGCGAGGCATTTGCGCGACCCGTCTGGAGTTTACTCAATTCTCCTTGAAGGTGATGAAAGATGTTTTTTGCCTCTTGGGAGAATGATTGGATGCGGGGATCAGTCACGGTGAGAGAATAGCAAAACGTTTAGTCGTGTACCAATGTTCCGACATCCTCCCCAAGAGCGGCTTTGAGGAGATTTCCGCTTTTCCGAAAATCGAAGACGCGGATTGGGAGACGTTGGTCTTGGCAGAGACTGAAAGCGGCCTGGTCCATGATGTCGAGGTGCTTCTCCAGTGCTTCGGTGTAGGTGAGTTCCTTGTACCGCTTTGCATTCCGGTGGCGTTTGGGATCACGATCGTAAATGCCATTCACATTCGTTGCTTTCAGCAGCACATTGCAGCTGAGTTCCGATGCGCGTAGAGCCGCCGTGGTATCGGTCGTGAAGAAGGGGTTGCCCGTTCCGCCGACACAGATCACCACGCGTCCTTTCTCGAGATGTCGCAGGGCGCGTCTTCGGATGTATGGCTCTGCGAGTTGCGGAATTTGGATGGCGGAGAGGACGCGGGTCTGTACGCCGATGGATTCGAGCGACGCCTGCAGCGCGACGCCGTTGAAAATCGTTGCGAGCATTCCCATGTAGTCGCTGACGGTTCGCTCGATGCCGCTGGCCGCGTTATCGCGATAGCGCCAGATGTTCCCGCCACCGGTCACGATCACAAGTTGGATATCGTGGTGGATCACGTCTTTCATGTGCCCGGCAAGTGTGTGGAGGGTTCGTAAGTGGAGGCCGCTCCCCTTCCCTTCTTTTGAGAACACTTCCCCTGAGAGCTTGAGGAGGATGCGATGATTGGGCTTTGTCATCGCGGGCAAGATACTACGATAACCGAATGTGTGCTAGTTCAAAGCCCGGCTCCGTCTGCGGACTCCGCCGAGGCATCCGGCTTATGCATAAGAAAACTGAATAGTAGGAAATCGCGGCGTAGCCCGGTGCGAAGCCGGATGGTGCCCCCGGCAGGATTTGAACCTACGACCAATGGGTTAGAAACCCACTGCTCTATCCTGGCTGAGCTACGGGGGCGGAAAACACATTCTACTCCATGTTCATCCCTCGGCGCGCTGTGGATCTGTGTGCTGTTGCTACTACGAGAGCGAGGAGTGGGATGACGATTGCCATTGCTGTGCTGCTACTCTGTGTCAGCTCCGGTGCCGCTTCATGGAGTAGTTCCTTTGTACAGGTTGCCGAGCATTCATCTTTCGGTTCGGTCCCTGAATCACATTCTTCGCCGAGGGCAGAATCGAAGATTCCATCGCCGCACCAGGGGAGTCGACAGTCCGGTCGGCAGGTATCTGGGACATGTGCGTTCCACTGACCTGCGTCGCATTCTTCTCCTGTTTCGAGTACCGCGTTTCCACATGTGGGCTGTGGTGGTGTTATCTTTTCTGTTTCTTCCTCTTCAAGAATGATCTCTTCATCTTCTTCTTCAATAATGATCTCTTCATCATCTTCTTCTTCTTCTTCAATAATGATCTCTTCTTCCTTTTCAAGAATGATTTCTTCATCTGGCAATGGTTCTTGGATGTTCGTGAATGGTTCTATGCAGTTGGAGGGACGTATTATGCGACATTCTTGTGTGCACCCAATAGTTTGATCATTCTGCGCGCAAATGATGGATAGGTAGCTCGGATGTTTGGGGTCACATTCTTCATTGAGAGGGGCATACGGCGTGATTTCTCCATCTCCGCAGTACTGGAGCCGACAGTCTTGGGAGCAGCCGAACTTTGCGATGCCGAGATTGCGCATGAGTTCCTGATTGTAGGTGACTCGATCACATGCTTCCCCTTCCTCCTTTTGCAGTATGCCATCTCCGCAATGTGCGGGGCGTTTCGCCTTTGACTGCGGTGGGAGAGAAGTGGCGGGGCCATTTACGGAACAGGAGAAAGGCGGGCGAACCTGCACGCGACGTTCCGTGACGGTTCCCTTGCATTGTGTGAGGTTTAAATCGCGCTTGCATCCCGTACCATTGATGTACTCCCACGTACCATTGAGTTTCTGTGTCCATTGTGGTTGCGTGCAACTGAGGCCGCAGTCTGGAGTGATCGACCAGAAGCGGCTTACGGTCTTTCCTGTTGCAGGGTCTGTGATTCTTTCCTCTTCAGTTTTTCCATCGCACTCCTCTCCGATCTGCGTGGAAATTGTCCCATCGCCACAGTAAAGCTGTATGCATTTCTGTGTGCATGTTGAAGTGCCATTCGCTCGTCCCTTGTCGCACTCTTCACATTTCTCAGGTTCGAGAATGGCATTGCCGCAGGGTTTGGGTGGGCTTGGGGGGATAATGGGTGTGACAGGCAAAGTTTCTCCACCTCCACCTCCACCTCCACCAACTCCCTTATTTATGCATGTACTTGGCTCGCCTGTGCACGTATAGCCACTCTCGACGGTACAGGAACTACTGCACCCGTCGCTGTTTGTCGTATTCCCGTCATCGCATCCCTCACTCGCCTTCTTCACGCTGTCACCGCATGTTGCGGTGCAAGAGTCGGATCCTTGACCTGTGCACGTATAGCCACTCTCGACGGTACAGGAACTATTGCATCCGTCCACATTCGTTGTATTTCCGTCGTCACAGCCTTCACTTCCCTTCTTCAGTCCGTCGCCGCAGGTGGCAGAGCAGACACTTGGTGAGGCAGTGGTACAGGTCCATCCGCTTTCTACCATGCACGTACTGGAGCACCCATCCCCATTCGTCTCATTACCATCATCGCATCCTTCGAGAGAGATTTTTGTCCCATCGGCGATTCCTCCAGCACAATGATCAGTGCCCTCTACGTGATATCCGTAAGCGATTCTCTCATTCTTGACATTTGGGAAATCCCCCGGCGCCCATTGAATTTGGATAATCGTCAGGACTGCAATTGCAGTGACGCAAAGGAGTGAAAGGATGACGTCGGCAATGTGGTGTGTTTTCAACCAATCATTATACCACTTTTCCCTGTTCCCCTCCATTCCGCTTCCTTAACTCTCGTCAGTGGTTCTGTGCCATCGCAGCATTTTCGTTTACATAGAGAATTTTTTTTATGGGGATTGTTGCTTGGATTTTCTTGTCATTTTGGAGGACATCGAGGGATTGGGCATCGGCGACATGCATGCGGAGGACTTCCTCCTCCAGGAGCAGTTGAGAGTGTTCGCGCTCCAGTTTCCGGAGGCGGTAGCCCTTTGTAGCGGTTGCATTTTGGTGGAGGAGAATGAGGAGAGCGAGAATGAGAATGATGGTTCCGATGGTTCCCATGAGAAGCATGGTGCTCTGGTCGACGAATCGCTCCATTTGGGACATGCGCGGAGGTGAGGAGGCTGCGCTCGTCATGCGTATGGCATGGATGAAGTTTTTCGTTCTATGGCGCGGAAGCGTGCGCTCCTTGCGCGCGGATTCCGGGAACATTCGTCAGGAGTGGGGCGGATCACTTTTGGGGTGAGGAGATGGAAGAGGGACGAGGGGCGACGGAAAGCCTGCTTGACCATGCGATCTTCCAGGGAATGGTAGCACACAATTCCCATACGTCCGAATGGCGTGAGCAGTTCGGGTCCGTCATGGAGGAAATCCCGCAGCGCATTGAGTTCGTCATTGACGGCAATGCGGAGCGCCTGGAAGACTTGGGGGAGGCAACGCGGCGCTCGCCATCGATACACCTGTTCGACGACGGCTTTAAGCTCCAGAGTTGTTTTGGGATGCGTTCGACAGATTTCCTCCGCCAGATGATGGCTCTGTGGAAGTTCTCCGTACATTTTGAATATGTTTGCAAGTTCTTTTTCTCCTACGTTGCGAAGGAAAGCGGATGCGGGAATTCCTTGCGTTCGATCAAAGCGGAGGTCGAGCGGCGCATCGTGGCGGAAGGTGAACCCACGATCAGGATCATCGATGTGGGGAGAACTGAGGCCAAGATCGGCGAAGAGGATGTCGATATTCGCGAGTCCCAACAGGCGGACAGAGCGAAAATTTTCATGAATGAGGTGGATGTGCCCCCTCCACTGTGCGAGGTTTCGTGCGGCCACTGCGAGGTTTTCCTCGTCAGCATCGATGCCGATGAGCCGGCCGTCTTGTCCGATGCTCTCGAGGAAGGCGCCGGCATGGCCGCCGAGTCCCACGGTGGCGTCGAGGACGGTCTCCCCTGCTTTGGGAGCGAGGATGCGGATGATTTCCTCCTGGAGAACGGGGACATGATGTGGTGGAGAATTTGGCTCTATATCCTCATTTTATCCCGCTTCTGAGGGTTGTGGAAGGTGGACATTTTTGGTACTATGTTTTGCCTTTGTACTTTCTCGCGACGCTCCTCATCGGCGCGACGCTCGGTGGCGCAATGGCGCCCTCTCCTCTTTCTCTGGAGGATGGCGTGCGTGCATGGCGGCCACAGCAAGGAGATATTCTCCATGTTAATACCGAGGAGAATCTCGGCTACCTCATCCATCCCGATGGGCGACGTTTTGTTTTCCGCGTGGCCACGGGACAGAAAAGGGCCGTCCGCTACATCGGCCTTTCCTACTTCGCGGCGACGCCGGAGGGAAACTGGGTTGTCAAATCCCATCATATTCAGGGAGATCGCATCACCTATGGGCCGGAGGGTCACTTCCTCCGGATGTACAAGAATTTGGATGAGTATTCTCATTATGGGATTCATACGCATGCGTCTGCGGATTCCATGCTGCGGGAGAAAGACCGCTATGCAAGTATGGGGTGCGTCATTGTGAGCGATGCTATTTTGGATCTTCTGGAGCGGACGTATGTATTGAATGGCCAATTGCTCGTCGTTACTGCGAGTGGTCCTCCGGAATATCTGCTGGCGATGGGAAAGTAATGTGTGAAATGGTGAACCGGTATCGCTATACTCCCTGTAGCTGGAGAGGTGGCTGAGTGGCCGAAAGCACCGCACTGCTAATGCGGTATACGGGTAAAACCGTATCGAGGGTTCGAATCCCTCCCTCTCCGCCAATTTGTACTTTCAGAAAAATCGTAAGAAGTTGCCTTGGCGCGTTGCGCCTCGGCATGGTATTTTCCCGCCAGAATCCAAGCATTTTTGAGGGGGAACGAAAGCGTCCGCTCGGCAATGCGGAAGTTCGAACCAATCTTTTTGAGAAAATCCCGAATCCTTTCGGGATTTTCTTGTTGAGCGTATTTTTCGGCTTGGTTGGCCTCTTTTAGAAAGGCAATGGCAAGTTCGAACCGATTATTGCTCTTTCGCCCAAAAGCGGAGATTTTTTCTTCCAAATCTTTTTTAGCGAGAATGAGCTTGTGCTTTTTGGTGGCATATTCCGTTTGCGACAAATTGCCGTCCAGTTGTAAATCAAGCAAACGATCAAGTTTTGTTTCTATCTCCACAAGCTCATTTCTCGCTTTTTTGGCGAAAGAGCTTTCCGCTTGGGCAATCTCCATTTTTTCCTTTTCAAATTGCGCGATTGAAGCATTTGCCCAAGCGGAAGACAAAGAAACTTTTTTGATTTCCTCTTTTATTTGAGAAGTGATGGCGTCCTCTCTGGCGTACCTTTGCGAACAAGGATTTTTCATGATGCATGGGGAAAAATCTGAGCATATCTTGGCTTACAGAAAATGAAAGACACTCATTTCAGCCTGCAAAATTGTCCACTAGCCCAAGAATCCTTATTTTGTACTAGTGTTATCTATGTCAGCCCCTTATTTTGACTACTGATTTGGCGAGGCACTACCCGGCGCATGCTGTAGGTCAAAGATGTACCAACCGTTCAAGTTATAAACCAGACCATAGTGTTGATTATAGTAGTCAAGGTTTGCCTCGCCGCTAGCCACCTCCCCCTGGTCAAAGGCCGCGTAGTTTAGCCCGTATTGGCGCATGAGGCCATCCGCGCCTTCTTGGCCGCCCAGCATCGCCGACCGATTAGCCAGGGTTGTGGCCCAGTTGGCGTCATACAGGTTGTACCAGCCAGAGAAGGTCATGAGCACTTTGCGGTTGCCAAGCATGGTAACCGGGTTGTTGTGTCGGTCGCCAACCAAAATGTAGGCGTCCTGGGGTAGTTTTTCTTGAATGTAGCGGCCAACGGCTACATCCTCCCGACTAAGTAGCTGAAAGGTCAGCTGTGGTGGACCCGAAAGGACTAGGGTAAAGAAGCCCATCGTGCACATACTTAGCATAAGGTGACTATCCCTTAATGGCTAGGATAGTCTATGGCAACATAAATGAGCAGTGACGGGGGCGTTAGAACATGGAGAGAGTTCCATCCTCATTCACCTTTTCAGCATCTTTCGCATAGAGAACAACGGACGGCATATTTGGTTTTTGCCCTTCCATAAGTTCTTTCACTGTAATGATCTGCATAACTGGATATTTCTGGCCACTGAAATTGTATGTATAACTTCCACCCTCTACACAATCCTGCACCATTGGCTTGGTTGGTTCTTCCAATGTAAGGAATACACCGCCTATTGCCTTTTCGCGCTCCACGGTTCCTCGTAAGTCACGGATGTCCTTCGATGAAATATTGGCTCCGCTTTTCACCTGTACAAGTATCCGCCGAAGTAATGGTTTATTACTGTTGCCACTCTCCATATCTTTAAAGACAATAACGCCATCAATACCGCGATCTGATCCACGCATGTTTTGGCGTGATTTTCCTTCGGATGGACGCGCTTTTACGAGATCACATGCCCATAGTTCAAATCCGAACCGATCACGAGACGCTAATTCCTTTGCTCCTCTAAAATCTGTCGGGTATCCATCAATCGTAAGTTCCTTTTCTATATTTGGGAAAGCGGTAATGAGTCTATGTTTCACGAGATTGATTGAAAGAGGAGTTATATCAATCATTACCCATTTTCTCTTGAGTCGTTCCGCTACAGCCACAGTTGTACCACAACCCCCGAATGGATCAAGAACCCATTGCCCCTCCAAGGAACTTGCCTTCACAATTCTCTCCAATAGAGTTTCTGGTTTTTGTGTTGGATAACCCATGTGTTCCTTTTTTGACTTTATATGAGGTATATCCCAAACTGTGTCAGGTACCTTTCCATCACGTATTAAGTAGTTTGCCTTTCCCTCTGTCCGCGTAAACCCTGCACCACCATACTTTGCCCTATCAACAGTGGCAGAAGCGTATGGAACTAAAATGTCATTCGCATTAAACGTCCATGAATCGCTTTTTGTATATCGGAATATGATGTCATGCTTTCTTGGAAAATCTGTTACTGTTCTCGACATACTCGGAAAGTGCCAAATGATTTCGTTGCGAAAGTTTTTCGCGCTGAAAATTGCATCGAGAACAAGTTTTAGATAATGACTCGCTGTTGGATTGCAATGAAGGTATAAAGTTCCTGTTTCCTTGAGTACACGATGAAGTTCTATAAGGCGAACAGTCATCATCACGATGTATGCCATCATGTTGCTATTTTTGAGGACACCATGAAGACCAGTCATCAAGTCTGCTACCTTTTGTGTATATTTGTTTCCCATGACAAGATCATCGTATTGTTCCTGCGCCAAATCTCCCCATGTCCAAGTATCTTCAAATGCGTGTGATTGCGCGTCGCTATCTTCTACGCCTTCCTCAAAGAGTACGTTATAGCTACGGTTACTGTTAAACGGAGGATCGAGATATATCAGATCAAAGTAACCTTCGGAGCCACTGAATTTCTCTCGTAAGACGTATAAGTTGTCCCCAAAAAAGAGGGTACGGTTTTTAAGCACAGAGAAAGTATGCCCGATTTATTTTGTGGTGTACACTTCACCCATGACGGTGGAGCAATTCTTGTTTAATATAGGCACACCAATCCTTTTATCGCTCTTGTTCGGAGGAGCGGGGGCGTACATCGGATTTGTTCGATTACAGGAAAGGGTAAAAACTCTTGAGGGAAAGGTGAAGGAACATGGAGAGGATGGGAAGAAAATGAGTGAAAAAGTAGTTGAGTGTTGCACAAGAATTGATGAGCGAGGCAACAAAGGATTGACGAAAAGCAGAAGCCCTATTTCATTGACGGAACGAGGATATGATTTGTTACAAAAAAGCGGAGGACAGGCATGGATCAGCCAGTACCGCGATGAACTTATCAAGGCAATTCAGCAAAAGAACCCGCAGTCTGCATACGATGTTCAAGAGTATGCAAAAGAAGTTCTCAAGGGGTTTGTAGCCTTGAATGACACTCGATTAAAACCTCTCAAAGATTTTGCCTATAGTGAAGGGATAGAACTCGATGACATTCTGACAGTTATGGGCATCCATTTGCGTGATGAAGCTATGCCTCTCTTCCCAACGTATAAAGTTGCAGATATTCCTGACACCTTTTCGCTTTCACCCGCACCTCATGGAACACACTGATAAAAACCGTTTCCTCAAACTCCTCAACCTTGCAGCGACGACACGCGTGAAAGGAGAAGATCGAAAAGGTGAGTCACCGACTTCCGATTGTTGTACCTCCACTGGAACTCGGAAACGTAAGCGTGGAGCATCTTCGGGGAAATAACGTGGTGAGTACCATCCAGGCTCCTTTTAAGCTGTGACCAGAAGCCCTCGATAGTGTTCGTGTGTGTCGTGCCCTTCGCATATTGTCCCGATCCATGCGTCACGGTGTCATGCTCCATATCGAGTAATGCTGCGATCTTTTTATAGCTCCGAAGTTCATCCGTCATAAGCTTGCTCCCCTTGGCGATATTGTCCTGTAGGTGAGGCATGAGCGTGACCGCCTTCACATTCTCTACAATGGTCGCATTCATCATGCCCTTGCGTTGTAATGCTCCAAACACAATCGTCTTTCCTTCTGCGCCACGTCCCCGTTTGCCTTTTCTCTTCCCTCCTACCGCCGTTTCATCGGCTTCGATTTCCCCGAACAGCGTGAAAGCATTATCCTTCATCAACTTCCGTACTTGGTGACCGATGCGGAAAGCACACTTGTATGTAACGCCTAACGCCCTTTCCAGTTCCTTCGCGGCCACTCCATTGCGACTCTGCGACATCAGGAAGATGGAGAAGAACCATTTGACGAGATCGGTAGAGGAATGATCGAAGATTGTGCCCTCTTTCGGCCACAGGTGAGTGCATCCCTTGGCACATGTGAAGCAAGCGCGGGTTGGGTGTTTGTAGAACTTTGTACCACTGCACTTTGTACACTTCGGATTCGGAAATCGTGCAGTGAAAAGGAACCGAAGACACGTTTCATTGTCGGGGAATGTCTCTTTGAAGTTGAGAATGGTGAGGCGTTGAGCTTTCATGCCTGTAGCCTATTCCTTCTGTTCCTAGCTGTCAAGGGATAATCACCTAGCATAATGACACCGACGAACAGCGCGCCGACCTTCTGCCGCGACCATTTGGCTAGTACATAGCCCATGCCAAGCATAATCATCCAAAAGCCGTATTCGAAAAACTTCATGTTATCCCAAGTGCT
>Ga0209343_10008652_pt1 | contig 11787 bp, 14 predicted proteins | sample RifCSPlowO2_02_FD_184026 | JGI IMG/M metagenome (GOLD analysis project Ga0209343, IMG submission 184026) | Groundwater microbial communities from Rifle, Colorado - Rifle CSP2_plank lowO2_0.2 (SPAdes) (version 2) | ecosystem: Environmental > Aquatic > Deep subsurface > Groundwater | place... | reverse complement strand
GTCGCGGGGGAGGGGAGGGAGGGGGGGCGGAGGGCGGGAGGCCCGGGAAGGGATCAGCGCGGGATCAGGTGGACGGCGGACGCCTTGAAGGTGACGACGACGGGCGTCCCGCGCTCCAGGGCCAGGTCATCGAAGGATTGCCTGGTCACCAGGGCGACCACCCCGCCACGGGCGGGGCCGCAGGCGATCCGGACCCGGTACTGGGCCCCGACGGGGGTGGCATCCTCCACCTGACCTTCGAGATGGTTACGGGCGCTCTCCAGGCCGACTCGCTCGTCCCGCCGCCGGATAACCAGATCCTCCGGGCGCAGGCACATCAGCACGCGCTCTCCGACCGTGGCCCGGCCCAGGGCCTCGATCTTCATCCCGTCCACCTCCACGGTCAGCAGGCCGGCCTGCTCCGCGACGACCCGCCCCGGCAGGATCGTTTCGACCCCGACGAATCGGGCCACCTCTTCGGAGACCGGACGGCCGAAGACCTCCGAAGGGACTCCGACCTGGTGGATGCGTCCCCCCATCATCACCGCGATGCGGTCCCCCAGGCGCAGCGCCTCGTCCCGGTCGTGGGTGACGAAGACCGTCGTGCATCCCTCCTGGCGGAGGAGGACCTGCAGCAGCGTCAGCAGCTCGTCCTTCGTGGGCGGATCCAGGGCGGCGAAGGGTTCGTCCAGGAGGAGGACATCCGGTTGGATGGCGAAGGCGCGGGCCAGGCTACACCGTTGCGCCTCGCCCCCGGACAGGCTGCCTGCCTCGCGTCGCGCGAGGTGGGCGATGCCCAGGTGCGCCAGCCAGGTCTGCACCTGGGTGGTGACGGCCTCGGACGCGGCGCGGCGCAGCCGGAGGCCCAGGGCGATGTTGGCCTCCACCGTGGTATCGCACAGCAGGGGCTCCTGGAACACCGAGGCGAAGTGGCGGCGCGTGGCCAGGAGATCGCCGCTGCCCCAGGCGACCGGGGACCCACGAAAGCGGACGACGCCCGAGGTCGGCGGCTCCAGCAGTCCCAGGACACGGAGCAGGGTGGACTTCCCCGCCCCGTTGGGGCCGATGATGGCCAGGATCTCTCCGGCCCGGACCTCGATGCGGGGAACCTCGAGGACGGGCCGCCCCGCGTAGAGGACCCGCAAGTCCAGGCCTTCCAGGATGGGTGCGGTCACGGCGTCCGTCCCCGCTGCTGAATACAGGTGAGCAGGTAGTTCACGCTGAAGGCCAGGAGGAGCAGGATCACGCTGAGGGCGATGGCAAGGTCGAAATTGCCCTTGCTCGTCTCCAGGACCGTGGCCGTCGTCAGGACCCGCGTCTGCCCCTGGAGGTTACCACCGACCATCATGGACGCGCCCACCTCGGAGATCACGCCTCCGAATCCCGCCATGACCGCGGCCAGGAGGGGGAGTCGGGCCTCTCGCATGAGGAGCCAGAGGAGCTGCCATCGCGACGCCCCCAGCGCCAGGAGCTGGAGCCGCAACCTGGGATTGAGCTGCTGCATCGCGGCGATGGTGAGGCCGGTGACGATGGGAGCCGCGATGATGAACTGGGCGACGACCATAGCCGTCGGCGTGTAGAGGAAACCGAGGAAGCCCAGGGGACCGCTCCGCCAGAGGAACAGGCTTACGAAGAGGCCCACCACCACCGGGGGCAGGCCCATGCCGGTGTTCACCAGGGCCACGCAGAGGCTACGCCCGGGAAAGCGGGCGAGGGCCAGGGCCATCCCCGCGGGGACGCCCGCCAGGAGGCTCAGCAGGGTGGCGCTCCCCGAGATCTGCACGGAGAGCCACGCGATCTGCAAGATTTCGGGATCGCCCGTGGCGATGAGTCGGACGGCCTCGACCAGTCCCTGCCAGATCAGCTCCATCGCGCAAATCCCAATGACCAATTGCCAATGACCAATGAGAGGCAGTCCTTCCACTCCGCTTTCTCGTGTCGCCACTCCATTGGGATTTGGTCATTGGTCATTTGTCATTCCTCTCAGAGCGCCTCCTCCCGCTTGCCCGCGTCCGGGAAGAAGAGGGGTTCGCCGAACTTCTCCGTCCCGAACGTGCGGATGATGTCCTGGGCCTCCTTGGAGACCATGAAGTCGGCGAAGGCCTTGCCGCCGGCGACGTTGATCCGGGGGAATTTGGTGGGATCGGGCTCCAGCACAGAGTAAATGTTCAGGAGGATCCGGTCCTTCTCCACCAGGGGAACGAGTTGCACCCGCTTCTTGAAGGCCAGGAACGTCCCCCGGTCGGTGAGGCTGTAGGCTTGCTTCTCCCAGGCGATCACCAGGGTGGCGCCCATCCCCTGACCGGCCTGGAGATACCATGCCCCGCTTGGGTCAAGCTCGGCTTCCTTCCACAGCTTTTTTTCCAGTTGATGCGTGCCGGAGTTGTCCCCGCGCGAGACGAAGGTGATCTTGGCCTCGGCCAGCCGACGCAGGGCGTCCGCGGCGCTGGCCAAGCCCTTGATCCGCGCCGGGTCCCCGGCCGGCCCGACGATCAGAAAGTCATTGTGCATCACGAGCCGCCGGTTGAGGAGGAGGCCCTCGGACACGTACTTCTTCTCCGCGTCCGGGGCGTGGACCAGGCACACATCGGCCTCGCCTCTGGCGGCCAGGGCCAGGGCCTGCCCGGTGCCCACCGAGATCGCCTTCACCGTGTAGCCGGTCCTCTTCTGGAAGAGGGGCACCAGCAAGTCCAGCAACCCGGAGTCCTGGGTGCTGGTGGTCGTGGAGAGGATGACTGCCTGCGCGGCCGGGACCGGTGCCGGTATCGCCAGCCGGCCAAGCACCAAGCCAGCCGCGACTGCCACCCCCAGTCCCCACCACTGTTTCTCACCACGCATCCATCTCATCGGCTCCTCCAGTTGTCTTCTGCCGATCCCCGCACGTTCGTGACGGGTTGTATGGGGGAAGCCCAGGCTGCCCAACGCCTCACCTGAATGCGGATGCGATCGAAGGCGACCCGCGCCCGCCAGCGCCCCTCGGTGGCACGAGTCGACAGACCATGCGAGGTCACGTGTATATGCTTATCCAAGCATAGTCAAGCCCAAAAAAATCAGTCCGACTCGAAGGTACGCATGAAACGTCGCCTGACCGCCCCCTCCGCCTGCTGCCGGAAGCGCCGATACTCCGCCAGGAATTGCCTGCCCCGCCTGGTGAGTCTCGTCCCACTCCCCGGCCCTCCCCCGGGCCCCCGCTGGAGGATCTTGAATCCGGCGGCCTTTTCCAGCTCTTTGAGGTACCCCCAGGCGTTCCGGTAGGACATCCCGAACCGGACCACCGCCTTCTGGATCGACCCCAATTCGTCGATGAGTTCGAGGAGATCGGCGCGGCCATCGCCAAACTTGACCCGGCCCCCGAACACGACCCACACCTTGAGTTTGAGCTTCACGGTCGCCTCTCCGTTGCGTGCGCGCATTATCAGTTCCGGGATGGCGCCAGGAGTATAGCGCCAATGCCTCGCACTGAGAAGGCGCATCCGTGGATTTCGACCCCCACGCTGGTTGGCCTGCTCATCCATCTGTCATCATCCTGTAACACGCCTGTGGTACCAGCGTAACGGGTGGCCTTGGCTCCTGGCCAGGGAATTCCCTTGCCGTGGGAGATCATCCCTCCATATGATCATGCGGTCACGGGCGAGGAGGTCCATGGGAACGATCTTGGTCGTCGAGGACGAGCCGGACATCGCGGATCTCGTGAAGTACCACCTGGAGAAGGCCGGCCTGCCGGCCCGGGTGGTCGCCGACGGGAAACAGGCCCTGGACCTCATCCTTCGCGAGCAGCCGGACCTCGTTGTTTTGGATCTCATGCTTCCGGGACTGGACGGTCTTGAGCTCTGTCGGCGGCTGCGCGGGGCCCCGGCCACCCGGGGGATCCCCGTGATCATGCTGACCGCCAAGACCGAGGAGGTGGATCGGATCGTGGGCTTGGAGATGGGCGCGGACGATTATGTCCCGAAGCCGTTCAGCCCCCGGGAGCTGGTGGCCCGGGTGAAGGCTGTGCTCCGCCGGACGGCCGCTCCGCGCGAACCCAGCGAGAGCCCTGTAACCGTGGGCGATGTCTGCCTCGACCCCGCGCGCCACGAGGTCACGAAGGGTGGCCAACCGGTGTTCTTGTCCGCCATGGAGTTCCGCCTCCTCGAGTTCTTCCTACGGCATCGTGGCCGGGTCTACAGCCGAACACACCTGTTGGATCATGTCTGGGGTCAGGACCGCTTCGTGGAACCGCGCACCGTGGACGTGCATATCCGGCGCCTCCGGGAAAAGGTCGAGGATGATCCACAGCGCCCCACACTCATCCTCACTGTCCGGGGCGTCGGTTACAAATGCCGCGAGGGGGCCGCGTGAAGCTCGGAATCCTGGCCAAATTGGTCCTGACGATCGCCGTGCTAATCGCCTTCAGCCTGGGTCTGGTGGGTGTCTACCTTGAATGGCGAGAGCGGGCGGCCCTCGTAGATCAAGCTATCGCCCGGCTGGAGGCTCAGGCATCGTTACTCTCTCTCGAGGTCACGACCAGTATTTCGGAGGGGGATGCCTGGGCTCGACGGGTCAGCACACGAGCGAAGGCTCGGGTCACGGTGATCGCAGCAGACGGCCGGGTCGTGGCCGATTCGGACGAGCCATCGTCGCACATGGAGAACCACGCGGATCGCCCCGAGGTCGCGGCGGCCCTGGCCGAGGGCACCGGGCATGCGGTGCGGTTTAGCCGGACCGTGCACCGGGACCTGGTGTATTTCGCCCAGGTAATGCCCGAAGTTGACGGGAGGCGCCTAGTCCTGCGGTTGGCCATCCCCGTCGGGGACGTGGCCCATGGATTCCGCCAATTCCGCCGCGACTTCCTGGTGATTGCGCTGATCTCACTGGCACTCGCCGGCGGTATCGCCTATTTGTGGGCTCGGAAGATCACGCGGCCGCTCTGGCAAATGGTGGGGTTCGCCCAGGGCGTCGCCCGGGGAGAGATGGGCCAGCGTCTCCCAATCTCCTCCCGCGACGAGCTTGGAGAACTCGCCAATGCTCTGAATGTCATGGCCGGCGATCTGAAAGGGACACTCCGGCGGCTGGAGGAGGAAGGGCGACGCATCCGGACCATCATGGAGAGTATGGCTGAGGGTGTGCTGGTCATTGACGCCCGCGGTCGGATCTCCCTCGTCAACCCGGCAGCCGAGGCGCTCCTCGGATTGAAGAAGGATGTGGCTCTTGGACAGACTCCTCTGGAGGTCGTTCGGAGCCACGAGCTGGACGACCTCCTCAAGGCGGCGGCTCGCCAGGGGGGGGCAGCCAGCGCCGAGATCACACTGGCCTTCCCCCGCCGGCGCATCCTGGCGGGGGCAGCCGTGGCCATTCGGGACGCGGCCGGCGCCTTCCAGGGGACGGTCCTGGCCCTCCGGGACGTCACCCAGCTCAAGCGCCTGGAGGAGGCCCGGATGGAGTTCGTGGTCAACGTGTCCCACGAACTTCGCACACCGCTCACGGCCATCCGCGGGTATGCCGAGACCCTCCTCGACGACGGCCTGGAGAACCGGGAGGAGGCCCGGAAATTCCTGGAGATCATCCACCGCCACGCCGAGCGGCTGGGGCGCCTCCTGAACGATTTGCTGGACCTTTCGAACATCGAGTTGGAGCGAATCCCCCTGACCATCAGCCCCCAGGCCGTGGCGGAGGCGGCCCGTCAGGCCGTGTCCACCCTCCTGCCCCAGGCCGAGCGGAAGGGGGTTCGGCTGGTCACCGCCCTCCCCGAGGACCTTCCGCTTGTCTTGGCGGACCGCGACCGCCTGGTCCAGATCCTGGTGAACCTCGTTGACAACGCGGTGAAGTACACCCCCGAGGGCGGTTCCGTCACGGTCCGTGCTGCCGTGCTGCCGTTAGGAAGTGCTGCCGTTTCCGAACTTCAGCACCGCAGTCCGCCGGGGCGGACAGCACCGCAGCACGCCGTTGAAATAGTGGTGGAAGACACCGGCATCGGTATTCCACAGAAGGATCTGCCCCGGCTCACCGAGCGCTTTTACCGCGTGGACAAGGCCCGCTCCCGAGAGCTGGGGGGGACCGGCCTCGGGTTAGCCATCGTGAAGCACCTCGTCCAGGTCCAGCACGGCACCCTGGCGATCCAGAGCGAGGTCGGCCGGGGCACCGCCGTCCACTTCACCCTGCCCGCCGTGGCTGGGCGAGAGCCTCAGCGGGAACAAACCGCTCCGGCGTCTTGACCGGGCCAGAAGCCCAGTGCATTTCGCGCGAGCCCAGGATGTGGCATAAAAGAACTGCGCCCATGAGACCGGGGGGTCAATGAGAGCAATCGAGGCGTGGAAACAGCAAGCACGACGGCTCAAAGTGGAAGTCTATGCACTTTATCTCGCCTGTAAGGATCCGAGAGTACCATGGCATGCCAGGTTATTCGCGGCGTGCGTTGTGGGCTACGCGTTTAGCCCAATTGACCTCATCCCGGACCCAATCCCCATCTTGGGGTACTTGGACGACCTGGTGTTGATCCCGCTCGGAGTTCTGTTGGTGAGGCGGATGATCCCCGATACCGTACTCACGGAGTGTCGAGAAAGAGCGATACATCTAGACCAGAAGCCCACAAATTGGGTGGCGGCTGCTGTCATCATTGCCGTATGGATTCTTTTGGCTGCCACGGTGACCTATTGGCTTATCAGACATTTCAGGGGCTCAAATTAGAACGCTTTCGAATCGAAGCCCAGGATATTTTGCGTCACAGCCGTAGGGAAAGGTAATCAATGGAACGCCCGATCCGCATCATGTTCGTGTGCACCGGCAATTCCGCCCGCAGCCAGATGGCCGAGGCCTTCTGCCGCGTGTTAGGCCAAAGGCGAGTCGAGGCGAAGAGCGCGGGCACGGAGCCGAAGGGTCTAAACCCGAACGCGGTCCGGGTCATGCAGGAGCGCGGGATCGACATCTCGAACCACCGGTCCGAAGGCCTCGATGTCGCAGAGGCGTCGGAGATGGACTACTTGATCACGGTGTGCGGGAATGCCGAGGAGCGATGTCCTGTGTTGCCGGCAGGCGTGATGCGGATCCACTGGCCCCTCGAGGACCCTGCCGCCGCGACCGGTTGCCCCGAGCACGTCCTGGAGGTGTTTCGGCGCACTCGCGATGAGATCGAGGCCCGAGTCCTCAGTTTCCTCGCGAGACTCGGTGAACCCTGCCCCTAGAGTTCGGCGCCCACCGGAGTTCACTCAGAATTCACCTGCCTGTCATCCGCTCGTCATCCAAGAGCCTTATCCTCCCCTCAGCCATTCAGCCAATTGGGAGGATCCATGCGTCACATTGTCATCATCGAGGACGAACCAGACGTCGCCGACTTGCTAGCCCGCCGCTTTTCGTCAGAAGGATTTCGGGTCGCCACGGCCAGCGATGGTCGGGCCGGCCTCCATGCCGTCCACCTGTATCACCCGGACCTCATCATTCTTGACCTCTTGCTCCCCACGATGAACGGCTGGGAGGTCTGCTGTTCGCTCAAGGCCAGCCCGGCCACCCATGACATCCCCGTCATCATCCTATCCGCCGTCGGCAGTTCGGAGGACCGGATTGCCGTCCTGGAAATGGGTGCGGACGACTACATCGTGAAGCCGTGTAGTGTGAAGGAGGTCATCGCCCGGGCACGGGCCGTGTTGCGCCGCACGGAACGGGCAGGTGGCATGAGGCGAGGGAGGGAGCAGGCAGATGGAGGCGGCAACCATCCTGATTGCGGATGACGACATCACGATGAAACCACTCTTGGACGCCGTCTTGTTCCTCGCCTGGGTCGCCGCCTACCTGGTGGCGGTGTCCTGGGTCAGCCGCTATCGCAAGGCGAAAGCCCATGCCCTGGGACCCACGGGGCGCGCCGATTACCGGGCCGACAGGGATCTCGCCCTGAGGCTGGTGATTTTCGTTCTGGGCGCCGTGATGCTCCTCGTGGGGTATTTCGCCACGCGCATGATCGGCCAGCACTTCTGAGCCTACCGCCCCATGCCAGGCGGCAGACTGATCGCGTGCCAGTAGCTATATGAACCACACCCAAAGGAGGAGTGAGCTATGCGCTCAAATGTCCCTGCGAGTCTGATCCTCTCGGTCGCCCTGCTGGGCCTGGCTGGCTTGGTCCTGACCGTGGGATTCGCTCCCGGGCCCGTCTCGGCTCAGATGCTGATGAACGGGACGGGGGCGACCTTCCCCTATCCGATCTACTCGAAGTGGTTCGACGAGTACATCAAGGTGGATCCGAGCGTCCGGTTCAACTACCAATCCATCGGGAGCGGTGGCGGTATTCGACAGATCATGGAACGGACCGTGGACTTCGGCGCGTCGGACGGTCCCATGACCGACGAACAGCTCACAAAAGCCCCCGGCGAACTCTTCCACATCCCGACGGTGCTGGGGGCCGTCGTTCCCACGTATAAGCTGCCTGGTGATCCCAAGCTCCGATTCACATCCGATCTCCTGGCCGAGATTTTCCTTGGAAAGATCACGAAGTGGAACGATCCAAGGATCGTGGCCGTGAATCCCGGCGTCGCTCTGCCCGACCGGCCGATCATCGTCGTGCACCGCTCCGACGGGAGCGGCACCACCTACATCTGGACGGACTACCTGGCGAAGGTGAGCAAGGAGTGGGAGCAGAGAGTCGGCCGGGGGACATCGGTGAATTGGCCGGTGGGACTCGGTGGCAAGGGGAACGAGGGCGTAGCTGGCCAGGTCAAGAGCACGCCAGGTGCGATCGGCTACGTCGAACTGGCCTACGCCACGAAGAACAATCTTCCGGCGGCGGCGATCCGGAATCAGGCCGGGAAGTTCGTCGAACCGAGCATCCAGAGCACGACGGCCGCGGCTGCAGGAGCGGCGAAGAACATGCCCTCGGACTTCCGCGTTTCGCTAACGAATCCCCCCGGTGAGGATGCCTACCCCATCGCCAGCTTCACATGGCTCCTGGTCTACAAGGACCAGCCCCATCAGGTGAAGGGCCAGGCGCTGGTGAAGTTCCTCTGGTGGGCGATCCACGACGGCCAGAAGTACACGTCCAATCTCCTGTATGCGCCGCTCCCGTCCCAGGTTGTGAGCCAGATCGAAGCGAAGGTCAAACAAATCACGTACCAGGGGAAGCCGCTCCTGGCGGCCCGCTGACCAATGGCCAGAGCAGCACGGCAGGACGGAGGGACAGTCGAAGGGCTGTCCATGCGCCGCCTTGCTCATTCGACAAGGGTGACGGGGGGATGGGGTGACCATCTGTTTCGCCTCCTCATCCGTGCTGCTGCGCTGATCCTGTTGGTCATCGTCCTGGGATTGGTCATCGTCATGATCCGGGCGGCCTTTCCCTCGATCAGGGCCTTCGGGTGGAGCTTTCTTTTCACCTCTAGGTGGGATCCTGTCGCTGAGAAGTTCGGGGCCTTGCCGCTCATCTACGGCACGATCGTGTCCTCGGTGCTGGCCCTCTTGATCGCCGTGCCTCTGGGCATTGGTGCTGCGGTGTATCTTTCCGAGGTGGCTCCCCCTTGGATCAGCCCACCCATCTCGTTTCTCATCGAGCTGCTGGCAGCCGTCCCCAGCGTCGTCTATGGTCTCTGGGGGATTTTTATCCTTGCCCCCTGGCTCAGGACTCAGGTCCAGCCGGCGCTGGGAGCCACGCTGGGATTCTTGCCGCTTTTCCAGGGGCCGCCGTATGGGGTGGGAATGCTCGCCGCGGGCTTGATCCTGGCCATTATGGTCGTGCCCTTCATCATCGCCGTGAGCCGGGAGGTCCTGCTGGCCGTGCCCAACGCCCAGCGAGAGGCGGCACTCGCGCTCGGTGCTACCCGCTGGGAGACAACGCGGCTGGCCGTCCTCCGCTACGCGAGGTCTGGCCTCATGGGCGCCGTCCTCCTCGGCCTCGGCCGGTCACTCGGGGAGACGATGGCCGTCACCATGGTCATCGGCAACCGCCCGGAGATCTCCGCGTCCCTCTTCGCCCCAGGCTACACGATGGCCAGCATGATCGCCAATGAGTTTGCGGAGGCGACATCCGACCTCTATCTGTCCGCCCTCATCGAGGTCGGCCTGCTCCTCTTCGTTGTGACAGTGATCGTCAATGCCCTGGCCCGGCTCCTCGTCTGGAGCGTGGGTGGAGCGGTGAAGGCGGTGCGAGAGTGAAGGCCAGAGTCCGCCGCGGGATCAACGCCGTGATGGAATGGCTCACCGCCATGTCGGCCTTGGTGGTCGTCCTCCCCCTGATCCTGATCCTCGTTTTCCTCGTGTACCAGGGGGCCTCCGCGCTCAATCTGGACTTCTTCATCCACCTCCCCAAGCCAGTAGGCGAGCCAGGGGGCGGCATGGCCAATGCCATCGTCGGGACCCTGATTCTCATTGGCCTCGCGTCCTGTCTCGGCCTTCCTCTGGGAATCCTTGGGGGGGTATACTTGGCCGAATCGCGGGACCGGCGCCTCCCCTGGGTGATCCGTTTCCTGGCGGATGTCCTGAACGGCGTGCCCTCCATCGTGATCGGCATCTTCGCCTACACGGTCGTGGTCCTCCCTTTGCGGCGCTTCTCTGCGCTGGCCGGGGGCTTCGCGTTGGCGGTCATCATGCTCCCCATCGTGCTCCGAACGACGGAGGAACTGGTGCGGCTTGTTCCCGCCTCGCTCCGGGAGGCGGCCCTGGCGCTTGGGATCCCTGAGTGGAAGGTCATCTTGCGCGTGGTGTTGCCGACCGCTCGGGCGGGGATCATCACCGGTGTCATGGTATCAATTGCTCGGATTGCGGGAGAAACGGCACCCCTGCTCTTCACGGCTTTCGGGAACCGCTTCTGGCACCAGGGGCTGCTTCAACCCATCGCCGCCTTGCCGCTCCAGATCTTCGCGTACGCCATCGCCCCTTACGACGACTGGCACCGGCAGGCGTGGGCCGGCGCCCTCGTCCTGATCGTGATGATCTTTTCGTCGAGCCTGATCGCTCGAATCGTGACCAAAGGCCGCTACAGCGGGGTGAGGTAAGCATGGCCGACGGTATCCTGGTGAAGCAACTCAATGCCTGGTTCGGCGCTCTCCACGTGCTGCGGGATATCGACCTGACCATTGCTCCCGGGGCCGTCACGGCTATCATTGGCCCGTCGGGCTGTGGCAAGTCAACCTTCATCCGGTGCCTCAACCGAATGCACGAGGTCGTCCCTGGGGCCCGCGCCCAAGGACAGGTTCTGCTCAACGGAGAGGACCTGTACGGCCCGCGGGTCGATCCGGTCCAGGTCCGGCGACGGGTCGGCATGGTTTTCCAGAAGCCCAACCCGTTTCCGACGATGTCCGTATTCGACAATGTGGCGGCAGGCCTGAGGCTGGACGGCGTCAGGAATCACGCCCTCCTCGATGAGGCAGTGGAGCACGCCCTTCATCAGGCGGCGCTGTGGGGCGAGGTGAAGGACGTGTTGGGGAAATCGGGCGCGAGCCTCTCCGGAGGGCAACAGCAGAGGCTCTGCATTGCCCGCGCGCTGGCCGTCAGACCTGAAGTATTGCTCATGGACGAGCCCTGCTCGGCGCTCGACCCCATCGCCACCGCAAAGATCGAGGAACTGATCGTCCAGTTGAAGAAAGCATTGACGATCGTCATCGTGACCCATAACATGCAGCAAGCGGCGCGGGTATCCGAGGCGACAGCCTTTTTCCTGTTGGGTGAGCTGGTGGAGTTCGACAAGACCACACGGATCTTCACCAACCCCAGCGACCGGCGCACCGAGGACTACATTACCGGGCGGTTCGGCTGATCCACAGAGGGACAAACCGCCAAGACGCCAAGGGATCACTGGGCGTCTCTGAGTTATTGAGTGAGAGAGGTGGCGTTCTTGGCGCCTTGGCGGTTAGCGTT
>Ga0209343_10008648_pt1 | contig 11792 bp, 11 predicted proteins | sample RifCSPlowO2_02_FD_184026 | JGI IMG/M metagenome (GOLD analysis project Ga0209343, IMG submission 184026) | Groundwater microbial communities from Rifle, Colorado - Rifle CSP2_plank lowO2_0.2 (SPAdes) (version 2) | ecosystem: Environmental > Aquatic > Deep subsurface > Groundwater | place... | reverse complement strand
AAATGGGGCTTTTGGCTATAAACGTCAAAGTCTCCTTTATCTTTTTTTTGGTAAACAAAATTAGAAAAAATCAATCAAATAAACGAACTTTGTCAAAACATGTCTGATTTATAAGGGGCTAGAACATTCTAAAGACGAAGCCCTTTTTTCTGCAAAGCTCCAACGCAAACATATCCACAATTGATTTTTAAATGAAAAATTAAGAACAGAATTATAAATATAGATTTTAAAGCTTTAGTGATTTGATCTGTCAAGCGTATTTTGTTTTGCGAATTCTATATCGATTGTTTGTCCAGTTAAATAGTTCACCGTTACCGTAAACCCTCGCAAACTTTTACAGATAAAAGTGTTTGGGCTGTCATTCACCTTAAGTGTGAAGGATCCATCTTGACTTTTTATTTCAATTGCTTTTTTGTTCCAGGTAATTGGATTTGGAAAACTGTCATCGTCCATTGGCATTTTTATTTTCCACTTAATTTTGAATTTGTCATCCAAACAATAAATATTTGCTTTAAAACCTTTTTGATCTTTTGGAAAATTTTTCTCATCTTCCCTGATAATATTGCAATTGGGCCCAATACGTTTGTATTGGACAGTTTTTTTTCCAAACAGCTTGTGTTTGCCAATAATGGCACCAGTTTCATTGTTCTTTAAACAAAGGGTTTCACTGTTATTGATTATTTCAAGGTTATCGTTCATTGTTTAATTTCCTCCCGTTTATATTTCACCTTTTTTATTAGTTAAAAATTGGGAATGTTCTCTCTCTTAAGTGTAAATTTTTTTTAATTTATTATACTTACAATACTTATTCTCACATTTCAGAAACCATGTTTAATAAAACGCGATATTTTAAAATGATTATTTTTGTTCCCTTAGTTGTTATTATTTTTTCATCTTTAAATATTCGGAGCATTCTTACCAAGGTTTCTTTTGCTGTGCCAACATACCCCGCAAGATCATCTCTATTTATGGATATGGAAACAGTTTTAGACTCATCTTCATTTCGTTGATAAACCTTATTAAGGATTAACAAACTTAATGCCACTCTTTCTTTCACTCCATACTGAGAAAATACGGTCATCTTATTTATCCAAACAGAAAATTCTTTTGAAAGTGTTACAACCAATTTTTGAGCAAGCGTAGAAGATTTTGTAAATAGGTTAAAAAACACTTCTCTGGAAATAAAAGATACTACTACATTATCCATCGCTACTGCTGACACAGGATGTGCTTCATCAGCTAGTAAAGGTCTATATCCAAAGTAATCACCTTTTTTATATATGTAAACAATACTTTGTTTTCCTTCACTGTTCGTCTGAAATATTTTCACTTTCCCTTTCCTCACAATGTAAATACCTTTTGAGTAACTTTTTTCTGTAAAAAGGCACTCACCTTTTATATACTCCTTACGAATCAATTTGCTTTTAATAAGTTGAGATTCCTCATTTGAAAGGAAGTCAAATAGTGAAATCGATTTTAAGTGATATTTTTCTATGTTAAACTCCATGTTGTAATACTACGAATTATTAATAAAAACAAAATTGACAATTGTCAACTTTACAGAACTTTCAATGATTTATCTTTGTACTAATTATTTTTTCATTTTATATCTAAACCTGTTAATGTTGCTACGCATTAACAGGTTTTCCCTTTTTTACAAATGAGTACTCCACAAATTCTAATTATTGATAAAATTCTTAATTCGATAGATTCGGATGATATTCAGATATTGGCTTTAGCTATTGAAGCTAATTTACCAAAAGAAAAGACTGATGAATTAAAAAAAGTGTTAAAAATGCTTCTTCATGATAATAAATTAAATATTGATGAGGCCTATATAGTAAAGCAATTCCTTCACTTTATATAGTAATCCAATAATACAAATTGACAATTGTCAATGTATGCGATGAAAGATGTTTGTTTCTTGCAGCAGTATTAATCAAAACTATACTGTTATGAAACTACAATCTTATTCACTTAATAATTATAAAATCATCCCTCAAATAAATAAATTATCTGCTGAGCAGTTGGAAGCAATTGAGGTTGTCGGGAATGTACTGCCCTTTAAAACCAACAATTATGTGGTAGATGAATTGATAGATTGGGAAAATTTAGATAATGATCCAATGTTTAAGTTAACATTTCCTCAAAAGGGTATGTTAAGCAAAGAACATTATGATATGATGAAAATTGTTCTGGATCATACCAAAGAAAAAAGTATTATTAAAAATACGGCAAATATTATTCGGAATGAATTAAATCCACACCCTGCAGGTCAAATGGAACATAATGTACCTGTTTTAAATGGTGAGAAATTAATGGGGATGCAACATAAGTACAGAGAAACTGTATTGTTTTTTCCCAGTCAGGGACAAACCTGTCATGCCTATTGTACCTTTTGTTTTCGCTGGCCTCAGTTTGTTGGTATGGAGGAAATGAAATTTGCGGGAAAAGAATCTGCTCATCTCAAAGATTATGTATTACAAAACAAGCAGGTTACAGATATTTTATTTACAGGTGGCGATCCAATGGTAATGAAAGCCAGAATTTTGGCAAGTTATATAGAACCATTACTGGAGGCGAAACCTGAAAATTTGCAAACCATTAGAATAGGAACAAAAGCACTTGGTTACTGGCCATATAAATTTGTTACCGATGATGATGCAGATGAGCTTTTAAATCTTTTTGAAAGGATAGTAAAAAGTGGAATAAATCTCACGATTATGGCGCACTTCAGTCATCCCATTGAATTAGATACACCAATTGTAAAAACTGCGATTGCACGGTTAAGGGGTGTCGGTGTTCAAATCAGAACGCAATCACCAGTGTTGAAACATATTAATGATTCTCCTGAATTGTGGGCTGAAATGTGGCGAAAACAGGTGAATCTGAATTGTATACCTTATTATATGTTTATACCAAGAGACACCGGTGCACAGGATTATTTTGCCTTAACATTGGAAAATGCATGGAATATTTTCAGAGAAGCATATCAAAAAGTGAGTGGGGTTTGTCGGACCGTACGAGGACCAAGTATGTCATGTACACCGGGAAAGGTTCAGGTGCTTGGTGTTTCAGAAATAAAAGGGGAAAAGGTTTTTGTATTAAGGATGCTGCAAGGCCGGAACCCCAATTGGGTCGCTCGTCCATTTTTCGCTAAATACGATCCTGATGCCATTTGGATGAGTGACTTAAAACCTGCATTTGATGAAGATAGATTTTTCTTTGAAAATGAACTGGAGCTCATGTTCAACGAGTATGTGACAGATGATGGAAATGTAAATTTTGAGTAAATGAAATACCTTGAATTAATTGGAATTTTTTTTTCAATCACCTTTTTATTTACTTCTGTCATTGTGCTGTTAATATATTTATATGTGAAGCGGAAGAAGTAAAGAAATTAATTTACGATTTGTTGGTGTTTGAGATTGGACGATTGTTTTTAAAAAAATATAGTGATCTCGCAAATTACAAACTTTAAATGACAAGATAATGGAGAAAATAGATATTATAAAAAAAATAAAACTTAGGCAGATAAAAAGGGAAGATTATTTTCAGATTACTGAAATACAAAAAAAATGTTTTCCGGGAATGAAACCTTGGAGTGAAAGCCAATTCGATAATTTATTAAGTATTTTTCCTGATGGACAGACCTGTATCCAATATGGAAAAAAAATTATCGCTTCTTCCTGTAGTTTAATTATAAATTTTGAAGATTACACTGAAACTTCAACCTGGAAAGAATTAACGGATTCTGGAAACATCACTAATCACGATAAGTACGGAGATACTTTATATGGGTTGGAAATGATGGTGGCCCCGAATTACCAGGGAATGAAATTATCAAGAAGATTGTATGATGCCAGAAAAGATTTAGCGAAAAGATATAATTTAAAAAGAATAATTATAGGGGGAAGGTTGCCAGGTTATCACAAATATTCCGAGAAGCTCTCAATCGATGATTTTGTTGAAAAAGTGATTAACAGTAGTTTATATGATCCGGTTTTAACAGCTCAATTATCCAACGGATTTTCATTGAGGAGAATATTACCCGATTATTTACCTGGAGATAAAGAATCCGGTGGTTATGCTACCTTGCTGGAATGGACAAACTATAACTTTGAAGCAAAAAAAGATAGGGCAGGTGCACAGTCGCATTATGTGAGAGTAAGTGCTGTTCAATATCAAATGCGCCCTATCAGTTCTTTTGAGGAGTTTGAAAAACATTGTGAGTTTTTTGTCGACACAGCTTCGGACTATAGAAGTGACTTCGTTGTCTTTCCAGAAATGATTACTGTACAATTACTTTCTTTCCTGCCTAAAAAAAAGCCGGGAGAATCAGTAAGGGAACTAAGCAATTATACGCCTCAATACGAAGCCTTATTTACAAGGTTGTCAATTAAGTACAATATAAATATTATTGCAGGTTCTCACCTAACTGTCGAAAATGATAATTTGTATAACATCTCCTATTTTTTCAGAAGAGATGGCACATTTGATAAGCAGTATAAAATACATATCACTACGTCTGAAAAGAAGTGGTGGGGTGTTCAAAGCGGAGATAAAATTAAAGTGTTTAATACTGACAAAGGTAAAATTGCCATCCTGGTTTGTTATGATTGTGAATTTCCTGAATTAGCTAGAATTGCAGTTAGCAAAGGTGCTAAAATGATTTTTGTTCCATTTAATACTGATGACAGAAGAGCGTATTTGAGAGTGCGATATTGTGCACAGGCACGTGCAATTGAAAACCAAGTGTATGTTATAATAACAGGATGCGTAGGAAACTTGCCAGATGTTGAGAATTCAGATGTACACTTTTCGCAATCAGCTATTTTTACACCATCTGATGTCGAATTTCATAGGGAAGGAATTGCTTCGGAAGCCACACCCAATACGGAGATGTTAATCTATCAGGATTTGGATTTAAATATGTTAAAACGAAACAAAGAAATGGGTTCTGTGCAAACATGGAATGACAGGGCTCAAGGATTTTATAAATTAACGTATGTTGAAGATAGTGAAATAAAAGAGGTTTGAAATATTAACCACTCTTAATCATAAGCAATTCGATGAGAGGATGAAATGAATTTAAATAAGCTTAAAGCCTGTTCAAATTTTATTCTAAATAGTTTTCAGCCTTACCCCGGTTTTTCAACTCCGCTCGGAATTGCAGGATACGTTGTAGTTTTCAGCGCAGGCACGAAAGGTGCATTAGCTTCTATAAGCAATATTGTTATTCTTTATATAAAAATTAAACAAGCGTTTAGTACATAAAAATAAATATGCCGGAAAAATTCTCATACTATTTATATATCTTTTTGTTTTCCTTAGGGGGGGCTATTGCTGGTTTTTTTGTTGAAAAATTTATTCTGAAAAAAATTGAAAAATACACTCTGAAAACAAAATGGAAGTATGATGACATTATTGTTTTATCATTACGTGGACTTATTGTAATATGGGGTACGTTGCTATTTTTTTCTATAGCAAGTAACTATTTTCTAATAAATGAAACATTAAAGAGTCTTTTAAATAAAATTAGTTTTTCAGTAATTGTTTTATCCTTTTCAATTTTTGCTGGAAGATTATTCGTTGGATTAATCAATTCAAAAACATCCTCTACTCCAGGTTTGTTACCATCCACGTCAATTATTGCCAATATTACAAGGGTAATGGTATTCATTATAGGGGCATTGGTAATTCTTCAAACATTAGGTATTTCTATTACACCTATTCTTACAGCTCTTGGGGTTGGAGGCTTAGCTGTTGCACTTGCATTGCAGGAAACACTTTCCAATCTTTTTGCAGGTATACAGGTTATAGCTTCACAGCAAGTAAGGGCAGGAGACTATGTAAAACTAGATACAGGTGAGGAAGGTTATGTTGCCGATATAACCTGGCGTATTACAACTATTCGCGCACTTCCCAACAACCTTATTATTGTTCCGAATTCAAAACTTGCATCTGCTATCATACGGAATTTCCACCTTCCGGATATGGAAGTTTCTTTTTCGATTGATGTTGGTGTTAGCTATGATAGCGATCTAGAAAAAGTGGAGCAAGTATCAATTCAAACGGCTAAAGATATTTTACAAAAAACAGAAGGTGGAGTTAAAAATTTTGAACCCTTTATCCGCTATCATACTTTTGCAGATTCAAGCATTAATTTTACAGTTATCCTGCAGGCACAGGAATTTGTAAATCAATACCTTATTAAACATGAATTTGTAAAGGCCTTACACAGCAGTTTCAGGAAAAACAATATAGAAATACCATTCCCAATACGCACTGTTCATATTAAAGAAAAATTATGATTGTAAAAAATGAATATGACGACTGTTTACATTACATCCGCCATTACTGGAAGCAGATCACTTGTTACCACCCTAAAGACAAGCAACTTCATCTCGGGCTACCTAATCGATACGTTTCACCTAACAATAATATTTTTAAAAGTGACCAGTTTTATTGGGATAGTTATTTTACAATCCTTGGACTGGTAAAATCAGAAAAAATCGAACTTGCTAAAGGAATGATCGATAATTTTTGTTTTATGTTCAAACGTTTTGGAATTATTCCCATGCGAAACCGGTATTATAATTTAGGAACTTCTCAGATTCCTTTTCTTACTTCTATGGCCATGGAAGTATTTGCTGTTACCAAGGATCTTCCCTGGCTAAAAAAAACAATGAAGATAGCCGAACTGGAACTTCAAAATTATTGGATGAACAAAGAGCTTACCGAAAAACATCTTGTTTATAAAGGACTTTCACGCTATTGCGATCACTTCATTACACATTTAGGATCAGAGCATGAATCAGGATGGGACATGACCTCACGATTTAATGACCGTTGTTTGGATTACATCCCTATTGACCTTAATTCTACTCTTTATAAATATGAAACAGATTTATCAGAGACATATCGCTTACTAAAAAACGATTCTAAATATAAACACTTTAAAGCCCGGGCTGAAAAACGAAAAAAGGAAATTGTATCATTGATGTGGAATAAAGATTTACACTTTTTTTTCGATTATAATTACAATAAAAAACAACAAAACCTCTTTTATTCAGTGGCAGGATTTTATCCATTATGGGCGAATCTTGCTACTGCAAAACAAGCAAAGCTTATTCGCGATTATGTGCTTCCTGTTTTTGAACATGAAGGTGGGATTGCAAATACCCAATCGTATGGATTATCGGAGGATGTTAAACAACATGATTATCCTAACGGCTGGCCACATCAACAGTGGATTGTAATACAAGGCTTGATTAATTATGGTTATAATGATGATGCTAAAAGAATTGCCAGGAAATGGTTAGATATGAATGCTAAAATTTTCAGAGAAACCGGACTTTTTTGGGAAAAACACAATGTGATAAAATGTGATTCCGGGGTTTTTAATCCTAATAGATATCCTACCCAAAGTGGATTTGCCTGGACAAACGCAATTTTTGTAAGACTTACAAAAGAATTTGGAGTGATATGATTTTATATAAATAACAACATTATGAATAACAGACTTATCCTTGTTTCCAACCGCCTTCCTTTTCGAATAACAGAAAAGAAAGGGGAAATTCAATTTTCACCAAGCTCTGGTGGGTTGGTCTCAAGCATAAAGTCATACATCCAAAAAACAAACGAATCAATAGGGTTTAGTAAGGAAAACTTTCCTGTTTGGATCGGCACATCTGATATTGCTGAAAAGAAATTCAAGGAGGGGATTCAATATGGTAGCGTGTTTTATGAGAATTTTGAATTAGCCCCCGTATTTATCCCCCCTTCAACCAATGATAAGTTTTACAACGGGTTTTGTAACGATATGATTTGGCCACTGTTTCATTACTTTCCTTCTTATGCAAAATTTACAGATGATTATTATGAGGCATATGTTGAAGCCAACACTATATTTTGCAATAAAATTTTGGAAATATATAAACCGAACGATATAATCTGGATTCACGATTACCACTTAATGCTTTTACCGGCTTTACTCAGAAAGCATTTACCTGATGCAACTATTGGCTTTTTTCTTCATATCCCTTTTCCCTCCTTTGAGTTATTCCGTTTGATACCAAGCAAATGGAGGACAGATATTTTAAACGGACTGCTTGGGGCTGACCTGATCGGTTTTCATACCAATGATTATGTTCAGCATTTTTTAAAATCTATAAGACAAATTTTAGGATTTGAGAATGTGCTTCGTGTTGTTACTACACCTGAAAGAAGTATTACCGTTGACGCATTTCCTATTAGTATTGATTATAATAAATTCAATACTGCTTCCACGGACAATGATACGTTTGAAGAAAGGAATAAAATAAAAAAAAGATTGTTTGAAACGAAACTGGTTATTTCTGTTGACCGTCTTGATTATGCAAAAGGCCTTGCAAACAGGCTGGAAAGTTTTGAATTATTTCTTGAAAAATATCCTGAGAACAAAAGAAAAGTTGTGTATATACTTCTTGTTGTTCCTTCAAGAGATATCGTTACCAAATATAAGGAAACAAAAAAGCAGATTGAAGGTCTTGTAAGTAGAATAAACGGAAAATACGGAAGCCTTGATTGGACCCCTGTGGTTTACCAATATAAAACACTTGAATTTAAAAAGCTTGTAGCTTTATATCTAGCGGCCGATGTTGCATTAATTACTCCTATGCGTGATGGAATGAATCTAGTTGCTAAAGAATTTGTAGTTAGCAGAACCGATAAAAGAGGGGTTTTGATTTTGAGCGAAACGGCCGGTGCATCTGCCGAATTAGGAGAAGCAATTCTTGTTAATCCAACTGACCGGCATGAAATTGCCGATGCAATTGAGCGGGCACTTTCAATGCCTGTTGAAGAACAAATGGCACGTAATGAAACAATGCAAAAAAGGGTGCAGGAATATGATGTAACAAAATGGGCCGAAGATTTTATGTCTCAACTGCTTCTTAGTAAAGGTAAACAGGAAACGTTGAAGGTGAAGGAAATTACCCCGTATATTGAAAATCAAATTTTAGAAAATTATTCGACTGCATATAAAAGGTTAATATTGCTGGATTATGATGGAACCCTGACTCCACTTGCACGTTTACCTCATCTTGCTTTCCCTAACGATGAACTTTTAAATCTATTAAATAGTCTTGCGGATGATAAAAAAAATGAGATCGTTATAATTAGTGGAAGACCAAGGGAGGTGCTTCAAGAGTGGTTTGGACATATACCTGTAAGCCTTGTAGCTGAACATGGTGCATTCTGTAAAAAGGTGGGAGCCGATTGGATGACTACGGTTTTGGTAAGTGCTGATTGGAAGCCTTATGTCATCTCCATTCTTAAGCAATTTACTGAACGATGTGCAAGGACTTTTGTTGAAGAAAAAACACTTTCCCTCGCATGGCACTATCGTAATGCAGAAAAAGAACTCGGATTTCTGCGATCAAGAGAATTAATCAACTCTTTAGTTGAACTCTCTTCACATCTCGATTTTCAAATAATTGAAGGTCACAAGGTAATCGAAACAAGAGCGAGAGGCATTGATAAAGGTATGGCTGCAGCTATCTGGTTAGAAAACGAATACTACAACTTTGTACTTGCTATCGGAGATGATAAAACAGATGAAGATTTATTTAAAGTTATTCCTCCTACACAATATTCAATACGTGTAGGATTAATTCAAAGTGCAGCAATATATAATCTGAAGCAGCAGAAAGATGTATTAACTCTACTACGAAGGCTCTAAACACAGTAAAAAATTAATTTTATGATACAATTTTTAATTTATTCCTTAGCGATAATACTTGTAATACTTGGCGCATCTATATTATTAAAAAAAAATTGGAAGAGGAGAAATAAGTTTGGTAGTGATGATGAAGATCCGCCTTTAGGGATATAAATTAAATAAGATCATCAAATTTTTCTTCATAATTTGTTCTTGTTGCCATAATACCCAGCATCATTATTACACTTGTGGCAATGATGACAAAAAATAAGATGCCTTCATTGAAATCGGCTGTTTGAAATTGTGAAGGAATGCTGTAAAACAAAACAATAGTAATTAGCCCTCTTGGAGCAATAAAAATTTCTGGAAAAACATTTGATTTAGAAATGAAACGAAGAAAAATAAATCTTGTAAAAAGTATTGCTGCTGTGATCAGGAAGCCAATTAGGATAACATTCAGGTCCATTAGTAAATGTAAATTGATAGCGTATCCAAAGAGTATGAAAAAAAAAGTACGCACAATAAATGCAGTTTCAGCAGTTATTAATTTCAATTCTTCAGTTGTAGATTGTAATCTTTCCAGATGAAGGTAATTAGCCAAGTTCCCTTTAATAAAGAGATTGGCATTATTAAGCATTAAACCAAAAATAAGGATGAAAAGCAGTGGTGAAAGGTGAAACATTTTACTTATTGAATAAATGAGAATAAGAATTGCAAAGATAAGGTAGAATTTTATATGTGACTTGGTGTAGCTAAGAAGAAACAAAAGAAGTCCCGTACTGATAGCTGAAACGGTAAGCATGATAAAAAGATTTATAAAAAATGAAGCGATAGAGTTTCCGCTGGTAATGTTACCAATAACTATATAATTAAAAAGCATGATGCCAATGATGTCCGAGAATGTGCTCTCATATATAATAAACTCTTTTTTTTCTTCAGATAATTTATTTACGCTTGGTATAGCAATAGCGCTGCTGATAACTCCAAGAGGAACAGCATATACAAATGCTGTACTTATTGGCAGCGCAATAAATTCAATGAGTATCCAGCCAATTAGTCCTGATGTTGCTATTAGAATAAGCAAAGCTGAAACAAAAGATTTTCCAATTAAGGGAAGCTTTTTACGGGTAATCTTCAGATCAAGAGATCCCTCCAGCACTATGAAAATTAATCCTATTATTCCTAAAAGTTCAAGCGGAAATTTTGTTTCAGAGAAATTATATGTTGTTCCCTTTGCAAGAAATTGAAGCCCAATACCTGTTAGTAATAATAAAATTACGGACGGAACTTTAATCTTTCCTGATATGAGGTTAAACAAGTAGGATAAGATTATTAATATACTAACAGCAATAAGAATATGATACGGATTATTCATTTAAATTTTTTTATGCTTCAGCCTTGTGTATAAGGCAAGCGCAAAGTTGCGCATTTAATTTACTGAAAACTAATCATTTTTCAATAACTAAAACATGTATATTTGTTGACACTTAAACAGGAAAGATACTTTAAAAATTTCATAAATAAATTTTTAAAAAATGAAATGTTTTTTGTTCCTGAAATAATTATTGGTAACAATAAATCAAATCTGCACCAGTTCTGTCATATGGTATTTTGATTTTATTTTCTTATTTTGATAGAAATGTTCAAGTTTTCTTAAATCGTTTTTTTTGTAATAATGGATCGTTTTTTAAAACTTTATTTCACGTTAATTAACTTGCTGACGGAAAGATTTACGCCAAGGCAGATTCTTGTTTTTTCAAGTATATTAGTTGGGCTTACGGCTGGACTTGCTGCTGTGATTCTTAAAACCGCTGTACATTATATTCATCTGGCAATTACGCATGATTATCACATCAAGTATCAATATTTTCTTTACTTAATTTTCCCAACCCTCGGAATTTTGTTAACTGTGTGGTTTGTCCAAAAATACCTTAAAGGGAAATTAGGAAGAGGAACAGCAAATATCCTTCATTCCATTGCGAAGAAATCCAGTTTTTTGCCAAAGGATCAAATGTATTCTCATATTGTAACAAGTGCACTCACGGTTGGTTTTGGCGGTTCGGCAGGCTTGGAGTCTCCTATTGTTGTT
>Ga0209343_10008645_pt1 | contig 11796 bp, 16 predicted proteins | sample RifCSPlowO2_02_FD_184026 | JGI IMG/M metagenome (GOLD analysis project Ga0209343, IMG submission 184026) | Groundwater microbial communities from Rifle, Colorado - Rifle CSP2_plank lowO2_0.2 (SPAdes) (version 2) | ecosystem: Environmental > Aquatic > Deep subsurface > Groundwater | place... | reverse complement strand
GTGGTTCTTTTTGCCACTATTCTTCTCTAATTAATTTATGGCAATACTATACATGATTTTCCTTAAGCATTACACAAAAATTATACCACCACAAATTTTAACTCTCCCTCACTTTTAGAGGGGATACATTTATTGTCTTTTCTTTTGTACATGTCCAATCACCATTATTTGTAAGGAATTTATAATCAGCAAAAAAACCTGGGGATCCAAAGTAACCAACTATATAAACGCGTTCACCTGGGCCTTTTTCTGTAATTTCGTTTGTTTTGTTGATAATACAGTTTGCCCAAGCTAGTCCCGCTTGGGACTTAACCAGGGAAAGTATCAGAGCTATTGTAAGAAACCCTATGGCTTTTTTCGTAGTCATCGTTTTTCCCTTTTCTTAAGATTGACAATCTTCCTCAAGATTTAAAAATAGCCCAATTTTATTAATGAAGAGTTAAATCTTTGAACGGGGCAGCCCAGTAGACGAGCACACTTTCGTCCCCTACACCTCCACCAACTCCAAGGTCCACCCGAGAGAAAGGCCCCATTCATCCACATTTAGAGTATAATTATCTACCATCATTAAAAGGCGAGGGGCATAGGTGATAAAGCCTCCAGGAAAGCCGGGCGGCAGCGTTATATGCTGACTTAGCGGGATATCCCAGGTTTTGCCCTTATAGTCAAAAATATGGTGCGAGGCGGGCTCCCGCGCCAAGATCAACTCCTGACATCCTTTTGGGATGGCTTGTGTCAGGGTTTCAAGGCAGGTGACCTTGACCTGATCCCCCCTCCAAAGACCATCAAAGGCTGGCGGGGCTTGATCTTTACAAGAAATGACCGATCGAAATTTGCGATGTGTTCGACTTCCACTCCAAACAAGCTTTCCGTTGATGGTGCGACGCAAGCTTCCTTGAGGGATTGGTGTTAAGGTTTGGGTACACTCGCGAGCTGATCCTGGAGTAAAGAGCTCGCCTTTTCCAAGAATCGCTATGGTTAAAGCGCTTTCCATTATACGTTCCTTCCCGGCAAAAGAGCTTTGAGACGAAGTTTATAAAGGCGTGTGCGTTCGTCCTTTAAGAGGTGCAAGCTACTTTCCATGAGTTTGAGACTAAAGGGTGAAAAGGCATATAAGCGTTGCTCTACCTCATATCCTAACCGAAGGATCTCAAGGGTACCTGCATAACGGCTCCACAATTTTATACTGATACAAGCAATACGCGGGCCCCACGGAACTCCATAAAGACTCTGCTCGGGCACAAGGGTGATATGAGGAAAGAAAACCTCTTCTGGGCGTTGAATATGGGTGGGACAAATCAAGCTAAGATCATTTCTTAATTCGTTGAGAAGTTTACGCATTCTTTTCCTCCTCGGCAATCATGGCGTAAAAGCGGTTATATTGAACCAATATGGGGTCTTTTATGACCACAAGGCGCTTTGTTGTATGTTGAAGGCGCCACAAAAATTTGATGGTATGTGGCAAGATCAACGGGGCACGAAGAATAATACGGTAAAGCGGTGTCCCTTTTTGATTGTCAACAAAGGGCCATAGGGCTGCCCATAATCGGGGGCCCTCGCACCAGTCTTCTTGCCAGCCTCCCTCTCCATCGTCCTTTTTTTTCAGCAACAGAAGAACGAGGGATTCCTTTAAATCCCGTGTCGTTATTTCTTTCATGAGGGCCTCTTAAATTAGGTGATGAACGCGAAAGGGGGTCAAAAGGGAGGTATCCACCTTTTGATGGTCATAAAAGGCCGCCAGAACAATGAGAATGGCATGCTTTAAGGTTGGGGGGAGGCTCTGAGCCTCCTCACCATAGCCAGCCCAATAAAGGATAGAAAGGCTTTGATTCCAAAAAGAAGGGGCTAAAATCACTCTATTTTCTTCACTATCATGTGATATAGCTTTGCCTTGCACCTCAACAGAGACAATCTTTAAAAGGGGCGGTCGAGGAAGCATGATTTCAATGTGTCCTTCCCTCTGTCTGACAAGCGGAGAGGCGCGAGGATAGGGGGGCTTCATTTCCAAAAGCCATTGTTGCTTGAGAAGGGCTCGCCCTGTCATATCTTCCACATAAGCTCTTGCTGAATAAAGCAGATGCTGGAGGAGATTCTCCTCTTGGTCCGATGTGATGCGGAGAAAGCGCTTTACTTCATCGAGAGAAAAAGGTTCTTGGCTAACGGGGGTTCTTAAGGTCAAACGCATGGTGCCTCCTTGAAATTTAACTCTTTCTTAAGAATTTAAGAGTTATATTAATATTAGAGAATTAGTTAAGATGCGGTGTATCGTGAAAATACTTTTAAACTTTGTATTGATATTTTTTGTTGTTTATACGGATGTTGGTCTTATTGTAGTGGATCATGACAGGAAGGGAAGAACAAATAAATATGAGTATCCCTATGTTTATGGGCCTGATCCATTCAATCCGATGTATCCATAAGTAAAAAGTCGTTGTTTTCTCCATATTTATTTTAGATTGAGAGTATAAGCCGCCCTGCATTTTTATGCGGGGCGGTTTTTATGTGATTTGCCTTATTCCCTTGACGATATCGTATATATGTTTTAGCATATATTAATTTAAAAATATACATTTTAACAGATAAAACATATGAATGATCTTATCCAAAGCTTAAAAAATGCCCGTAAAAAAAAGGGGCTAACCCAGTTGCAATTGGCTCAATCTGTTGGCCTTCCCCAAGGTCATATTTCAAGTATTGAAAGCGGCAAGACAGATGCTCGCCTCTCAACCCTTGTTGAAATGGCGCGTGTTCTTGAGCATGAGCTGATGTTGATTCCGCGCCAACTTATTATACCCATCAAGGCCCTTATAAATGGCGAGGAGCTGGCCGCTTTTGAACAACGCTGGCGCCCTGATGAGGAGAATGAATCATGATCAAGTCTCTCCATGTCCTGCTTCATCAAAAGCGAATTGGGCTTATCACTCTCCTTTCCGGGGGGAATACGCTTTTTGTTTTTGATGAGTCCTATAGTGGGGATTCTCATCAGCTCACTTTGAGTCAAAGCTTCATCTCACAAACAGGTCAGCTCATCACACATCGACGGCCCATTCGAACACGTCTCGAACCCTTCTTTTCTAATCTTTTACCAGAAGGTTACTTACGAGAGTATCTTGCCTTAAAAAATAACGTTAATCCCCGGAAGGAATTTGAGCTCATCGAAGCTCTAGGAGAAGATCTTCCTGGAGCTGTTCAGATTCAACCGTCCCAAGAACCTATTGATTATGAGGTCTTAAGGGAAGGACAAAAACCGCTTTCCTTAAAGGAAGTTTCCTATCACTTTTCTTTGGCAGGAATTCAGTTAAAGTTTTCTGCTTTAATGAAAAAAGGTGGAGGTTTGACTATTCCTACTTCAGGGGTTGGTGGAGATTGGATTGTTAAACTTCCCTCCGTCAACTTTTTTCAAATGCCTGAAAATGAATTTGCCATGATGACTTTGGCAAAAAGCATTGGAATTCAAGTGCCAGACTTTTATTTGCTTCCTTTGGAAAAAATTAAGGGTCTTCCTTCTTTTGGGTTGCTGCAGGGAAATCAAGCAATTGTTGTCAAACGTTTCGACCGTGGTCCTCATCGGACCCGTGTTCATATGGAAGACTTTGCTCAAGTTTTTGGCCTTTACCCAGAGCAAAAGTATGAGCACGTCAGCTATACGAACATGGCCAATATGATTTGGACCTTGTGCGGGGAGGACGGTCTTTCCGAATATATTCGACGCCTTACTTTATGTATTCTTATAGGCAATGGGGATATGCATTTGAAAAATTGGTCTTTTCTCTATCCTGATGGAAGGAAGCCAGTTCTCTCGCCAGCGTATGATTTGCTTTCAACTATTCCTTATCTTCCTGAAGATCAATTAGCTCTTACCTTTGTTAATACAAAAAAAATGCAGCTGTGCAACTTATCTCTTTTTGAAAGATTTGCTAAAAAAGCAAAAGTACCAAAACATTTGGTTTGTGAGACTATGAAACAAACGGCCGAGCAAACACGAAAAAAGTGGGGAGAGTTGAAAGCCGATTTCAACCTCACTCCCCAACTTATCACCGCCATCGACGCTCACATGAAAGCGATTTCGCTTTGAGTATATGTTCTATGCTGCAAAGTTCAAAACTTTAAGCGCTTCATAGTTCAGGATATCTCCCCCCACACGGCGCGTTGCGTAAAACTCTACGTATGGTTTTGAGCTATAAGGATCTCTCAAAACACGAAAGCCGGTGCGGTCTACAATTTGATAACCTTCCTTAAAATTCCCAAAAAGGATGGATTTTGAGGGCTTCTTAGGCGTGAGAGCCGGCATATCATCAGAAATAATGACAGGATAACCTAAAAGGGTAGGGGTGGGCATAGCCGCAAGGGGAGGTTGCCATAAATACTGATGATTGTCAGGATCTTTTAAAGTACGTAAGGTGCCTTGGGTTTGGCGCGACATGAGCCAGGACGCACCGGGAAGATAAGATGGTTTTAAGGAATAAAAGAGGAGGAGAAGGGTGTCTGCTTCAAATCCCTTTTTAAATCCTCCGTCTAGCTCTGTTTTAATTTCCTCAAGTTTTCCCCACGTCCAGTTATCCTTTACAGTGGTCTCGCAAGCCAAAATTCCCTTGGGCTTATTGTTGCCATCGCCACTGATAAAAGCTGTATTTTCCATCATGGCCATTTTCTGAGCGATTTTTTGAGAAAGCCACTCTTCCACATTCAGGCTGGCATCATCGAGTAACTTTTGTGTAGCACGAGGGCGCGCATACATTTCGTGTACAGGGATCCGGATTTTAGCCAATTCGGGCGTTTTGGTTTCTTTACGCTCGGCAGTCTCTGCAACCCATCCTGCGTCCGCGGAATCCTTGTCAATGAGCATTTCAAGGGCAGAGCTTGAAATTTCCCGGACATTCGCAATTCCTCGCATCACAGAGGATTCTTGGAGCGTTGCGTGGAGATGTGTCTCAAGCCCAGAAGGCACTAAATAGCCTCCATCCCGCTCAGAACCGACCGTTAAACTTTTGGTTTCATAATCTTGAAGAGCGCTTTCCGCACCTTTACGAAGGTAGTCCAAAAAGGCCTTTGTATGGGGGCAACCTTTTTCTGAAGTTGTTTCAACGAGTGGCCGAAGGCTGTGAACCTCCATTTTCTTAAGGCGCTTTTCAGCTTGGTCCATCGCATCTTGCAACTGGTCCATTTTGTTTTCAAGCTCAGGCGGACTGACAAGCTTTCCTTCAAGATTTTCAAGACGTGTGTCGTTGGTTTTCTTGAACTCTTCAAAGGTTTGAACCAGATCAGTAAATGTTTTTTGTGTATCATAGTCGTGCATTATGTCCTCATGTTTGTTGATAAAAAAAGCCCCAGAGGGGCATGTATTCCCTTTACGGGAATGAGTTGAATATTTACCCTGGATCCCGCTATCAAGTAGCGGGACGTCATGTCTTCGCCTTGACGCTCCGCGGTTTAACCACGGAGCCCAGGAGAAACGTTAAACAGTTTTAACACTTTGAACAGTAGCCTTGCTATTGGCCCCAAAGGTCACAAGAGAAATTTCTAGCAAATCCAAATCAAGCAAAAGGCGGGTTTTTTGTTTCTGATCGTAAATAGATTCAACGGTGCGAAAGCCTATGGAAAGCCCATCCAAAATTCCTTTCTTTAAAAGGAGATAGGCTTCATCAGCCCGTGAAACACCAAGGGCTAGGCGACCTTCCACATAAAGGCCTCTTTCATCCTCATAAAGAGTCGTCCAAAGGCCAATGGGCTCTTTAGCCTCATGTTGCCAAAGCATCTTTGGTTTTTTTCCTGAAAGTTGCCAAGCTCTTAAACTTTTTCTAAATGCGCCTTTAGCAATTTGATCCCGCTGTTGATCAATGACACCAAAGAAACTCGCATATCCTGCAACAAGGCCTTTTGGTACTTGCTCAGAGAAGGGAAAAGCATTTATACTCTTTTTCATAATAGGGACCTTTTTGTGAAGAAAATGAAAAAAATAAATAGTCTTTTGTTGATTGGGTTAACTTATTTTTCAGTTACATTGGCCTGGGGGATGGAGCCTATTTGTCCTGGGGGAACGTGCGCATGTCCACAAGATCATCCTAATAGTTGTATCCCCTGTGGACAACAAGGTTATCCCTGCTCTTGTGCTTGTGAGAATTGTTGCCCCTCAAAGGTTAAGGATTTTGATGGAAAGTTGAATTTTATTTATAGTCCTAGACCTTCTGGGGGATTTTATTTTTTCTGTGCGTCTAGTAAAGAACCAGAACCTATAGAAAATAATTATAGGTGTCCTTTAACAGATAAATCCTTACCTGATGAAGAACAGGTGTTGGAAAAGGCTTTTAGAGCGGATAATACGGCTATATATAGGATTGGTTCTGGGATAATCTTTAAATGCGGTGAACCTCCTATCCCTATCCAAGCATCTATTCCTGGTGAGAAAGCAATGCAATTTTACATTTGTCCTGCAGTGACAAACTGAAGTTAATCGCTTAAATTCCGAGTAAAAAATTTACACCAAGTAAAGATTTTTTTCTCCTTTTAAAAAAAATTACGAATATTAATAAAATATTATCTTTTTCTAATTAGAATGAAATTAGAATAAGAAAAATAAGAAGCTATTTCATTTTTTATTAAAAGGAGGAAAAAATGAAAAAATTAGTAACTTTTGCCTTTGTGGCAGCTCTCTTAGTAGGCGTTTCAGGAGCCAGTGCTTCTTTAGCTCAAGAAGGGAAACAAAACTTCTATTACTACTTTGGAGCAAAGTGTCCTTGTCCAATGACCTCAGGTTATGGAACTTGTGGCCCTGTATGCCCAGTGGATCCTTGCTGTGAGCGAGGTTTCTTTGAGGGTCTTTTGTACTAAAACCCCTTAAAGTTTTGGTTAGTTCCTCCGGTCACCGTCTGGGATCGGAGGATAACCAATTAAGGCCCTTTTTTCATTGATGGTGAGGAAAGAGGCTTTTTCTATTTTCTCCCACAATACATCTCGTTTCGGGGCGAGTGCCGGAATAGACTCCACATCATAGGTTAAATTTAAATCATCACCAAAGAATGGCGTAAGCCACTGGTTTAATTCTCCTTTTATTATTTCAAGGTAAGGAAGGATAGTGTCTTCCCAAAGGTGATAGCGCGCCTCCTTGTAATTGGAAAAGGTGGCATCTCCTGGCACACCGACAAGCATAGGCGGAACGCCATAGACTTGAGCAATTTCCCGCGCTGAAAGATATTTCCCTTCAATAAAGTCTAAATCCTTAGGCGAGAGCCCCATTTCTTGCCACTCAAAATTCCCTTCAAGGATTAATATCCGTCCTGAATTGCGTGTCCCTTCAAGAACGTTTTGAATTTCATGTCGTAACTCCTGACGTTGCTCATCGGTGAGAAGGTCTCCTGTGCTGCGGAGTTGAAGGGCACCTGTGGGGCGCCCGCCATTTTGAAGAAGAGCAAGGTTGTGGCCAGCAACCGCATTGTGTTGATCAATAGCATGGGCTGCGGCCTCAATGGGACTCATACCATACCAATCATTGAGGGGATTAAAGCTTTTGATATGGAGAAGAGAAGAACGACCCTGCAGAGGATCAACAGGAATGATGATGGACCTTCCTCCCAAGGTATACTGATACCCCTCTGGGACTCCAGATTTGCCTGGCATAATACGTATACGATCGGGCCGCAGAAGGTAAAGCTCCAAGGGCTCCTTTTCAGGCGCAATGGCTTCAACATAAACGTTTCCTGCGAGAAGAAGATAAGATGTTAAGGCTTCCATAAAGCAGGGAAGGCTTTGTTGCGGATTCGGGTTTTGCAGAAGGGTTAAAAGAGGGTGTTCCTCAAGGCAAGTGTCCCCTTTATAAAGGCGCCAGGGCACACCGGCCACCCCACGAGCAATCAAGGTCACACAGCGATAAACAATGATATTTTTTTGATACCCCTCTTCAGCCAAGGTATCATACTGACGAGGCGTCCAAAGAGGTTGTCGAGTAAAACTTGTGGCAAAAAGAGGAGAAGTTGTACTTGCTTTTGTTTCATGAATGCGAAATAGGTTGCGAAACCACGACTTCATAGATTCTCCATGGTGGGTAAGAAAAAGAAAGGCTCATCAGGCACACATCACCCAGCCTACATTTATTGAACACCACTTTTTTTAAAAAAGCCAGATTTTGAATTAGCCATATCTCTCATTTTGAAGAGAAAGGAAATTCTAGCACCCTTTCCATTTACGCCAGGATAGGTGGTAGTTGTTGAAGATACTAAAATAAGCTAATAAAAGGTCCCTTTTGAAAAAGGCAAACTCAACAAGATCAATATCCCTATCAAACCCAACATTAAAAAAGGAATTGAACTTTCCTTCAATTTTGCAAAGGGTAAGGCCTGATATAATCTTGGTGAATTCAGTACGCGCTTCAGAAACAGAATTGGGACTTTTCAGCGTTTTCCATGAAATCAATTCTAAATTATTTGTTGCATAATTTTCTAAAATAGGTTCATTGAAAAAAAATTGATTTTCTATGTAAAGTTCTCCCCACGCCTCATTACTGAAGTATCCTGTGTGATCTCCTTGTTGATTAATAATTCCATGGCCGATATAAGAAATACCACTCGATTTTAAATCACCAAAAAAGAGGTCAAGCTTTTCTTGGACTTCTTTTGGGACAGCTTTTGATGAGGTTCTTAATAACATGTGAAAGTTCTTTATACTTTTATATTTATGGATTAAGATAAGCTATAAAAACATAATAATATTTTAATATGAAATTCGCAAGGAAAATAGAAGAAAAGTTTGAGTATGTGCCCACGCTCAATAATATGGGGTATATGTCACCTTCATTAGACCCTATACAATCCCTTTTTGTTGAGATGTGCAGAGAAAATTCAGAAGGCCGATTTCTTGATATAGGGTGTGGCTATGGGGTTGCAACGCTTCCTTTAATTAATGAAGGGTGCCATGTCATTGCATGTGACCTTGATAAAAGACATCTTGATGTTTTGAAAGAGCTCATTCCCCAAGAAAAGCAATCTTTTGTTAGCCTCATGAGAGGACACTTCCCCAATGAGATTCATCTTCCTGAAGAGTCAATTGATAATGTGAACCTTTCCATGGTCCTTCATTTTCTTCCTCCCCCAATTATTAGAAAAACTTTTATGTCGATCTTTCAAAGCTTGAAAAAGGGAGGAAAACTTTTTCTTACAACAAGCAGTCCCTATCAACGAACCTTAGCTCCTTTCCTCCCGACCTATGAAAAGAAAAGGAATATTTATGAATGGCCCGGTTATATTGCGGATATTTCAGAATATGTTCCACACCGAGCGCACTTTCTTCCCAAAATGAACATCGTCTTTTGTATTAATGAACTAAAACGATTGGCGTCAAAATTTGGTTTTTATATTTTAGAAGCAACCTTCTTTTCTAGAGCCGAAATTCCGTCAGACTTAAGCTTAGATGGGCGGGAATATTCGGGAATTATTTGTGAGAAACCTCGCGATTCGACCATTATTTTTCTTGAGAAGAAGAGAGAAACTCCTCCAATACAGGCCGCGAATATAAGGTAAAGGGCAGGTGCATAGGGGTTTTGAGTTTTTTCAATCAAGTATGTGCAAATTAAAGGTTGGGTTCCTCCTAAAAGAGCCACCCCAACAGCATATCCCAAAGCAACACCAGTGTATCGCACTTCTGTAGGAAAGAGTCTTTGTAAAAGAGCGTTAGTTGGCGCATTGAAGGATCCCATCATCGTAGCAGCGAGCACAATAGCACCAAAGATTGGGAGGAGGCTTTGTTGCTGGAGTAGATAAAATAAAATGGGGGCACAGCCAAGCGTTACTCCACACCCAAAGGCCATCACTTTTCTTTCCCCTACTTTATCCGCTAAATGCCCAAAAAGAGGGGCAAGACATCCAAAAATAACAAGACCAACCGTTGAAGAAATAAGGGCATTGCTAAAAGAATATCCCACAACGGTTGTCAGGTAGACATTGAGGTAAACAACAAGGGTATAAGCAAGCACGCCGTTAACGCCTCCGATGCCAATCGCGCATAGAAAAGGACGAGTGTAATTTTTAAGGACATAAATCAGGGGAGCTTTTCGTTCTGTTTTTTCTTGTGTTGAGATATACTCAGGGGTTTCCTCAAGGGATTTACGGATGTAATTTCCGAGAAGGCCAATAAAAAGTCCAAAAATAAAAGGAATGCGCCATGTCCACTCTGGCATTGCGGGCAGGTTTGAAATGGCAGAGAAAGAAGTTGCAAGGAGGGTTCCAAGAGCTCCGCCGCTTAGGATAAAGGCTCCTGCAAAGGCTTTTCTACTTTTGAGATGCTCAAGAAGAAAAATGGAGGAACCATTGTTCTCGCCCCCTAAGCAAAACCCCTGGCCTAGACGGCATCCTAAAAGGAGGAGGGGAGCTAGGATGCCAACCTGATTATAAAGAGGCAGGCATCCAATGAGGCAAGTAAAAAAACCCATCAAAATAATCGAGTAACTCAAAGCTTTTTTTCGCCCAAAGCGATCGCCTAAATAGCCGAAAAGCATGGAACCAAGAGGCCTGACAAAAAAAGCCAATGCAAAAAGAGCGAGGGTATTGACGAGAGCGGAAAAGGAGTCTTCACCAAAGAAAAGCCGCGAAAAAGTCACAGAAAAGGCTCCGAAAAGAGCAAAGTCATAAAACTCAAGGCCATTGCCAATAATCGCAGATAATAAAACTTTTTTATTGAGTTTGTTGTTCTTATTATCGTTTGAAGATAGTGCGGGAGTGATGGGATATCTTGTGGACAAGACGGTTGCTTTTTTCATTATTGCCTTCCCTTTTATAATGTCATTTCTCTTGCGTTTTCTTAAGTTATATTCTTTGTTAATCTAAAGGTCAACCTCACAAATAATCGGTGCGTGGTCGGATGCTTTTTCAACCGCGCGCCACTTTTTATCAACCTCACAGCTCTTCACATGATCAGCTGCTTGAGAGGAGAGGAGAAGGTGGTCGATCCTTAGGCCAAAGTTGTTTTGAAAAGCGCCCCCTCTGTAATCCCACCAAGTGTAGAGCTCCTTAGCATTTTGATGGCTGGCTCTGAGAACATCTGTGACACCAAGGTAAATGATGGACCGAAGAGCCTCACGTTCTTGAGTGCTGCAGAGAATTTGTTCGTGCCATTCTTGAGGATCATAGACATCCTCATCAGAAGGCGTGATATTGAAATCCCCACCCAGTATCAAAGCTTCATCATACGTTAAAAGAGTTTGGGCGTGGGCATAAAGGTGTTTTAAAAAATCCAGCTTATAGACATATTTGTCGCTGCCAACAGCTGTCCCATTGGGAACATAAATGGAAGCCACCCGCATTCCTCCTACGACGGCTTCGATATAGCGGGCTTGATCATCTCGAAAACCAGAAATGCCTCTGGTGACATCCTCAAGGGGAAGTTTGGATAAAATAGCAACACCGTTATAAGTTTTTTGCCCATGAAGAGCTATGTTATAATTTAGGGTTTCAATTTCATCACGGGGGAATTGATCATCTGTGACTTTTGTTTCTTGGAGCAAGACCACGTCAGGTGCGCGCTCCTTCAGCCAATCCAAGAAAACAGGGAGCCGGCTTCGAATAGAGTTAATGTTCCATGTAGCAACTGTTGTCATATTTTAAGATTTCCCAAGCTGTGCGAAGCCTCTTGCTATTTATTTCATAATATGGAACCTTCATTTCAAAGGGAAGAAAAAAGAGTAGATCATGCTGACGAAGTTTTTAGACCCCAAGAATGACTTTGCCTTTAAGAGGATTTTTGGAACGGAAAAGAATAAGGACATTCTGATCCATTTTTTGAATGATATGCTCACCTTTAAGGATCGGGCTT
>Ga0209343_10008644_pt1 | contig 11797 bp, 9 predicted proteins | sample RifCSPlowO2_02_FD_184026 | JGI IMG/M metagenome (GOLD analysis project Ga0209343, IMG submission 184026) | Groundwater microbial communities from Rifle, Colorado - Rifle CSP2_plank lowO2_0.2 (SPAdes) (version 2) | ecosystem: Environmental > Aquatic > Deep subsurface > Groundwater | place: Rifle... | reverse complement strand
CAGGTCGCCGAACAGGTAGCCCATCAGGTCGATGCGCACGTCCTTCATGAAGCTCAGCACCACCAGCCCGAGCGACAGGGTGCTGTGGGCGAGGATGCCGAGCAGGGTGTCCGAGGCCAGCGGCTGACGGGTCTGCAGGGTCACCAGCAGCACCGCCAGCAGCACGCAGCCGACCGTCACCGCCAGGGTCGGGCTGACGTCGAGCATCAGGCCGAGGGCGACGCCGAGCAGCGCGGCATGCGACAGGGTGTCGCCGAAATAGGCCATGCGCCGCCAGACCACGAAGGAGCCGAGCGGGCCGGCGACTATGGCCAGGGCCAGGCCGGCGAGCAGGGCGTTGAGCAGAAAATCAGCCATGCTTGCAGCCATCTCCGTGTACATGGGGTTGCAGCGGGCCCTGGATGTTCAGGCCGACGCTCGGTTCGCTGACCACGGCGCCGTGCAGGTCGTGCTCGTGGTCGTGGTGGTGGTGGTAGATCGCCAGGCTCTTGGCATCCTGACCGAACAGCTCGACGAAGGCCGGATCAAAGCTGACCTGCTCGGGGTGGCCGGAACAGCAGACATGCCGATTGAGGCAGACCACCTGGTCGGTGGTGCTCATCACCAGGTGCAGGTCGTGGGACACCATCAGCACGCCGCAACCATGGCGGTCGCGCAACTGGGTGATCAGGCGGTACAGCTCGGCCTGGCCGCTGACGTCGACGCCCTGCACCGGCTCGTCGAGCACCAGCAGCTGCGGCTCGCGCAGCAGGGCACGGGCCAGCAGCACGCGCTGCAGTTCGCCGCCGGAAATGCTCTGCAAGGGGCTGTCGATCACCTGGCTGGCGCCGACTTCGGCCAGCGCCGCCTGGGCGCTGGCGCGATCGACGCCGGGCACCAGGCGCAGAAAACGCAGCACGCTGAGGGGCAGGGTGGCATCGACATGCAGTTTCTGCGGCATATAGCCGATGCGCAGTTTCGGCTTGCGCCAGACGCTGCCGCTATCAGGCTTGAGCAGGCCGAGCACGGTGCGCACCAGGGTGGTCTTGCCGGCACCGTTGGGGCCGATCAGGGTGACGATCTCGCCGGGTTTGACGCTCAGCTGCACATCCTGCAGCACGCTCTGGCCGCGGAAGCTGACGCCAATCCCGTCGAGGCGAATCAGTGCATCGCTCATGCGGCCTCCTGGCAGCCCGCGCAGAGGCCGACCACTTCCACGGTCTGCCCTTCGACCACGAAACCGACGCTCTGCGCGCCACTGACGATCGCTGCGCTGATCGCCGCGTGCTCCAGCTCGATGGCTGCATGACAATTGCGGCAGATCAGGAACTGGCCCTGATGGGCATGGGTCGGGTGACTGCAGCCGACGAAGGCGTTGAGCGAGGCGATGCGGTGCACCAGGCCGTTTTCCAGGAGAAAATCCAGCGCCCGATACACGGTCGGCGGCGCCGCGCGGCGGCCATCCTGTTCGCTCAACACGGCGAGGATGTCGTAGGCGCCGAGCGGCTTGTGGCTCTGCCAGACCAGCTCCAGCACGCGTTTGCGCAGGGCGGTCAGGCGCAGCCCCTGCTGTGTGCAGATGCTTTCGGCCTCGGCCAGGGCATGGCTGACGCAGTGGGAATGGTCGTGGGGACGTGAGGCGAGCGGTGGCTGAGTCATGGGCAGGGACGGCGGAGACTGGAGACGTTATTATATTACCCGTTCCTTCCAGCCCGAGTGCCCTCCGTGTTGCGTCTTTTTTCTGCTGTCAGTCTGTTCTGCGCCGTTTTTCTCACCAGCCCCGCCGCCCTTGCCGAGGTGCGCGTGCTGACCAGCATCAAGCCCTTGCAGCTGATCGCCGCGGCCGTGCAGGACGGTGTCGGCAGCCCCGCAGTGCTGCTGCCGCCCGGCGCCTCGCCGCACCACTACGCGCTGCGCCCCTCCGATGTGCGGCGGGTGCGCGACGTGACGCTGCTGTACTGGATCGGCCCCGACCTGGAAAGCTTCCTGCCGCGGGTGCTGGCCGGTCGCAGCCAGCCGAGCGTCGCCGTGCAGGACCTGCCCGGCATGCACCTGCGCCACTTCGGCGACAGCCATGCCGAGGACGATGATCACGACCAGACCGATGACGAGCACGAACCTGAAGAGACTGCCGACGAGCATGATCAGGCCCACCGTCCCGGTGCCCTGGATGCGCACCTCTGGCTGCTGCCGGCCAATGCGCGGGTGATCGCCACGCGCATGGCCGCCGACCTGAGCGGTGCCGACCCGGCCAACGCCGCGCGTTATCAGGCCAACCTGGCCGCCTTCGGCGCCCGCCTGGAGGCCCTCGACCAGCGTTTGCAAACCCGCCTGGGCAGCTTGGCCGGCAAGCCCTACTTCGTCTTCCACGAGGCCTACGACTACTTCGAGGCCGCCTACGGCCTCAAGCATGCCGGGGTGTTCAGCGTGGCCAGCGAAGTGCAGCCCGGCGCGCGGCATGTCGCCGCCATGCGCACCCGCCTGCAACAGGCCGGTCCGGCCTGCGTGTTCAGCGAGCCGCCGCTGCGCCCGCGCCTGGCCGAGACCCTGACCGCCGGCCTGCCGGTGACCCTGGCCGAACTGGACACCATGGGCGCAAGCTTGGCAGTGGATGGCAACGGCTACGAGACCCTGCTGGACAATCTGGCCAATGGCCTGGTCGAGTGCCTGAGCGCCCTGTAAGACCAAGTAATCGAGGGCTTATCGGCTGGCATCGGCGGCTGGCTCGGGCCGTGACCGGCTTTGGCGGCGGGATCCCGGGCTGGCTGATAACCCATCAAGGCGGTCGATGCTCACCTGCGCGCGCGGCCCCATCCCGTAACCGTGCAAACCCGCAACCCTTGGCCGGCTGGATCACAGCGCATCGGTCCGCCACCAGGGCGCAACAGTCTTGCGGGGCGAGCGCTATATCCAACGCCTGCACTGGCCTATAGTCAGGCGTTATCAGCGCTGTCGCTGGTTCACCAGGGAAGGCCCGCATGCTGACCATTGAACGCATCTACCCCAAGCAACTCGATCAGAACAATGTCGACGACCAGAACACCCTGCGCATCCATCTGCAGCGTTATCGTTTCGCCGCGGCCTGCCTGAGCGGCGAGCGCATCCTCGACATGGCCTGTGGTTGCGGCTACGGCACCGCCTTGCTGGCCGAATTGCACCCGGACAAGATTGTGCTGGGGGTGGACATCGACCCGGCCGCCATCGCCTATGCCGAGGAGCACTACCGCCTGCCCAACCTCAGCTACCGCTGCGCCGATGCCCAGAGCTTCAGCGCCGAGCCGCGCTTCGACAGCATCGTCAGCCTGGAAACCATTGAGCACCTGCCAAACCCGCGGCTACTGGTCGCCAACTATGCCGCGCTGCTGGCCGAGCATGGCCAGGTGATCGCCTCGGTGCCCATCACCCCGACCCTGGACGGCAACCCGCACCACCTGCATGACTTCAGCAAAGCCTCGTTCCTCACCCTGTTCCGCCGCCACGGTTTGCACCCGGACCAGTCTTTCGAGCAGATCCAGAGGTGGCAATTCAAGGGCTTGTTCGTCAAACGCCCGATCAAGCAGCACCGCTCCGAAGGGGTGGGCAACGCCGTGCTGCAGTACTACCGCAAGCATCCTGCGTACCTGCTGCTGCGCCTGGGCTCGATGCTGCGCTACGGCTTCAGCAATCGCTACCTGACCTGCAATTTCAGGGCGCCCTGAACGCCGCTGGAGTCGTTGGGCGCGCCTGGCCGGTGCTTAAGGGCGGCAAGCCCTGTGTGCGCAGAGAGCCCCCTGCCCAGGGACACAACCAATGTGGTTGTGCCGGTTTGATGCGAATGACTGCAAACGACCCAGGCTGACGCTGCGTACCATCAATATCGCGGCCCCTGTTGTTCCGACTGAATGGCCCCTGGAATGGTGCTTAACGCATCTGGAACAATTCCTGATGGAAGTCTTCCGGCTTCAGACCATGGGCCACCAGATCATCGCGCAGGGACTGGCCAAAGCCCGTAGGCCCGCAGAACCAGACGCTGGCATCCTGCCAGTCCGGAACTTCCTTGCGTAGGCGTTCGCCACTGAGGCAGCCGTTCTGGCCGGCCACCAACAGGTGCAACCTGACCCCCGCGGCGGCGGCATCGGCACGCAACTTATCAATGGCCTGGGGTGAATACTCGCCGGAAGGATGGAACAGATCGATGCTGTGCTGACGATCAGGCTCCAGCGCCAGTTGCTTGAGCCGCGCCACAAAGGGCGTGATACCGATGCCGGCACCGATCCAGATCTGCCGCTGGTTCTGGTCTTCGAAGGTGAAACAGCCGTATGGCCCTTCTACCGTCACCAGGTCGCCCACGTGCAGGGTCTGCGGCAGTCGGCTGGTGTGGTCACCCAGGGCTTTGGTGATGAAGCTGATCTGCGCTTGCGGCGGGTTCCAGGCCGAGGCGATGGTATAAGGGTGCGCGCCTTCCGATTCAGACGAGGTGACGAAGGCGAACTGACCGGCCTTGTGCCCGGGCCAGCCCGCTTGCAGTGCGATGTGGGTTTCCAGCACGTTCAGTTCCGGGTACTGAATCAGGGTTTGTATTTCACCTTGAACCTTGCGCCGGGCTCCGATGCGCTTGAACAACGCCTGGAACGCCGCCAGGGTGCCACCGACCAGCAGCAGGGCGGTGACTATGCCGACCGGCTGGGACCAGTAGGCGAACTTGACCAGCACCACAGTGTGGAACACCAGCACCAGGTAGAGCGCGGCCAGGATGGTGTGGGTCTTGGCGAACCAGCGGTAGGGGAAGCGCTTGACCAGCGCCAGGATGATCAGCACCCCGGCAGCGTAGAACGCCCACTCGCCGAGCGTCTCGGCCAACCCGCGCTGGCTGCGCAGCAACTGCTCAATGGAGCCAAGTTCCAGGCCCGCACCGCGCCCCCTGGCCGGCTTGCTCAGCCAGCCCCAGCCGACCGCCCACTTGGTTCCCTTGGCCCAGGCCCAGTGCACGCTGGCAAACACCAGCACGCTGATGCCTAGCCACCTGTGCAACCGGTACATCTTGTCCAGTCCGCCAAGCAGCGGTTCGGGGCGGCGCGGGCGCACCGCCAGCATCATTGCCACGCTCATGGCCGCCATCGCGATGACACCGGTGTATTGCACCAGCACCGCACGCAGCGAGAAATAGGTCAGCGGCTTCGGCAGGAAGGTCTCTGCCAGTGCCCATAGCAGGGTTAGCCCTATCAGCAACGCCCACAAGGTTATCTTGATGTTCTTCATTTCGGACTCTGCGGTAAGGCTACGGCGGACATGCTCAAGCAAAAATAGCCACCGCAGAACAAGTTTTCGCCCGAACGATAAAAACCCTGCTGCAGGTCAATTAATCACACAGCAAGGTGACACCTGCAAAGGTTCGGGGCGACCGAATCCAGCCCGCAGCGGATGACCGCCGGGATCGATTGGCGGGCCGGGTTTACGGATCGGGGAAGAGGACGCCATGGCCTCCGATCATCGCGACAAGAGGTCGGCGTTGGCCATCGGCCTCGTGGAGATAGTCACATCCGGCCGTCTGCCTGACCAAGGATTCAGGTTGTCTGATGACTGCTCTTCGCCTTCCCTGCCATCCATAGCAGCGCCCGCCGACTACCATCCATGCGCCCACACTCGCCGGGCGGCGTGGTGTCTGCAGGGGCTGCTAAGGTGAAAGGCAGGATTCGCTCTCATCAACCTCGGCGGCAGGAGGACGGTAGATGGCCAAGCGCGCGGCGGGCGGTTCGGCGGCAGCTGCGGGGATTGCCCTGCAGGCGGCGGCGCTGGATATCTGGGCGCAGAAGTACTGCCTGCGCGACCGTGACGGCAAGCCGCTGGATGCCGATATCGATGGCACCTGGCAGCGTATCGCCCGGGCCCTGGCCGAGGTGGAGGCGCCGCCGCTGCGCGAGCATTGGTATGGGGAGTTTCTCTGGGCGCTGCGCAATGGCGCGATTCCCGCCGGGCGGATCGTCGCCAATGCCGGCGCCGAGGCCTACAAGCCGGCGACCTCGACCATCAACTGCACGGTCTCCGGCACCCTCGCCGATTCCATGGAGGACATCCTCGGCAAGCTGGTCGAGGCCGGGCTGACGCTCAAGGCCGGCTGCGGCATCGGCTACGAGTTCTCCACCCTGCGCCCGCGTGGCGCCCTGGTTTCCGGCGCCGGGGCGCAGACCAGCGGGCCGCTGTCGTTCATGGATATCTTCGACAAGATGTGTTTCACCATCAGCTCGGCCGGCGGCCGCCGTGGCGCACAGATGGCCACCTTCGATATCGCCCACCCGGATGTGCGAGCGTTCATCGCCGCCAAGCGCGAGGACGGCCGGCTGCGCCAGTTCAACCTGAGCCTGCTGGTCGGCGACGACTTCATGCAGGCGGTGGAGGCCGACGCCGACTGGCCGCTGCTGTTCCCGCTGCACCCCAAGGAGCGGACGGCGCTGGATCTGGACGACCCGGCCCAGGTGCTCTGGCGCGACTGGCCGCTGCACACCGCGGACTACTGCGTGCGCGAGGACGGCCTGGTGGCCTGCAAGGTCTACGCCACGCTGCGCGCCCGCGAGCTGTGGGACCTGCTGATGGCGGCCACCTACGACTACGGCGAGCCGGGTTTCATCCTCATCGACCGGGTGAACCAGCAGAACAACAACTGGTGGTGCGAGGACATCCGCGCGAGCAATCCGTGCGGCGAACAGCCCTTGCCGCCCTACGGTGCCTGTCTGCTCGGCTCGCTCAACCTGACCGCCTTCGTCGAGGCACCGTTCGCCGCCGACGCGCGCTTCGATTGGGACAGGTTCCGCCGCGTGGTGCGCATCTTCACCCGCCTGCTGGACAACGTGGTGGAGATCAACGGCCTGCCGCTGGCGGCGCAGCGTGCCGAGATCTTCGCCAAGCGCCGCCATGGCATGGGTTTTCTCGGCCTGGGTTCGGCGCTGGCGCTGCTCAAGCTGCGCTATGGCAGCCCGCAGGCCTGCGCGTTCACCGAGGAGGTGGCGCGCGAGATGGCCCTGACCGGCTGGCAGGTGGGCCTGGAGCTGGCCGAGGAGAAAGGCCCGGCGCCGCTGCTGGCCGAAGAGTTCGAGGTGACCGCGGCGATGCTGCGCCAGCGCCCGGAGATGATCGCCGACGGCCATAAGGTCGGCGACCGCCTGCCGGGCCGGGTGCTGCACGCCAAGTATTCGCGCTACATGCAGCACCTGGCCGAGCATGCACCACAACTGGTGGCAGCGCTGGCCGAGCGGGGTGCGCGCTTCACCCACCACAGCTCCATCGCACCGGCCGGCACCATCAGCCTGAGCCTGGCCAACAACGCCTCCAACGGCATCGAACCGAGCTTCGCCCAGCGTTATTCGCGCAACCTGATCCGCGCCGGGCGCAAGGCCAAGGATCGGGTCGAGGTACTCAGCTACGAGTTGCTGGCCTACCGCGCGCTGGTCAACCCGCGTGCTCGGCCCGGCGCGGACGACCCGGCCGAGCGGCTGCCGGACTACTTCGTCAGTAGCGAGGACATCAGCCCAAGCGAGCATGTGGACATCCAGGCCGCGGCGCAGAAATGGGTCGACTCGTCGATTTCCAAGACCGCCAACGTGCCCGCCGATTACCCCTTCGCGGCGTTCAAGGACATCTATCGTTATGCCTGGCGCCAGGGCCTCAAGGGCTGCACCACCTTTCGCTTCAACCCGGCGGCGTTCCAGGGCGTACTGGTCAAGGAGGCGGATCTGGCGCGCACCCGCTATCGCTTCGAGCTGGAGGACGGCAGCCTGGTGGAGCTGGCGGGCAACGAGGAGGTCGAGTACGACGGCGAAGTGCACAGCGCCGCCAACCTGTTCGAGGCCCTGAAGGAAGGCTATTACGGCAAGTATTGAGCGGGTTTGCCGCGCCGCTTCAGCGGCGGCCGGCCACCCGCAGGGAGTGGGTCATGGTGGTGAAGATCGAGCAGCGCATCAAGGGCTTCCAGGTGATCGATGAGGTCGAGGCGATGCAGCGCGCGGCCGCCGCCGAGACGCCGGCGCCGGTGCAGATGGACGAGACCCTGCAGCGCCCGGAGAGCCTGTTCGGCGTCACCTACAAGATCAAGTCGCCGCTGTTCGAGCATGCGCTCTACGTCACCATCAACGACATAGTCCTCAACGCCGGCACGCCCCACGAGCAGCGCCGGCCGTTCGAGATCTTCATCAACTCCAAGGGCATGGAGCATTTCCAGTGGATAGTGGCGCTGACCCGGATCATGTCGGCGGTGTTCCGCAAGGGCGGCGACTGCACCTTCCTGGTCGAGGAGCTGAAGGCGGTGTTCGATCCGCGTGGCGGCTACCTCAAGCGCGGTGGCGTCTACATGCCGTCGCTGGTGGCCGAGATCGGTGCGGTGCTGGAGCGCCACCTGACCGCCATCGGCCTGCTCAAGGGCCACGAACTGGATGAAGGGCAACGCCGGCTGCTGGCGCAGAAGTGGGCGGTCTACCAGGCCAGCCAGGACGCCAGCGCGGTGGAGCCGGGCGAGGGTTTCCCGCCCGGTGCGCAGCTGTGCAGCAAGTGCCAGACCCAGGCGGTGGTGCACCTGGAGGGTTGCGCCACCTGCCTTAATTGCGGTTATTCGCGCTGTGGTTGAGGCGGCACGCTAGGGGCCGTTACAGGGCGAACGGCAGCGCCACCTCGACCTGCTGGCGATGCAGCAGGCGGTGCTGGAACTCGCCGGGGTCGTGGATCAGCACTTGCTGACCGGCGAAGGAGTCGGCGGCGATCAGCCGCGACAGCCAGAAGCGCACGCAGGCGATGCGCAGCATGGCCGGCCACAGTTCGGCCTCGGCCGGGGTGAAGGGGCGCAGGCTGGCATAGGCGCCGAGCAGGGCCTGGGCACGGTGCGGATCGAGACTGCCATCGGCGTCCGAGCACCAGTCATTCAGGGCGATCGCCAGGTCGTAGAGCATCGGGCCGGCACAGGCGTTGTAGAAGTCGATCACGCCGGACAGGTGATTGCCGTCGAACAGCACGTTGTCGCGGAACAGGTCGGCGTGCAGGTTGGCCCGCGGCAAGGCGAGGATGCGCGGCTTGAGCGCATGGATCTCCGCCAGCGCATCGCGCAGCAGCGGCAATTGCGTCTCCGGCAGTTTCAGCGCCAGGCTCGGCCCCTCTTCGAGCATCCAGTCCAGGCCGCGATCGCTTTGCCGTTCCAGCACATGCGCGCGGGTGGCCAGGTGAATGTGCGCCAGCAGGTTGCCGACTTCTTGGCAATGATGCGGGTTGGCCAGGCTGACGTGCTTGCCCGGCAGGCGCGGCTGCAACAGCGCCGGCTTCTCCGCCAGGCTGCGCAGCGCTTCACCGCGCTCGGTGCGCAGGGCATAGGGCACCGGCAGGCCGGCCTCATGCAGGACATCGAGCAGTTCGATAAAGAACGGCAGGTCGGCGCTGGGGCCGCGCTCGATCAGGGTCAGGACGAACTCGCCCTGTTCCAGGCTGACGAAGAAGTTGCTGTTCTCGCTGCCCGCGACGATGCCCTGGAAGTCGCGCAGGCGACCCAGGCCATAGGGCGCGAGAAAGGCTTCCAGCTCGTGACGCTCCAGGGGGGTGAATACCGACATATCAGAACCGCCGACTTAACATGTGCTGCCTTACCATTTAAAAATTTCCCAGGCCGGAATCAGCATGTCCGGAGAGTCCGAACGGACGAAGTTGCCGTCACTGCCGTCGGCGCGCACCAGAAAGTAAGGTTTGCCGGTCTTGGGGGTGATTTTGATTGCATAGAGGAAGCCATTGACCCGGTATTCCTCGATGGTCTTGTCGCCTTCCTGGCGGATGGTCACGTCCGGATCGGCGGACGGCGCATCATCGGCATAGGCGGCGAGCGAAGCGACAGCCAACAGGCTGGCCAGCAACAAGCTATTGAGTGTGCGCATGATAACCTTGTCCCTTTGTTTTCAATGGTGCGGTCATTCTAACGCCGCCCCCGCCGAAAAGGTTGATCCTGCTCATGAGCCAAGCCCCTCTCGTCCTGGTCGACGGTTCCTCGTACCTCTACCGCGCCTTCCATGCCCTGCCGCCGCTGACCACCTCCAGGGGCTTGCCCACCGGGGCGGTGAAGGGCGTGCTGAACATGCTCAAAAGCCTGCGCAAGCAGTATCCCGACAGCCCCTTCGCGGTGGTGTTCGACGCCAAGGGCGGCACCTTCCGCGATGCGCTGTTCGCCGAGTACAAGGCCAATCGGCCGTCGATGCCCGACGATCTGCGCGTGCAGGTCGAACCGTTGCACGCCAGCGTCAAGGCGCTGGGCTTTCCGCTGCTCTGCGTCGACAACGTCGAAGCCGATGACGTGATCGGCACCCTGGCCCGCCAATGCGCCGGCGAAGGCCGCGACGTGGTGATTTCCACCGGCGACAAGGACATGGCCCAGCTGGTCTGCCCGCACGTTACGCTGGTCAACACCATGACCGGTAGCGTCTATGACATCGATGGCGTGAAAGAGAAATTCGGTGTCGGTCCTGAGCTGATCATCGACTACCTGGCGCTGATGGGCGACAAGGTCGACAACATTCCGGGGGTGCCGGGGGTCGGCGAGAAAACCGCGCTGGGTCTGCTGGTCGGCCTCGGTGGCGGCCTCGACGTGATCTACGCCAACCTCGACCGGGTGGCCGGGCTGCCGATCCGTGGGGCCAAGACCCTGGCGGCCAAGCTCACCGAGCACCGCGACATGGCCTACCTGTCTTACGAGCTGGCGACCATCAAGCTGGACGTGCCCCTGAACCTGGAAATCGACGCGCTGCACCCCGGCGCCGCCGATGTGCCGACGCTGATCGAGCTGTACGACGAGCTGGAGTTCAAGAGCTGGCGCGATGAGCTGTTGCGCCAGAACCAGGGCCTGGCTGCCAAGGTCACTGAGGCCGCCAGCGCCGCGCCGCCCGCCGCCGACCTGTTTAGCCTGGCCGCCAGCGCTGCGCCGCCCGCGGCGCCGGCCATCGTCATCCCGGCCCCATCTGGCTACCTGACGATCCTCGAGCAGGCCCAGTTCGATCGCTGGCTGGAGAAGCTCAGGGGCGCCGAGCTGATCGCCTTCGACACCGAAACCACCGGCCTCGACGCGCAGAAGGCGCAGCTGGTGGGCCTGTCGTTTGCGGTCACGGCTGGCGAGGCGGCTTATATTCCGCTGGCCCACTCCTACATGGGCGTGCCGGCGCAGCTCGATCGCGACCAGGTGCTGGCGGCGCTCAAGCCGATCCTCGAGGATCCGCGCAAGGCCAAGGTCGGCCAGCACGCCAAGTACGACATCAATATCCTCGCCAATGCCTCGACGCCGATCGCGGTGCAGGGCGTGGCCTTCGACACCATGCTCGAATCCTACGTGCTCGATTCCACGGCGACCCGCCATGACATGGACAGCCTGGCGCTGAAATACCTCGACCACAGCACCATCCGCTTCGAGGACATCGCCGGCAAGGGCGCCAAGCAGCTGACCTTCGACCAGATCGCCCTGGAACTGGCCGGGCCTTATGCGGCGGAAGACGCGGATGTGACCCTGCGCCTGCACCAGGCCCTGTGGGCCAAGCTCGAAGCCGAACCGAGCCTGGCCAGGGTCCTGCGCGAGATCGAGATGCCGCTGGTGCCGGTGCTGGCGCGGATCGAGCGGCAGGGGGCGCTGGTCGACGCCAAGCTGCTCGGCCAGCACAGCGTCGAGCTGGGCGACAAGCTGGTGGCACTGGAGCGCCAGGCCTTCGACATCGCCGGCGAGGAGTTCAACCTGTCGTCGCCCAAGCAGCTCGGGGTGATCCTCTACGAGAAACTCGGCCTGCCGATCATCAGCAAGACCGCCAAGGGCCAGGCATCCACCGCCGAAGCGGTGCTC
>Ga0209343_10008643_pt1 | contig 11803 bp, 11 predicted proteins | sample RifCSPlowO2_02_FD_184026 | JGI IMG/M metagenome (GOLD analysis project Ga0209343, IMG submission 184026) | Groundwater microbial communities from Rifle, Colorado - Rifle CSP2_plank lowO2_0.2 (SPAdes) (version 2) | ecosystem: Environmental > Aquatic > Deep subsurface > Groundwater | place... | reverse complement strand
GCAGAAAAACCTGGGCGAGTTTGCGCCCTACGCGGAGGCTGCCATCGGCTTTCACCTGATCACCCCGACCTTCATTTATGCAAACCGGAATTTTGGAAGCGCCTTTCAGTTCGGCGATCATGTCGGTGTTGGCGCACGTTTTGGCGATCGCCGCCAGTTTGACCTGGGCTATCGTTTCCAGCACCTTTCCAATGGTGGCATCAAGAAACCGAACCAGGGCATCAACTTCAATCAGATCCGTTTTGCTTACCATTTCTAGGGTGATGTAACTTGTCAGCCACAACTGTCCTCGCACGCAAATGGCGTCCTAAAATCTTCGCGCAACTGGCGGGGCAAGAGCATGTCGTCAGGGCGCTCAGCAACGCGCTCACCCAAAACCGTTTGCATCACGCCTACCTGTTCACCGGAACGCGCGGCGTGGGCAAGACCACCATCGCGCGCATTTTCGCCAAGTCACTGAATTGCCTGACGGGCATCACCGCGACGCCGTGCGGGGAATGCAGCGCCTGCAGGGAGATCGACAGCGGCCGTTTTGTTGATCTGATCGAGCTGGATGCCGCCTCTAACACGCAGGTGGACAATATGCGCGAGCTGCTGGAAAGCGCGCTGTATGCGCCGACCAGCGGGCGTTTCAAGGTGTATATCATCGATGAAGTGCACATGCTGTCCAAGTCGGCGTTCAACGCGATGCTGAAGACGCTGGAAGAGCCGCCCGGGCATGTGAAATTCATTCTCGCCACCACCGATCCGCAGAAGATTCCTGTTACGGTACTGTCGCGTTGTCTGCAATTCAACCTGAAGCAATTACCGCCCGCCTTGATTGCGGCGCATTTGCAGCAGGTGCTGGAGCAGGAACAGATTTCCTTTGAGCCTGCAGCCATCAACCTGATCGCACGAGTTGCGCAGGGCAGCATGCGCGACGCGCTGAGCCTGCTGGACCAGGCGATTGCCTTTTCTGCCGGCAAGGTGGAAGAGGCAACAGTGCGCACCATGCTGGGCGCGATAGATCAGGGCTATCTGTTCGACTTGCTGGCTGCGTTGCGCGCCCAGGACGGTGCCGCATTGCTTGAAATCGCCGATAACATGGCCGCGCGCAGCCTGGCATTCGATGCGGCTTTGCAGGAACTGGCGACATTGCTGCATCGCATCGCGCTGGCGCAGACCGTGCCGCAGGCGATTGCCGATGACGAGCCGGAGCGGGTGCGCTTGCTGGAATTGGCGCAGGCTTTCACGCCGGAAGAGATGCAGTTGTTTTATCAGATCGCCATCCACGGGCGCGATGAAATCGACTTGGCTCCCGATGAATACGCCGGTTTTACCATGACGCTGTTGCGCATGCTGGCGTTCGCGCCTGCCAGGGGCGGGTCGCAGCCGGCTATGGTTGCATCCGCTACCGCGCAGCCAAGTGCGCGGCCCGCGGCGGCGATAGCGGGCAAGGCTGCGCCAGCCGGAAAATCCGGGGTTGCCCCGGCAGCGCCCGCTCCGGTTAACCACACCTCGGATGACGGCGCTTCAGATAGCAAGACCGCATCGGCCGCCCAGCCGGACTGGGGGACCTTGCTGGCGCAGTTGAATGTGCAGGGAATGGCGCAACAACTGGCGAAAAACTGTGTATTGCAAAGTTTCACGGATGGGCGCATCACCCTGCGCCTGTCCCAGGAGCACAAGCACCTTCAAGCCAACAAGATGGCAACCGAAAAACTGCAGGCAGCTCTGAGCGATTATTTTGCCAAGCCGATCAAACTGAATATCGTATTGGGCGAGACGGAATCAGTCACGCCGGCCGTGGTTGAACAACAGGCAAAACAATTCAAGCAGCAGCAGGCAAGCGACTCGATTGCGCAGGATAATTTTGTGCGCGAGGCGCAATCAGAGCTGGGTGCGAGCCTGATAACGGAATCGATTAAACCAATATAGCAAGTCGAGGGGGACGCAAAAATGATGAAGGGCGGATTGGGCGGTTTGATGAAGCAGGCGCAGCAGATGCAGCAGAACATGCAGAAGGCGCAGGCCGAGTTGGCAAACGTGGAAGTGGAAGGCCAGGCCGGTTCCGGCATGGTCAAGGTGACCGTGACCTGCGCGCATGAAGTGCGCCGCGTGTCGCTGGATGACAGCGTATTCTCCGACGACAAGGAAATGCTGGAAGACCTGATCGTGCTGGCGCTGAACGATGCGATGAAAAAGGCGGAAGCCCTTTCGCAGCAGCGCATGAGCGGTTTTTCCGCCGGTATGGGTTTGCCGCCGGGAATGAAATTACCGTTCTGATGTCCTCACATCTGGATGAATTGATCGCGGCCTTGCGCTGCCTGCCGGGGGTGGGACCGAAGTCTGCACAGCGCATGGCCTACCACTTGTTGCAGCGCGACCGCGCCGGGGCGCAACGTTTGGCGCAATCGCTGGAACTGGCCGCCAACAACATCCGGCACTGCGGCAAGTGCAATAATTTTTCCGAAGAAGAGATCTGCGCATTATGCGCATCACCCCGGCGCGATGCGGGTTTGCTGTGCGTGGTCGAAATGCCCGCAGATTTGCTGATGATGGAGCAAACCCAGTGTTATCGCGGCATGTATTTTGTGCTGATGGGCAGGCTGTCACCGCTGGACGGCATTGGCGCGAAAGAATTGCATTTTGACCGCCTGGTCCAGCGTGTGCAGGAACATCCCTGTGAAGTGATTCTGGCGACCAATTTCACCGTGGAAGGTGATGCCACGGCGCACTATCTGGCAACCCTGCTGCAATCGCAGAATATCAAGGTATCCCGCATCGCGCGCGGCTTGCCGGTTGGCGGCGAACTGGATCAGGTGGACAGCGGCACATTGGCGCAGGCCATGCTGGAGCGGCGCGAGATGTCGATATGAGGTTCCCATGAATGAACAGGGTGAAAAACTGCAAAAAGTGTTGGCGCAAGCCGGGTTTGGCTCACGCCGCACCATGGAGGAATGGATCGCCGCCGGGCGCGTCAGCGTAAATGGCGAACCCGCCACCCTGGGAATGCGCGTGGTGGAGGGCGACCTGGTGAAGGCCGAGCGGCGCACCATCCGTGTCGGCGAAAGGGAGCACGCCATACGCGTGCTGCTGTATCACAAGCCGGAAGGTGAAATCGTCAGCCGCGATGACCCGGAGAAGCGCGCCAGCGTGTTCGATAAATTGCCCAGGTTGCGCGGACAGAAATGGATTGCGGTCGGACGACTGGATTTCAATACCAGCGGCTTGCTGATTTTCACCACTTCCGGTGAGCTGGCGAACTGTCTGATGCACCCGCGTTTTGAAGTCGAACGCGAATATGCGGTACGCGTGCAGGGCACCATGACGGAAACGCAGATGGATCAGGCGCTCAAGCAGGGTGTTGAACTGGAAGACGGCCCGGTGAAGTTCGAAAAACTCGAGGATGAGGGCGGCGAAGGGTTCAATCACTGGTATCGCGTGATGCTCAAGGAAGGCCGCAATCGCGTGGTGCGCCGCACCTTTGACGCATTGGGATTGCCGGTTAGCCGGCTGATGCGCGTGCGCTTCGGCATCATCAATCTGCCGCCGCGCTTGAAGCGGGGAATGACCGCTGAACTGGGTGAAGGGGAAATTGCGCAGATACTGGATTGGGCGGGAATAATCGCTGACAGCGATGCATCGCAACAAAATCCACCGGCGCTGCGCCAAACCGATCCGACACAACCCGCGGAAACCGCGCATCGCCGGGCCGCTGCGACGCGAACTGTGCGGAGTGCCAGCCGAACCGGCGGCAGAAAAAGTAAAACTGGAGTAAAACGCTGATTGTCACTAGAATTAACGGTGTTGCATTCGGTCAATCGTTCAGGCCGGAATATTGGCAAACAGCAGGCAGGATACCGGGTATTTGAATGGAAGAGCGCGGCAATAAAACCATCATGTGCAGTGTGCTGTTCTTGGATATTGTGGAATATTCCAAGATGTCGGTGTCCGGCCAGATTTCGCTGAAAGACCGGTTTAACAGCTATCTTTCCGCTGCTATTCGCGACATGCCGGTAGCTGACCGCATTATTCTGGATACCGGTGATGGTGCAGCCATCAACTTTCTCGGCGATGTAGAAGATGCGTTAAAAGCCGCCCTCAGCTTGCGCGAAAGCATACTTAACGAAGACTCCGGTCTGAAGCCGCCTCTGCTGGTGCGGGCGGGAATTAACCTCGGCCCGGTGCGCCTGGTCAGGGACATCAACGGGCAACCCAATATCGTGGGTGACGGCATCAATGTTGCGCAACGCATCATGGGTTTTGCGGATGTCGACCAGATACTCGTGTCACGCTCTTATTACGATGCAGTCTCGCGCCTTTCATCAGAGTACGCCGGAATGTTCAGCTACCAGGGATCGCGCACCGACAAACATGTGCGAGAGCATGAGGTGTATGCCATTGGTCATCTCGGCGAAAGAACCGCGGATATGATCGCCACGAATTTACATGAGATACAAAAAGAAGCATGGTTAGCACGCGCCGCGGCATCTGTCAGGGATGGCTGGAATGCCACTGTTCTCATGTGCAATGGCGCAATCGGCAATCTCAAGTCGCGCCTTGCACAGACTGACCGCAGGCAGCGTGCCATCTATGCCGGGGCGATCGTTGTGCCGGTGGTGCTGATTGGCGTGCTGGTGCTAACCCTGGGCGGCCGTGATGAAATGCCTGCCCCGCCGGATGCCGAATCGTTGTCTGCAGCAAGCGGTATCGAGCCGGTGCCTGCGGCTGCTCCGGCGACTCCTGGCACGCCCGTTGCGGAAAGCAAGACGGCAGAAACAAGCCCGGTACAGCCAGCCGCTGCCCCAAAACCGGATACAAAAAAAATGGCCGAGAGCAAACCGTTACCGAAAAAAACTGCCGGCAGCACGGCGGACAGCAAAAAACCCAGTGTTCAGCCCGTGATCGATCAACCTGCAAGCGATCAACCCAGGCAGGCGGATACGCAGCACAAGAGTACGGCAACGGAATCGGCCGACAAGAAGGGTTGGCTTGGCACCATCATCGGCGGCGATGCCGCACAACAAGGCGCGCAGGCTCATATTGCGGTCAGATGCAATCCCGGAACGCAGGTATTTGTGGATGGCGCGCAAAAAGGCAAGGTAATTTCTGGAGTGCTGGCAATAAACATTCCTCCAGGCAAGCATACGGTAATTGTAACCAGCACCCGTGGCGAGATTTATTCGCAAACAGTTGAGTTGGCTGCAGGCATGACGGCGAATATCAGACCGGGTTTTTGTGATTAGCGGAAATTCCTGATTACCGGGTTTATACAAATGGACAGCGCAAAAAAGACTCCTTCGGGTGGATATCATGATTAGCCAGTTAGGCCGCTATGAGGTGCTTGGCGAACTCGGCCAGGGCGCGATGGGCATCGTTTACAGGGCCAATGATCCGCTGATTGACCGCGTGGTTGCAATAAAAACGATTAACCTCGGCCTCGCGCTGGATGAGAAAGAAGAATACGAAGGTCGCTTCTACCAGGAGGCCAAGGCGGCCGGGCGGCTCAACCACCCGAATATCGTGACCATTTATGATGTGGGCAAGAGCGGCGATGTGGCCTACATTGCCATGGAGTTTCTGGAAGGGCGCGAGCTGCGCGATATCATGAACGACGGGGGATTGTTGCCGGTCGAGCAGGTGCTGGATATTGTTGCCCAGGTGGCGCAAGGGTTGGCTTATGCCCATGAACATGAAATCGTGCATCGCGATGTCAAGCCTTCGAACATCATGGTGATACGTGACGGACACGTAAAAATCACCGATTTCGGCATTGCGCGCATGGCCTCTTCTGCGGTGCGCACCCAGACCGGCATGGTGCTGGGTTCGCCAAAATACATGTCGCCGGAGCAGGTGATGGGCAAGGCATTAGACCAGCGTTCGGATATTTTCTCGCTGGGGGTAATGCTCTATGAAATGCTGACCGGGCAGGCGCCCTTTAACGGCGAAAACGTCAATGCCATCATGTATCAGACGCTGAATGCGGTGCCGGCACCGCCCAATACACTGAATCCTGCCGTACCGGAGATGGCCAATTTTATCGTGGCCAAGGCATTGGCCAAAAAACTGGAGGATCGTTACCAGAATGCCAGGGATTTTGCCGTTGATTTGCGCGCTTGCCGCGACACCTTGCCGCGTTCCGGCAAACAAATAGATGTCTTATCGCCCGCCGGCGGCGAGAGAAAATTGCCGGATGCCATTACCGCTACCGGCAGCAGGGAAGCGAGCGACGAGGAAGCGAAGCCGGCAGCGACAGGAGGCCTATCACAAGCTTTCGATTCATCCGCTGCAACCATGCGCCTGGCTGCCTTGACGGCCACCAGCGAAGATGTTGATGAACTTGCCAAGACTCTCAAAATACAACGCCCCAGCGCTGAGTCGATCAAGCGGGCGGCGCCCGCGGTAAAAAATACCCGCCCGGCAAACCCCGCCAACCCTCGCCCTGCCGTACGCCAAATCCCGGCGGAACCGTCTGCCAAACCCGGTGACAGCAATCTGATCCTGATTATCATCGTGCTATTGGTGCTGTTGGGCGTTGCCGCTTTTTTTGCCGTCTGACTTCTTGCGGCCTCTTGGAGTATGGCGATTAAACCATCGGTACGCTTTGCCACGATTCTGCTGTTATCGCATGCAATAGCCGCATCTGTAGTGTATATGACTGCGATGCCATGGACAGCCAGACTGGCGGCAACGTTGCTGATTGTGCTGAGCCTGTCCTACTATCTGGCACGCGATGCCTTTTTGATTTTTTCCGGTTCCTGGCGCGAGATTTCACTCGATCATGGCAGCGTGTCAGTCGTTGCACGGAACGGCTCAAAGCTGATTGGACGAATTGCAGGCAAGACCATAGTCAGCCCGTATTTTGTCCTGTTGCGTATCAGACCAGAAGGACGTTACCGGCCCGTTTCCCGTATCATTTTTCCCGATGCGATGGACGGGGATGCATTCCGCGAATTGCGCGTCCGCCTGAAATTCGCCATACCGTGACGCAGAAACTGCCTAGCCAAATTCCTTGACGATATGCTGCTGCCGACGGCTGATTGCCAGCAGCTCGTCCAGCCCTTTCAGCTTGACCTGCCAGTTACTCTCCCCCTCCTCGCCGCCTTTCTCGAATCCCTCAATCGCCTCCTTCGCCACCAGACAGTTGCGGTGGATGCGCGCGAAGCGTGCGGCGAATTCCTGCTCCAGCGCGGTGAGCGATTCTTCGAGCAGATATTCGTGCTCGGCGGTGCGCACGGTAACGTATTTCAACTCGGCGCGCAGAAACAGCACTTGCTCGACAGGCACAAGATGGATCTTGCCGCGTTCGTGGATGGAGAGAAATTTTCGCGGTTCGGGCAGCAGGTCGCGCAGCACTTCGGTCTGCACCGGCACGGCTTCGCGCGCGCGGGTCAGCGCCTCGAATAATCGCTTCAAGCGGATCGGCTTGAGCAGGTAGTCGACAGCGTGCAGCTCGAATGCCCTGATTGCGTAAGCGTCAAAGGCGGTGGTGAAGATGATGACCGGCGGTTTTGGCAGCTTGTTGAGATGCTGCGCGAGTTCGATGCCATCCATCTGCGGCATGCGGATGTCCAGCAACACCACATCGGCGGGCGTTTCCATGAGTCTGTCCAGCGCCTCCTGGCCGTTGCCCGCTTCGCCAACGATATCCAGCGGCAGTTGTTCACTGCAATCATGCAGCAGGTCGCGCAGGCGATTGCGCGCGGGCAGCTCGTCGTCCACGATAAAAACGCGCAGCGCCAGTTCGACCAGATTCATACTGCTTTCTCCTTCATATACGGCAGGGTGATTTCCACGCGGTAAAAATCTGTGCCGCTTTCGACCTGGTAGCGCGCCTCGACGTCAAACAGCAGCTCCAGACGTTCACGAATGTTCTGCAGCGCCATTTTGTTGCCGGGATGCGGCGCGGCATCGCGCACCTGGCAGGGGTTCTCCACCTTGATCCGCAATGCATCACCACTGCGATGCAGCGCAACGGTAATGCTGCCGCCCTGAGGCAGCGGTTCGATGCCATGATACACGGCATTTTCCAGCAACGGCTGCAGCAGCAGCGGCGGTATCAGCGCGTCGCCCGGCACATCCTCAATTTGCCATTCTGCGCACAAGCGTTCGCCCATGCGCAACTGCTCCAGCGCGATGTATTGCCTGCCCAATTCTATTTCCTGCCGCAGCGGCACGAGATCATGCGCATCCGCCATCGCCATGCGGAACAGGTCGGACATATCCTGCAGCGCGGCCTCGGCCTGCCGGGGCTGGGTGCGCACGACACTGAGCACGGCGTTGATAGTATTGAACAGAAAATGCGGCCGGATGCGCGCGCGCAATACCTGCAGGCGCGCCTCGTGCAAGGCGCGCGACAGCACCCGGCTGCGCCAGCGAAAATACATCAGCAGGATGCTGCACACCAGCACACTGAGCAGCATGTAGCGCACCGCATCAAACCAGGCGTCAGCGCTGCCCGGCGGGCGATACAACTCGCCGCCAAAATAATAGATAGCCAGCGTCACCGCTGCTACCAGTGTGTTCACCGCCAGCACGCCGCGCCAATAGGCAAGCCGGTTCAGCCACGGCTGCATTGTCCACAGCAGCAGCAAGCCGGACAACAGGATGGGCGTGAGTAGTGTATAAATCTGCATCATGCGCAGCGGTATGTCTGCCCAGCCATCCGCTTGCAGCAACGCCTGCAACAATGCCAGGCCGTTGCTGATCAGCAGGATGCGCAATGTCACGCCGAGGTTGCGGAAGTTGGGCAACGCGTCGGGCAGGGCATTTTGTTTTATACTGCGCGCCTTATTCATGGCGGGTAATCGTACCGTTTTTCATGCTTCATTCTGGGACAAATGGGGGCAGCGATGCAAGATAAAGATACCTGGTCGGGGCGATTCACCGAGCCGGTGGCAGAACTGGTAAAACGCTACACCGCATCAGTGGGCTTCGACCACAAGCTGGCCATGTTCGATATTCAGGGTTCGCGGGCGCACGCGCAAATGCTGGCCGCTTGCGGCATTATCGGCGCACAGGACCTGGACGACATCCGGCGCGGCCTCGCGCAAATCGAGAATGAGATCATCGGCGGCGATTTTGTCTGGTCGCTCGACCTGGAGGACGTGCACCTCAACATCGAGAAGCGGCTCACCGGGCTGGTCGGCGATGCCGGCAAGCGCCTGCACACCGGGCGCTCGCGCAACGATCAGGTGGCGACCGATGTGCGCCTGTATCTGCGCAGCGCGATCGACGACCTGCTGCATCTGATCAAGGCGCTGCAAAATGCGTTGCTCGACCTCGCCCAGCACCACACCCACACCATCATGCCCGGCTTCACCCACTTGCAGGTTGCACAGCCGGTCAGTTTCGCGCACCACCTGATGGCGTATTTCGAGATGCTCGCGCGCGATGCGGAACGGCTGCGCGACTGCCGCAAGCGCGTGAACCGCCTGCCGCTGGGCGCGGCGGCACTTGCCGGAACCAGCTATCCGATCAAACGCGAAATGGTGGCGGAACTGCTGGGTTTCGACGGTGTATGCAAGAACTCGCTGGATGCGGTCTCCGATCGCGACTTCGCCATCGAGTTCACCGCCTGCGCCGCGCTGATCATGACGCATCTGTCGCGTTTCTCCGAGGAGCTTATCCTGTGGATGAGTCCGCGCTTCGGCTTCATCGATATTGCCGACCGCTTCTGCACCGGCTCATCCATTATGCCGCAGAAAAAAAACCCCGACGTGCCGGAACTGGTGCGCGGCAAGACCGGGCGGGTGAACGGCCATCTGGTCGCGCTGCTTACACTGATGAAAGGCCAGCCGCTGGCCTACAACAAGGACAATCAGGAAGACAAGGAACCGCTGTTCGACACCGTGGAAACGCTGACGCAAACGCTGCGCATCTACGCCGACATGATCACCGGCATCAAGGTCAATCCCGAAGCCATGCGTAGCGCAGCCTTGCAGGGCTATGCCACCGCCACCGACCTCGCCGATTATCTGGTGAAGAAAGGCTTGCCGTTCCGCGATGCGCATGAAGCGGTGGCGCTGGCGGTGCGCTTTGCCGAACAGCGCGGCGGTGATTTAAGCGATATCAGCCTCGCCGAGCTGCAGCAATTCTCCGCACTGATTGGTGAAGACGTGTATCAGATACTGTCGCTGGAAGGTTCACTCGCCAGCCGCAACCACATTGGCGGCACCGCGCCAAATCAGGTTGCCACGGCAATTGCGCGGGCGCGCGCCGACCTCGCAAAATTATAGGCAAAAAAATGGGCGATCTAGGGATCGCCCGAATAGGAGGAGAGTATGAAAAGTCGAGTTGTTGCCAACCATCAACCTAAACACTCGGTTCAGAATATATCCATTCTTTCCAGAAATTCATATATGCCGAAATGCCTATATATTTCGGCCTAGCCTTTTCGGGTAATACCTGCGCTAACCCTTCCGGGCAACCTTTTGATTGATCCTTTCCGGTCAAACAATGTCCTCCAGCAATTGCTTGAGCTCCCCGTTCTGGTGCATTTCGGTCATGATGTCCGAACCACCGATGAATTCGCCCCTGACATAGAGCTGCGGAATGGTCGGCCAATTGGCGTAGTCCTTGATTCCCTGGCGGATTTCAGCATCCTGCAGCACATCCACGGTAAATAATTCGTTCACGCCCAGCGCACTCAAAATGCGTATCGCATTGGCAGAAAACCCGCACTGCGGCAGTTTCGGGCTGCCCTTCATATATAACACCACCGGATGTGCGGTGACCTGCTCGTGGATGCGCTGCTGTACGTCTGTGCTCATGGCGTTATTACCCGAATTAAATGGTCGGGTATTCTATCGACGCGAGCAACGCTACGTCAAGCATAAACGCCGAATATGCCATTGAAGCCAAGAATTATGCCTGTGCGGGTGTGCTATGCTCATCGCGGTTGTTCTGGTAACAGTGTGATGAGGCTCATCCCTTGCTTTTTGTTGTCGATTGCCCTGCCCGCCTTTGGCGCATCGTTTACGGGTGATGCGGATTTCCTGGCGGCGCATGGCGCGTTCCTGGCTGGTGACACTGGCAAGCTGGGGCGGTCTGCGCAACGCCTGAAAAAAACCCCGCTGGAGGTATACGCCAGTTACTACCAATTGCGTCTCGACCTGGAACGGGCGGATTCAGGCACAGTAAAAAATTTCCTTTCCCGGCCGGAAGACACGCCGATGATCGACCGCTTGCGCGGCGAATGGCTCAAGTTGCTCGGCAAAAAACAGCAATGGGATTTGTTCGATGCGGAATATCCGCGCCTGCTAGATGAAGATACCGAACTGGCCTGCTATGCCCTGCAATCGCACCTGCGTATTCAAACGCAAACCGCGCTGGACAAAGCACACATCTTGTGGTTCAACGGCAAGAGCCAACCGGACAGTTGCGGCCCGCCATTTGAAGCGGCTCTGTCCGCCGGCGTCATCAGCGAACAGGATGTCTGGCAACGACTGCGCCTGACACTGGAGGCCGGTAATGTGTCGCTCGCGAAGCAGCTTGCCGAAAAACTGCGAGGCAATTACGCAGTATCGCCTGCCGCATTGGGAAGTGCGGCAGCTGATGCGGATCGCTATCTGGAAAATCTGGCACTGAATAATGCCGGAAAAGGCCAGCGCATGGTCGCGCTGTTCGCCCTGCACCGCCTGGCCAAACAGTCTCCCGAATTATCCGTTGCGCGCTGGGAAAAAATCGCAAAGCACTTCACGGAGGCGGAGCAACATTATTTTTACGGCTGGCTGGCTTACGAAGCAGCGCGCAAGCTGGATAATCGTGCGCTGCAGTGGTTCAAGGCGGCAGCAAATACGCCGCTTAACGAACAACAATC
>Ga0209343_10008642_pt1 | contig 11803 bp, 11 predicted proteins | sample RifCSPlowO2_02_FD_184026 | JGI IMG/M metagenome (GOLD analysis project Ga0209343, IMG submission 184026) | Groundwater microbial communities from Rifle, Colorado - Rifle CSP2_plank lowO2_0.2 (SPAdes) (version 2) | ecosystem: Environmental > Aquatic > Deep subsurface > Groundwater | place... | reverse complement strand
GTTGTCGTCAAATGCTACTCAGGTTGGCATGGGTCGCCGCGAACGACTCGATACGCCAAGGGCAGGATCCTGGAGCTAATCCTAGCCGCTGGGCTTTGGCCGCGATATGGGCCCGGGATGAATTAAAGCGATATCTGCTCGGGCTGGATGCTGTTCAACGCCTCGGCTCTGCTGGCTGGATTGTGCTGGCGGGCTGGCTCAATGCGCCGAGCGGCGCAGGCGCTGGCGTAGCCAGAAGCCCAGGGCGATCAGCAGCAGCGCGCCGAAGACATACAGCTGGTAGCGGCGGAAGTCGCTAAGGATGGTTTCCAGTGCCGCGCCCAGGTGATAGGCCGCCAAGCCCAGGCCGCTAGCCCAGATGGCCACGCCGATGGCGTCCAGCAGCAGGTAGCGGCGCCATGAGTAGCCGGACAGGCCGATGGCCAGCGGCATCACCGTGCGCATGCCGTAGATGAAGCGCAAGCCCAGTACCCACAAATCCGGGTGCCGGCGCAGGAGCAGCAATGCCTTGTCGCCCAGGCCCTGCCAGTGCGGCCGACGGGCGAGGATGCGGCGGCCATGGCGGCGACCGAGGAAATACCACAGCTGGTCGCTGGCGTAGGTGCCGCAGAAGGCGAACAGCACCACCAGTTCGATGCTCAGGTAGCCGCGCAGAGCCAGATACGCCGCCAGTAGCAGCGCCATCTCACCTTCGAGAAAGGTGCCAAGCAGCACTGCGGGATAGCCAAATTGTTGCAGAAGATGTTCGAGCATGATGACGGCCGAAGGGGCGGGCGCCCAGCCTACTCCCTTGCGGCGCTGGGGAAAACGGCGCATCGCTCGACGCCAGTGAGCCTGGTGGTCACAATATCTACAGGCTACCGCGACGCATTGGCGCAGTTTTGCCTGTGGTCGTCATCATTTGGTCATAATGGTGGCTTATAACTGTCACGCTCGCCCGTTCGTACGGGCTATGGAGTCTGCTGTGAGCTTTACCCCTGCCAATCGCCTGTTTCCTGCCACGCGCCTGCGGCGCAACCGCCGCGATGACTTTTCCCGGCGCCTGGTGCGCGAGCATCGGTTGAGCGTCGACGATCTGATTCTGCCGGTGTTCGTTCTCGATGGTGACAACCGCCGTGAGGCGATCGCCTCGATGCCGGGTGTCGAACGTCTGTCCATCGACCTGCTGCTGCAGGAGGCGGAGAAGTGGGTGGCCCTGGGCATTCCGGCGCTGGCGCTGTTTCCGGTGACGCCGCTGGAAAAAAAGTCGCTGGACGGTAGCGAGGCGTGGAACTCCGAGGGCATCGCCCAGCGTGCGATTCGCGCCCTGCGCGCACGCTTCCCCGAACTGGGCATCATCAGCGACGTGGCCCTGGACCCCTTCACCACCCACGGCCAGGACGGCATCCTCGACGAAGACGGTTACGTGCAGAACGACGTCACCGTCGACGCCCTGGTCAAGCAGGCGCTGTCGCATGCCGAGGCCGGTGCCCAGGTGGTTGCGCCCTCGGACATGATGGACGGTCGGGTGCAGGCCATCCGCGAGACCCTGGAGCTGGCCGATTTTGCCAATGTGCGGATCATGGCCTACTCGGCCAAGTACGCCAGCGCCTACTACGGCCCGTTCCGCGATGCCGTGGGCTCGGCAGCCAACCTGGGCAAGGCCAACAAGGCCAGCTACCAGATGGATCCGGCCAACGGTGACGAGGCGCTGCACGAAGTGGCCGCCGACCTGGCCGAAGGCGCCGACATGGTGATGGTCAAGCCGGGCATGCCCTATCTGGACATTCTCTGGCGGGTCAAACAGGAATTCCGGGTGCCAACTTTTGTCTATCAAGTCAGTGGCGAGTACGCCATGCATATGGCCGCGATCCAGAATGGCTGGTTGAGCGAGGCGGTGATTCTCGAGTCGTTGACCGCTTTCAAGCGTGCCGGCGCCGATGGCATCCTTACCTATTTCGCCGTTCGCGCGGCAGAACTGTTACAGCCGGGGCGCTAGTCCCGCCAGGACGATCCAATGACTACCGAAGGACTCACCTCCAGCGAATTGCAGACTGCCGAAGCGGTCGTCGCCGAACTGCCGACGGAAATCCTGCCGCCGATCGAAGCGCCCGTGCCCACGCCCGCACCGCCCATGGTGGTGCCAAGCCTGGACGACAGCAGCCTGTATATCCACCGCGAGTTGTCGCAGCTGCAATTCAATATCCGCGTGCTGGAACAGGCACTGGATGAGTCCCACCCGTTGCTGGAACGGCTGAAGTTTCTGCTGATTTTCTCCAGCAACCTGGACGAGTTCTTCGAGATTCGTGTCGCCGGCCTGAAGAAGCAGATCAACTTCGCCCGCGAACAGGCCGGCGCCGATGGCTTGCAGCCGCATCAGGCACTGGCGCGGATTTCCGAGCTGGCGCACGAACAGGTCAGCCGCCAGTACGCGATTCTCAACGACACCCTGTTGCCGGCGCTGGAAAAGCACCAGGTGCGCTTTATCCGCCGGCGTCACTGGAACACCAAGCTGAAGGTCTGGGTGCGTCGCTACTTCCGCGACGAGATCGCGCCGATCATCACACCGATCGGCCTGGACCCGACCCACCCGTTCCCCTTGCTGGTGAACAAGAGCCTGAACTTCATCGTCGAGCTGGAGGGCATCGACGCCTTCGGCCGCGATTCGGGCCTGGCGATCATCCCGGCACCACGTCTGTTGCCGCGGATCATCAAGGTGCCCGAGGATGTCGGCGGCCCCGGCGACAACTACGTGTTCCTCTCCTCGATGATCCACGCGCATGCCGACGACCTGTTTCAGGGCATGAAGGTCAAGGGCTGCTACCAGTTCCGCCTGACCCGCAACGCCGACCTGTCGGTGGACACCGAGGACGTCGAAGACCTGGCCCGCGCCCTGCGCGGCGAACTGTTCTCGCGGCGTTACGGCGATGCGGTGCGCCTGGAGGTGGTCGACACCTGCCCGCGGCCGCTGCTGGATTACCTGCTCAAGCAGTTCAGCCTGGGCGAGAACGAGCTGTACCGGGTCAGTGGCCCGGTCAACCTGACCCGGCTGTTCAGCATCACCGGCCTGGCCAGTCACCCGGAACTGCAGTACGCGCCGTTCACCCCGGTGATCCCCAAGCTGCTGCAGAACAGCGACAACATCTTCAGCGTGATCAGCAAGCAGGACATTCTCCTGCTGCACCCGTTCGAGTCCTTCACCCCGGTGGTCGACCTGCTGCGTCAGGCGGCCAAGGATCCGCACGTGCTGGCGATCAAGCAGACCCTGTACCGCAGCGGCGCCAACTCGGAAATCGTCGATGCGCTGGTCGAGGCCGCGCGCAACGGCAAGGAAGTCACCGCGGTGATCGAGCTGCGCGCACGCTTCGACGAGGAGTCCAACCTGGCCCTGGCCAGTCGCCTGCAGGCGGCCGGTGCAGTGGTGATCTACGGCGTGGTCGGCTTCAAGACCCACGCCAAGATGATGCTGATTTTGCGTCGCGAGAGCGGCGAGATCGTCCGCTACGCGCACCTGGGCACCGGCAACTACCACGCCGGCAACGCCAAGCTGTACACCGACTACAGCCTGCTCACCGCCGATGTGGCGCTGGGCGAGGATGTGGCGAAGATGTTCAGCCAGCTGATCGGCATGGGCAAGACCCTGCGCATGAAGAAGCTGCTGCATGCGCCCTTCACCCTGAAGAAAACCCTGCTCGACCTGATCGCCAAGGAAACCGCCCAGGCCAGCGAGGGCAAGCCGGCGCACATCATCGCCAAGTTCAACTCGCTGACCGATCCGAAGATCATCCGCGCGCTGTACAAGGCCAGCCAGACCGGGGTGCGCATCGATCTGGTGGTGCGCGGCATGTGCTGTCTGCGTCCGGGTATTCCGGGGGTGTCGCACAATATCCAGGTGCGCTCGATCATCGGTCGCTTCCTCGAGCACACGCGGGTGTTCTACTTCCTCAACGAAGGCGAGGAGAAGATCTACCTGTCCAGCGCCGACTGGATGGAGCGCAACCTGGACAAGCGCGTCGAGACCTGTTTCCCGGTGGAAGGCAAGAAGCTGATCACGCGGGTGAAGAAGGAGCTGGAGGCCTACCTGACCGACAACACCCAGAGCTGGGTGCTGCAGCCGGATGGTCGCTACCTGCGTAGCAGCCCGACCGGCAACCAGAACCCGCGCAGCGCGCAGGCCGGGTTGCTGGAGAAGTTGACGGTGCCGCTGGTCAGCGCACGCTAAGCTCGATGCCGGTGCGTTTGAGCCACTCGGCTTCCTGGATGAAGTCTGCCTGGGTCAGCGGGTTGCTTGCCAGCCAGTCCTCCGGGAAACGGATTTCCAGGCTTTGCGCCACTGCTCGCAGCTGTACCTGGGGCATCTCCTGGGTACCGCGGATGTGATGGAAGAGGATGGCGAAACGCAGCAGTACGCATAGGCGGACCAGCTTGATGCCTTCGTCGCCGAATTCACCGAGTTTGTCCTTGGGAATGTTGCGCCGGTGGCCGCGAACCAGCAGGGCGAGCATCTGCTGATCCATGCGTGAGAAGCCGGCCAGGTCGGAGTGCTCGATCAGGTAGGCGCCGTGCTTGTGATACTGGTAGTGGGCGATGTCCAGGCCCAGTTCATGCACCCGCGCGGCCCAGATCAGCAGTTCACGGTGCCATTCGTCGCCCAGGCCCCAGCTGTCGGCCACTTGGTCGAGGGCTTCCAGGGCCTTGTGCTCGACCCGGGCGGCCTGCTCCAGGTCGACGTGGTAGCGCTCCATCAGCGCGCTCAGGGTGCGCTGGCGTACATCCTCGTGATGATGACGGCCGAGCAGGTCGTAGAGCACGCCTTCGCGCAGGGCGCCTTCGGAGTGCGACATGCGCTCGATCTCGCAGGCATCGAAAATCGCTTCGAGAATGGCCAGGCCAGCGGGGAATATCCCGCGCCGATCCGGTTTGATGCCGCCAAGGTCGAGCTTGTCCACGTCGCCGAGCTTGAAGATCTTGCGTTTGAGCCAGGCCAGGCCATCCGGGTTGATCTCGCCAGTGCCCAGCCCAGCGGCCTGGATCGCCAGGCCGATGGCCTTGATGGTGCCGGACGCCCCCACTGCATCCTGCCAGCCGAGCCTGCGCAGGGCATGTTCGATACCCATTATTTCCAGGCGGGCCGCGGTGTAGGCCTGGGCGTAGCGGGCCGGGGTGATCTTGCCGTCCTTGAAGTAGCGCTGGGTGTAGCTCACGCAGCCCATCTGCAGGCTCTCGCGCAGCAAGGGCTCGAAGCGCTGGCCAATGATGAACTCGGTGCTGCCGCCGCCGATATCGGTCACCAGGCGCTTGCCCGGGGTGTCGGCGATGCTGTGGGACACGCCGAGGTAGATCAGTCGCGCTTCTTCGCGACCGGAGATGACTTCGACCGGGTGGCCGAGGATTTCCTCGGCGCGGCGGATGAATTCGCCGCGATTGCGCGCCTCGCGCAGGGCGTTGGTGCCGACGATGCGCACCGCCCCCTCCGGCAGGCTGGCGGTCAGTTGGGCGAAGCGGCGCAGGCAGTCGAGGCCGCGCTGCATGGCCTCCTCGTTGAGCAGGCGCAGCTCGTCGATACCGGCGGCCAGTTGCACCTTGTCGCCCAGGCGCTCGAGGATCCGCAGTTCGCCGTGATCGGCCTTGGCCAACACCATGTGGAAGCTGTTGGAGCCCAGGTCGATGGCTGCAATCAAGGGAAATGACTCTGCAGGGGTATGCGGCATGATGGGGCTTTCTCGATACGGAACGCCGACATCCTGCCACGATAGGTGGGGCACGCCAACGCATACCGATGCCGCAGGCCCGGCAGATGTTGCTAGAAACAGGCCTCAAGGGGGTGGTGCAAGAGGCGCTCATCGCAGTTCTGCCCCGGGCCGCCGCGATCCACCACGACGAAGCGGCCCGGGCGCTGCAGGCACAGCAACGGGTGGTGCCAGGTGCCGGCGGCATAGTTGACGCCTTGCCCGGGACTGCTGATAAAGGCGCGGATCGCCCGTTCGTCGAGTTCGCCGGCCGGGGCCACCACGATCAGCATGCATGCACCATCCACCGGATAGAAGGCCTGGCTGCCCAGGGGATGGCGTTCCAGCTGGCGGATCTGCAGCGGCGAGTGCCAGGCCTGGCCATCGAACAGGCTGAACAGGGTTCGCGCATCGCTGCCGAGCGCCTCGAGTCGCGCCAGGTCGTGGTAGCGGATGGTGCTGCCGGCGTTGATCGACAAGGCCGTGGCGCCGGCGCTTTCCAGCACTTCGCCGAAGGGCGCGAAGGCCGCGCGGGTCAGCGGCTCGACCGCCAGCAGCCGCGGCTCGCGCAGGGCCAGGCTCATAAGTTGACCGAGCCGATAAACTGGCGCAGCTCAGCGGTCTGCGGTTCGGCGAACAGCGCCCTGGGCGCGCCGACCTCGTGCACCTTGCCCTGGTGCATGAACACCAGCTTGTCGCCCACCTCGCGGGCGAAGCGCATCTCGTGGGTGACCATGATCAGGGTCATGCCCTCGCTGGCCAGTTGCTTGACCACCGCCAGCACCTCGTTGACCAGCTCCGGGTCGAGCGCCGAGGTGATCTCGTCGCACAGCAGCACCCGGGGCGACATGGCCAGGGCGCGGGCGATCGCCACCCGCTGCTGCTGACCGCCGGACAGGCGTTCCGGGTAGGCGTCGAACTTCTCGCCCAGGCCGACCCGCTCGAGCATCTGCCGCGCCAGTTGCGCGGCCTCGTCGCGCGCCAGCTTCTTCACCACCTGGGGTGCCAGCATGATGTTCTCGCCGACGCTGAGGTGGGGGAACAGGTTGAACTGCTGGAACACCATGCCGACCTTCTGCCGCAGGCTGCGCAGGTCGGCGCGGGCGGCGTCGATATAGTCGCCGTCGACCTCGATCACCCCGTCGTCGATCGACTCCAGGCCGTTGAGGGTGCGCAGCAGGGTGCTCTTGCCCGAGCCGCTGCGGCCGATGATGGCGACCACCTGGCCTTCCTCGACTGTCATATCGATGCCCTTGAGCACGTGGTTGTCGCCGTAGTACTTGTGCAGGGCGGTGACGTTAAGCAGTGACATTCAGCCTCCTTTCCAGGCGGTACGCGGCAAGCGACAGGGGGTAGCAGAGCAGGAAGTAACCGAGCGCCACCAGGCCGTAGACCATGAAGGGCTCGAAGGTGGCGTTGGCCAGCATGCCGCCGGTCTTGGTCAGTTCGCTGAATCCGATGATCGAGGTCACCGCGGTGCCTTTCACCACCTGCACCGAGAAGCCCACGGTGGGGGCGATGGCGATGCGTAGCGCCTGCGGCAGGACCACGTGACGCAGCACCTCGAGGCGGGCCATGGCCAGGCTTTCGGCCGCTTCCCACTGGCCGTGGCCAATCGATTCCACACAGCCGCGCCAGATCTCGGCGAGGAAGGCGCTGGTGAACAGGGTCAGGGCGCAGGCGGCGGCCAGCCAGGGCGAGACGTCGACGCCGAGCAGGGCGATGCCGAAGAACACCATGAACAGCTGCATCAGCAACGGCGTGCCCTGGAACAGCTCGATATAGCCGCGCGCCAGGACCCGCAGCGCCTGCAGCCGTGAAATCCGCGCCAGCAGGAGCAGCAGCCCGGCCACGCCGCCGCAGGCGAAAGCCACCAGCGACAGCAGCAGGGTCCACTGCAGGCCGACCAGCAGGTTGCGCAGGATGTCCCAGAAGGTGAAGTCCATCAGCGGCCTCCGACGATGAAGCGGCGGCCGACCCAGGCCAGCAGCTGGCGGATCAGGATCGCCATGGCCAGATAGAGCAGGGTGGTGACCAGGTAGGTTTCGAAGGCGCGGAAGTTGCGCGACTGGATGAAGTTGGCGGCGAACGACAGCTCTTCGGTGGAGATCTGCGAGCACACCGCCGAGCCGAGCATGACGATGATGATCTGGCTCGACAGCGCCGGCCAGACCTTGGCCAGGGCCGGGCGCAGGACCACGTGGCGGAAGATCTCGAGCCGGTTCATGGCCAGGGCCGCAGCCGCTTCCAGCTGGCCACCGGGGATGGCCTGGATGCCGGCGCGAATGATCTCGGTGGAATAGGCCCCCAGGTTGATCACCATCGCCAGCACCGCCGCCTCCCACTCGTTCATCCGTACGCCCAGGGCCGGCAGGCCGAAGAAGATGAAGAACAGCTGGACGATAAAGGGCGTGTTGCGGATCAGTTCGACATACAGGCCGAACAGCTGGTTGAAGGGTTTGATCCGCCAGGCGCGCAGCGCCGCACCGATGATGCCCAGACCGACCCCCAGCAGGGTGCCGACGGCGGTCAGGCTCAGGGTAAAGAATGCGCCTTGTAGCAACAGATCGGCGTTGTCTAGCACCGGGATGAAGTCGAACTGGTACGCCATCGCGCGCCTCCTGGCTCTGCGGCCCTTACAGGCCGGCCGGCAGCGGCTGCTTCAGCCACTTCTCGCTGATCGCATTGAGGCTGCCGTCGGCCTTGGCGCTGGCGATGATCGCGTTGACCCTGGCCAGCAGCGCCGCCTCGTTCTTGTTCAGGCCGACGTAGGTGGGCGAGTCCTTGAGGTTGAGCTTCATCAGCGGCACGCGCTGGGGGTTGCGCTCGGCGATGGCGGCCATCACCACGTTGCCGCTGGCAATCAGGTCGACCTGGCCGGAGAGGTAGGCGGCGATGGTCGAGTTGTTGTCCTCGAAACGCTTGAGGGTGGCGCCCTTGGGGGCGACCTTGCTCAGCTCGATATCCTCCACCGCACCGCGGGTCACGCTGATGGTCTTGCCCGCCAGGTCGTCGAGGCTGCTCACGGCCGCGTCTGCCGGGCCGAATACGCCGAGGTAGAAGGGCGCATAGGCGCTGGAAAAGTCGATCACGGCTTCCCGCTCGGGATTCTTGCCCAGGCTGGAGATCACCAGGTCGACCTTGCCGGTGGTGAGGAAGGGGATGCGGTTGGTGCTGTTGACCGGAGTCAGCTCGAGCTTCACCGCCAGCTGGTCGGCCAGCAGCTGCGCGGTGTCAATGTCCAGGCCGCGCGGCTGCATGTCCGGGCCGATCGAGCCGAAGGGCGGGAAGTCCTGGGGGACGGCGACTTTCAGTATGCCGCGTTCGGTGATGTCGCTGAGGCTGTCGGCGAAGGCGCTGGGCAGGCTCAGGGCCAGGCCGGCGACGAGCAGGTTGAGTAGGTGGCGCTGAATCTTGTGCATGGCATGCTCCCGGTGGGCGAGTGAAATTCGCTTGATTTCGCTGGCTACTCGATTGCATCGCTCATGCCAATTTCATTTTATTCATGCACTTAGCTTTATTGTTTTTGCAAAACAAGGTCTTACTGGTCTGAACAGTTTGGAAGCTGACTAGCTGGTCAGGTGGGATGCTGCATCATTCGGGTGCGCGGCCGGGGAGCGGGCGTCAAAACGGCGCAGCGCTTGCCTGGGAGGCCGCTCTGGCCGTACAAAGAGCACCTTTACTGGACCGACCGGCCTGAACAGTCATGCATGCTCCCGCCCCCCGCGCCGTCCCCGAGTACGCCCTGCAGGCGATCCGCAAGCTGATCGCCGACGAGGACTATCGCCCGGGCGACGCCCTGCCTTCGCAGCGCGACCTGGCCGAGCGCCTGGGGGTCAGTCGCACCTCCCTGCGCGAGGCCCTGTCGTCCCTGAGTGCCCTGGGCATGGTCAGTGTGCAGCCAGGCAAGGGGGTGTTCGTCCAGGCCGCGGCGCCGACGGGCTTCGCCTGGCCATTCGCCGAGCAGGTGTCGGCCGCCGATACCTTCCAGCTGCGTTTCGCCCTGGAGGGTTTCGCCTGTGGCCTGGCGGCGGCCACCCTGACCGCGGCAGAGCTGGATGCGCTGCAGGACAATGTCGAGCAGATGCGCCTGGAGCTGCGCGGCGGTGATTTCGACAGCGCTTCGCGCCTGGATTTCGACTTTCACCGGCGCATCCTGCTGGCCAGCGGCAACCAGGCCATGTGCGGCATCGTCACCTCCCGCGCGGATATTTTTCTGGAAAGTCAGAAACTACCGTTCATCCGCCCGGAGCGGGCGATGGAGACCTGGCAGGAGCACCGCAAGATCCTCAAGGCCCTGGGGCGGCACGCCTCGGGCCCGGCGCAGAAGGCCATGCAGCAGCATATCCGCGCGGCCGCCTTGCGCACCGGCATCGCTTTTGTCACCCTTGGCGACTAGCGAGCGGGAAATTTCTTCAGGCCCCATAGATAGGCTCAATGGCGTTCGCCTTCCTGTGTCGGGAAAGGCGGGCTATGATGGCGTCCACTTTTTGCTTCCGAACACGGAGACTTTCCATGAGCGAATTCATCACCAATGTCAGCGATGCCAGCTTCGACCAGGACGTCATCCAGGCCGAAGGTCCGGTGCTGGTCGATTACTGGGCTGAGTGGTGCGGTCCGTGCAAGATGATCGCGCCGGTGCTCGATGAGATCGCCAAGGACTATCAAGGCAAGCTGAAAATCTGCAAGCTGAACATCGACGAAAACCAGGACACCCCGCCGAAATACGGCGTGCGTGGCATTCCGACCCTGATGTTGTTCAAGAACGGCAACGTCGAAGCCACCAAGGTTGGTGCGCTGTCCAAGTCGCAGCTGGCGGCCTTCCTCGACAGCAATATCTAAGCCATAGTGCCGATGATAAGCCCCGCTGATTGCGGGGTTTTTTCTGTCCGGGTGCTGGACGTGTCGATAAAACCGGTGTTACATTCGGCCTCGCTGCATTTCCTATGCAGCCCCCTGCAAGCCGTCGCCGACGGATTCCTACGCGAATACCTTCGAAACACGCTGGCGATCCAATCGCCTTTTAGCGGCGCGGTCTCCCAAGCTGAATAGCTTATTTCCCCTCCTTCATGATTACGTCATTCCTATGAATCTGACCGAACTCAAGCAAAAGCCGATCACCGAACTGCTGGAACTCGCCGAACAGATGGGCCTGGAAAACATGGCTCGTTCGCGCAAGCAGGACGTGATTTTCTCGCTGTTGAAAAAACACGCTAAAAGCGGTGAGGAGATCTCCGGTGATGGCGTGCTGGAGATCCTCCAGGACGGTTTCGGCTTCCTCCGCTCCGCGGATGCCTCGTACCTCGCTGGCCCCGATGACATCTATGTGTCGCCGAGCCAGATCCGCCGCTTCAACTTGCGTACTGGCGATACCATCGTCGGCAAGATCCGCCCGCCGAAAGAAGGCGAGCGTTATTTCGCGCTGCTCAAGGTCGATACGATCAACTACGATCGCCCGGAAAACGCGAAGAACAAGATCCTGTTCGAGAACCTGACGCCGCTGTTCCCCACCAAGCGCCTGATCATGGAGGCCGGTAACGGCTCCACCGAAGACATCACCGGCCGCATCATTGACCTCTGTGCCCCCATCGGCAAGGGCCAGCGTGGCCTGATCGTGGCGCCGCCGAAGGCCGGCAAGACCATCATGCTGCAGAACATCGCGGCCAACATCACGCGCAACAACCCCGAGTGCCACCTGATCGTGCTGTTGATCGACGAGCGCCCGGAAGAAGTGACCGAAATGCAGCGCACCGTGCGCGGCGAAGTGGTCGCTTCCACCTTCGACGAGCCGCCTACCCGCCACGTGCAGGTTGCCGAAATGGTGATCGAGAAGGCCAAGCGCCTGGTCGAGCACAAGAAGGACGTGGTCATCCTGCTCGACTCCATCACCCGTCTGGCGCGGGCCTACAACACCGTGATCCCGAGCTCCGGCAAGGTCCTCACCGGTGGTGTCGACGCCCACGCCCTGGAGAAGCCGAAGCGCTTCTTCGGCGCCGCGCGTAACATCGAGGAAGGCGGTTCGCTGACCATCATCGCCACCGCGCTGGTGGAAACCGGCTCGAAGATGGACGAAGTGATCTACGAGGAATTCAAGG
>Ga0209343_10008640_pt1 | contig 11804 bp, 10 predicted proteins | sample RifCSPlowO2_02_FD_184026 | JGI IMG/M metagenome (GOLD analysis project Ga0209343, IMG submission 184026) | Groundwater microbial communities from Rifle, Colorado - Rifle CSP2_plank lowO2_0.2 (SPAdes) (version 2) | ecosystem: Environmental > Aquatic > Deep subsurface > Groundwater | place... | reverse complement strand
GATCGCCGCCGCCGCACCTCGGGGAGCCCCGCTGCTCATGCGTACGAGCCTCGACTGGCTGCGGTCGCTGCGCGACAACTGGGACGCGCTGGGCAACCGGTGGAATCAATGGGTGCTCGCGTACAACCCCGACCGCCAGCGTGAGATGATGGCCTGGTTCGGCGTACGCTCGCCGTCTTGGGAGACGCTGGCAATGGTTCTCTTCTGGACCGTTGCCTCGGTGCTCGGGGTCATCGCATTGTGGATGTTCGCTCGCTACCGACCCGCCGACCCGACACTAAGGATCTGGCTCGCGTTCTGCCGCAAGCTCGGACGCGTGGGCGTTCCGCGCAGCGACTGGGAAGGGCCGCTGGCCTTCAGCGAGCGCGCGGCGGCGCGCCTGCCGGCGCGCGCGGACGCAGTACGTGCGATCGCCGGGCTGTACGTCGAGCTTCGCTACGGCCGGGCCACCGATTCAAGGTCCCTGGCGCGATTCAGATCGCTCGTCCGGGCATTCCGGCCGTGAGAAACGCGCTTCGGGCCATGCTTGCGCTGCTGGCGTTCGCGGCCCCCGGCGCTTTTGCCGCCGAGCCCGGCAATTACGGGAAGCGCGAAGAGGTGCGCCAGTTCATCGCCGAGATGGTCGGGCGGCACGGCTTCGTGGGACGCGAGCTGCGCAAGCTCTTCAGCCGGGCGCGTTACCAGCCTGCGATCATCCGCGCCATGACCCCCCCGCCGGAGGCGCCGGTGAAGTCCTGGCAGGCCTACCGGGCGCTGTTCGTGAGCCGCGAGCGCATCGAGGCCGGAGCGCGCTTCCGCGAGCGCCATGCGGCAACCCTGGGACGAGCCGAGCAGGAGTTCGGCGTACCGGCCGACATCATTGTCGCGATCATCGGCGTGGAAACGGTCTACGGCCGCAACATGGGTGTCTATCGCATGATCGACGCGCTCGCAACCCTCGCATTCGACTTTCCACGGCGCAGCGAATTTTTCCGCTCCGAGCTGGAGAGCTTCCTGCTTTATGCGCGCGAGAGCGGCATCGACGTGTTCGCCGCGCAGGGCTCTTACGCCGGTGCATTCGGCATACCCCAGTTCATGCCGGGCAGCTACCGCCGCTTCGCGGTTGACTACGACGGCGACGGACGGCGCGATCTGAATTCAAGCCCGGTCGATGCGATCGGAAGCGTGGCCAACTTCCTCAGGGCGCATGGCTGGGAGGCGGGACAGCCGATCGCGGCACCGGCACAGGTGAGCGGCGAGTCCTTCCGCACGTTGATCGATGCGGGCATCAAGCCGGTGTACCGGATTGCCGATCTCCCTGCCTACGGCGTCACGGTCGGAATGGCGGTCGGCGCTGCCCAGGCGGTCGGCGTTGCCGAGGCGCTGCCGCCCGAGACCGGTTGCGCGCTGGTCGAGCTGGAAACACCCGGCCAGGCTCCGGAGTACTGGGTCGGACTGCAGAATTTCTACGCCCTCACGCGTTACAACCGCTCCAGCTTCTACGCGATCGCGGTGCTCGAACTCGCGCGCGAGATCGTCCAGGCCGCACGCTGAGCCGGGCGTCTGAAATTCCCTGACTGCTATACTCCGCGCTCCCGGAGGCCTAGTGACCACACCTCACCGCCAATACCGCTATTACGAGTTCGTGATGGCGGCGTTTGTCACGGTCCTGGTCTGTTCGAACCTGATCGGGCCGGCCAAGATCGCGCAGTTCGAAGTGCCGCTGCTCGGCGCATTGACCTTCGGCGCCGGCGTGCTGTTTTTCCCGATCTCCTATGTGTTCGGCGACATCCTCACCGAGGTCTATGGCTATGCGCGCTCGCGCCGCGTCATCTGGGCGGGCTTCGGGGGATTGGCGTTTGCCTCGTTCATGTCGTACGTGGTGGTCGCATTGCCCCCAGCACCGTTCTGGCAGAATCAGCCGGCCTACGTGATCGCGTTCGGATCGACCTGGCGCATTGCGCTCGCCTCGCTGGTCGCCTTCCTGTGCGGCGAGTTCGTCAATTCCTATGTCCTTGCGAAAATGAAGATCTGGACCAACGGGCGCTGGCTCTGGACCCGCACTATCGGCTCGACGCTCTTCGGCGAAGGCATCGATTCCCTGCTGTTCTATCCGCTGGCCTTCTATGGTGGAGGCCTCATCCCCGACGAGCGCCTGCCGGGCATCATGCTGGTGCAGTTCCTGGGCAAGGTGGGTGTCGAGATCCTGTTCACGCCGGTGACCTACAAGCTCGTGGCGGCGCTCAAGCACGCCGAGCACGAGGACTACTACGACCGCAACACCGATTTCAATCCGTTCACGCTCAAGACCTGAACCCGGGCAGAGCGGTTCAGAGCAGTACGTCCTTGGACAATCCCCGCCGCCTCAGAATGCGGCGCAGCGCGCCCAGCGCCTCGAGCTGAATCTGCCGCACCCGCTCGCGCGTGAGGTCGAGCGCCGCAGCCAGCTGTTCAAGCGTGAGCACCTCCTGTGCATTCAGGCCGAAGCGCCGCTCGATCACCGTACGCTGTTTCTCGTTCAGCTGCCCGAGCCACTCCCTGACCAGCGACTCCATCTCCTGCGAGGCCAGCTGCGCCTCGGGACCCGAGGTCTGCTCATCGGCGATCGACTCGCCCACGGACAACATCGGGTCGATGTCCAGCGGCGCGTCGAGCGAGGCCGTGTGCTCGTTGCGCTGGAGTATGCGTCGCACGTCCTCGGGGGAGCGCTCGGTAAAGTGCGCGATGTCCTCGACCGTGGGTTCGCGCTCCGAATGCGTTCCCAAGTGGCGCCGCGCGCGCAGCACGACATTCAGCTCCTTGATCACGTGCACGGGCAGCCGTATGGTGCGCGACTGGTTCATGATGGCGCGCTCGATGTTCTGTCGAATCCACCAGGTAGCGTAGGTGGAAAACCGGAAACCACGCTCGGGGTCGAACTTCTCCAGCGCGTGCATGAGCCCGAGATTGCCCTCCTCGATAAGGTCCAGAAGCGGGACGCCGCGGTTGAGGTATTGCTTGGCGATGTTGACCACCAGACGCAGATTGTGCTCGATCATCTTCTGCCGCGCCGCGAAGTCCCCGTTGGCGGCATACCGAGCGGTGACCCGTTCCTCTTCCGGCGTGAGCAATGCCTTCAGCCCGATCTGGTGCAGGTAGGCCTGCGTCGAATCCGAGAGTGTTTCGACATCGACGGCAGGTGTCTCCGCAAGCTCGGGCTCGACGGGTTCGACCTCCTCCGCCTCCTGCCCGGCGGCCTCCCCCGCAGTCTCCCCATGGTCCTCATGGGCCTCGGGTGGGGACGCCTCTTCGCTCGGGCCCTCGTGGGCCTCGCGCCCCCGAACGCCGCCTGAACTCACGACGGACGCTCCGGCAGGAACTTCAGCGGATCGACCGGCTTGCCGAGGCGCCGAATTTCGAAATGCAGCTTGGGCGCGGCGGCATCGGTAGCACCCACTTCGCCGATCTTCTGCCCCTTGGCGACATTCTGCCCTTCCTTCACCAGGATCTGGTTGTTGTGTGCGTAGGCCGACAGATAGGTCGGGTTGTGCTTGATGATGATCAGTTTGCCGTAGCCACGCAGGCCTGAGCCGCTGTACACCACCCGGCCGGGGGCGGAGGCGAACACCGGATCACCGAGCTTGGCCGAGATGTCCACCCCCTTGTTGGCCGGATCGGCGAACCTTGCCACGATCCTTCCGGCGACCGGCCATGACCAGTCGACCTTCTCGTCGTTATCGCTCTGAGCCTCCGGTCGGGGCCCGGGAAGCAGCGCTTCGGGCCTGGGCTTGGCCTCGGGCCTCAATTCGGGCTTCAACTCAATACGGCGCGGCTCGATGCGCGCGATGGTGGCTTCGTCGGGTTTCTTCGCTGCGCTCGCGGCCTCCGGTCCCGCGCCCAGCGGACGCGACTCGAGCGCGCCTGCGCCGATCACCGGCTTGACCTGTGCCGCCCCCTCAGATGTCACCGTGGCCGCGGGCGCACGCAGGCGCAGCGTATCGCCGACGCGGATCACATTCGGGTTTGTAATGCCGTTCCACTCGGCCAGATCCCGGTAGTCCAGCCCGTGATCAAGGGCGATGCCGTAGAGGGTTTCCCCGCGCCTCACGGTGTAAGTCTCCGGGCGCGTATCCGCCGCGGGCGCCGCAGGGGCGGCCGGCGCCTGTGCCGCGGGTGCACGCTCGATCACCGGTGCCGGCTGCCTGCTGGCACAGCCGCCAAGAATCAAAATGGCCGCCGCCAGTGCCATGCGAGCCGTTGGCCTCATTGCCGCTAGTCTCATTGTTTGCCCATTCTCATCGGGACGAAATGCACGGGGTCGAGCCATTGTTCTCCAAAGCCGGATGGTGTCCTCTCGATCAGGCACAAGGCCTGGTCCTGCGCACCCACCGGCGCGATCAACCGCCCACCGGGCGCCAGCTGCGCGCGCAGCGACTCGGACAACTGCGGTGCGGCCGCAGCGATAATGATAGCGTCGAAGGGTGCCACCTCGGGAAGCCCCCGCGTTCCGTCGCCATGTACCAGGCGCAGGTTGGAAAGGCGCAGTTCGCGCAGGTTGGCGCGCGCCCTCTCCAGCAGCCCTGCGATGCGCTCGATCGAATAGACTTCCCTGGCCATCTGCGCCAGGACCGCCGCCTGGTAGCCGCAACCGGTCCCGACCTCGAGCACGCGGCCGAGCGAGCGCCCGGCGCGCGCCGCCTCGATCATGAGCGCAACCACGAATGGCTGCGAGATCGACTGCTCGAAACCGATCGGCAATGCCGTATCCTCGTAGGCGCGGCTCGCCAACGCCTCTTCCACAAACAGGTGCCGCGGCACCACCGACATGGCCGCCAGCACCACTTCATCCTGAATACCCTTTTCGCGCAGCCGTGCGACCATGCGGTCGCGCGTACGCTGCGAGGTCATGCCGATGCCACGAGTCCTGGAGATCATCGTTGCAGCGTGCCAATCCAGCCGCGCACCGTGGGAATCTGCTGCTGGTGCGTCAGATCCATCTGCAGGGGCGTGACCGAAACACGGTTCGCCGACACAGCGTGAAAATCGGTCCCCGGCCCCGCGTCCTGCGCGCTGCCCGCGGCGCCGACCCAATAGACGGTCTCGCCCCGCGGATTGGTGGTGCCGATGACCGGCTCGGCCTTGTGCCGCCTTCCCAGGCGCGTCACCTCCAGCCCGTCCAGATCATCCCAAGCCACGTCTGGAACGTTGACGTTAAGCAGCATGGCCACGCCAGGCGGTGTCTTGTGAAATCGCTCCACCAGCTCGCGCGCGATGCGCGCGGCCGTCTCGAAATGGCTCCCTGCCTTGCTCGTGAGGGAAATCGCAAGCGACGGTATTCCCAGCAGATAGCCTTCGGTTGCGGCGGCGACAGTTCCCGAATAGATGGTGTCATCGCCCATGTTGGCCCCCAAATTGATCCCCGAGAGCACTATGTCGGGCAATTCCCCGAGCAGCCCGGTGACCGCCAGGTGGACGCAATCGGTGGGCGTGCCGTTGACGAACATGAATCCGTTCGCGGACTTGCGCACCGTAAGCGGACGGTCGAGCGTGAGCGAGTTGGAGGCGCCGCTGCGGTCGCGCTCCGGCGCAACCACCGTGACCTGCCCCACGCCGGCCAGTGTCTTCGCAAGAATCTCTATGCCGGGGGCGAAATAGCCGTCGTCGTTGCTGATGAGGATTCTCAAAGTGTGTGTAACCGTTTAATAGTAAGTCTATTCTTGCAGGTACATCGCAGAAATACCCCCGAAGGTACCCCCAAAACGGCTGGATAGCAGGAGACCATTAGGCTTGTATTTTGCCAGAGCCCAGGAACTATGGGTGAGCGTAGCAGTTGAGACCGACCGCGTGATGCCGCACGCGCGCCGCTCCGGGCCCGGGGTCGCCCACGGCGATGTCTTCCCATTGCAGCACTTCCGGTCCACCTGGCTTGTGGATTCGAATTGCCTTTGGCATGAATTGCTCCTTGATTATCAGTAGCTGTACACCGCGGCGGCTTATTTTCTTTGGACAGGTGGGCTAGTATATGGATACCACTCAGCGACTCGAAGGGGGGCTCCGATGCGCCGATTGCACGTACTTGCGGCTCTGATCATGGCCTGTGTTTCCGGTTTTGGATCCGCTGGAGCGCAGACCTATCCCGTCAGAACTGTGCGCATCATCGTGCCGTCATCGGCCGGCGGCACGCTCGACTTCGTCATTCGGCCAATCGCGCAGAAGATGAGCGAGAGCCTGAAGCAGCAGTTCATCATCGACAATCGGGCGGGCGCCAACGGGATCATCGGGCTTGACCTCACGGCAAAGGCCCCGCCGGACGGCTATACCATCCTGCTTGGCGGAAGCGGCCATTTCGGGACGAGCACTGCGGTCAACGCCAAGCTGCCGTTCGACGTGATGAAGGATTTTGCGCCCATCAGCCTTCTCATAGTGGCGCCGATATATTTGATGGTTCATCCGTCGCTCCCGGCGAGCACCGTGAAGGAATACGTGGCGTTGGCGAAGGCGAAGCCGGGCGGGATCAGCTACATGAGCTCCGGCGTCGGCAGCGTCTTTCACTTCCTTATGGAGATGTTGAGCACGAGTGCCGAAGTGAAGCTCCTCCACGTGCCTTATAAGGGCACCGGACCGGCAGGCGCAGCGCTGCTGGCCGGGCAGGTCATGTCCGGCTTCGACGTGATGCAAAACGCGCTGCAGCACGTGCGCAGCGGCCGTCTCAGAGTCATCGCCGTGGTCGCTGAGAAGCGCTCGCAACTCGCACCCGAAATCCCCACGATTGCCGAAGCCGGATTTCCGGGCGTGGAGGGAGGTGCGTGGTATGCCCTGGTCGCGCCCGCCAACACGCCGCGCGACATCGTCATGACGCTGAACGCAGAAGCGATCAAGGCGCTTGCAGCGCCGGAGCTACGGCAGGCTTTCGAGCAGGTGGGGCTGGAAGTGCTGGGAAGCAGCCCGGAGCGGCTTGCCGATCAGATCCGCAGGGAAACCGAAAGGTACGTGAAGATCGCAAGACAGGCGAATATCCGAGCCGAATAGCGGTCACTTACGGATTATCTGTGAGGCCATAGATACGGCGGGCGGCTTCCAGGGACACGATCCCGTTGCGTACGTCCTCCAGCACTTTCTCACGATCCCGTTCCCTGGGATCCCCCACCCCTGCTCCACCGCTGCTCAGCTTCACCAACACGTCGCCCGGCTGGGAGGGGAACATGCGATGCGACTTTATGCGAATCTCTTCCCCGCCTCGGCGCACATATGTCCGACTGACAGGATTCGCATGCCCCCCCAGCAAACCCTGCACGACCATTTCATCTCCATCACAAGCGCCGGTAGTTATCCCTGCCTCCCCACCTTCGTTCACTGCTTCCCAATGAATTCCGGGTCCCCCTCTCCACTTCCCTGCCCCTTGCAAATCAGTAGCACACTCCCACTTCAGGTAGCGCCATGGGAATCGGACTTCCTCCTCTTCTACACTGCCACGAGTCATGGCTCCCCGGCCATAGATGAGAATAGTCTGGTAGCCATCATATCCGTAAGCAGCCCCCATGCAGCCGACCTTGTTAAAACTCACTGACATGTACTTCCTGTCTCTTCTCGGGTCAAAGCCAAAGATGTTGTCAACCCGTTGCCTGCCAGCACCGGCGATTGACCGTTCGGGAAGAGCCTTGGATAAGGCTTGCAGTATCGCCTCCGTGAGTGTGGCCCCTATCGCAGCGGGACCACCTCCTACCGTAGCCGGATACAGAGGATTCACTAGCGTGCCAGGGGGGGCGATAACCTGAATCGCCCTCATACTCCCCTCGTTGTGAAGTTCCGCCAGAGCAGGGTCAAGGACAAGCACGACTGCCCCGACCGATATGGCGTAAGTTGTGGCATAAGGCTGATTGATGAAACCTTTACGCTGCGGGACGTTATCCGAGAGGTCCACGATCAGTTCGTCGCCCTTCCTGATCAGTTTGCAACGTACGGGTACCGGCACATCCAAATCAGTTCCGTCGTCATCTATCCAGGATTCACCCTCATAGGATATGCCCTCCGGAATCTTCCGGATTTCGTCTTTGACTGCCTGCTCCATTCTGGAGATCATGGTGTCAGCGCACCGCAAAACGACATCCTTGCCATACTTGTCGAGAAGGGCGGTCAATCGTATCTCGCTCAGTTTTCCGGCTGCCATCATGGCCGAAGTGTCTATTTTCATTCCCTCGGGAAAGCGAACGTTGGCAAGAATGAGATCCATCAATTCGCGGCGCTCGCGACCCTCTTCGATCACCTTGGTCGGTGGTATTACAAGCCCCTCGGAGTGAATGTCGTAGCCATTGGGGAAATACCCTCCCGGAAAAGCACCGCCCGAATCCTGCTGGTGTCCCCGGACCAGAGTCCAGAACACCAATTCATCCTTGTAAAAGATCGGGTACAAAAACCCCCAGTCCGGCAGGTGATTGGTATGACCCCCGTGGTAGGGATCGTTGGTCAAAATGACATCGCCCGGACGAAGGTTGCCTTGGAATTTCTCCAACACCGACTTCACAACAAAAGACGTCCCCAGAAAATGGACTGCGATCCCGATCGGCACGGAAAGCGTTCGTCCCGAGGCATCCCAGACGCCCACCGACAAATCGTGAAGTTCGGTTATGAGATAGTTTTGCGCGGTCCGCTCGACCAGATGTCGCATGTCGAAACAGGTCTGTCGCAAAGCCCCCCAAACTGTCGCCAATGTAACGCTATCCACTTCAGGTTTCGTTATCATCAACTCACTCCTTTGTTCTTCGGATCTGAAACCCGCGTGACTACGTAATATCCAAATTCGTCGGTGGTGCAGCGGAACCCCTCGCGAATAACCACGGCCGTAGTCGGTTCCTCGATGATGGCGGGCCCCGGGATCACATTGCCTCCCTTTAGCCACGCTCCCTCATACACCGGGGTGTCAACCCAAGTGCCCTCGAACCAGCAACGGCGCCGCCGTTTTAGCGCTGCTCGAGAATCCGCCGAGCCTGTTCCAACCCCAAGCAACTTTATCTCCGGCTGAGGCTTGGAAACGCGCAGGTGAAAAGTGAGGAACTCAGCTTCTCGTTCAGGCATCGCAAACGCATGCAACTCCTCATGCCTGCGGTGGAATGCCTTTGCAGCGTCCGCTATCTCTCGTTGCGTTAGCATGCCCCCCGGCAAGCCGACTTCAATCTCATGATATTGCCCCTCATAGCGCATGTCGGCTGAACGGGTAAGGGTTACATTCTCGGTAGCCACGCGTAGCCGCCTCAGGCTCTCGATACCCTCAGATTCCATTTCCGAGTACAGCTTGTTCAACTTCTCCAGGTCTATCTTGTCGGTAGACGCCAAGAAAGACCGGGAATACTCCCACCCCATGTCCATGGTGAGCATGCCAAACGCGCTGTATAGCGCAGCCAGACGGGGCACCACTACAGTCGTGATGCCAAGTTCTTCAGCCAGCCACAGGCAATTCGGAGGTCCCGCACCTCCTCCTGCCACCAAAACAAAATCGCGGGGATCATATCCCCGCTTGGTAGTCAGAGTGGTCACGTGCTGCGCCATAACAGCGTTTGCCGTTGCAACGATGGCCGCGGCGGTTTCCTCGACCGTCATGCCCATTTCTTGAGCCAGCTTACCTACCGCCTTCCTGGCCAGCTCTTCGTATAGTGGTACCTGTCCGCCCAAAAAGTAGTCGTGGGGGATATAGCCCAGTATCAGAGCCGCATCTGTCAGAGTAGGCTCCTCGCCCCCTTGGCCATAAGACGCAGGGCCTGGTCTCGCCCCCGCGCTTTCAGGCCCGACTTTCAACACGCCCAACCTGTCAAGCCTCGCGATGCTGCCCCCTCCTGCTCCAAAGCTGTCCACGTCGATTGTCTTCAAGGCGAGACGCTCGTCCCCTATCCATTTCTCCCTGGTAGTAGGAACCTGGCCGTTCCATATCACACAAATGTCGGAAGTGGTGCCTCCGACATCGTAGGAGATGAGATTGAGCTTGCCGGACTGCCTGCCAAAGTAAACTGCTGCCGTAGGCGCTGCCGCCGGACCGGAGCCGATCATGTGCACCGCGCGCCTGAGACAGTACTCCACCGACTGGGTAAGGCTGCTGGCAGCAACCATGAATAACGCCCCGTTGAAATCCGCGTCCCTGAGGCGTTGGTCCAGAGAACGCAAATATGACTGTACGATCGGCCCCACATAAGCGCTGAGAACCGTGGTACTGAACCGCTCATATTCCCTCCAGACCGGCAACGCCTCATGGGAGGCTACTGCGTGAACCTTGTCATGGAGGTCGCTACAGATCTTCAGCGCCCGTCGTTCGTTCAGCGGATTGGCGTAAGAGTGCAAAAAGCATATGGCGACAGAATTCACCCCCTCTCGAACAAGGTATTCCATCGCTCCTTTCACTTCTTCCTCATTGAGCGACACAAGTACCTGCCCGGTGTGGAGAGTTCGCTCTTCGACGCCAACCCTCAAGTATCGGGGCACCAACGGCTCATAGGGGGGGACAAAAAGATCGTTCATTGAACCAAGCCTGATCCCTCTTCGCAGCTCATAGATATCGCGGAAGTTCTTGGTTGTTATCATTCCCGTCGGGGCACCCTGTCTTGTCGTGATGGCATTAGTGGCAACAGTTGACCCATGGATGAGCACCTCCACAGTGCCAAGGAATTCCGAAAGCGAAACGCCATAGCCACGAGCTGCCAACTCCAGTGAATTCAATACCCCGAGAGCAAAGTCGGGTGGCGTGGATGGTGCCTTGAACGCTCGCAATTCACCCTGCTCGTCTGCCACCAAGCAGTCAACAAAGGTCCCACCCGTGTCAATCGCCAGCCTTTTCATGAAGAAACGCTCCCTGTAACTTGAAGTGTGGCAGTCCGAATCTATCGCGAGAACGCTCGCGAGTAACGCGACCTGCGGCCGAAAATCGCGAAGCGGCCGTGGCGAATTTCGATATATGTTAGCCGGGATCTCGGTTTTCCTTCACAATTTGCTCCGAAATCCCGACCGCGAGCAAGCTTCCATGGGTCTGAAACGAATTCTTTCGCTGCACGATTTCGATCTCGCCGCGCGTCGCCGGTTGCCACGGGCGGTATATGGATTCGTTTCGGGCGGTTCCGAAGACGCGCGTTCGCTGCGAGCCAACCGGCGCTCTTTCGAGGAAATTGCCCTGCGTCCGCGCGTGCTCGTGGACGTCTCGAAGCGCTCCCAATCGACGGCGCTGTTCGGCAGGCGCTACGCCTCGCCGATCGGTATCGCTCCCATGGGAGCCGCCGCGCTTTGCCGCGTCGAAGCCGATCTCGTGCTCGCGCGGGCGGCCTGCGCCGAGGAAGTTCCGTTCATTCTGAGCGGCGCGTCCTCGGTGGCGCTGGAAAAAGTGATCGAACAGGCGCCCGGGACGTGGTTTCAGGCCTACGTGCCGGCCGATCGTCCGCTCGTCGAAGGGCTGTTCGGGCGCCTGCGCGACGCCGGCTACGAGGTGTTCGTGCTCACCGTCGACGTACCGGTTTCCTCGAACCGCGAGCACAACCTGCGAAACGGCTTCGCGCTGCCGCTGCGTCCGAGCCTGCGGCTCGCTTTGGACGGCCTCGCGCATCCGCGCTGGCTCGCCGGAACGCTGGCGGTGACTCTGCTGCGTTCGGGCGTTCCGCATTTCGAAAATTTCAGCGCCGAGCGGGGCGGCCCCATCATTGAGGGCATGCCGCGCGCGAACCGCGACGCCATGTCGTGGGCCGACATCGCGTGGATGCGCAGCCTGTGGAAGGGCCGGCTGGTCATCAAGGGAATCCTCAACCCCGAGGATGCGCGCCGGGCCGCCGCCGAAGGCGTGGACGGGATCATCGTTTCCAACCACGGCGGGAGGCAGC
>Ga0209343_10008638_pt1 | contig 11807 bp, 8 predicted proteins | sample RifCSPlowO2_02_FD_184026 | JGI IMG/M metagenome (GOLD analysis project Ga0209343, IMG submission 184026) | Groundwater microbial communities from Rifle, Colorado - Rifle CSP2_plank lowO2_0.2 (SPAdes) (version 2) | ecosystem: Environmental > Aquatic > Deep subsurface > Groundwater | place: Rifle... | reverse complement strand
CTGGCCCCAGCCCGGCGATCGTCTACCCCCAGGACGGCCCCTTCGATAAACGCCTGGGTTACGCCTACCTGCCGCTGATGCTGGAGCGCCTGCAGCAGCGCGACTTCCAGATTAGCCAACAGGCACAGTTCTCCCCGGCCTTGCTCGACTACACGCAACGCGGCTTTTTTACCCCCTATCCGGAAAAAATCCAGGCCGGCCTGAGCATCAGCGACTGCCGCGGTACGCCCTTCTACGAGTTCCGCTACCCGCAGCAGCGCTACCCGAGCTTCAGCGCCATCCCGCCGCTGGTGGTGGGCAGCCTGCTGTTCATCGAGAACCGTCACCTGCTCGACCAGGAACAGCCCCTGGCCAACCCGGCGGTGGACTGGCCGCGCTTCGCCATGGCGGCCATCTCGCAGGTCGGCAAGGTGCTGGATGTGCAGGATCAATCCGCAGGCGGCAGCACCCTGGCCACTCAGCTGGAAAAATACCGCCACTCGCCCGACGGCCTGACCCACTCGGCCAAGGAAAAACTGCGGCAGATGGTCTCGGCCAGCGTGCGCGCCTACCAAGGCGGCGCGCAAACCCAGGCGGTGCGGGAAAACGTCGTGCGTGACTACCTCAACAGCGTACCGCTCTCCGCCGCGCCCGGGCACGGCGAGGTGCATGGCCTGGCCGATGGCTTGCGCATCTGGTTCGGTGCCGACTTCGCCAAGGTCAACCGCCTGCTCGACCCCGAACGTTCGCCCGAGGCGAGCAATGCCGAACGCGGCCTGGCCCTGCGCCAGGTGCTGGCCATGATGATCGCCCAGCGCCGGCCCTCTTATTACCTGGCCCAGGGCCGGCATGAACTGGCCGCACTGGTCGACAGCCATATCCGCCTGCTGGCGGGTGGCGGCCTGATCGATCCGGCATTGCGCGATGCGGCCCTGGCCCAGCCGTTGCGCTACCGCGACTGGGTGCTGGAGCCGAACCTGCAAACGGTGGACGGCAACAAGGGCATCAGCGTGGCCCGCACGCGCCTCTCCAACCTGCTCAACATGCCGCTGTATGACCTCGACCGCCTGGATCTCTCCGCCAGCACCACCCTCAACAACGAACTGCAGCAAGCGGTCAGCGGCTACCTGGAGCAACTCGCCGACCCTGCCTTTGCCGAGCAGATCGGCCTGTTCGGTGAGCGCTTGCTGTCTGCCGAAAAGACCGGCGAAGTGCGCTACAGCTTCACCCTGTTCGAACGCACGGCCAATGGCAGCCGGGTCCGCGTGCAGACCGACAACACCGACCAGCCCTTCGACATCAACGAAGGCAGCAAGCTGGAACTCGGCTCCACCGCCAAACTGCGGGTGCTGGCCACCTACCTGGAAGTCATCGCCGAATTGCACCACCGCTATGCCGGACAGAGCGCTGCCGAGCTGCGCGCCGTGGAGGTTGCCGAGCAGGACTATCTGACCCACTGGGCCATCGACTACCTGAGCCGCGACCCCGGGGCCAGCTTGCCGGCCATGCTCGAGGCCGCGCTGGAACGCAAGTATTCCGCCAGCCCGTACGAACGCTTCTTCACCGGTGGCGGCCTGCATACCTTCGCCAACTTCCGCCGCGAAGACAACGGCCGCATCCCGACCCTGCGCGATGCCCTGCGCGAATCGATCAACCTGCCGTTCATCCGCCTGATGCGCGACCTGGTGCGCTACAGCACCTACCAGGCGCCGGGCAACAGCGCCGAATTGATGAAGGACGACAAGGACCCGCGGCGCCAGGCCTACCTCAGCCGCTTCGCCGACCGCGAAGGCACGACCTTCCTCCTGCGTTTCTGGCGCAAATACCAGGGCCAGCCGGCGCAACAGCGCCTCGACACTTTCCTCGGCGGTTTGCGCCACACCTCGGTACGCCTCGCCGCCGTGCACCGCTACCTGATGCCGGAAGTCGACGAGGCGACCTTCGCCGCCTTCCTGCACGCCCATGTACCGGGCGAGAAACTCAGCGACAAGCGTATCCGTGAGCTGTACCTGAACTACGGCCCTGGTGCCTACAGCCTGCCCGACCAGGGCTATATCGCCCGCGTCCACCCGCTGGAACTGTGGCTGCTCGGTTACCTGCTGGAAAAACCCGAGGCCAGCTTCAGCGACGCCGTGGCCGCCAGCCGCGACCAGCGCCAGGAAGTCTACGGCTGGCTGTTCCGCAGCCGACACAAGAGCGCCCGCGACAGCCGGATCCGCATCATGCTGGAGGTCGAAGCCTTCCTCGACATCCACCGCCGCTGGCAGAAACACGGTTACCCCTTCGAGTACCTGGTGCCGTCGCTGGCCACCGCCATCGGCAGTTCCGGCGACCGCCCGGCGGCGCTGGCGGAACTGATGGGCATCATCCAGAACGACGGCATCCGCCAACCCACGGTGCGCATCGACAGCCTGCACTTCGCCGCCGATACGCCCTACGACACCCAAGTCGCGCGCAGCGCCCTGGTCGCCAAACGGGTGATGCCCAGCGAAGTGGCCGCGGCCCTGCGTGGCGCGCTCTCGCAAGTGGTCGAAGGCGGCACCGCACGGCGCCTGCAGGGCAGCTTCAGCCTGCCCGACGGCCGTCTGCTGACCCTCGGCGGCAAGACCGGCACCGGCGACAACCGGGTCGAAACCGTCGGCCGGGGCGGCCAGGTGCTCAGTTCACGGGCGATGAACCGCACCGCCACCTTCGTCTTCTTCATCGGCCCGCGCCATTACGGCACCCTCACCGCCTTCGTGCCCGGGCGCGCCGCGGAGAAATTCACCTTCACCTCGGCCTTGCCGGTGCAGGTGCTCAAAGGCATGGCGCCGATCCTCGCGCCCTACCTGGAACCGGGCAGCTACAGCCAATGCGTCCCCCCGCTGGCACCGCTGCAGGCCAGCTGGAAGTAGGCATCGGGCGTAGATGCGCTGTGCTGCAAGAACCACCCCCGGATTGCATCCGGGTTTGCAAAAAGCATCGCGGGCATGGCCCGCTCCTACGATTTCTACGTCCTGCGAGGCTCGCGCCTCAACAGAGGATCTACGGATCCGATCCATGCTCCGCGTGGGAGTCGATAATCGCGGCCATGGAACTGGGCGTCCCCGCCGCTCCTACAGGAGGCGTGCTGTCCCGTCGCGCTGGTCAGCCCTTCTTCTGCAGGCGGATATACAGCGCCTCGACCTTCTCCCGCGCCCAGGGGGTCTTGCGCAGGAAGGTCAGGCTGGACTTGATGCTCGGATCGCTCTTGAAGCAGCGGATATCGATGCGCGCCGCCAGGCCGTCCCAGCCCAGCTTGGCCACCAGGTCGTTGAGGATGGCTTCCAGGGTGACGCCATGCAGCGGGTCTTTCGGCGATTGAGTCATGCGGAACCTGTGTCGACAGCGTGGCGCGGCGCACCGGCTGACAGGCTCGGGCACGCGAAGGGACACATTCTGACCTGACTCCCCGGCCAGCTCCAGCGCAAAAGCGCCGCTTGGCTCGCTGGATCTCGGCCAACCTCAGCGCGCGTCGATGATGAACGGCAGCTCGCGGTGGTGTTCGGGGTCGAACTGGCGGCGGGCGGCATGGTTGAGATGGCGGCCATAGACGTGAAACGACAGGCTGGTGTGCGGCGTTTCATTGATCACGCTGTGGATGCTGCCGCTGGGCATGGCCAGCACCTGCCCTGGCGCGATGCATTGTTCGCCAATGCGCCGCAGCTCGGCATATCCGGGACGCGAGGCATCGTCCAGGCGCTGCCAGAAGATATTGCGTTCGCTGCCGTCGACCCCCACCACCACCGCCCAGGTTGCGTGGTCATGGGGCGGCACGCCGCGCCCTGGCAGCCAGCTGTCGACCACTACGAACAGCGAATGGTCGTCTTCGGCGTGCAGCAGCGTGGTGCCGAAACCCAGGGCGGAGTCGGCGTCGTACATCGCCTCACGCAACCAGTGGCGCTCGCCGGCGAAGCGCCGGGCCAGTGGCTGCACCTGCGCCAGGATGGCGGCTTCGTCCTCGGTTTCGCCCAGGATCCGGCGCAAATCGGCGACGAAATTCTCGAGGGCGTCTTCGGCTGCTGTCATGGGTGTTCCCTCTGTCGGGTTGCTGCGTCGGTGGTTGCCGCGGCGTATGCAAGACCGCCGGGTTGATGCGCTGCCCGGCGACCGGAGCACTCAATTGCGCTCGCGACATGAACAGGAAGGCCTGCCCCCGGGCGGGAGGCAGGCCTTCAGGTTGGTCGCGCGGCGGGGTTCAGTTGACCGAAGGCTGCAACGCCTCGGGGCTACCGCGCAAGCTGGCGGCGGGGTCGCCGAGCAGCGTGCGATGCAGGGCAATCCCCATCAGCACCAGGATCGCGCCGATCGGCAAGGCCGCGCAGATAGTCGCCGTCTGCACACTCTTCAGCCCGCCGGTCCACAACAGGGCGGCGGCGATGGCGCCGACCATCAGGCCCCAGGCAACACGACTGGCGGTCGGCGGATGGAGGCTGCCACGGGCGGCCAAGGTACTGATCACCAGGGTGCCGGAGTCCGCAGAGGTCACGAAATACGTCACGATCAGCAACGAGGCCAGCGCGCTGAGCAGGTTGCCGATGGCGAGCCCCGAGGACTGCTCGATCTTGTCGAACAGGGTGAACAGCGAGTTGGTAGCATCGGCTTTGGTTGCCAGCAGGATGGCGCCGCCGGTGAACTCGGCCGCCTCGCCTTGCAAGCCCTGGCTCTGCACCTGTTCCTGATGGCTGACCCGGTCGGCCTTCTCGTAGCTCAGCGCGGCGCCACCGAAGGTGCCGATCCAGACGAAACTGAACAACACCGGGATGATCAGCGAACCCATTACCAACTGGCGAATGGTGCGACCACGGGAAATGCGCGCGATGAAGGTGCCGACGAAGGGCGACCAGGTCAGCCACCAGGCCCAGTAGAAGGCGGTCCACCAGTTCTGCCAGCCGGCGTCCTGCTGAGTGTCACTCCACAGGCTCATGCCGATCACGCTTTGCGCATAGCCGGAGGTGCCTTCGAGGATGGTGTTGAGGATGTAACGGGTCGGGCCGAACGCCATGACCGCGGCCAGGATTAGCAGCGACAACGCCATGTTCCACAATGACAGCAGCTTGATCCCGCGATCCACCCCGGACACCACCGACATGATGGCGATCAGGGAAATGCCCAGGATCAGCAGCATCTTCAAGCCGATACCCAGTTCGAAGCCGGTCAGCGTCTTGATCCCGGTGCTCATCTGCTCGACACCCAGACCGAAGGAGGTGGCGATGCCGAAGGCGGTCACCACCACGATCAGGATGTCGAAAATGGCCCCCAGCCAACCATTCATGCGCGCCTCGCCGAACAGCGGGGTCAGGGTCGAACGGATGCTTAGCGGCTTGCCCTTGCGGAAGGAGAAATAGGCCAGGCACAGGGCGGGCATCAGGTACAGCGCCCAGGCGTGCATGCCCCAGTGGAAGAAGGTCACGCGCATCGCCGTCTCGGCCGACTCGGCGCTCAGCGTGGTAGCGCTGAAGGGGTTGCCGGCGTAGTGCCACATCGGCTCGGCCACCGACCAGAACAACAGGCCGATACCCATGCCGGCACTGAACAACATGGACAACCAGGAGAGGGTGCTGAACTCGGGTTTCTCGCCATCGCGGCCGAGGGTGATATTGCCGAAACGGCTGACCATCAAATACAGCAGATAGACCAGTACACCCGAGGCCATGATCAGATAGAACCATTTGAAGTTCAGCAGTATGGCGGTGGAAAGTTCAGAAAAGACCACACCCGCCTGGTCGCCCAATAGCGCACAAAAGGCAACGAACGAGGCAATCAATACAGTCGATACGATGGTTATCCGCGCATCGACGCCGCGCCATAACCCAGCCGAATTACTCATGTCATGTTCTCCACTGTTATTGTTATTTCTGTATGCACGCAGGGCTCAGCGATGAGCCGTTCAACGGTGTCGTTTTTCCTCCCACAGCGATTTGCACACTGCAATGATTGGATGGATGGGCACTTTTGACACATCATTTTTACCGCGCTGACTGGTGAGTTTTTATCATCAATCAAAAAGGCTGGACGTCAGTTATCCCGGGGCTTTGCCCACATTCATAAACCGCAAAAAACGCGGCCGAATCGACAGCGCCACGGTCGAACTGCGCAGACGCGGACAACTCGTTTGAAAGGCCTGACCAGGCCACTATTTCTTCGCGGCCGACTATAGAGTCACGCAATAACCGCCAGCCATCCTCAGGGCGTCATGCGCAGGCTCATCTGCGCCATCGACTCAGCCCAACCAATCGCGTTGCCAGGGAAACGTCGATAACGCCTGGCAGCCATCGGCAGTGATCAATACTTGCTGTTCCAGCTTGATGCCCTCATTACCGCCCTGTTCGCCGATATAACTTTCCACACAGACCACCATGTTCTCTTCGAACAGGCCGTCGTAACCACTGCCCCGCCAATCTTCTCCACGGTGGGCCACGGCCGGAAACTCATCGGCCAGACCCACGCCGTGCAGCACGCAGCAATAACGGTTCGGGTAGAACGGCGCCGGGATATCCCAGGCCTGCTCGCTGAATTCGCGGTAACTCAGACCCGGTTTGAGCAACGCCATGTTGTGTTGCACCTGTTCGTGCGCCAGCCCATAGAGTCGGCGCTGCTCGGCCGTAGGCGCGACGTGGCCAACAGTCCAGGCCCGGGAAATATCCGCGCAATAGCCATAGGGGCCGATCAGGTCGGTGTCGAAACAGACGATTTCGCCTTGCTGCATGACCCGCTCGCTGGACTCCTGCATCCACGGATTGGTGCGCGGGCCGGAAGCCAGCAGGCGGGTCTCGATCCACTCGCCACCATGGCGAATGTTCTCGTAGTGCAACCAGGCCCACAGCTGGTTCTCGCTCATGCCCGGGCGCAGTTCGTCATGCATGCGCTGGATACCGCGCTCGCAGACGGCAATGGTCCAGCGCATCAATGCCAGCTCCGCGGCGGCTTTGATCTTGCGCGCCTCCTCCATCAGGCTGTGCCCCTCGACCAGGCTCAGGCCGTGTCCGCGCAGCAGGTCGAGCCCTTCCAGGTCGGCCTTGTCCACCGCCAGGCGAGCCTTGTCGCCGGCGTGATGCTGCACCAGGTCGACTATTTCGCCGGCCCAGGCGCGGGCCTTCTCCGAGATGCGCGAACCGGCAGCGAAATAACTCCAGTTCAGCGCTGGGCGGATCTCGTCGAGCAGTTCGTTGCCCGCATGCAGGTGCTCGCAATTGTGGAACTCGAACAGGATCACCGGCCCGCTGGCGAATACCAGGGCGTAGCGAGCGAAGTTATGCAGGGTCCACACCTGCATGTTCGAGGTGTCGGTGGCGTAGCGGATATTCACCGGATCGTAAAGCAGGATCGCCGCGCAGTCCTCGGCCAGCAGTTGCTCGCGCACCCGCTGCAGGCGATACGCCCGCGCCGTCCTGTGGGTCTGGGCGTCGACCGGGTTACGCAGGGGGTGCGCGGATGAGCTGTCGCTCGGGTATTTATTTTCATTGTCGAACATGCGCGGGCTTCCTGTTGATGATGACGGGTCAGAGCCGCGTGACGCTTGTGCTCCCCACCGGGACTGGTTCGGCCATCGCGGGTGCCATGTCCGGTTGCGCCTCGGCCACGGGTTCGATCACTGCCGCCAGGGTCGAACTGGCCAGGCCGTTGGGTGTGGCCTGGTGATGCAGTGGTGCATCCGCCTGCAAGTGCTCGCCGGTGACCTTGCCCTGACCGACCGCGAGGGCCAGCAGCGCGGCGCAGACGGCGAAGAAGGCGTACAGGCTCGAGGCGCCGAACTGCTCCATCAGCGCACCGGCCAGCAGCGGGCCGATGCAGGCGCCGATGCCGAATGCCACCAGCAACAGGCCGGCCAGCGACACCCGCAGCTCGGCTTCGATATTGTCGTTGGCCAAGGCCACGCCCAGCGGATACAGGCAGAACTGCAGGAAGCCGATGCCGGCGCCGAACAGCAGCAAGGGGCCGAACGACAAGTCCTGGTAGAACGCCAACGGCAGGCAGGCGAGGAGCAACAGCACGGCCACGCCGCGGATCAGGCTGGCTCGTGGCAGACGGTCGGACAGCCAGCCCAGCGGCAACTGGGCGAGCAGGCCGGCGGCGATGGCCAACGCCATGAACTGGCCGATCTCGACCGTCCCCAGGCCCTGCTGACTGGCGTAGATCGAGGCCAGACCATAGAAGCCGCCGTTGATCATGCCCGAGATCAGAATGGTCACCAGCGACTGCGGCACCCGCCGCAGGAACAGGCGGATATCGATAGGGGCCGGGCGCAGCGCGGCCGGGTGCATGCTGCCGGTCAACGCCACCGGCACCAGGCACAGGGCGAAGGCCATGGCCACGCCGAGCAAGGCGTGGATACCCAGGTCGCCGTTAAGGCTCAGGGCCAGCTGGCCGAGCATCATGCCGACATAGACCGCGACCATGTAGATGCCCAGCACCTTGCCCCGCTCCTCGCTCTGGGCGCGGTCGTTGAGCCAGCTTTCCAGCACCATCAACTGGCACATCATGGCCACACCGACCAGCGCACGCAGGAATAGCCAGAACGGCATGGCGCTGCTGAATTCGTGGGCCAGTACCGCGGCGGCAATCACCCCGGCGCAGGCGACATAGGTGCGGATATGGCCGACCCGGTCGATCAGCACATGGCCGACCTTGCCGCCCAGCACCATGCCCAGGGCGTTGGCCGCCATCAGCGCGCCGCCCCAGAACTCGGCGACGCCGTCCGCCGTCAGACGCAACGCCAGGTAGGTCATCAACAGGGTCGAGCCGAGCTGCATCAGCAGGCTGGCCAGGTACAGGGCGCCGAACGCCTTGGTCAGTCCGAGCACCGGCCCGCCTCCCCGGCCGGGCGCGTGTCGACACGCCGCCGGCTGCCTAATACTGTGTCCATCTGCCCTGCTCCTCGCTCAAGCCAAGCCGTGACGTTGCTTCCAGTCGCCCGGATGAACCACGTAACCGAACAGCGCATGGCCGCCATAGACCAGCTCGGTGCCTTCCGGCATCCACAGCAACTGGCCCGGTTCGACCCGATACAGCTCGCCGTTGGCCTGCAACTCGAAACAGCCTTCAATGACGAAGATCACCTCGTCATACAGCAGGGTCCAGTTGACCTCGGCGCCCTCCCAGCGGGCGAAACCGATGCCGATATTGGGCGACACCTCGTTGCTGATCGCGCGGGCCACATAGGCGGCGCCGGGGGGGCCGCCGCGCGCAACGAACTCCAGGTCATGGTGATCGACCAGCAGCACCGGGCCTTTCCCGGAAACGACCTGGCTCATAGCTCGCTCCGACTGTTCCAGGCCGCCAGGCGAATGCGTGAGCGCACGCCGAGGCCGAGCAAGGGTTCCGGCGGGTTCAACGAGGGCATGCCGGTGACCGCCTGGATGTCGCGCAACTGCGGCGAATCGGCGCCCACCGCCAGGTCGGCCAGCAGGGTGCCGGAAATGGTGCCCCAGGCCGCGCCGACGCCGTTGTCGCAGGCCGAGGCATAGACGCCCTGCTCCAGCTCGCCAAAGAAGTTGGTGAAGTTGCGCGAGATGGCATAGACGCCGCCCCAGGTGTGGCTGAAAGGCACGCTGGCCAGCTGCGGGAAGCGCGCCAGGAAGGCCTTGCGGTGATCCTCGCGGACACTGGCGCGCATGGCCTCGCTGCTGCTCTTGCCGTACTTGGGCACGTGCTTGTAGGTGTTGCGGATGATCAGGCGGCGGTCCTGGGTCATGCGCACCGTGGTGCCGGCATGGTCGGCCGGGGTCAGGCCCCAATCCAGTTCGCCGCCATAGACCTGCAGCTCACTGTCGGTCAGCGGCCGGGTCCAGCTGGCGAAGGTCATCACCGGCAACAGGCGGTTGCGCAGGAAGCCGAATTCCTGGGTGAAGATGCTGGTGCCGAGCAGCAGCAGCGGGGTACGGATGCGGCCGTTATTGCCGTGCAGAATCCAGCCGCCCTGGCCATCGCGCTCCAGGCGCTGGATCGGCGACTCCTCGAGCAGCTCGACGTTGCCCGGCAACGAACCACCCAGGCCGGTGACCAGCGCCGCCGGCTGCATCAGGTAGCAGCCCGGGGTGTAGATCGCCCGGCTGTAGTGCCGGCTGCCGACTACCTTGGCCAACTCCTCGCGCTCGACCCAGTGGAAGGGCTCGCCGAGCTGGCTGAGCAGGTGCTCGAAATGCTCCAGATAGGCCAGCCCGCGCGGGCCCACGGCGCCCTGGTACTTGCCGGCATGCGACCACTGGCAATCGATGCCGTGGCGCTGGGTCAGGCCCTGCAACTGGGCGATGGCGGCGCGATTGAGCGCCAGCAGACGCTGTTTGTGTGCCGGGTCCGGGTGTTCCAGGGCGAACTTGTGCGGCAGGTCGATGACGAAGCCGGAGTTGCGCCCGGAGGCGCCGTAGCCCACGCGCTGGGCGTCGACCAGCAGGATACGCGCCTGCGGATGGTGCTCGGCCAGGCGGCGGGCGGCAGCAAGGCCGGCGAAACCGGCACCGATCACCGTGTAATCGGCGCGCTGTTCGCCCTGCAAGCGGGTGCAGGCCGGTTGTTCGGGCAGAGCGGCGTACCAGCCGCAGCTGGCGTCGTCATAGGGCAGGTTTATTGTCTTGCTCATGTTTGTGCCCTCAGGCCACGGCCCGTTGCGCGTTCTGACAGGATTGCAGCCAGGTATTGCGCTGCACTTGTGCTTGGCGACCGAGCAGGACGAAGCCATGCAGCCCCCCCTCGGTATCGTAGAAACCGGCGCTCAGACCATCGTCAGTAGCCGTGCAGCGCCATTCCCCGGTTACACCGACGGCCGGCGGCAACAGGCACAGCGGCGCGGCCGGGGTCTTTACCGTCACTGGCATCAGCGGATAGCTGACCGCCGTCGGCTGGCCGAGCAGGGTCTTGCTCAGGGCCTGGATGCCCTGGTTGATCGGCGCCAGGTAGGGCAGCAGCTGGCCGTCGATCTCGATGCAGTCACCGAGGGCGTAGATCCCCGGTTGCGAGCACTGCAACTGGGCATCCACCTGGATGCCCCGCCCGACTGCGACTCCGGCCGTCTCGGCCAGGCTCAGATTGGGCCGCAGGCCAACGGCGGAGAGCACCAGGTCGGCGTGCAGACACTGCCCATCGGCGAGGGTCAGGCGATAGCCCTGCTCGACCGACTCGATACGCTGCAGGGTGTTCTGCAAATGCCAGCTCACACCCAGTTCGCCCAGGGCCGCCTGTAACTGCCGGCCGGCCTCGACCGGCAACAGGCGTTCCATCGGCCACTGGCCGAGGCCGATAACGCTGACGGAAAAACCGCTGCCGGCCAGGTCGTTGGCGAACTCGCAGCCGATCAGGCCATCACCGAGGATCGCCACCCGACGCACGCCAACCAGACGCTCGCGGAAGCTGCGGTAATCGTGCAGGTTGTTGACGCTGAGCAGCGCCGCCGTATCGCCCTCGATCGGCAGACGAATCGGCGCGGCACCGCTGGCCAGCACCAACTGGCCGTAGTCCATCTCACCGATGTTGGTGTAGAGGCGCCGGGCGCCGCTGTCGATGCGTTCGACCGTGCAATACGGGTAGACGCGGATCTTCAGGCGCTGCTCGATCGCCAGGGCCGACTCGCCGGCCAGGGCCCCGGCGCTCTTGCCCTGCGCCAGGCCGATCGACAGCGCCGGTTTGGAATACAGGTGACCGGACTCCTGGGTCAGCACGCGGATCTCGACCTGCGGGTCGGCCCGGCGCAAGGCCTGGGCCAAGCCGTAACCGGCATAACCGCTGCCGATGATCACGATTGGCTGGCGCACCTGCGCCGCCTGCACAGGCGCAGCAACCGCCACCGACGGCAGCGGTAGCGGTAGCGGTAGCGG
>Ga0209343_10008625_pt1 | contig 11817 bp, 10 predicted proteins | sample RifCSPlowO2_02_FD_184026 | JGI IMG/M metagenome (GOLD analysis project Ga0209343, IMG submission 184026) | Groundwater microbial communities from Rifle, Colorado - Rifle CSP2_plank lowO2_0.2 (SPAdes) (version 2) | ecosystem: Environmental > Aquatic > Deep subsurface > Groundwater | place... | reverse complement strand
CCGCACCGCATGCACTGCTACCGCGAGTTTCTCAAGTACGCCAAGCAGCACCAGGACGTCTGGTTCGCCACGCGCGAGGAAGTCGCCACCTGGTACCTGGCGAACCACAAGTCTCACATTGCCTAGAGCGCGGGTCCCGCTGGGGCGGGAGCATCCTTCTTGAGCGGACTCTGGAAGGCATGGCATACAAATGAATTTTTGTGCCCTGCTCGGACGAGGTGCGCTGCATGACCGGGCGGGCACTCTGGGTCAACGGCAGTTCGCACCTGCCCTGATGTCGCACCAGGACGCGGCAGCCAGCTGAGCGAGTACGCATGCAGAGCGCTCAGCAGCTCATCAACGGGTTGATGCTGGGAGGCATCCTCGCCTTTGTCGCGGTGGCGTTTACGCTGACCATCGGCATGCTCAACTTCCTCAATTTCACCATTCCCGCGCTGTTCATGCTGGCGGCAATGGTGACCTGGGCGCTGTCGACGACCGGGGCACATGTCTTCGCGCTGGGCCTGCCTTGGTATGCGGCGGCGGCGATCGGCATCGCGGTCGCCGTGGTTGCCTCGCTGATCATCGAGCGTTTCACCTATCGATACCTCAAGGCGCGCTACGGCGATGCGACCGAGCATGCGCTGCCGCTGGTGAGCTCACTCGGTTTCCTGATCATTTTCGAACATGCGGTGATCACGCTGTGGGGCACCGACCCGCAACGGCTGGTTCTGCCATTCCGGGACATGGATCTGCGCTTCGCCGGACTGATCGTCGGCATCCCGCATCTTTTCAGCCTCGGCCTTGCCATTGCGCTGGTCTGGGTACTCTCACGGATGCTCAAGCGATCGCGAATCGGGCGGGCGTTGCGCGCGATCGCCGAAAACCCGGATGCGGCGACTCTGATGGGTATCGACGTGTCGCGCATCGTGCCGGTGGTGTTCCTGATCACCGGCGTGCTCGCGGCGCTCGCCGGAATCCTGTACGGATTCAGCTACAGCACGGTGACCCCGTACATCGGCGACGCGGTGGCGACTGACGCGATCACCGGGATGGTGCTCGGCGGGCTCGGCAACGTCTGGGGGGCGATCGTCGGAGGGATGCTGGTGGGCCTGATCAAGGTGTTCGCGATCAGCCAGTTCGGGGCCGAGATCGAGAAAATCCCGGTCTGGGGGCTGCTGCTCGTGATCCTGATCATCCGGCCGACCGGCATTTTCGGCAAGTCGAGACTCGGTAAAGGCAAGTTCTGATGAGCGGGTACATGTCCGGTGTCCTTGCCGTGCTGCTGATCAACACGGTCATCGCCTATTCGGTTTTCCTTCCGGCCGCCGCAGGACTGCTCAATCTGGGCGCGGCGGGGTTCGTCCTGATCGGCGGCTACACCGCGGGGGGGCTCACCAGCCAGGCAGGCTGGCCGCTGGCACCGGCGATACTCGTTGCCGGCCTGTTCGCCGGGGCGGTGGCCTTCGTGCTCGCGTTTCCCATACTTCGCACCCGCGGCGTGTACATGGTGCTCGCCACCTTTGCCTTCGCGGAAGTGGTCGGAGGCATCTATCTGAATATCCCGTCACTGGGCGGTGCGACCGGCTTGTCGGTGAGCACCTATGCCGGACTGCCCGTGGTCATTCCTACCACCGTCTGTGTGGTGATATTCGTCGCCTGGCTGCTTTCGACGCGTCTCGGCCTGGCGATGCGAGCGGCGCATGATGATGAAAACGTTTCGCTGCTCTTTGGCGTCAATCTGCGCATGGTGCAGGTTGCGGCTTTCACGGCCGGCGGCGCGCTTGGCGGCATCGGTGGCGCCCTGCTGGTGCACCAGTTCAACTTCATCGACGTGCAGACCACCGGCGTTCTGTTCAGCATCTACGTGCTGCTCTACGTACTGATCGGCGGCACGCAGACGGCCTGGGGCCCGTTTGCGGGCGCGCTGTTCTTCACCGTGGTGCCGGAGATCCTGCGAACCATCAGCAAGCTCGACCCGTCGATGCAGTTTCTCGAAACCGGGCGGTTCATCGTGTTCGGGATTGCGGTCGTGCTGATCATGATGGTGCGGCCCGAAGGCATGATTACACGCACCCTGATCGAGAAGGTGCAGGGATCGTTCAGGCGCCTCGCCACCCGTCAGAAGGCCGTATGAACGGCGCCGAGCTTTCGCTTGCAGACGTCAGCAAGAGCTTTGGCGGCCTCATGGTCATCGACCATCTCGGGTTTACTGTGAAGCGGGGCAGTCGCACTGCGCTGATCGGCCCGAACGGCGCCGGCAAGACGACGGTATTCAACCTGGTCAGCGGCGTGTACCCGATCGATGATGGGAAGATCTCGCTCGACGGCGAGGACATCTCGATGGTGCCTCCGGCCGGGCGCATCGGCCACGGGATATCGCGTTCGTTCCAGAACATCCGGCTCATGCCGCACCTCTCGACGGTTGAGAACGTGATGCTGGGCGAGCACTGGCGCCGGCCTGCGTTCTCCCTCGCGCGGGGCCGCCGCGCCGTCGAGGCGGCGAAGTCGGCGCTCGCCGATGCCGGGCTCCAGACCTATCCCGGGCAGGTCGTGTCCAACCTTCCCTACGGTATCCAGAAACGCATCGAAGTGGTTCGGGCGCTCCTCGCCGAGCCCAGGATCCTCATGTTGGATGAGCCCGCAGCCGGACTGAACTCCGCGGAATCCGATGACCTTCGCGCCCTGCTGGAGCGCGTGTCGGCGCGTGGGGTCACGCTGCTGCTTGTCGAGCACGACATGCAGTTCGTGCGCCAGCTCTGCGATCACGTCGTGGTGCTCAATTTCGGCCAACTGATTTTCGAGGGCACACCCGAGGAAGTGCACTGCGATCCCGCGGTGCTCGAGGCTTATCTCGGCACCGACGCCCAGCCGAAGGCGGTGCAGTCCGATAACACCGCGCAGGCGCGCTGAGATGCTGCTCAGGATCGAGCAACTGGACGTGCTCTACGGCCGCAACCACGCGGTGAAGACCATGTCGCTCGACCTGGATGCGGGCGAAATTGTCACCGTGCTTGGCGCGAACGGCGCCGGCAAGAGCTCGCTGCTCAAGGCGATACAGGGGACGGTTCCCGTGGCGCGCGGGCGGGTGCTTTTCAAGGGTGCCGATATCAGCCGCTGGAGTGCCGCCCGTCGGGTAGCTAACGGGCTCGTCATGGTGCCCGAGGGCCGGCAGATTTTCGTCAGCATGACGGTGCACGAGAATCTCCTGCTGGGGGCCTACACCAGGCGCGACGATACGGCGGCCGAGATCGACGCGGTCTACGCGCGCTTTCCCAACCTGGCGCAGCGGCGCGACATGCAGGCATCGGTCCTTTCCGGGGGGGAGCAGCAGATGCTCGCGGTAGGCCGGGCGCTGCTTGCGCGACCCGCGGTGATGATGCTCGACGAGCCCTCGCTTGGCCTGTCGCCGATACTGGTCAAGCAGCTCTTCGATCTGATCGTCGACCTGAACCGCAATGGCATCGCCATCCTGCTGGTGGAGCAGAACACCAATATGGCGCTCGCCGTCGCGCGCCGCGGTTACGTGCTGGAGCTCGGCCGCACCGTCATGCAGGGGACGCCCGCGGACCTCTCCTCGAACGAGCAACTGACAGCTGCTTATCTCGGGCAGGCATAACGATCGGCGATTCGCCATGATAAACTGGACTGGCACTTCAGAACGGTATTCGAACACCCATTGGAGGAGATAGAGTCATGAAGAAACCAATTCTTGCCGCAGCAACGGCCATCGTCGCAGCGACGCTGACAATGCCCGCGGCAGCCCAGGATCTGGTGCTGGGCCTGTCGCACGCAAAAACCGGTCGCTATGCGACCGCGTCGAAGACCGAGATCGCGGTCGACATTGCGGTGGCCGAGATCAATGCCGCGGGCGGCGTCAATGGCAAGAAGCTTCGCGTGGAGAAATTCGACACCGCGAGCGAGGCGCGCAATGCGCAGATTGCAGTGCAGCAGTTGGCCGAGGACAAGAAAGCGCTCGCGGTCATCGGGCCGTTCTCCAGCCAGGAGGCCCAGGTCGCTTTTGCAGCCGGGGAGCGCCTGGAGATCGTCCAGATGCCCAATGCCTCGTCCGCGCCCGGGATGACCGTGGGCAAGAAGTGGGCTTTTCGCATGACCGAGGACGAGGGCAAGCAGTTTACGAGGCTCCTGATCAGCCTCGAGCGCAAGGGATTTGCCAAGGCAAAGACTGCGGCGGTGTTCTATCCGACCGACGATGCGGTCGGTCAGATCCTCGGCACCAAGCTGTACCCGGCGCTGCTCAAGAAGCACGGTTGGACCGAAGTTATTCCGGGCGAAGGCTTTCCGTTCGCATCTTCCGATCTTTCGCCGCAAGTTACCAAGCTGCGCGGCAAGAACCCCGACATCATCGCCTTCGGCTCGGTCCCCGAGCCGGCAGCGAAGTTGATGAGGGAAGCGCGCCGCCAGGGATTCAGCGGCCGGCTGGTCGGCGGCGGCACGATTGCCGATCCCGATCTCGCGGTCAAGCTCGGAGCCGACGGCGAAGGCGCTGTCTACGTGTCGTGGTACTGGTGGGATTTCAACGACCTGACCCGCAACTTCGAGAAGAAATTCATCCAGGAATCGAAGAATCGCAACGAGCCCAGGTCCGGCGCGCATCACGTCGACGCGGCGGGCTATGACATCGTCTACGTTTATGCCGATGCGATGAAGCGAGCGAAGGTGACCGGCGATCCAGCCAAGCTGAAGGCCGAACGCGACGCGATCCGCGTGGCGCTTGCCAGGACCAACCTGCCGGGTGTCAGCGGCCATATCTGTTTCGACAAGGACCGCGAAGCCGAGCTCGCCGGCTTCGCAATCGGCATCAAGGGCGGCAAGCGCTACCTGGTCGATTCGCATCCGTCGGACAAGTGCAACTGATCTGAGCAGCGTCTGACGAAAGGGGGCACTCCCCGCTCCGGCAAGCGGCTCGTTTCCGAGCAAGGCCGGATTGCCGAAATCGCCGGCAGCGCAGCGGGTTCGCGACCGTGTCGAACAGGATCGTGTACGACTACGTGATTGTCGGGGCAGGCTCGGCCGGCTGCACTCTGGCCAATCGTCTTACCGAGGACCCCGACGTCTCGGTACTGCTGATCGAGGCGGGCGGCTCCGACCGCTCGCCGCTGATAACGGTCCCGCTCGGCTGGGGCCGCATTCTGTTCGACCGGCTGTTCGACTGGGGGTATTTCACCGAGGCCGAGTCGCATCTTGGCGGGCGCAAAGTGGAATGCGCGCGCGGCAAAGTGCTGGGCGGCTCCTCGTCCATCAACGCCATGCCCTATGTTCGGGGTCACCGCGCCGATTACGACCGTTGGGCACGCGCGGGACTTTCCGGCTGGTCCTATGCCCATGTCCTGCCCTATTTCCGTAAGTCGGAGAATTGGGAAGAGGGGGCGAACACCTGGCGTGGCGCCGAGGGCCCGCTGACGACGATCAAGACCCGCTATGCGGACACCTTGCTCGACGCGTGGCTCGAAGCCGGCCGTGCCGCCGGGTATGCCGTCAACGAAGACTACAACGGCGCTGAAAACGATGGTCTTTGCCGGATGCAGTGGACCATCCGCTACGGCCGGCGGTGCAGTGCTTCCACTGCCTATCTGCGCCCCGCCATGGCGCGGACCAATCTTACCGTCGCGACCAAAGCGTTGGCGCTGCGAGTGGTGATCGAGCAGGGGCGTGCATGCGGGGTCGAATTCCAGCGTGGCGGTACGATCGATACGGCCCGCGCGGCGCGCGAGGTCATCGTTTCCGGAGGGGTGATCAATTCGCCGCAACTGCTGATGCTCTCCGGCATCGGCGACCCGGACCATCTGCGCCAGGTCGGAATCGATGTGCAGGCCGCCGTGCCCGGCGTCGGGCGCAACCTGCAGGATCATTTGTCGGTCGGCGTCGAGTACCAGCGCACCGCCGACGGTCCCTTCGTGGGACTTTTGCGCTACGACCGGATCGCCCTCGCCATGGCGCGGGCCTATTTCTTCGGGCAGGGTTTTGCCACCGAGATGCCCGGCCCGCTGATTGCGTTCCTGAAAACTCGGCCCGAGCTCGCGCAGCCGGATATCCAGTTTCTGGCCCGATTCGTGCCGCCGGAATCGCAGCCCTGGTTCCCCGGCATCCGCAAACGTCCGAAGGACGCCTTCATGTGTCGGCCGGTATTGCTGCATCCGGAAAGCCGCGGCGCGGTGAAGCTTCGCTCCGCCGACCCTGCCGACAAGCCCGCGATTTTCCAGAACTTCCTGTCGGCGGAAAGCGACTGGCAGACCCTGCGCGACGGTATTGCGATGGTGCGGGATGTTGCCAGCCAGAAACCGCTCGATCCCTATCGCGGCGAGGAAATCCAGCCGGGGCCGGGGGTCAGGTCGAAAGCCGACCTCGATGCCTTCATCCGCCGTACCGCCTGGACGGCGCACCATCCGCTTGGCACCTGCAAGATGGGCGCCGATAACGATTCCACGGCCGTTGTCGACGCGGCACTTCGCGTGCGCGGCATCGCCGGGCTTCGCCTCGTCGACGCCTCGGTGATGCCCGATATGGTCGGCGGCAACATCAACGCGCCGGTCATCATGATCGCGGAAAAGGCGGCCGACTTGATCCGGGGGCGGCCGCTGCTTGACGCTGTGGACCTCGGCTGATCAGCATCTTCCAGAAGTGAGACGAGTTCTGGCCCTCGTGCAGGTCAACGAGGTGTTCCTGCTCCGGGCGGAAAATCGGCAAGGCGGATGTCCGGCGAACGACGCAGGGAGGACTGAAGTTCCTATCGCCACCGCGACGCCTGAGATACGCCATGCGCCGAATCGTCGTCACGCTCGTGCTTCGCCCACTTGCCTGCCGACGCAAGTCGCCCGGCGGATTGATGTTCCTATCGCTCGGGGAATTCTTGCCAATATCCAGGCATCGCGTACTACGTCTGGATATAGACGCCCTTCGCGATGACCTCGCCGCTCCAGCCGTTGCCGGCCTCGCTTGCGAAAAACAGCACGAGATTGGTGAACTCCTCGGGCGATCTGACCTGGCCGGCCTTGATGCGCTGAGCCTGCTCTTCGTCGGAGTACATGCTGCGCCACATGGGCGTGTCCGTTTGTCCGGGTCCGGCTGCGATCACCTCGATCCGGTGCGGCATCAGCTCGGCCGAGAGCGACCGGGTCAGCGCCACCACGCCGCCCTTCGAGCTCGCGTAGTGGGACGAGCTCTTCGCGCCCTTGATTCCGAGCGCCGATGTGACGTTGATGATCTTGCCGCCGCCGCCCTGGCGCACCATCCGGGCGGCCGCTGCCTGGCAGCACAGAAACGTGCCCCGCAGGTTGGTGTCGAGCACCCGGTCCCAGTCCTCTTCGGTCATCTCCAGAAATGGCCTGAGTTCCGAACGCGCGGCGTTGTTTACCATCACATCGAGCCGGCCGAAGACGTTCACCGCGTGCTGCACCAATGCGCGCACCTGCTCGCCGGAAGAGACATCGGCCAGGCACAGCTCCGCAGTTCCGCCCGCCGAACGGATGCTCCGCACCGTCTCGCTGGCATGCGCCGCTTCCAGGTCGGAAACGACGACCTTTGCTCCTGCCCCGGCTAGGGCCTGCGCGATCGCCCTGCCAAGGCCCCGGCCGGAACCGGTGACAATTGCGACCTTTCCGTCGAGCCTCATAGCATCCTCCCCATGGTACTCATCACCAGCCGCGACATGAAGCGACTGCGGCGGATGTTGTATCGGCTGCGCTCCAACCCCGGCTTAATCGGTATCGAGACGGAACGCGTCGCGATGGCGCCTGATTCGAGCCGCCACGGGGGTCGGAAAGTGCGCCGCGAGTATGGTCGTGGCAGTGTCGGCGTAGCGCTCGCACATGGCGATGCGCGTTCTGGCCGATGCTGCTGCATCAAAGCAAAAGCGCGAACTGAGGCTTGGCATGGCCAGTTGTACCGGCGTGTGCGCCGCATCGCCGATCAATACGGCGTGACCGCCGCGGCTCTTGGCATGCATGAAGCACGCCCCGGGGGTGTGCCCGTGCGCCGCTTCCAGATGCACGCCGTCCTCGATTTGATGGTCGGATTCCACCAGCACCGCCTGTCCTGCCTGCATAACCGGCAAAACGCTGTCGCCGTAGGAACCGTGATTGGGAAGCTCGCGGCCATTTTTCGCGGCGTCGTTGTGAGCACGCTCCCAATGCTCATACTCGCGGCGCGCGAACAGATATTTCGCTTTTGGGAAGGTTGGCACCCATCGCCCATTTTGCAGCCGGGTGTTCCAGCCGACGTGATCGGCGTGCAAATGGGTGCAAAAGACAAAGTCCACCTCGTCAGGGCGTACTCCGGCGCGTGCCATTCGCTCGAGAAAATCGTTGTTTTGCCTGTGCCACGCCGGTCGCTGCGGCCGTTCCTTGTCGTTGCCGGTACAGGCGTCGATCAATATGGTGTGACGCCCGGTGCGCAGGACGAAACTTTGAAAGGCCATGATGGGACGAGTCCCGTCTTCATCGACGTAACGCGGCTTGAGCCAGTCGGCATTGCGTTCAACCAAATCGGCGGGAATGCCGGGCAAAAGAAAATCCAGCGGCGAATAGACAACTTCGGATTCCACCACACGATCGAGGCGAAAATCTCCGATGAGAACCGTTTTCAAACGTGCCTCCCTGCGGAAATGTGAACCACGGTTGTTATCAGTGCGAAGCAGTGCCGAGAGGACGGGATCAGCCGCGAGAACAATATTCGCGCGCATTGATGCGCAGTCACTAGCCTGCTGCTTGAGACACCACCCTACTACTTGAAATAGTTGGCGACGTCTTCCTCGAGGAGTTTCACGATCGCGCCTCTCTGCGGGTCGTTCTTCATTGATTTCCAGATGCCCTCGCGGTTGAGGTCCTTCATCTTCTGGATTTCCGCTGCGGGCATGTCGGCGACGGTGATGCTGCGATCCTTCCTCATCGCCTCCAGGGCGTCGATCTGCGCCTTGGTATTAAGTTCGTCGGCATAGATCAGGCTTTCCCTGGCGGCTTTGATCACCACCTCCTGCAAGTCCTTCGGCAGTGAATTGAGCCACTTCTTGCTGACGATGATAGCGTTGAGGAAGGCGGAGTGCTCGGTGAGGGTGAAGTACTTGGCCACTTCGTACAGCTTCATCTTGTAGATGACATCGGGCGGGTTCTCGATGCCGACGATGGTGCCTTGTTGCAGGGCGGAGTAGACCTCGGCCAAGTCCATCGTTCGGGGAACGGCGCCCCAGTCTTTGTAGGCGCCCGCCCGCGGCGGCGAGGGAATGACGCGGAAAAGCTTGCCCTGGATGTCCGCCGCCTTGGTAACCGGGAACCTTGTCAGAAGGCTTTGCGAGCCGACACCGTAGAAGCCCATGACCAGGATGTCCCTTTGTTCGGCCACTTCCTTCATCCTCGCCGAAGCTTTGCTCCGGACTGTGAACTCGGTCATCTTGGCCGGGGCGCCCGGAAGCAGAAACGGCAAGTCGAACATGCCAATCTCCGGCACGGCCGAGGCCATGAATCCCGTCGGGATGATCATTCCGGGCAACGCGCCGGCCTGCAGCGTCGATAACATCTGGGTGTTGGTGCCCAGAGATCCGCCGGTGCGGGCACTGGCCGCGAAACGGCCGTTGGAGTACTTGGTCAGCAGCTCGGCGAATCTGACGGTGATCGCCGCCTGTGCGTCATTGGCGGTCGAGTTGGCGACCAACACATTCATGGCCGGAGTGGATGGTTTGGTCTGCCCAAGCGCAATTCCGGCCGCAAACAACGACGCAGTCACAATAACCAGTTTCGAAATCGCTTTCATAACTTCTCCCGTGAATAGCCCGGAGCGCAAGGACGCACCGCATATTGACTCCCCCTCCGGAAGGAAGCCCTTGTATCTTATATCTACGCCGCGCTGGGGTGCGAGCTAGATCAACGGCAGGAACGGGTCTACCACAGGGCAACCTGCCGAGGCGCGCGCGCAGTACCTGGCCTCGTTCGAATCAGACACGCGACGCCGGAATGACCGGCAACAAAAGGTGCGAGGGGTGTTCCGCGTCGTGGAAAACCTTGTGCAGGGTCGTCTTGCTGCTGCACAGGTGCCAGGGCGCATGGGTTCGGCCCAGGGATTCCGGCGCCAGGTCGTAGTCCCGCGCCCGGGCGTGGTCCAAGCTGAAGATCACGAGCTTGATGCGATGGCCCGTCTTGAAGACATTGGACAGCGGAGCAAAAGCAATGGCGTATTCGTAGACGCGTCCCGGTTCCACGAGTTCCGGGCTGGCGTGGGGGTGATAGGGGGTGTGCGGCTCGGAGAGCTTCGCGTCCAGGGCGCGGTGCGACGCCTTCAGGAATCCCTTGGTCAGCTCCACCTGCTTGCCGTTCGGTGCCACGTCGCGCAGGGAAACGATCCAGTTGGAGTCGTCCTGGTCGATGGCGGCGTGGAGGTAGATGGCCGCCGGCCCGGTGATCTCCAGATCCTGCTTCAGGCGCTCTGACAGGTACTGGATGGAGCTCAACTTCGCCGTTTCGTCGGGCGGCTGCTGGACGAAGGCATCGGGCTTGCCCATGGCCTCTTCGGGTTCCGTGGACAGTTCCTCCCAGCGGCGCAGATAGAACTTGGTCCAGACGGTGCGCGCCAGGGGCCATTCGTTCTCGTGCCGCCATCTGCCGGCGCCGTTGACGAAGAAACGGATGGGTGGCTCGTCCATGATGCCCGTGTCCATGCCCTTCAGCCAGTAGTCGTACCAGCGCAGGACCTCGGCGTTGTATTCATCGGGCAGGGGCCGCGGCTCCACCACGGGGGCATCGATTTCCAGCTTCTTGGGCGCATCGATGCCGTTGTAGTTTCGGAATGCCCCGACCAGGTGCATGTGGGCGTACGCCCACCACCCCGACCGGGCGTAGAACGGAATCTTGATGCGGTCGTACATGGTGTAGGGCGAGCGTTCCCAGTAGTAGGGCCCGTCCAGCGGATTGGCGAGGATGTCGAAGAAACAAGGCGCCTTGCCCGGGTTGTCGACGAAGGTGAAGATCTCCGGATTGATCTGGATATCCGGATCCGCCTTGAGCTTGGCCACCAGGCGCTTCAGATCGTTCTTGGCCAGGCTCTTGACCGTCACCGAGGTGCTGTTTTCGGCGCAGATGCGCTGCACATAGAGGTAATGAAAGAACATCTGCAGGATCCCGCCGTGGTGGGTGGCTTCCCGATAGAAATCGGCCGGCGCGTTCCAGGGCATGATGGCCTTCAGGTGGGGCGGCTGCTGGGCGGCCACCACCAGTTGCACGGTCCCGTAATAGGATATCCCCACCATGCCCACGTTGCCGTCGCACCAGGGCTGGGCGGCAATCCATTCCACCAGATCGTAGCCGTCCCGGGCCTCTTGACTGGACATCCAGCCCAGGTACTCGCCCTCGGACTGGCCCGTGCCGCGCACGTCGGCGATGACGTGAACGTAACCCCGCGAGGCCAGGTATTCCGGGTTGCCCGCCTCGATGGGCGTGTGGTGGATGGGCGAGGGATCGGGCTGACGGGGGATGGTCATGGACTGGATGCCCTTGCCGTAGGGCGACATGCCTAGCAGAGCGGGGAACTTTTCGTTCGAGTCCGGGCGGAAGATGTCGACGGCCAGATGGACGCCGTCGCGCATGGGGACCATGACGTCCCGCGAATCGGTCATGGCGTATTTCTTCTCCGAAGCCTGAGAGGTACCGCTCATATCCTGATTCTCCCGCCCGTCGTGAACGATGTTTTTCATTCTAGTCCGTTGACATGTGTTCGGCCAGGCTCCGGCCCTCGTGCAGGTCAACGAGGTGTTCCTGCTCCGGGCAGAAAATCGGCAAGTCGGATGCTGTCGAGATTGGGCGGAAAAGCCTTTTCGAGCCGATCTACGTACGG
>Ga0209343_10008622_pt1 | contig 11819 bp, 11 predicted proteins | sample RifCSPlowO2_02_FD_184026 | JGI IMG/M metagenome (GOLD analysis project Ga0209343, IMG submission 184026) | Groundwater microbial communities from Rifle, Colorado - Rifle CSP2_plank lowO2_0.2 (SPAdes) (version 2) | ecosystem: Environmental > Aquatic > Deep subsurface > Groundwater | place... | reverse complement strand
GAATGCCTCTATCGGGCATCCAGAGTAATCGTAATGGATTCCCGCTAAATACATGCGGGAATGACGAATAGGGATATTTAGCAGATGAAAAATGCAAACTATTTAATGCTCCCCGTAGTAATTAAAGATGGGTTGTTAATTATTATTTGACTGTAATTTTCTTAGAAACAAAAACAATGTTGGTGTATCGTTAACGTCCTTCTGGGTGTGTATCTTTTTTACTTTCTCTTCTAAATGATTAACAAGAAATTTTTTATTCATTACATACACACCTTTTATGGGTTTCGGTATTTTTACAAAAGCTTTTGTAAAAACCAACACAGGATTAATGTATAGTTCTACGGATAGGTGCTCCTTAATCTTATTTCTTAACCAAAAAAGATTGTTTAAAACTTGTTGTATAAAGTCTTTTTCTGGTATTTTCCCATTTACTAACAATTTATTATTATCAAAAGTCACTTCCCCTGAATGAGATTTAGTTTCGATAAGAAAAACTATATTCTTTTTATGAAGTATTACATGGTCAATATTACCGTAAGGGCTTACCACATCATGGAAAACAGCATAATCCTGGGGAAGTTGCTGTAAAAGTTGTCCAATTTTTTCTTCTGCAACAGCTCCTATATTTGCTCTCTTTTCAAGTTTTATAAATTGTTTTTCCTTCTTATCTACCCTATTCATAATAATCTTCACTATTACGAAGACAACAACAATACCCAAAATCCCTAAATTTTTAAAGTTTGGCATAAACATAAGGAAAATTAAAAATGCCACACCACATATGCTGGCAATGACATATACTACTCTTTTAAAGTACATCTTTTCAGATAGCTGTCTTGTTGATTCGCCAGCATTACCTTTGATTAAAGCCATATTGGCCACCTCATCTTTATTGACAACCTGTAACCTTTTAGATAGCTTATATGAGAGGATAGAAATTTGCAATCGTTTTTAAAACCACTACAACAGATTAAAATTAACTCCAAACAATCCCTTACCCTTGCCTCTATCCGTGATACCTTGCTGCCGAAATTGTTGTCGGGTGAGATGAGGGTGAAGGATGCGGAGAGGTTGGTGGAGGAAAAGATATGACAATGGTAGGCGCTGAAGCTATATATACCATCGGACATTCCAACCATCACATAAAGGATTTCATCAACCTGCTTAAAAAACATGGTATCACGGCCGTTGCAGATGTGCGCTCATCCCCATTCAGCAAATACAATCCGCAATTTAACAGAAAAGCGCTTGCAGATACCCTCAAGCAAGAGGACATCGCATATGTTTTCCTTGGCAAAGAGCTGGGGGCTCGGCCTGATGATCCATGCTGTTATGATAATGGTTCAGCCAATTTCGAAAAAATGGCGGAGCGGCCTATATTCAAGCAAGGAATTGAGCGCCTACTCAAGGGAATGGAGCAATACCGTATCGCCTTATTATGCGCTGAGAAAGAACCGTTGGACTGTCATAGAACTATTCTTGTGTGTCACTATCTTCGCAAAATGGGTTTGCCCATCAAGCATATCCTTGCTAATGGCGATGTGGAAGAACACCAGAACACTGAACAAAGACTTATAAAAGTTGTAGGTCTGCAACCTATCTTTTTTGATTCAATACTAACCGAGACTGACCGCATCAAGGAAGCATATAGCAAGCGGGCACGTGAAATTGCATACAAAAGAGAAATTGAAGAGGAGAAAATATGAATAGATCAAATGAATTACCGACAAAAAAAATTACTATTTTTACCATAGGTTTTACCAAAAAGAGCGCGCAAACTTTTTTTGAGTTGCTCAAACAGGCCGGAGTAAAAGGACTCATGGATATCCGTCTCAACAACGAATCCCAGTTAGCCGGATTCACAAAGAAGGATGATCTTCAATATTTTCTCAAAACGATCGCCGGTATTGAGTACACACACCGTCCAGAATTTGCACCTACAAAAGACATATTGGACGGTTATAAGAAAAAAAAGATAACATGGGCTGACTACGAGCAGCGTTTTCAAAAACTGCTAAAAGAACGGCGAGTAGAGGATTTGGTAACCTCTGCTGAATTAGACAATGCTTGCCTACTATGCAGCGAGCCTACCTCTGACAAATGTCACAGAAGGTTGGTCGCGGAGTACCTTCTGTCTAAGTTGGGTAATGTAGAAATACACCATTTATGAGGTGAGGAGGGGTATGAAAATGGCTGAGATCGTTATTTTAGCAAACTCCAAAAGACCGGGTGGACGTTGTATAGCTGGAATTGATATAAAAACTGAAGAGTGGATTCGACCAGTAGAGATCCACACTCAAACAATATTTAAACGCCGAGATGAGCGCTCCATACCTGAATATGTAGCCACAAAATATAATCTCCTTGACATAGTGAAGATTCCTTTATCTTCTGACAAACCACAGGATTGTTACCAAAGGGAAAATTGTTTTGTTGCTTCATGGGATTGGGAGATAATTGGAAAGATGCCTCCACAAAAAATCCTCAAATATTGCGAAGATGCTACTGTAATACTGCATTCAGATAACGACCGCGTTGACCCAAGGGTTCTTGAGGAATTGCCTTTTGAACAATGGAAGTCTCTTCAACTTGTCCGAAGAGAAGTGCAGTTCAGCAGAGACAAATACAAACATTATGATTGGAGGGCATCTTTCTACGATGGCTCCGGTCATCTTCTATCTTTAAAAGTTACCGATCCAAAGATTGAAGAAAGGCTGAATGGTTGTGTAGAAATTGGGAACGACTGCATACTCACAATAAGCCTTGCTGCCCCTTGGGCTCCACCAAATAGTTCTCAACCAGAACGGTGCTATAAGCTTGTCGCCGGAGTAATAGAATTATGAGCGCATCGAGAATCACCGAATCCATTAGAAAACAAGCTGTTCTTGATTGGTTTAAGGTATTATGAAAAAATCCGTCAAATATGACACATCAGGTTTAATTGAGGCACAGTTTGAGCCCGGCTCACATGGTCGTGTGCTTAAAAACAGACTTGGTATTAAGGGGAGAAAAGAAATGGATGAGGCGGAGTCTGTGGCTCTTGCAGTAGCGACTGATAAGATTCTCCGCATGTATGACGCAGATCACCGTTTTACAGCAGAAGACATTACAACGATGCATAAAACATGGCTCGGTGGCATTTACGGGTGGGCGGGTAAATACAGGCAGGTCAATGTAAGCAAAGGTGATTTCCCATTTGCTGCTGCAAAACATATTCCCTTTTTGATGGCGGAATTTGAGAAAGTTCAACTCCGTAAACATACCCCGTGCAATTTTAAATCATTGGAGCGTGTAATTCAGGCATTGGCAGAGGTTCATGTGGAACTGATACTTATCCATCCTTTCAGGGAATGGAATGGGAGGGTGGCAAGAATACTTTCTACAATCATGGCATCTCAGGCAGGGTTGCCGATTCTCAACTTTAAGGATATTACCAGTAAGAAACGAAAGGAATATTTTGAGGCAATCAACGACGGTTTAAGCAGGGACTATAAACCAATGGAAAGACTTTTTGAAAAAATCATTGAGGAGTCTTAAGTCTGTTGAGTAATTTTAAGTCCTTTTTTAAGGAGTTGTGCAGGTGTTATACGAATGCCTTCAACCGCAGAGGAGGTTATCACATTTTTAATCAATGCAGTTTCGTATTTTTTAGGGTCTTTTAAATATGGATTGGTTTCTTTGAGGGATTTCTTTTTCATGTTGTTATTATACTACAAAAAATAGAGAAAATGATAGAAAAAGCTGGATTCTAATACCTATGAAAGACACAATATCTATCGGTCATGGCGGCGGAGGAAGGCTTGCGAGGGATTTGATAAAAAATCTCTTTTTAAAGCATCTGGATAATCCTAAACTTGCACCGCTCGGAGACTCTGCATTATTTGAGCTGAATGGCTCAAAACTTGCCTTAACCACCGATTCCTTTGTGGTAAAGCCTATTTTCTTCCCGGGCGGCGACATAGGAAAACTTGCTGTGTGCGGCACAGTAAATGACCTCTCGGTTGTTGGCGCAAAGCCGTTATACCTTTCATGTGGAATTATTATCGAAGAAGGCTTTCCATTAAAGGATTTAGAGGCTATCACATTGTCCATCAAAAAGTCTGCTGATGAGGCAGGGGTGGAGGTCATAACAGGCGATACAAAGGTGATAGAACAGTGTCAAAGTGTCAAAGTGTCAGAGGGTCAAAGTAGTAAAAATAATGGCAGCAACATCTATATAAACACGACAGGGCTGGGGATTGTTGAAAACAGCATAGAACTTGGCATAGACAAGATAAATGTCGGAGACAAAATAATCCTTAGCGGCACTCTTGGCGACCACGGTATAGCAGTGCTTTCCAAGAGAGAGGGTTTTGATTTTGAATCAACAATAGAAAGCGACTGCGCCCCCCTTAACCTGATTACCCAAGCCATACTGAAATCAGGCCGTGTAAGATTCATGCGTGACCCGACGAGGGGAGGGCTGGCGGCTGTTCTAAACGAGATTGCAGAGGATGGGAACTTCAGGATTGAAATAGCTGAAGACTCCATCCCTGTGGCAGATGAAATAAAAGGCATTTGCAGCATACTCGGCCTTGACCCGCTGTATATAGCCAATGAAGGAAAGGTGATTGTTATAGCCGCAAGAGATGATGCTGATAAAGTTTTAAAGACAATGCAGGATAACCCGCTGGGACAAAAGGCATCCATAATCGGAGAGATAACAGGCAAAAGGGATAAAAGCGGCGTATACCTCAGGACATCCTATGGCAGCACAAGGGTTCTGGATATGCCGGCAGACGACCCCTTGCCGAGAATTTGTTAAACAGTGTCAAAGCTGCAAAGTGTCATAGTGTCAAAGCAAAAGATTTTTCTATGATACTTTGACACTCTGATACCATGACACTCTTAAGCTATGTTGCTTCAAACCAAAAAACTTACCAAAACCTTTGGAGGCCTCACTGCTATTGACAGCATTGAGCTCACAATAAAGAAGGGTGAGATTGTAAGCCTTATAGGACCCAATGGCGCCGGGAAGACCACTTTTTTCAACTGCATAACCGGCATGTACCATTCCTCCAAAGGCGAGATTGTTTTTAATGATAAAAGAGTAAACGGCATGAAGCCACACAAAATAACTGCCATGGGTATGGCCCGCACATTCCAGAATATAAGGCTCTTTCCTGAAATGACAGCCCTGGAAAATGTAATGGTGGGCCGTCACACAAAGGGAAGATACGGACTGAAGGGTGCGCTCATCAGAAACAGAGGTGTAATTAATGAAGAAAAAGACCTCGCATCAAAAAGCCTCAGCTTGCTGGATTTTGTCGGCCTCAGAAAAAAGGCCAGCGTATGGGCAAGAAACCTCCCTTATGGAGATCAGAGGAGGCTTGAGATAGCAAGGTCCCTGGCAACCGACCCTATCCTTCTCCTGCTGGACGAACCAGCAGCAGGCATGAATCCCAAAGAAACCAAATCCCTTATGGAACTTGTAAAACTCGTTAGAGATAAGGGTGTCACAATATTCCTGATTGAGCATGACATGAAGGTTGTAATGGGCATCTCAGACAGGGTCTTTGTCCTTGACCACGGCGTAAAGATAGCTGAGGGCCTTCCAGAGGAAATAAGAAGGGACAAAAAGGTTGTTGAGGCATATCTTGGAAAAGGTTAAAGGCAGTGTCAAAGCTGCAAAGTGTCAGAGTGTCAAAGCAAAAGATTTTTCTACGATACTTTGACACTCTGATACTATGACACTCTTTATTATTTATGTTGAAACTGAACAATGTTTATACTGCCTACGGCCACATAGAGGCTTTGAAGGGAGTTTCCATTGAGATTAGCGAGAGGGAGATTGTCGCTATTATCGGCGCCAACGGGGCTGGCAAATCAACAATGCTCAATACCATTTCAGGGGTCCTTCGTCCAAAACATGGGAGGATTGAATTTCTTGGACAAAGGATTGACAATCTGTCTGCACATATCATTGTTGAGGCGGGCATATCCCAGGTTCCCGAGGGAAGGAGGATATTCCCCAGACTCACTGTCCTGGAAAACCTGGAGATGGGAGCATACAGCAGAAATTTCAAATTTCAAATTTCAAATTTCAAAAGTGAACTGGAAAAGATATTTCAATATTTTCCCATTTTAAAGGAAAGGCTGAAACAGTTCGGAGGAACTTTAAGCGGAGGAGAACAGCAGATGCTTGCCATAGGGAGGGCTCTTATGGCAAAACCGAAACTCCTCCTGCTGGATGAGCCTTCTCTTGGCCTGGCGCCGCTGATGGTTGAAAAAATCTTTGAAATCATCAAAAAGATAAGCGAGGAAGGGATGACAATCATCTTGGTGGAGCAGAATGCCAATGCAGCCTTGCGGCTTGCAGACAAGGGCTATGTCCTTGAGACAGGGAGGGTTGTTATGTATGATAATGCCTCTGCCCTTCTGGGAAATCCACAGCTCAGGGCCGCATATCTTGGGGAAGGGTAAGCAAAAAGGTTAAGGCTGAGGTTAAGATTTTACTAAACCTTGACCTGAACCTTTTATAAAATTTATGCCTATACTCAAAGTCATCTCAATAGTATTCCCTGTATTCAGCATTATAGGCATCGGGTTTATCTTTGCCAGATTCAAGAAGATAAGCCTTGAGCCCATAATTGAGGTCCTCCTGTATCTGACCATTCCCTCCCTCGTAATATCTTCGCTCGCCAAAAAGCCGCTGGTCATGGCTGAGGTCACTGCCGTATCGTTTGCTGCCTGCGGAGTGGTTTTCGGGACAGGGATTATAAGTTTCTTATATTTAAGGCTTATAAACAGAAAGGAACTAAGGGGCTTTTATCTGCCCACCATGTTCATGAACTCAGGCAACATGGCATTCCCGCTGGCGCTGCTTGCCTTTGGGGAGGAAGGCCTTGCAATAGCCATAATATATTATGTTGCGATAAGCATCCTTGTCTATTCCCTCGGAATATACATAGCAAAAGGGCAGGGTGGATTCTCAGAGATATTCAAGCTGCCTCTGATATACGCATCCATCGCAGGCATTACATTAAATCTGACTGATATAACCCTGCCGAAATCTATCCTGTCCACTGTTGAAATCCTCGGCAATGCCACAATCCCGCTCATGTTAGTAAGCCTGGGCTACCGCCTCCATTCAACACATCTGACATCCCTTGACATATCCATATCCATAGCAGGGGCATTGATAAGGATTGCAGGCGGCGCATTGATTGCGTACCTGATAACGGTAGCCTTCGGCATAGACGGCCTGAACCAAAAGATAATAGTCCTTTCATCTTCAATGCCTTCGGCAGTTATAAATTTCATTGTGAGCTACAGGTATAAACTTCACTCAGAGCTTGTTGCCTCCATCATATCCGTAAGCACTGTTTTAAGCCTGATAACAACGCCGGTTGTCCTGGCTATGATACTCTGATAGTGGAGATACCCGGAGGATGAGCAATGGCTTACATCTCAGTCTTTTTTGAAAAAAACATTATAATCGTGCTCTTTGTCTACGGTTTGAGCTTTTTTGCCATAGCCTCTGCTGTGCTCTTAAGCTTAAGACCCCTTGCCAAAATCGGCCTTTTTGCTGTTGCCTTATATCTTACCCTGTTTTCAATTATACACGGGACCGTAGAGTGGATAGAAATGTACGGGCAATATAGACTGACTTTATCAGGCCTGAATATCAGCAAAACTGCTGACTTCAGCAGAATTCTGCTTATGGTTGTATCTTTCTACTTTCTCTTCTTATTTGGATTGGAATTGACCATACAAACAACTGCCCGAAAGACAAAAATAGGTGTGTTTGCTCTTACAACCGCTATTTTCCTGCTATTTTCTATCTATATAATTTCCAGCGGAATATTAAAGACAAATATAAAAGAGGTAGAAACTATAAGCAGGTATCTCCTGGCCTTTCCATCAACAATACTTGCAGGCATAGGCTTTTACAGGTTTTCGCTAAGAAACCATATTCCAGTCCTGACAGAAGATTACAAATGGTATTTTAAAAACATTTCCTATGCCTTTATCCTTTATGGGATTTTTGGCGGGCTTATAGGGCCAAAATCAAACATAGCGCTTACTGCCTTCATTAATCAGGACTTATTTTTTGAATACACGGGTATACCTGTAGAAGCAATAAGGGCTTCCGCTATCCTTTTTGTATCTTATTGTATAGCCATGGCAATGCCCCTTAATATTGTCGCAAGAATTTTAGGGAATCTTATAGTAGTTTCTGCCATGGTCCTTGTTGTAGGATTTGCAAGCTATATAAACTTTTCACTCATACATAAAAGTTACAGTAAAATCCTTAAACTTACATCCGAGAGCAAAGACTTCTCATATCTACAAAACTCCTTCAACCATTTGTCTAATTTAATAGGCAACCCTGCTATAAATAAGAATATTAAAACCCATGAGCCCCTCCTTAAAGAATATATAAAAGACTTTGAATCTGTACTGGATACGGTAAAAAACATGGAACACAATGATGCAAAGGAGATAGAACTAATCTCCCAAATTTCAGCGCTTTCCCAGCCAATAGTCCAAGGGGAACCTGCAAATATAGACGCCGAAAGCCTGAACAGGCTGAAGTCAATAATAATTGAGATTAATGCAATGCACGCAGAAGAAATCAAAGAATACATGGGAAAGGTCCGGGAGACATTCAATAATGCCAGACAGGTGATATTTGTTATCTTTGCGGCATCAATTTTGGGGACTGTGTTTATCGGCTACAATGAGGCAAGATTAATAATCAGGCCTATAAATAAATTAAGGATTGGAACAAGAAAAGTCGCTGAAGGAGATTTAGAGCACAGGATAGATATCCATACAGCCGATGAATTTCAACACCTCGCCGGGGATTTCAACAACATGGCAGTAAAACTGCATGACAGAACCATAAAATTAGAAAAATTGACCAAGGAATTTGAAAAACTATCCATTAGCGACGAACTTACAGGGCTTTTCAATTACAGGTATTTCTACAATGTGGTAAAGTCCGAACTCGAAAGGGCAAAGAGATACAAAACAATCTTTTCCATATTCATACTTGATATAGACAATTTTAAACACTATAACGATAAATACGGTCATCTGGGCGGGGATAAACTGCTTAAGATGTTAGGAAGGTTTCTGCGCAAAAACACAAGGAGCGCCGATGTGGTATGCAGATACGGAGGAGAGGAGTTTGCCATAATGCTCCCGGGAACAGATAAAAATCACACAGTCATACTTGCGGACAAAATAAGACAGCTTATCCAGATACATAAATTTATTTATGAAAAATCAAAGCCTCTTGGCAATATTACAGTGAGCATCGGAGTATCATCATATCCCGCTGATGCAACGAAAATAAATGAACTCATAGAAAGGGCTGACAATGCCCTTTACAAGGCAAAAGGTGAGGGGAAAAACAGGGTTTGCGCATATTAAAATTTATTTGACTTAAGCCTTATATTATTGTAATTTTATCATCCCAGAACTTTTTCAAAGGAGGGTTACTTCTATGGGTAAAAATATTACGCAGAAGATTTTGGAAAAACACCTTGTATCAGGCGAAACGGTTTCCGGGAAAGAGATTGCAATAAAGATAGACCAGACCCTTACACAGGATGCAACAGGCACAATGGCATATCTTCAGTTTGAGGCAATGGGCGTGCCGAAGGTCAGGACAAAGCTATCAGTGAGCTATGTTGACCACAATACGCTCCAGTACGGCGGGTTTGAAAATGCCGATGACCACAGATTTCTTCAGACACTTGCTGCAAAGTACGGCATCCATTTTTCAAGGCCCGGCAACGGCATTTGCCACCAGGTGCATCTTGAAAGATTCGGTGTGCCCGGTCAGACAATGCTCGGTTCAGACAGCCATACACCCACATGCGGCGGCCTTGGCATGATGGCCATTGGCGCAGGCGGTCTTGATGTGGCGGTTGCCATGGGCGGAGGGGCCTTTAATCTGATATATCCTAAGGTTGTGCTTGTAAATCTTAAAGGCAAACTCAAGCCATGGGTTTCTGCAAAGGATATAATCCTTGAGCTCCTGAGGAGGATGACTGTAAAGGGCGGTGTCGGCAAGGTTATTGAGTATGGCGGTGAAGGTGTAAAGGGCCTCACAGTGCCTGAAAGGGCTACCATCACCAACATGGGCGCAGAGCTCGGCGCGACCACATCCGTATTCCCAAGCGACGATGTAACAAAGGCATTTCTCACTGCACAGAACAGGAAAAAGGACTGGCTTGGGCTAAAGGCAGACCCGGATGCCAAATACGACGAGGTCATTGAAATAGACTTAAACAAACTTGAACCCATGATTGCAAGACCGCACAGCCCGGACAATGTGTGCAAGGTTTCTGAGATAGAAGGTATGAAGGTGGACCAGGTGTGTATCGGAAGCTGCACCAATTCGTCATACATGGACCTTATGACAGTTGCGGAGATATTAAGGAAAGGCAAATTAAAGGTTCATAACAGTGTAAGCATGACTGTTTCCCCCGGCTCAAAACAAGCCCTTGAAATGATTACGCAGAACAAGGGGCTTGCGAGCCTCATTGAGGCAGGCGCAAGGATACTGGAGGCAACCTGCGGGCCCTGCATAGGCAACGGCCAGTCGCCTCCGTCTGCAGGTGTTTCACTCCGGACATTTAACAGGAACTTTGAGGGAAGGAGCGGCACAAAGGATGCGCAGGTTTATCTCTGCAGCCCTGAGGTTGCCGCAGCCGCAGCCATATATGGAGTAATCACAGACCCGAGAAAACTTGGCAAGAAGGTATCTTATCCAAAGATAAAGATGCCGAAGAAGTTCCTTGTGGATGACTCCATGGTAATACCACCGGCAAAGGACCCGTCAAAGATAGAGATATTAAGAGGGCCAAATATAAAGGCGCTTCCAGTGGCCCAGAAGGTTCAGGGCGGAGTCGACGGCAGTGTGCTGATAAAGCTTGGCGACAATATCACAACTGACCACATTACACCGGCAGGCACATGGCTTAAGTACAGAAGTAATGTGCCAAAGTATTCGGAGTCTGTCTTCTCAGCCATTGATGCCAAGTTCCATGAAAAGGCAAAGGCAGCCGGCGGCGGGTTTGTTATCGCAGGCGAGAACTACGGCCAGGGCTCTTCAAGGGAGCACGCAGCGCTATGCCCCATGTATCTCGGCATAAAAGGCATACTTGCAAAGAGCTTTGCCAGGATACATAAGGATAACCTTGTAAACTTCGGCATACTCCCGCTTACATTCACAAACCCCGCTGACTATGATTCCATAGAGCAGGGCGATAAACTGGAAATAGCTGACCTTGTAAGGCAGCTTAAGACAGGGGATTCTCTCACTATAAAGAATGCTACAAAAGGCAAAGATATGAAGGTAAAGCACGGTTTCAGCCAGAGGCAGGTGGATATTATCCTCGCAGGCGGTATGCTGAACTTCACAAAGGGAGCGGCAGCGTAAAGATAGTAAGCAGTAGGCAGTATGGAGTAAGCAGCAAAAGACAAAAAGCCCTTGCCATAATCATGGCGAGGGCTTTTCTATTTAATTATTAAGAACCGCCTCTTTTTACAAACCTCCACACCCCATCTGCTTTTTTATAGATAAGAAAATCTCCAGGACTAAACCAGCTGCTTGCCCCTTGTCTATCTTTGACCAGTTGAGGTTCGTCCTGAGACTCCAAAGGGTAAGAGTAAAGCCCCAATTCATTAACAAAGAGCATCAGATTTCCCCCTTCTTCCTTCCAGCTAAAACTCTTTTCATAAATATAAACAATAAAGGTATAATCCTCCCAGTCAATACCTATCCATTCATAAAGTTGCCTGCTTGCCTTTCTGCTGAGCCT
>Ga0209343_10008620_pt1 | contig 11821 bp, 9 predicted proteins | sample RifCSPlowO2_02_FD_184026 | JGI IMG/M metagenome (GOLD analysis project Ga0209343, IMG submission 184026) | Groundwater microbial communities from Rifle, Colorado - Rifle CSP2_plank lowO2_0.2 (SPAdes) (version 2) | ecosystem: Environmental > Aquatic > Deep subsurface > Groundwater | place: Rifle... | reverse complement strand
CTTGCCACGTATCGCCGCCACCTTGGCAGCCTCTTGTCGCCGGCGTACCTCATCGCGCGGATCGCCGTGCTTGTCCCGGGTGGCGCGGTGATTTCGCCACTCGCTGCGCGCGTCGGCGAGGGATAATGCGGGGAATGACCCGATCAGCAGTTGGGCCATCTTCCCTGCAGGGTCACGGAAACGGTAGATCCACACCTTGGCGCCGGACGGGCGCGCCATGATCCGCAGGCCGGGATGGGTGGGGTCGCCTAGGGAACCGCGTTTCAGCCGCTCGCAGGCCAGCGTGGTGAGGGTTGAAACGTTTCGCAGGACGTTTCGCATTTATGCCGGATTCCAGAGAACATTGTCGGCCTTCGATAAACGCTAATGTACTACGAAATCAGAGGGAAAACAGGCTTTTTTTGATGGCTGACATTGCTCAACATACGCCGATGATGCAACTGATTTTTTTCTCTATGAAAGCGGGCCACACTTCTGGCAAACCCACACGGAGACCTACACTGATTTTTTCGGCAACTACCGACGATGGCAGTCGAAAACGGACAACCCCAACATCACCGTATTAGTCTTTGCGACGCGAACGCTTTTATCTCTTCTAGCGTCGCTGAATCTGATCGACCCCAAGTGACCGTACCCCCTGGTAGAACCGAACTTGCGTACCGGCACATGGTTTTCACATCCGATATCCGCGACGAGTGAGTAAATCGTGGACCGGCATTAGCAACGATGCGGACCGACGACATCCGACGACCAAGGGAGTATTTGGTCATCTGCTGTCCAACCTGGCGTCCGATCTCCGTATCGACTCGCTGGCTTCCTTGTCACCATTGGGGAACCGTGAAGCCATCCATCAAAGTCGGGATCGTTGCGAGAGTTGTTCCCCGAGAACGACATCGTATTCGCCTCCGAATCTGGTCGCAGGTGGACCCTTGCAATACCAAAGCTACAACAGTCCCGAGGCCAGGCCTGCGCCCACCATGAAAAGCAGACCGGCGACGATGTACTGGATTTCCTTCATGGTCACTTTATGCAGGAATCGATTGCCGAAATAGGCCCCGGTAAACGCGCACAGGACAGCGGCACCGAGCAGTCGATAGTCAATTTCGGCTCCCTGCGCCAGCAAGGCCGGGACGTACACGCCCAGGCGGGACACATCGATCATGAACGCCAGCACGGCGCCCGTGGCGATAAATACCTCCCTGGGCAGGCCTGTTTTGACCAGGAAGGCCGCACGCAACGCGCCCTGCATTCCGGACAGGCCGCCAAAGAAACCACTCAGAATCCCGCCCAGCGGCAGGTACCGTGGCTCGAACGACAGCTTGTTGAACCATGGCAGCAGCTCCGCCAGTGCGAAGGCGATGAGCAGCAAGCCAAGCGCCAGGTTGACCGGGGTGATCTGCGCCGTCTTGTCGAAGATCACGTAGCTGGCAACGGACTCCAGCGCCGACATCCAGGCAAGCAGCGAGGCGCCGGCGAAGGCGGCAAAGATGGCCGGCAGGCCAAAGCGCAGCACTACGCGGATATCGGCATGTCGCCCCACCAGCACCAGCTTGAACAGGCCGTTCAGGAAGTGCACCACCGCGGTCATGGCCACGGCCAGCTCGACCGGAAAGAACAGGGCGAATGCCGGCAGCAGCAGCGTGCCCAGGCCGAAGCCGGAGAAGAAGGTGAGGCCCGATGCGACCAACGCAACGCAACAGACTGTCAGATAGATCATTCCTCCTCCTGGAAACAATGGCCGTGCAAGACATCATTGCCTTTGGCAAGAGCTGGGCGGATTGCAGCCCCCGCCGATGCAATGGCTATTCGCCCATCACTTCATCCGACAGTTCGCGGATTTTCAGCTTCAGTTGCGCCAGCATTTTTTGCCCGGACTGGGTGATCCGGTAGTACTTGCGCAGCTTACCTTCCACTAGTTCCTGTTCGCTCTTCAGATAGCCGCTCTCTTCCAGGCCGTGAAGAATGGGATAAAGGGTGCCCGGCCCCATGTCGTAGCCGTGCTCGCGCAATTCGTCGATCATCTGCACGCCGTAAAAGCGCTCGGCCGCGGCGTGGTGCAACAGATGGACGCGCACGAAGGCAAGAAATATGTCGCGCAGCATCTTGTCGTTTTTTGCGTTGGGCATTGTGTGCATTCTCTGCCGATGGTCTGGTCAGGATTGTATCGCCGACTATCGCTTTCTTCGTTCGTCCAGGTGCGAGAACAGAAGCATTAAGTGCGGGCGCGTGAAAGCGAGTCGGATTCGATGGATAAGGGGCTGCTTTCCGGAAGGCTTGCGCAAGCTCTGAGTCCGCCTTGAATGGAATGAACGCGCGAGTATCCCATTGCCCGCAAGGTATCCGCAGCAAGCGCACCGCGATTACCTCCATTGCAATAGCATATGATCATCGAATGCTTGTCCGGGGCAATCTCGTGTATCTGCATCTCCAGTTTTCCCCGACTCAGGTGGGCGGCACCTTTGAGATGCTCGGCTTCAAACTCTTCTCTGTCTCTTACATCCAGGACAATAGCTCCGGAATCAAATAGCTTCTTTGCTTCTGCAGGCGTAACTTCGATGATCCTTTGCTTTGCTTCACCGGCCAGTCGCAGGAAGTCGGCTGAATGATTTGCCATCTGAATGCTCCTCGCATAGTTGAGTGACGTAGTGGTTGAACCTGGGTGTTTACAGGGAATGTGTACCGGTCAGCCAGCAATCCGCTCCAACCCCCATCCGGATATGGCGCACATGATGACAACCAGCCACGGAGGCGCCTTCCAGAACACGAGCAGGACGAATGCAGCGAGGGCTAATACGAAATCCGCCGCACTCAGGATGCCGCTGGTCCAGACCGGGTTGTAAAGCGCTGCAAGTAAAAGGCCCACGACTGCGGCATTGACGCCGGTGAGCACGGATCTGACCGGCCGGAACTGACGCAAATCGTCCCAGAATGGAAGCACACCGATGACGATCAGAAAGGCCGGCAGGAAAATGGCGATGGTGCACAGCAGGGCGCCCTGCCAGCCGTTGGGTTCTGGCCCCATCATGGCGCCCAGGTAAGTAGCGAATGTAAACAGCGGTCCGGGCACCGCCTGCGCGGCACCGTAGCCGGCAAGAAAGGCGTCATTGGATACCCACCCGGAGGGGACGACTTCGGATTGAAGCAGTGGCAGGACCACGTGCCCTCCGCCGAATACCAGTGAGCCCGCCCGGTAAAAGCTGTCGAACAGCGCCAGGGCCTGGCTGGGATAGGCCGCCTGCAGTAGCGGCAGGCTGATCAGGAGAGAAAAGAAGAGTGCCAGACTGAGCACTCCGGCGGTTTTGCCCAAGGATATGTTCATTGGAACATGCGGCTCATCTTTTTTCGGACGTAGTAGCGCATAGCCGATCACTCCGCCAAAAAGTATGGCTGCGATCTGCCCCAGGGAAGTGGGCCATACGATCGTGAAAATCGCCGCCGCGACAGCGAGCGTGATGCGCGGGGGGTCAGGGGTGAGGTTTTTTGCCATGCCCCAAACGGCCTGTGCAACCACGGCCACTGCAACCACTTTCAGGCCGTGGAGCCAACCGGCCCCCAAGACACTGGCGAAGGTTTCCACGCCGTATGCGAACAATAGAAGTATCAGGGCTGAAGGAACGGTAAAGCCGATCCAGGCCGCGATGGCCCCGGGCAGGCCGGCCTTCGCAAGTCCGATGCCGATGCCGATCTTGCTGCTGGCCGGGCCGGGGGTGAACTGGCATAGCGCCACCAGATCGGCATAAACCCCGTCTTCCAACCATCTACGGCGCACCACGAATTCCTCTCGAAGGTAGCCCAGATGTGCAATGGGCCCGCCAAAGGAGGTCCAGCCCAGCCTAAAAAATGCCAAAAACACCGTGAAAACAGATTCATGGTGTTTTCTTGAAACTGACACCGCTACTTCAGGTGCTGTCATCCCGCGCTCCTTGTTGATTAGGCTTTATGTGATATTGTATGGCGATATCGTACATGGATATTAAAGAGGGTGCAATGGAAATGTGCTTGATGCCTGAAGTCTGCTACGAAGATCTGATGCGGTTGAATGACGCCGATCTGCGGTTGATGGAGTGGTGATGATTCCCTACCAGGAAGCACTTCATCGATTGCATGAAGGAAATCTGAGGTTTGTAGAGTGGGTCCGGAACGGCTATGTGAAGAGTCGTGCGCATTTGAATAAATTGCCTGTCGCAGGCCAGCGGCCATTTGCGATTGTTCTTGGCTGTTCAGATTCCCGGGTGCCGGCAGAGATTGTTTTCGACCAGGGATTGGGAGACTTGTTTGTTATTCGTGTGGCAGGAAATATCGTCGCACCTTCTCAAATTGGCAGCGTCGAGTTTGCCGTGGAGAACTTCGGGACGCGACTCGTGGTTGTGCTTGGTCACTCCCAATGTGGGGCTGTCCAAGCGACCCTAAAAGATCTGGAGCAACCGGTGGAGAGCCGCTCCACACACCTCAATGCCATTCTTGGCCGCATTCGGCCGTCACTCGCGCCGTTGCTGGAATCCGATCTAAAATGTGACCGCGGCGCGCTTATATCCAAGGCCGTTCAACGGAATGTCCAAGCCGCCGTAAAGGACTTACAGGTTGGCTCGGATTTCCTGATGTATGAAATCGGGAGAGGCAACTTGAAGATAGTAAGCGCAGTGTATTCAGTGGAAACCGGAGCTGTAGAGTTTCAGTAAGGGTCCTAGCCAGGAGTTCCAATATTGCGTTATTACTTTCCGGAGACGCCACACTGAGCGGCTCCTGCTGCTCGCCCAGCAGAAGGGCCTGCTGCGCCCCAGTGATCTGACTGAGCTTGGAATTCATCGGGTCTACCTCACTCGTCTTACGGCCAGCGGCAAGCTCGCAAAAGCCTGCTGCGGCCTCTACCGACTCGCCGAGGCCTCCCCTTCGGAAAACGAAAGCCTGGCCATCATGGTGGTGCGGGCGCCGCAAACCTTCTTCTGCCTGCTCCCGGCCCTTCAATTCCACGGGCTGACCACACAGCTTCCCCGGCAGGTCTGGATCGCCCTGCCCCAGGGACGCCACGCCCCGAAGATGGATTACCCGACGGTCAAGCTCATTCAGTACAGCGGAGACGGGCTCACAAAAGGCATCGAAACGCACTGCATCGACCAGGTCGATACCGCCCAGTTAAAATCTGTCCAGTGTTCTACTGTGAACAGCGCAGTACCTGCGTATGAAAGCCGAGCAAATTTCACTCCGTCTTCACGCCAAAACGGATTTGCTCGGAGCTAGTGTTTGTTCTTCATTGTTTTACGGATTATTGACGCAGGTATCGCCACTGATTGAATTTGCAGACTCAAATGTCAGACCTACACTGATCTTTTCGGCAATTTCTGCCGATGGCAGTCGAGAACGGACAACGCCAACATCACCGCAATAGTCTTTGCGACGCGAACGCTCTTAACTCGTCTTGCGTCGCTGCATTTGATTGACCCCAATTTGCCATCGGAACCTCCCACGTGGAACCGAGCTCGCGCACCGGCACATGGGCTTCACATCCGAATTCCTCCGCGAGCGTGCCAATCGTGGCCTGGCGTTAGCAACGATACGGACCGACGACTTCAAACGACCGTGGGAGTATCCGGTCATCTGTTGCCCAAGGGTGGTCAATCATGGATATCGACTCAAACAACGGCGGCGAGGAAATCCTCACATTCAGCGCACTGCTGGCGATGCTCGGCAGAAAGTCCCGGCAATCCGTCTACGACCTCATGCACCGCGATCCGACCTTCCCCAAACCGCGACAGATCGGCAGCGAGTTTTCTGTTGGGTGGCTGCGCAGCGAGGTCATGGAATGGCTGAGAGCTCTCCCGCCCGTCGAGTTGAATGGCCTCGACGCAGTCCAGCGGCGGCGACGCGCGCAACAGCAGGAAGCGAGCCGCGGCACCAAGCGGGCGCGCCAATAAACACCGCTTCCCGTCGAGCCTTCGCTTCCGATATCCCTCATGTCTCGTTTAGTAGAAGCGAATGCGTGGCCGCTCTTGTCTACACCTACCCCCATCACGTCCGGGAACGAAGAACGCTGCATCGACGAAATCATTCCGCCAACAGCATAGTCAAGACGGCATTGATCGGACGATTACGGCTGACAAGCAGCGATAGCGCCTGTTCGCCAAAAAGCATTGATCGAACATCGATGTGCTCCACACGCAGCTACGACACATGCCATAAGGCTACGAAGGACTGCGGTCGAAGATGTCAGGTTTCCAGGTCCGCAACAAGCCTTTTTGGCAGGCTCGCGCAGTCATGCTTTGGCAAGCAACGCAGCCATCTCATTCATCGGTAACGGCTTGCTAATCAGATAACCCTGAATCTGGTCGCATCTCAAAAGCCGGAGCATGTGCGCCTGCTCTTCTGAGTCGACGCCCTCAGCTACAACAGAAAGCTTGAGAGAATGTGCGAGCGTGATGATCATCTGCGCGAGTGTCATGGCAGCGGGTTCATCCAGCATCGTAATGATGAACGAGCGGTCGATCTTGATCGTGTCCACCGGGAGTTTTGCCAAGTACCCAAGCGACGAATGGCCTGTGCCGAAGTCGTCGATCGCGATCTTTACTCCCAGCGAGCGGAGGGCATTCAGCTTCTCGACATTGCCGGACATATCCGTCATGAGGAGGCTCTCCGTGAGCTCAAGGTCGATAGCCGATGAGCATCCTTCGCGACCGACGGCATTCATCACCACGCTCACGAAATCTGCCTGTCGCAACTGAATCGCAGATATATTGACTGCAATTCGCGGCGCTACGAGCTTGCGTTCAACCCATTCATGATAGTCCGCAACCGCTTGCTTCAAGGCCCAGGATCCGACCTCCAGAATCAATCCCGTCTCCTCCAGCAGCGGGATGAACTGCATCGGCGGAACCAGGCCCAGTTCAGGACTCTGCCAACGGATTAGCGCCTCAACTCCGCCAATGTGGCGCGTTTCAAGATCCACCTTGGGCTGATAGTGCAGGACGAATTCGTCATTCTCCAGCGCTTTGCGGAGCTGGTTTTCCAGGCTAAAACTCCGTGCGACTGTATCGGTCATCGCCTGTGTATAAAAGACATACGGTTCACCGGTTTTTTTCGCCTTCTTCCAGGCCGCCTCGGCATTGGCGAACAACCCCTCGCTCTCCATGGCGTCGCTCGGATAAATCGCCAAACCCGCTTTTCCCGACACCCGGATCTCGTGCCCGTCAATCATGAATGGACTTCCGAAGCAAGATCGCAGCTTGTTCTCAAGCCTGCGCGCCGCATCGTGTTCGCTGTGCACGTCCTGGAGCACGATCGCGAAGGCGTCTGCGCCAACACGAGCAAGTCCCTCCCGATCCCCGGCAGCATCCGCGACGCGTGCAGCGATCTGCCTCAGCAGAATATCGCCCGCCCTCTTACCCATGGTGTCATTGATACTTTTGAAGCGGTCGACATCGAAAATGCAGACAGCCAATTTCTGCGTCTCTCGGTGGGCTGCACGTATCCGCTCCGCCAGGCGATCCTGAAAGAGTGTCCGATTCGGCAGGTCGGTTACAGCATCGAAATAGGCCAAATAGTTCAGTTGATCCGTTTTCTGGATCACATCGAGGGCGAAGGATATGTCGCCTGCGACTTCCGCCAGCAACCTGATCTCCTCATCGTCAAAGAATCCCTTTTCCGGCGCATACAGCAGTAGAACTCCAACCAGCTTCGAATCCTGATGCAGAGGGAACACGACCAGCGAGCGAAAACCCCGTTGCAATGCAGGTGCACGCCAGCGTACCACGCGTGCATCCGTCTCGATGTCGTTGCAGATAACCGCGGCGTCCTTTTGCAGGGCCTCGGCGAGCAGCAGGCAGCTGTCCGGCTCACCTTCTCGAGCGGTCAGCTGGATCTTGTCCAGATAGCCATTGTCCTGTCCCGCCTGGGCGGCTGGCGTTACGTCCAAACCGTTCCCGTCGAGCAGTCCGATCCACGCCATGAGGAATCCGCCGTGCTCTACCGCGATGCGGCATGCCTCGTCGAACAAGGTCTGCCGCGCGCGTGTCCGAACGATGGTCGTATTGATTCCGCTCAGGAACGCGTACACGCGGTTGAGACGCGCGATGCGTGCAGCCTGCCTTTTCAGATCAGTGATGTCGCGCCCAATGGTCGACAGATACTCAGTGGTGCCATCCTTGCTCCTGTGTGCGATGATGACCTGCGATATGGGAATCTCCCGCCCATCTTGCGCCACGAACGCGGTTTCTCCGCTCCACACGCCGTCCCGTAGCGCACTCGGCATCCCAGTTTCGAGAACGAGCTTGCGCGCCCAATCCGGATGGCCACTCGCGACAGCTATTTCGGAGACGGCCTGATCCGTTCCGTAGCCAAGCATTCTCAGGCCCGCCTGATTCATGTAAAGCACGCGGCCATCCACTCCGCCGGTCGCTACGAAATCGGGGGTCGCCTCGAGAATTGCCACCAACCGCGCCTGTTCCTGCTCAATACGCTTTCTTTCCGTAATCTCCGCATTGAGTGCAACGGTCCGCTGCTCGACCAGTTGTTCCATGTGCTCGTGCAATCGCGCACGTTCGAGCGCCACGGCGACCTGGTTGCCGACGCCGTGGAGGATCTTCAACTCTTCATCGTTGAAGAGTCCCTCCTGCGGCCCAACCAGATTCATAACGCCGATCGTGCGCTCGCCAGCCCAGAGCGGGATTGCAGCGTGGTAGCGCAACCCTAGCGTGTCGCCGACCGCCTTGCCAAGCCGGTCGCATTCCATGATGTTGACCACCGTATCGAGCTCGCCGGAAAGCAGACGGCTACGGCACAGGCAGGCACCATCCATCGCGCCGGATGCTTGCAACGCTGGAGGCAAATTGCGCGCCGCAGCCAGTCGGAATCCGGATTCGCCTTCTCGCAGAGAGATCCAGCCGGCCTGGATCCCGGGCAGAGCGATCGCGCGTTCCAGTGCCGCTTCCGTCACCTGCCGCTCGCTGGTCGCCTGATTGAGTCCCTCGGCGATGTAATACAGCCCGTTGAGCACCTGGTTCGAATGCGCAAGCTCGCCCTCTCGGTCGGCAAGTTCCTTATTGATGTGCGTGGCCTGCTCGTAGGTTGAGATCAGCAGGTCGAGGATCTGCTGGCGCTCGGCGGTAATAAAGTGCCGCTGTCCTCCCAGGCTGATCTCGATACCCATGCGCATCCTCTGGTTCTTGCGCAGCTCCTGGTTCATCAGCAGGTAGTCGATGCGATTCAGCAGATAGTCGGCCTGATACGGCTTGCGGATGAAGTTGTCCGCGCCGCACTCCAGACCGAAGATCACGTCGTGCGCGTCTGAGAGCGAGGTGAGGAGCATCACGGGAATCTCCTTCAGCCGCCCGTCGCTTCGGAGCGCCTTGCATAGCCCGTAACCGTCCAGCTCCGGCATCACGATATCGGTGATGATCATGGTTGGCTTTCGCCGTTGCGCGGCCTCGAGTGCCTGTCGGCCATTGGGAGCACTCGTCACGGTGAAGCCGTGCTCCTCCAGCAGGTGCTGGAGCTGCTCACGTTGTGTCGCGCTGTCCTCGGCAATCAGGATTTCGACATCGCGTTTGTTGTATTTTCCTGGGTCCATCTCCCTCTCCCTCTCAAAGTCCGTGCCTGGCCAGCTTCGCCAGCACGTCTGCGATCTTGTCGGACGGAAGAACCAGCGTCGCAGCGTCCAGCTTGATCGCCTCACCGGGCATGCCATGCACCACCGAACTGGCCTTGTCCTGGGCGAACGTGACGGCGCCCTTGTCACGCAATAACTTCAGTTCCTCTGCGCCGTCGCGCCCCATGCCGGTGAGCAGCCCGGCGACAGCTTCGCTACCGTAGACCTCGGCCACCGAGCGAAACAGGCAGGACACCGAAGGTCGCAGCCCGTTCTCGGGTGGCTCACCAGTCAGCAATATTCGGCCGTCGCTTCCCACTTTCATCTGCAGGTCATCGGCTGCCACATACACATGGCCGGCGAGGATCTGACCGCCGTGCTCGGCGATATGGACAGGGAGACGCGAGGAATGTGCAAGCCACTCAACGAACCCCTGGATGAAGCCGGCCGCCATGTGCTGGACCACCAAGACTGCCACCGGGAAATCCACGGGAAGATGCGACAGGATGGCCTGCAACACGGGCGGTCCGCCTGTCGAGGCGCCGATGGCAACGATCCTGCAGGCGCCCGGCGCGCGCTCCGGACGCGGCGGTAACGGACGCGTGGTCGAGTCGCGACGCGCGCTTGACCAGCGTCGCACGACCTTCACCTCCGCCATCAGTTTCACCGTCTGGACCAGCTCCCTCGCCGTCGCGTCGTGGTCGGGATGGCCGATGCCCGCCGGCCTGCGCAGCACGGCAAGAGCGCCTGCTTCCATGGCCGCGAAGGTGGTTGCCACCACCGCCGGATCGGTGCTCCCGCTCACAACGACAATCGGAGTCGGGCACGTTTCCATGATCAGGCGCGTCGCATCCAGGCCGTTCATCCTCGGCATGTGCACGTCCATCGTGACCACGTCGGGCCGCTTGCGCGCGATGGCTTCGAGCGCCTCTTCGCCGTTGTGCGCTGTGCCCACCACGCGAATGGTGGGGTCGGCGCCAAGGATGTGCACGAGAAATTCACGCACCACAGGCGAATCCTCCACCACCAGTACCTTGATCATTAGCGTGGCCCTATGAAATCATTCGCCGCACAACCTCCAGCAGGTTGCTCTGGTCGAAGCTGCTCTTGACAATATAAGCGTTCGCGCCGACCTCGATGCCGCGCTCGCGGTGCTCGCGCTGATCCAGCGCCGTCACCAGCACAACAGGTAGCTCCGCCAAGTGCTTGTCAGCGCGTATCTTCGTCGCCAATTCGAAGCCGTCCATGCGCGGCATTTCCACGTCCGACACGACCAAGTCGAAAGTTGCGCTCTTCAGGGCAGTGTAACCGTCGATCCCGTCCACCGCGGTCGTTACGCTGTATCCGGCCGACTCCAGGATATTTTTCAGCAATGACCGGGAGGTGATCGAGTCCTCCACCACAAGGATGGCGTGCTTCCGGACCTCAGTGAGCGTTTTGGCCGCTGCGGGCACTCGTGGGGTTGCCGCCAGTTTCGTAGCAGATTTCAGAAGGTCGGGCACATTCAGCACCGGCACTATCTCGCCCGTCCCCAGGACGCTCGCACTTGCGACATTGCGTACACGCGCAAGCTGCGGTCCAAGGGACTTGACTAGCACCTCCTGCTCACCCAGGATCTCTTCCACTTGGAACGCCACGTGCGCGACGCCTGATCCGAGAACAACGACCGGGACGATATCGTCAGATTCGCCCTTGCCCGGCAGTTCCAGCACGTCTCCGAGGCGCACGAGCGACACGGCTTGCCGACCAAGCAGGATGGTCTCGCGGTTTTCGACTGTCTGGATATCCTTGACAGTGACACGCACCGCACGCTCCACGCTGATCGCCGGAACGACGAACAGCCGCTGTCTAGCGCGAACCAGAACGCCGCGAAAAGTGGCGAGTGTAAGGGGCAGGACAATCTGGAATGTCGTCCCAGCACCGGCGCGCGCCTCGAGCGTGATGGCACCGCCCAGGCGCTCGATCTTCTCTCGCACGATGGCGAGGCCCAGCCCGCGTCCGGAGAGGTCCGTGATGATGGGGCTGGTGGACACGCCCGACCGGAAAACGAGCGCAAGCGCCTCCTGCTCATCGATCCGTTCGGCCTCTTCGGCGGACAGCTCGCCGAGCTTCGCGGCGGCCGCCTTCACCTTCACCAGATCTATGCCCGCACCGTCATCGGCGACGACGAGTTCGATCTTGCTGCCGTCCTTTTGAGCGATCGCGATGGAGATCGTGCCCTGCGGCGGCTTGCCAGCCTGAATT
>Ga0209343_10008618_pt1 | contig 11822 bp, 11 predicted proteins | sample RifCSPlowO2_02_FD_184026 | JGI IMG/M metagenome (GOLD analysis project Ga0209343, IMG submission 184026) | Groundwater microbial communities from Rifle, Colorado - Rifle CSP2_plank lowO2_0.2 (SPAdes) (version 2) | ecosystem: Environmental > Aquatic > Deep subsurface > Groundwater | place... | reverse complement strand
TCCCGCCTTTCTTTTTGCCTGCTAGCCCCGTTAGAAGCCTAAAAAAGACCCTGTTTTAAAACAACCAAAGACGCCAGTCGGTTTCGCTTACCTGCTTCTTTGTATCAAAAGACACGGACGGGCTTTCTAATGGGGTTGACCCCTCACTTGGCGCATTGTAAAAGTATGATGTCTCAAAATTGGTTAAATAAGCATTTCATATAGACCAAGTGAGGGGTTGATATATAATCTTGCCTGTGGATAACTCTATTGACAAGAAGATATGGTATGATAATATAAGAGTTAGGCACATTTAAAAGGAGGTGGTTAAAATGAATAGAATATTCATCATAGAAACTATTCAATTATCACCACTTTATCCTTATCTGACTAATCAGGAGATTGATTTCCTGATCCAACAGATAGAGGGTGAACTGGTACTTTTTTCTCCTTCTTTAAAGGAGAAAATGTATCCGCAATGAGCTGGCACAGCTAAAGGGAGACCAAAAATAAATTCGGCCTCCCTGTGTTTTTGTAAGAAGCTGATAATAGCTATGAACGGGGTTAAATTTTATAAAATTTCGGAACTTAGAAAAATCGCTCCGAGCCCGGTGCCTAAATCTCCGCAGGGTTTGCGAGCGTTCATTTTAAAACACAAAACCGCTCTCAAGCCGACCGTTATGGGCGAGGGCAAAGGCAAAAGATACTTCGTCAAAAAAGACCTCTGGGACAAGCTGATGGATGAGCTCTTCGGATGAATTTTTTATTTTTTTCCTTACTTTAAGAAACAGCCAATCCTCCAAAACATCCCTAAGTTCTTCCCTGCAACGCTCCAAATCGTTCGCGCTAGCCCAAACGCCTTTCAAACCGGGAATCGCGCCAAAATAACTCCCATCTTCCAATATCTTATAGCGAGCATTCTTCAGTTTTTTTATTATAAATTCGCTTAGCATGCTGTAATATTAACATGGAACAAAGCATTTTAACAATACGGCCTAATTTATTCGTACAATTTCGTGTTTAAACCACTTTTCTTGAAATGAAATTTGCTTTTCAATCTCTTCATCAGTCATATTTGTTCCTTGCGGTACCACTATCAGCTTATCGTCATCGTCGTCTAGGCGATGGATGATTGCCGCAACAACTCCTCTTGCCTTTTCCAGCGGCTGGCTTACGCCGAGATAATACGCGTCCAGATCTTCTCCGTCTGGCGCTTTTACATCCGGAACATAACCATAGTTTGCCTCATAGATAAAGTCATGCTTTGGGTGCCGACTGCCAATCGGCCGGTCAATCATTATCTCAACTTCTTTGCCAAGAAATTTTTTAGCGATTTGCAGTGATTTTGAGTCGTTATCTGCCATGGAACTTTTAATTATGCCGCCATGATATTTTAACTCATAAACTCTCTTTCCCTGATATAAAATCATTTCTACTCCATGAAACTCCTCTACAGAACCACTGGCTGAATTGCGATAGTTAAAATCTCCCTCATCTAATGCTTTTAATCCACGAAATGGCATAGATTTATCTACTCGTAATAGTGCTTTCTTAAGAAATTCATATATCTTTTCATCACTAACTGCCTCAGACAAAATTTTTCCGTAATAGTTCATCCCCCATACTACTCTCTTGTTCTTCCAAATAATCTCCTCTCCAAAAAAGGGATTAAATCCAAAATATCTATCTCTGTATGTCCAGCCTTCTTCTTTGTATACTAACTCCCTACTGCCGTCTTCTAACTTACTCTCCATTCCTTCGCCACTGTTGGCATAGGTGTTCACTTTTGCTCTAACTAAAAAATTGTTTAATTCCATATTTTTCCATCACACTCCATGACATTTTTTGATATACGATACAAATGGGAATGTTTATTCGCTTAATAATTTAATCAATGCGGCCTCGGCTGTATCGGCATCATAAAAAGCCTCGTAGCCATACTTATCTGCCTCAGATTTATATTTCTGTCCCTCGCAATTATAAAAATATTCCGCCTCTTTTAGTTGTAATTCTTCTGTTTCACCCCAACGCGGATCTTTTTTATTTCGTTCAAAAATAACCTCAACCGACTCTCCCAGAAGAACTATGCCCCCAAAATCAAGATCTCGCTTGGCCAAATGCGGCAAGATATTAACCCCTTCAAAAATAGCTGGCTTGCCAGATTTAATAACTTCCTCAATTTTTTTAACGATATCGGGCCATAGCGCCTCGGATTGCTTAACTATATTTTGCCAATGTTCCACACAACTAGTCTTGTCCCAATACTCCAATTCATTCTTATTCCAAAAAAAATCTACCCAATCAGCATTATTGTTTTTTCGAAATTCTTCTCTCCAGTCATCAACCTTAAAATGCAATGTGCCATTGATTTTGGCTATCCGTTCAGCAAGATAACTTTTGCCTGATGCTGGTATTCCGCTAATAAATGCGTATTTCATAGTCCTCATTGCCCGTGGCACTTTTTGATATGTGATATAAATAGAATCACCTATTGCTTACAAAATATTTCTCCAAAACATCGAAATAATCGCTACCATCGCCAACCTCTTTGTAATCAGCCTTACTCACCCATCTGAAATTATTATGCTCATCGCTTAGCTTAATTTCTCCAGAAACGTATTTGCATCTAAACGCCACTAGATATACCACCTTCCCTGAATTTCTGTTGCCTAGTGGAAATTCGTGATACCAAACTGCAAATGGATCAAAGACTTCTATTTCAAGATTCGCCTCCTCCCTCACCTCCCTCTTAAGAGAATCCATTAAACTTTCATATGCCCCATCTTTAGCTTCACCTTCTTGAATCTTTCCTCCTGGAAAATCTAAGCCATCAACAGGATCAAAAAGCACTAATATCTTTCCATCTTTTTCAATGAAAGCTTTTTGTCCTACACAAAATAATGCATCGTTTTTCATAATTTTCCTATCAATTTAATATTTCGCGAGTTGCTATTCTATTGGCCGTGACAACGCTTATATTTCTTGCCCGAGCTGCACGGACAGGGGTCGTTGCGGCCGATACTCTTGTCGGCTGCATGGCCGATTGCGGCCGGCTTACTTGTCGGTGGGGCGCTGATGGATACCGTCCGTGCACCGATTTTGAATATCGTCGCCGAGACATTGTGGTTGATCGCCTCTAACATTTCTTTGAACATCCGGTGGCCTTCATTTTTATACTCCACCAGCGGATCCTGCTGGCCGTAAGCGCGCAAGCCGACCGAATCGCGCATATACTCCATATTTTCCAGATGATCCATCCAAAGCGTGTCAATGTTGCGCAAAAATATCATTTTAACGATCTGATTGAAATCTTCTTTGCCGAATTCTTTTTCTTTATCCTCGTAAGCGCGCTCCGCTAATTCTTCAAACAAGCTCTCAAGCTCACTCCTTTTCTCATCCGGGCTCGCCTCTTTCTTTTGAATCGCCGCGATTTGCTCCTGCGTCTCCGGCGCAAGATTGAACACCGACGCCGCCTCTTCCATTATTTCTTTTATGTTCCAGTCGTCGGCATGATCGCCGGCGGTATGCGCTTCAACCACCGCGCGAAAATAATCGCCGACTATTTCAAATATTTTATCTTCCGCGCTCTCCGCGCGCAATATTTGTTTGCGCAACTTGTAAACCACTTCGCGGTGCTTATTGAGCACTTCGTCGTATTCCAAAACGTGCTTGCGCGAGTCAAAATGATGGCCTTCTATTTTGGTTTGCGCCGATTCAATGGATTTGGAAATGATGGAATTCTGGATCGGCTGGTCCTCCGGCACGCCGAGCGCGCTCATCATATTTTTTATCTTCTCCCCTCCGAAAACGCGCATCAGATCGTCGTCCAAAGAAACGAAAAATCGCGTCGCGCCCGGGTCGCCTTGACGGCCGGCACGGCCACGCAATTGGTTGTCTATCCGCCGCGCTTCGTGCCTCTCCGTGCCGATAACAAACAACCCGCCCAGTTCGCGCACCTTTTTCGCTTCTTCTTCATCCGACGGATTGCCGCCCAAAATAATATCCACTCCCCGGCCGGCCATATTGGTCGCGACCGTCACGGCACCGAGCCGGCCGGCCTGCGCGATAATCTCCGCCTCACGCTCGTGGTTTTTGGCGTTCAAAAGCTCGTGCCTGATCCCGTCGCGCTTGAGCAAAGCCGAGAGATGTTCGTTTTTAGCGATGGAAACCGTACCCACCAGCACCGGCTGGCCGGCTTCGTGCCGGCGTTTTATCTCATCCGCCACCGCCTGGAATTTCCCGCGTTCGGTTTTATAAACCGCGTCGGACAAATCTTGCCTGACATTCGGCTTATTGGGCGGCATAGCAACCACTTCCAGTTTATACACTTTAGAAAACTCCTCGGCGGAAGTGGCGGCCGTGCCGGTCATTCCGCTTAATTTTTCATACATCCGGAAATAATTTTGAAAAGTGATGGAAGCGAGCGTGCGCGACTCTTTACGCACCGCCACGCCTTCTTTCGCTTCAATCGCTTGGTGCAGGCCTTCCGAATAGCGCCGACCCGGCATCAAGCGACCGGTGAATTCATCCACGATAACCACCTCGCCGTTTTTGACGATATAGTCCTTGTCTTTTTTGAATAAAGTCTGGGCGCGCAAAGCTTGTTCCAAATGCCGCAGATAGCGGATCCCCGACGCGCCGGAAATTGTCGTGTCGTAAATATTCTCCACGCCCAAAATACTTTCAATTTTCGCGATGCCGCCTTCCGTCAGCGTAGCCGCGCGCATCTTTTCGTCAATATTGTAATCTTCATTTTCCACCAAACGCGGGATGATCCGGGCGAATTGCGAATAAAGCTTGTCCGATTCTTCATCGGGCATGGAAATAATCAAGGGCGTGCGCGCTTCATCTATCAAAATGGAATCCACTTCGTCCACGACCGCGAAATAATGTCCGCGCTGGACTTCGTCTTTAGAATCGCTCGCCAGATTGTCGCGCAGATAATCAAAGCCGAATTCGTTGTTGGTGCCGTAAGTGATATCGGCCAGATACGCTTCGCGCCGAGAGCATGGCCTAAGATATTCGTGAAACACCTTAAAACTACCTAATGTATCTCTTTCCGCGTCCTTATCCGTTTCATTAATTTTGAATTTTGCATTGTCATTTTGAATTTCTTGCGTATAAGACGGGTCGTACAAATACGCCGCGTCATGAACAATACACCCAACACTTAAGCCTAAAGCGTGATAAACCTGCCCCATCCACACCGCGTCGCGCTGGGCCAGATAATCGTTCACCGTCACAATATGCACGCCCTTGTCTGAAAGCGCGTTGAAATACGTCGGCAGGGTCGCGACCAGCGTCTTGCCTTCGCCCGTTTTCATCTCGGCGATTTTTCCTTGATGCAAAACAATCCCGCCCATCAGCTGGACATCGTAATGCCGAAGGCCCAGAGTTCTTTTGGCCGCTTCGCGCGCCAGAGCGAAAGCTTCCGGCAAAACATCATCCGGAGAAACTTCTCCTTTCTGTATCTTCTCTTTCAGCTTCGCGGTTTCTTTCGCCAATTGCGCCACGCTTAAAGACGAGAACTTTGTTTCAAGCTCATTAATCAGCTTCGCTTCCTGCCGAAGCTTATTTATTATCCTGTCGTGAAAAATTCTTGAGAGAAACATGAGCGCGGCGCGAATTACGAATTATGAATTACGAATTATGAAAAATCCTAATAATAAAAATTGTTAAATTGCCGTCATAAAACAATTTAACAATTAAATCAGAACCGAAATAATAAAATGCCGGGGGTAAGTTGCTATTTTCGCCTGAATCGCGCCAGCGGAGAGATAGAGATGAGCTTCTTGAAACTGCGCGCTCCACGCCTGAATTTAGATTCCAACTTGCCTTGCTCTTTTTCCAAAATCATTTTCAACTCCTCGCGCACGCCGTCAATCGCCGCCCGGACATCCCATTCGCTCCTCTCAGCTCTCAACACCCGCCCGCCGATTTTAAGATTGACTTCCGCTTTGAATACTTCGCCGTGTTTGTGATGCTTGGTGTCGCGCGCCACTTCCACGTACGCTTCCACGAAATAAGTTCCGTGCTCCCCGTCTCCGCCTTTTTCCGCGCCGCGGATAAATCTGTCCAGCGACCCTATTTTTTCATCAATGAACTCGGCCAGCGCCGGGGTTACTTCCAAATTCGTGGCTTTTATGTCTATTTTCATCCCTCACATGACTAGCACAATGTTTTTATACCTTTTTCTATAAAAATATAAAAATTATGCGCTAAGTTTTATTATTCCCGTCACATAACTTTATAACAGTGCTAGTCATGTGAGGGATTCATCTATTCTAATATTATCACAAAAAATAATCTTATACAACAGGTTTGATACGCAAAACCCCGCCCGTTTGACGGGGCGGGGTTAGCCGAAGAGACTACTTTCTTTTCTTAGCTGTCTTCTTCGCCGCTTTCTTTTTCTTGGCTGCCATATTATTTTGCGTTGTTCGTCTTAGGAAAGCCGACAACACTTTCTTAATGTATAAATAGCCGACCTTGCTATTTATTTATGACTTACTCGATACTTAAATTATACAACATTACGCAAGAAAAATAACTGTGGATAACTTTTTTGTCATACTTTGTATTATTTTGTAATAAACTGTATCTCTTCTTCCAAAGTTATTTTATAAATGCCGCAAACTTTTTCTTTGATTATTTTGATAATCCAGGAAATGTCTTCCTGCGTCGCGCTTTGATCAGTCGTGAGAAAGTTAGCGTGCCTTTCCGAAACCGTCGCTCCGCCCACCTTTAATCCCTTCAACCCGGCTTTGTCTATCAAAAGCCCCGTCGGCAAAAACTTGGCGCTTTTGAACCGCGCGAACTCCGGGTTGTGCTCAATTAAATACGCCGCGGCCGGACATTCCGCTATTTCAATATTTTTAAAAACGCACCCGGCCGACATTTCAGAGAGTGGCTGGCACTCCCGGCGGAATTTCATATTTTCAACCATTTCTTTCATCACCGTTTCCGAATCGGATTTTTTCAGGCGCAGAACCGCGCCCAGAACAATCTCTTTGTTTAATTTAAAAATACTGTCGCGATAACCGAACCAGCATTCGTGCTTGACATATCGCTTCAGCTCCCCGCTTATCGGGTCAAACGCTTCAACCGTTTCCACCACGCTGGCCGTTTCGCTTCCGCAAGAGCCGGCATTGCCGTAAATCGCTCCGCCCAAAGTGCCTGGCAAGCCGGCCGCCCATTCCAAGCCGGACAACCCGAGTGCTTTTGCTTTGTTGACCAAGACGCCCATAGCCGCGCCCGCTTCCGCATACATCACTCCCCCGGCCATACTTATTTTTTCGGCCATCATCTTAATCACCAACCCGTCAAATCCTTTATCGAGAGCAAGCACGTTTGTCCCTCCGCCTAAAATATAAAAAGGCACGTCGCTTTCGCGCGCGGCTAAAACCGCCCGCTCCAACGCGCGCCGGTCGTGCGCTTCGTAAAAAAACTTCGCCTCCCCGCCCACGCGGTAAGTGCTATAACTCTTCAACGAAACCGCGTGCCGCAAATTTGGAATATCGCTCATCGCCATACCCATATTATATCACAAATAAAAAATAGCGGGGATCTCTTATTGAAATCCCCGCTCCATGAGTTGGCAAATACTAATTTGCACTGTGGCAAATCACTCTGGTTCATATAAAAATTAGCCCTGCTCCAAGGTACTGGAATAGGGCTGAGAGCTAAGTCAGAATGATTTATAGTTTTAAGAACTTTGTGAGATGGCAATGCGAGCGGGATTTAAAAGTTTCTTATCAAGTCGTACAAAATCAATAATCCACCCACAGTTGTGAAACCCATCGATGACTGGTATGCCGAATCCAGCTAGTTCCTCAATTTCACAAATTTGGCCGATTCGCAAAGCTGGAATACATTTATATCCATCGGGGTGTTCCCAGATGGTACCGAGAAAAAGCAACGCAAATTTTTCCAGTTCTGAGGGAATAGAACCATTGAGAAGCATATGTTCTGCATGAAGTTGACCGGCTGGCGCACCTAGTTTTTTGGCTCGCGCCATTAACTCTTTTCCATCGACGCAATCTTCATTATTTTTTAAGAATTCTTTAAATGTTGGAGAATTCTGATTGAAATCCGCGGATCGGATTAATTTCCAGCCATCTTTCCTTTTGTTATACTTAAAATCAAATTTTTTCTTCATTTCTTTCTCCTTTCATGAGTTTTTTTCAACTAATTCCGCTTCCAAAATGGCCACATAATCACCCTCCTTTCTTCTTTTTCTTTTAAACTGATTTAAATTCAATTTTGAAAGAGCAGACAAATCTTTGAAAATTCTCTTCTGATATCTATTGATTATCATAAAAACGATATTCTGTCAAGCATTTTCACAAACACAAAACCCGAGCCACAGCCCGGGTTTTGTTACTGTTCGCTAGTCATCTGTCATTTGTCATTTGTCAGTCGTCAAATGTCAGTTGTCATTTCAATACCCCATTCCTCCCATACCGGACATACCGCCTCCGGCCGATTCTTTCTTTTCTTCAGGCACATCAGAGACCACCGCTTCAGTGGTGAGAAACATCGCCGCCACCGACGCCGCGTTTTGAAGCGCGCTGCGAACCACTTTAGTCGGATCAATCACGCCCGCCTTTACCAGATCCTCATAAACTCCGGTGAGAGCATTGAATCCTTGCGCGCCCTTGGCTTTCTTTACTTCTGATGCCGCCACCGAACCGTCAATTCCTGCATTTTGCGCTATTTGGCGCAAAGGTTCTTCCAAAGCCCGCCGTAAAATATTAACGCCTATTCTTTCTTCGCCTTCGGCTTTTACTTTATCTAAGACTTCTATCGCCCGGATCAGCGCTACGCCGCCGCCCGGTACTATCCCTTCCTCCACCGCCGCTTTGGTCGCCGCGATCGCGTCTTCAATGCGATATTGCTTTTCTTTTTGCTCCACTTCCGTCGCCGCGCCCACTTTCACCACTGCTACGCCGCCGGAAAGCTTGGCCAGTCGTTCCTGTAATTTCTCGCGGTCAAATTCGGAATCAGTCTGCTCTATTTGCGCCTTGATTTGCTTGACTCTTTTGTCCAGATCGACTTTCTTCCCCTTACCACCGACGATAGTCGTATTCTCTTTGGTTGAGATTAATTTTCTGGCCGATCCGAGCATAGAAAGATCCGCTTTATCCAGCTTGATGCCGCGCTCTTCAGAAATAACCGCTCCACCGGTTATCACAGCAATATCTTCTAGCATTTCTTTCTTCCTATCACCAAAACCGGGCGCCTTAATCGCTAAAGCATGAAAAGTGCCGCGTAATTTGTTGACTACCAAAGTCGCCAATGCTTCACCTTCCACTTCTTCCGCGATAATCACCAATTCTTTAGAGCCGGACTGCGCCACTTTTTCAAGTAGAGGTAAAATTTCCTGTAAAGAAGAAATTTTTTGATCAGTAATTAAAATCCTAGGATTTTCATAAATTGCCTCCATCCTTTCCGCGTTGGTAATCATATAAGGAGAGACATAGCCGCGATCAAATTGCAAGCCCTCCACGATCTCTTTGGAAACGCCAAAGCTTTGCGACTCCTCCACGGTAATCACCCCGTCTTTCCCCACTATATCAATAATCTCGCCGATCAGAGATCCGATTTCCGGATCTTGCGCCGATATCGTCGCCACTTGCACTATTTCCTCTTTTTTGGAAATAGGCTTGGAAATTTTATTGCGCAATTCCCCCACTACCGCTTCCACGCCTTTCTCCAGGCCTTTTTTCAACACCATCGGATTCGTACCCGAGGTGATATTTTTCAACCCTTCGGTGATAATCGCCTGGGCGAGCAAGGCGGCCGTGGTCGTGCCATCGCCGGCGACATCGTTGGTTTTAGTTGCGGCCTCCTTCACCAAAGACGCGCCGATGTTTTCCAATTTGTCCGCCAATTCAATTTCTTTGGCAATAGTAACGCCGTCGTTTGTGATAATCGGGGATCCGTAGCTTTTCTCAAGTACGACATTGGAGCCTTTCGGTCCCAGCGTGACTTTAACCGTGTTAGCCAACTTATCCACCCCTCTTTTGAGCGCCTGACGCGCCTCCTCGCTGAAAGTTATTTGTTTAGACATAAATATAGTTGAAAGTTTATAAAGTTATAAAGTCTATAAAGTCTGGCATTATGGTCTGCACTTTTGACTTTATGAACTTTATGAACCTTATGAACTTATTTTATTATTGCCATTATATCGTCTTCTCTGATGACAAAATATTCTTTTCCATCAACCTTTACTTCCGTCGGGCTATATTTTGAAAATAATACCCGGTCGCCCGCTTTTACCTGCATCTCCGTCCTTTTGCCGCTATCCAGCATTTTGCCCGGGCCAGCCGCCACAACAACGCCTTCCTGCGGCTTTTCTTTCTCCGCCGTGTCTGGCAAAACAATACCAGACTTGGTTTTGGCCTCGTGTTTTTGAGGCTCAACGATAATATAATCCGAAATTGGTTTGAGTTTCATAAATTTACAAAGTTAAAAGTTTATAAAGTCTTAAAGTTTATAAAGTGGGGATTTACTTTCAACTTTATGAACTTTATGAACTTTCGACTCATTAATGATTAGCACTCCCGACTTAAGAGTGCTAGAAATCATTATAGTTTTATACGAGACAATGTCAACCCCGTATAATCACCCCGCCAAGGGGGAGCTATACGGGGTCAACCCCTTGCGCCCGTCTAATAAACTTTTTCCACCGCGACATCTTTATAGTAATAAGCGAGAATCTCTTTGTATGTTTTGCCAAGCTCGGCCAGGCGCCGCGCGCCGGTCGCGCTCATTCCGACGCCGTGGCTCGCTTTTAGAGAAGCCGCGTCGCGCCGTACAGTTCCTTCGGGGTCTTTCACTCCGCCAGCCAGATAGCCGTAATCCGCGCCGCAAAATTCCCTACCCCAGAGAGCGCAGGCGTTTTTAGTCGTCCCGCCGGAATCGGATGAATACACCGCGCGCGCCACCTTACCGTTATACTTCAGCACTTCGCCGGCGGTTTCCCGAGTCGTTAAAACAAGATTGGGAGCGTATGCTCCCCAGGCATATCCGCGATACACCTGATCGGAAGAAGTGTTGTTCAAATGATACACCTCATCCTTACCGTATTTCCCGCCGTTTTGCAAATGAAACAAAGCGTAACTGCGCGAGGCAATGGAAAATGCCTTGCGATACTCCGGCGAATCGGTATTGAGCGCTTCGCCCAATCCCTGCAAATACTCTTCAAACGGCAGCGCGTTGACCATCCAAATCTTCTTTAACTTTTGCGAATACACTAGCGAGAGATTGCCCCGGAAAGTGTTAAAATCAATCGTTTTGCTCCAATTGTAAAAATGATAGCTGGAGATAGTAAAAATGGTTCCGTTGTTTTGCGCGGTAAATTCCGTATCGCCGGCGTTTTGCCAATTCACCATTGCTGTTTCCCCGCTCGCGTATGTTTTCTGCTCGCCTGTTTTTCCCATCTTAACCGTGAACGGGCCATCGGCCGTCACGCTCACCGATTCGCTCGCCGCGACCGAAAACAACCCTATTTTAATTGACTGGTCCCCTGATTGATCAGCCGACGGCTGTTGTGATATTTGCGGTGTTTGCGTCAGCTTAACAATCGGCATCGCGAACGCCAAAACAATCGCCGTCGTCTGCTTGCCGGCTAAAACAGCGCGCCAATCATCCGCCGACGCGACGGCTTTCCCGGATGAGTATTTCGCCATCTCTTTGGCGGGAAGCGCCATCGCTTTTTGCTTGCTTAATCCAAGCGCTGAAAACGCTTCGTAATTGCTTATCCAGTATCTCTTTCCTTTGTAAACCAAATACCGCTCTGGCTTACCGTCCTCGTATATTAAAGCGCTGTCGGGCAACAA
>Ga0209343_10008617_pt1 | contig 11824 bp, 15 predicted proteins | sample RifCSPlowO2_02_FD_184026 | JGI IMG/M metagenome (GOLD analysis project Ga0209343, IMG submission 184026) | Groundwater microbial communities from Rifle, Colorado - Rifle CSP2_plank lowO2_0.2 (SPAdes) (version 2) | ecosystem: Environmental > Aquatic > Deep subsurface > Groundwater | place... | reverse complement strand
CTCTTCTCCGGGGATGCCGAAGATATATTTGACACCCTCTGTTTCAAGACACTTTGCAAACAAATCCGACGAGCGCATTAGCGGTCTCCATTTTTGGGCACAGCTTCTTGTTTGCAATTATTTCAGAAAAATAGCCATGCGTCAAATTTTTATTGAACCACCCGGCGGCAAGACCGCAGGGTATTTAAAATCTCCGGTCTGTTATGCAAGATATGTGGATAGCGTCCTGTCCTCTTTATGAAAATAAAATTCATTTTCATATTGACATTTCTGTGTTATAAGCTATAATTTAGCCAGAAATTAGATGTTACATGGCTCTGCTCCAACGCAGTTCAGGATCTTCTTATAAGGAGGTGATAGTTATGTTACAAGGAAAGATGATACTCGTAACTGTGTTAGTATTAGGTTTGGTTGGTGGACATATTGCATATGCAGGAGAGGATAATATCATGGTCATGCCATCCGAGATAAAGTGGGCTGATGGTCCTGCCTCACTTCCTTCGGGTGCAAAGATAGCTGTTGTTGAGGGAGATTTAAGTAAGGCAGTCCCGTTTACATTCAGGCTTAAAATGCCTGCCAACTATAAGATTGCTCCACACTGGCATACGGCAATTGAGCATGTAACTGTTTTATCAGGTACATTCTACTTTGGAGCCGGAGACACATTTGATATGGCGAGGGCAAGGGCATTTCCAACCGGAAGTATCATGGTAATGCCCCCTACTCACACTATGTTTGGCTGGGCTGAAGCAACAGGGGATGAAACAGTTATACAGGTTCACGGTGTTGGCCCATGGAGCATAACTTATGTTAACCCAGCAGACGACCCAAGAAAAAAATAGAACCTGCCCTCCTGCAATGTAAAAATTCTCCACCAAAAACTTTCCCCCAAGAAGGGGGAAAGTTTTAATATGGGGCAGAGGGACACTTCACGTATTTATCCGGTCGAACTAAGGGGTCCGGTCTTGAATCTTGACATTAACAGAATAGAAAACAAACAAATAAGGAATGTCAAAAATAAAGACCTGACCCCATTTCTGTTTCTTAAATAGAAAAACTATTGACATGGCTTGCACTATGTTATACTGAAAATATGTGCTTGACATTTGCACAGATTTATATTAAATTGCTGTGTAATAAATGGAGGGAATGTATGCGAGCCACGGTAACTATAGAAAAGAATATTTTAGATGAACTTATGACTGAGACAGATGCCAAAAGCAAGGCATCGGCTGTAAAGAAAGCTATAGCAGAATATTTAAGGCTCAGAAAAATAGAAAAGATAAAAACCATGAAGGGCAAACTAAAGTTTGATAAGACAGCCGAGGAGTTAAGGCATTTTGAGCGCTAAGATTCTTATAGATACCTCTTGTATGGATTGATTATTTTCAAAAAGCCACCCAATCTTTATCGCAAAATTAGATGAAATACTTTCCGATGAGGAGATATATGTTCCCAAAGTGGTCATTGCTGAACTGGTTCAGGGAGCCCACACGGAAAAAGAAATAGCGGTCATAAAGGGCTTCGTAGAGGCTTTTAATGTCATTGATCACCGTGGCTATGCATGGTTTGAAGCCGGAAAACTTGCTTACAAAATGAAGAAAAAAGGCATAACGGTTAATCTCATGGATTGCTATATCGCTGTAATAGCCAAAGACCAAGGGTGCAGAGTATTAACGCTGGATAAGCATTTTAAGGAGATTCAAAAAGAATATGGGATAATTCTTGAACAGTTTTGAGTCATAGCCATTTTAAAGAGAGCTATATCAATAGTAAAATTCCTTGCCGAGGAGAATCCTAGCCATTTATGGCTGGGTTCTTCAATTGCAGAAGATGTTATTACAGGAAAAAATAAATCTGCCATCTTTATTCTACCATCAGCAAGGTTGTTTGAAAAAGCGGCAACTGACAAATCTGATTTTTCAAGACCTGACCCTTTCTACCTTCCTTTCTACCTTCTCATTATATTTCGCCATGTTTCAAAACTTATGGCTAACCAAAAGACGTGACTATTCACTTCAATACTACCCCCCCATAAAATGTTAAGGTTTTAAATTTTGTTTCAAAAACAGGAGCACCCCATGCTTTACAAAAGGGTAAACAAAAACCGGACGCTACGAAAAACTCCGCAACCATGTTGTTTTAGTCTGCCCCCTAATCAAAATGGCCTTGCCCACCGCCTGCCCGCTCCCCTCAAAAGGTCTGCCCTGTCAAACCCGCATAACACATGATCCTTTATAGAAATATGAACCTATCAATTTTTTGTTGAAATATTTTCCGGCAAGTAGGATATTGGTTTTTATGGAAGAGAACCAGAAGGGTTTCTGGAATACATTAAAGGCAAAATGGTATCAGAAGGGGCTAAAATATAGCACACTGCCAAAGATAGCCCTGAATATCATTCTCCAAAAAACCAGAGACTGCAAAACCTTCCTTGATGTGGGTTCAGGATGCGGGACATTTGCGATACCTCTATCAAAGGCAGGCAAGACAGTTACGGCGCTTGACCCTTCAAAGGCAATGATAGCTTTATTGGACGAGGAAATTAAAAAGAAAAAGTTGAGGAATGTAAAGACTATTAATGCCGCATGGGGAGAGGTGGAGATGAAACCCCATGATGTTATACTCTGCGCCAATGTCCCTGGGCTTTTGAAGGATTCAATGGATTTTTTGAAACAGGCAGATGCCCTTGCCAAAAAAGCAGTATTCCTCATAGAAGGGGCAGACCCCAACGCAGACAAGTTTTATTATAAAGAACTCTACCCGCTTTTATTCAATAAACCGTTTCTGCCAAGGACAGATTATTTAAAGACATATACAGACCTGCACAGCCTCGGCATATTCGCCAATGTGGAAATAATAGAATATGATTTTGACCAGCCCTTTGATGACATGGAAGAGGCAGTGGATTTCTGGAAGGAGTATATGGGGATTGTTACAGGAGAGCATGATGAAAAACTTAAAATATTTCTTGGGGGCAAACTTAAAAGATATAAGGGCGGACTCATTGCCAGATTCCATAAGAAGTCGACAGTGATATGGTGGAGAAAATAAATTGATTACACAGATTATAAAGGCAGATTAACACCGATTCAGACAAAAGAACGGCTTTAATCTGTGTAATCGTTCTTAAAAATCTGCGTAATCAGGTATAACAATGATTCCATTAAAAGACGATAACCCCAAATCCACATTTCCCTTTGTAACCATCTTCATTATTACAGCCAACATACTTGTATATATTTATCAGCTAACACTGGGAACAAAGACCGTAGAGTCCTTTATTCTGAGTGCAGGTGCAATACCATACGAGATAACACATTTTGTGGATACTGCTCCCGTTGACCTTATCAGGCCGCCTTTGACCCTGTTCTCAGCCATGTTCATCCACGGCGGACTCTTGCATGTAGCCGGCAATATGCTCTATCTATGGATATTCGGCGACAATATAGAGGACAGGCTTGGGCATGTGCGGTTTGCCGTATTCTATGTCCTTACAGGCCTTATCGCAAGCATTGCGCACGTAATCACGGTTCCGGATTCCACTATACCCATGATAGGCGCAAGCGGCGCAGTTGCAGGAATATTAGGGGCGTATTTCCTTCTTTATCCAAGGGCCCATGTCCTTACGCTGATATTCTTCTTTTTCTTTGTTGATATTGTAAGGATACCAGCGCTTATATTCCTTGGCCTGTGGTTTGTCTTTCAGATTTTAAGCTCCGGCGCAGGAGGAGGGATTGCCTGGTACGCACATATAGGCGGTTTTGTAGGAGGGGTGCTGCTGGTAAAGTTATTTGAAAAGAGGCGGCCCAAATATAGATTCAAACGTTCTTAAATAAGACAATTTAAGAAAAAATCTTGACAGTCATTGAAAAATCTGTGTAAACTGGCAGTGTAGTAGCCGATTTTTGGTTTTGGGCAGGTCATAGAGATAGTATGAGAAAACTTTCTGCCATAGTTTTATTTGCCGGTATGCTTGCAATGAATACCGGCACATTCTGCCAGTCATTGTGCCGCGGCAGCCATCACCTGGAAGGGCCGACGTATAATGACACGGGCCGTGGACATGCAGCCCATATGACAGCTAAACATGAGATGCCTAAAGGCGATATATGCCCAATAACCAACGGCACTAACCATGATACACACCACTCCATGCCTCAGACATATATAGAGTGCGACTGCTCGCAGGATTTAGATACCTCCACAGGTTATGCGGTGACACTGGCAGAACCTTCCGCAGAATTAAAACCCCATTTTTATATCATTTCAAAGCTCCAGTCATCTGAAATTGTCTTCTTAAGCAACGAATCCATCCCGTTAGAAGGACCTCCTAAGATACTCGCCTGATTTTTCACATCCGTATCTAAAAACTAAAAAAAGGACTGTGGGTTAGAGACGAGGAACTGGTTTTTGCCAGCCTCAAGCACCTAACCCTTATCGTCTATTTTCCCAGGAGGTATTCGTGTTCTACAAACTTATTACTGAGTGCGGCCACATTGGCGCAGGCAACAGTTTTGAAAGGACCTGGTTTATAAAGGGTGATAGTCCCATGACTGTGCTTCAGAAGGCAAGGAGGCTTCCTCGCGTAAAGAGAAAAGAGACCTCCCTTGCCATCAAGCTGATTGAAAGGATAAGCAGGGAAGAGTACATAAGCGGCATGAATAGTTATAGGGAAACAGTAATGGATTACAGGTAGGGTAGTGCTTAAGCGGGTGGACACTATAAAGAAAGTGTCCGCCCGCAATATAAAAAATAAAAGGAGATGCTTATATTATGAAGAAGCTAATAACTATTTTAAGTATTCTGCTTTTGGCCGTGGCTGCAAAAACAGAGGCATGCGACTTTTGCATACTTTCGCAGGGCATATCGCCCTTAGAGACGCTCAAAGGCGCGGGCATAAGAATAAATGAACGGTATACAAATATGGGAGGTGTTTATAAAGGCACGGAAGAGAAGACAAATCCCGGCGCAAAGGAGGAATACTGGACAACTGAGATTACAGGTTTTTACGGCATCACTGAAGACCTGATGTTTCTTGGTGTAGTTCCTTATAAAAAGACCAAACTGGACGGACATCTCCATGTGCACTCGGACGGCGATATTGAAGTGCATAAAGATATGAAGGGCGAAGAAACAGGCATTGGAGATATTGCGGCGCTGGGCCGTTACACATTTTCCAAGACCCATACTATTGATACAACCACTTCTGTTGCAGGTATTGCAGGGGTAAAGTTCCCAACCGGCAAAACCAATGGCAGGACAGATGACGGCATGGAATATCTTGATGCCCATCTCCAACTTGGCACAGGTTCTACGGATTTCCTTCTGGGGCTTTCTATGAGTCACACTGTGCAGAAACTTTCTTTGTCTGCCAATCTCTTGGGCGTCATTCCAACAGAGGGAAAGGCTGGAGATACGAAGCACCAGTTCGGGAATACGCTCAACTACGATATTACGGCAAAATACAGGGTCCATCCTGCTGTGTCTGCGCCTTTAAGCACTCAGCTTTTCTTTTCACTTGGCCTGAACGGGGAATTAAGGGAAAGAGAAAAGGTAGCAGGAGCGGAGGATGTCAATTCAGGGGGGCATACAATCTATCTCACCCCTGGGGTTCAGGTTGTGGCAGCGCCTCAATGGGTATTTGAGTTATCTTACCAGCATCCTGTTTATCACAACCTCTATGGAACTCAGCTTGCTGAAGACTATAAGGTGAATGGCGCAGTAACATATCTATTTTAAATGAAGATTATAATCTTAAGTCTCATATTGGGTTTGACGCTACTATTTGCCGGTTCGTGCTATAGCCTTGATAAGGCGCATCTCAATGCCCTTGGTATTCAGGAGCTTAAGCAAGAGGCCCCTGATTTTACCATTAAGGGCACTGATGGAAAGGCGATGAGCCTGAAGGACTTCAGGGGCAAGGTGATCATACTGCACTTCTGGGCCACATGGTGCAAGCCCTGCAAGGAGGAGTTTCCGGCCTTTGAAAAACTATATCAGGGATTAAAAGGAAAGGATGTTGCTTTACTTGCTGTCTCCATAGATGCAAAGGCAGGAAAGGATGAGGTAGATGTATTTGCCAGAAACCTCGGAGCTACCTTTCCTGTATTTCTTGCAAGGGACGGCAATGTGACCGATAGATACTGGACATGGGGTGTGCCGGTCACATACTTCATGGATAAAAAAGCATGGATAATCGGCAGGGCATTAGGTCCGAAGGATTGGGCGAGTCCTGATATATTGAATCTAATAGAAGGTCTTTTAAAGGAATAGCGGTCGTGCAAATTTCAAAAAAACTAATTTGATAGGAGATTTTATGAAGATATTGAGTTTATTCTTTTGCGTTATTATGACGGTGTTTATGTTTCCATTTAATATTTATGCAGTAGAACCTGAAGGCAACGAGGAAGCAACAAAACTTGAGGATATTGTTGTTACCGGCACAAGAGAGGCGGAGTCGGCAAAAGAGACGCCTCAAACAGTTGGGGTAGTGAAGGGTGAGGAACTAAAGGATTTAAAACCATCGCATCCAAAAGAGGCGGTGAATAGAGTGCCGGGCGCATGGATAACCTCAACCGCAGGAGAAGGGCATATAACAGCCATTCGCCAGCCTCTTACAACAAACCCTGTTTATCTATATCTTGAAGACGGCATACCGGTAAGGTCAACGGGATTTTTTAATCACAATGCCCTTTATGAGGTAAATCTGCCGGGCGCAGACAGAATAGAGGTAATAAAGGGGCCGGGAACCGCCTTATACGGCAGCGACGCAATAGGCGGAACAATAAACGTTATGACAAGACCTTCGTCTCTAACACCGGAGATAGAGATAAATCCTGAAGTCGGCCAATACGGCTGGTATCGGCTGCTGCTAAGCGGCAGCAACACATGGGGGAGCAACGGTTTCCGTCTTGATTTGAATGATACGCACTCGGACGGCTGGAGAGAAGAAACAAAATATGACCGTCAGTCTGCAACCCTTCGCCATGATTACATGTTAGATACAACCTTAAGCGCAAAGACCGTTATTGTATATTCGCACATTGACGCGGAAGAGGCGGCATCTGCTCTATCAAGAACCGACTTTGAACAAAGACCCTGGTATGATTATTCAACATTTAACCATAGAAAGGTTGATGCGTTTAGATTATCCATTGATGTTGAAAAAGAAACAGATGGCGGAAAAGGGCTCTTAAGCGTTATCCCATACTACAGGCATAATGAGATGGACCTCCACCCGGGATGGGGGATATTTCAGTCAGGAGCTAATTACTACGGTTATCACTCAGAAACAAAGTTTGAGTCTTTTGGATTCCTTGCAAAATATCGTTATGATTTTGAGCCGATGAGAACAAGATTGATACTCGGAGTTGACCTTGATTACAGTCCCGGTGAATATTTTGAAAGGAGAACCATCGTTACCATGAATGCCGCAACCCTTAAATACACATCATATTCATATGATACATCTACAACCAATAATTATGATTTTGACGCAACATTCACAGGCATTTCGCCTTATCTGCATACCGAAGTGTCTCCGCTTGAAAATTTGAGATTAACCATAGGCGCCCGTTATGATGATATGTCGTATGACTACGAAACCCGCCTTGCAGCAAATGCCAACAGACCTGAATCCACAGAGAGATCGTTCAGCCATGTAAGCCCAAAAGCCGGCTTAACCTATTCATTTACAGAGGATGTAAGCGCCTTTCTTTCGTACAACCATGGCTTCCGTGTGCCATCATCGGGCAATTTATTCAGAGGCAGCAACGGCACTGCTTCAACAGCGGTGAATTTAAAACCAATAAAGATTGATAGTTATGAAACTGGCGTAAAAACAGGATTTTTAAACAACCGCTTAACATTTGACACATCTGTTTACCTGATGCAAAAAGAAGATGATATTGTTTCATACAAACCTACCGCATCAACTAGCCAGAGCCTTAACGCAGGCAAGACAGAGCATAAAGGCATTGAAATAGCGCTTGGCATAAAACCGATAAAAGAGGTTGGACTTGATGTCAGTTATTCTTATGCAAAGCACACATATGAGGAATACAGAGTCTCTCCAACTGTAGATTACAGCGGCAAGGAAATACCTGTTGCGCCGAGACGGATTGCAAACACCCGCTTATACTATGCGCCTTCTATTTTTAACGGCGGCAGGATGGAACTTGAATGGGTAAAGCTTGGAAGTTACTGGCTTGATGACGCAAATACTGAAAAGTATGACGGGCATGATTTATTAAACGTCAGGGCGTCTTATAAATTTAATCCTTCATGGGAAATCTATGCAAAGGCAACAAATATTGCCGATGAAGATTATGCCGAAAGGGTATCAAAATCATCAGGGGCATCCGCTCAATATGCATCAGGACAGCCTCAAACATTTTTCACGGGAGTTGTTTACAACTGGGGGAGCAAGTAAATGCAAATTGCAAATTGCAAAATGAAAATTGGAAATTTAAAACTTAAAATTTACAATCTTCAATTTTCATTTCTTATTTTTGCCATTTTCTTTTTGCTGATTGCCGCAGAGAGTTTTGCCGGAGACATCGCTTTTAGCATCAGCCATCCTGACAAGAAGGTCTCGCCTTCTGCAATGGCTGTTTATGGCGAAAAGATATATGTCTCATACATTAGGGAAGAGGGCGATGTGTATCTCGCTGTGTTGTCAGCAGAGGGGAAGACTCTTATAGCGCCTGCCAGGGTTAATGACAGCGCCACCCCTGCAAATGGCATCCATCAGAGCCCTGGCATTGCCATTGGACAAAAAGGTGAAATCTATCTCACATGGACAAGCCCTAAAGAAGGCGGTGAATTTGCTGCTGATATAAGATTTACCGGTTCCATGGACGGCGGGAAGACATTTCTGCCGTCCGTGGTTATCAATGACAATCCAATGCCCGGCTCAAGGGGATTTGAATCCATTGCAGTGGCAAAGAACGGCGCTATCTATGTTGCCTGGCTTGACAGCAGAGAAAAGCCTGCCACTGCAGGCGATAAGCAGGGGCAGAGAAAGAATGGCAGCTCATCCGCATATTTTACACGGTCTCTGGATGGCGGCAAGACATTTGAAAAAAATATCAAACTGGATGACAATGCCTGCCCCTGCTGCAGGACAACAATAGCAGCAGGGCCGGCTGGCAGGGTATATGTCTCATGGAGAAAGGTCTTTGAAGGAGATATACGCGACATGGTGGTTACTGCTTCTTCAGACAACGGCAGGACATTTGATACCCCTGTGGCAGTGAGCCGCGACCAGTGGGTATTTCAGGGCTGTCCGCACCGGGGGCCGTCCATGGCAGTGGATGGTAACGGTATCCTTTATTACACATGGTATACGGAAGGGAACGACGGATTTCCTGCTGTACACTTTTCCACATCAACTGATAACGGAAAGACATTTGCCGCAAGGCAGGCGCTTCCAGTAAGTAACAGGGTTTTCCCTGACCACTCAAGGCTAAGTGTCAGCAAAGACGGCACTGCGTATATCGTGTGGGAAGAAAAGACACCGGTCTTAAGCAAGATACTCTTCGCATCGTATAAGGCAGGGAATGGATTTTCAAAGACCGAACAGCTCAGCCAGGGTGTCAGAAGGTCTTATGAGCCGGCAGTGGTTGTGGACGACAGCGGAAGCGTATTTACCGGCTGGACGCATGATGAGATAAGGTTTGCAAAAATTATGATAAGGATAAGGAAGTAGGAGAATATATGTTTGAAATCATAGCCAAAGGCGGCATTGTGATGGCGCCGCTTATGCTCTGCTCCATTATATCTATTACAATCATAATAGAGCGCGCCATATTCTGGATGAAACAGAAACAGGGGATTAATCCAACCCAATTGTTACAGATGGCAGAAGAGGGCAAATTTGATGAGATTATAAAAGGGGGAAAAGATAGCGGTTCTTCCTCTGCATGGGTTATCCTCAGCGGCATTATGCATCACAATACCTCTCCGAGCCTTGCCATGGAGGCAGCGGCCATGCATGAGATTGCAAGGATGAAGAAATATCTTCCTGCCATGGATACCATAATAACACTTGCGCCGCTACTCGGCCTGCTGGGGACAATAATAGGCATGATACAGTCCTTTGATATCATGTCTGTGGCAGGCATCGGCCAGCCCCATGCTGTCACTGGCGGCGTTGCAGAGGCGCTCATTGCTACCGCCTTTGGTATAACAGTGGCGATTATTACCCTCGTTCCATACAACTATTTTCTCTCTAAAACAGAAAAGGCCTCGGAAGAGATGGAACAGTACGCTACAAAAATGGAGATGGTTTTAGGGGAGGTAAAGAGGGAAGGTGGAGTGAGGGGGTAAGGGGATATGGTGTTAATAAAACCAGATTCCCGCTAAAATCCTGCGGGAATGACAATCTTAATAAAAGAGGGATTTTCAGGTGAAGATAAGGTCTTTTAAAAAACAGCCTAAAAAGGCGCGTATTGAGATTATACCCATGATTGACACCATGTTCTTCCTGCTGGTCTTTTTCATGATAGCCACCCTTTCCATGTCTGTCATGAGGGGCATGCCCGTGAATCTGCCGAAGGCTGAGGCGTCAAAAAGCGATTTAAAGGATGATATTTCTGTTACACTTTCAAAAGATGGTTATGTGTATTTTAATAAACAAGAGATTAAAAGAGCAGAACTGCCGACGCTGCTTTTGGCCGAGGCCTCAAAAAATCCCGGCATCCTGGTGATGATTAGCGCCGATGAAGAGGTAAGCCACGGCAACGTGGTTGAGCTTATGGACGAGATAAAGACGGCCGGCATAAACAGACTGGCTATAGCAACAAAGAAAAAGGATAAAAAACCATGATGAACAACATTAAAACACCATTTATCATTTCTATTTTATTCCATAGTATGGTGCTCTTTTCAGTGGCGGCTTTCTATAAGCCTGCGAAGGAGGCATTAATGGATGTTACGCCGCTGGAATTTGTTCAATTGACGGAGGAGAAAGAAACAGTTCATCCGGAAAAAGAGAGCAAGAAGGAAGTTGCCATTCCCAAGAAAGCAGAGATTGCTCCTTTACAGGCGAGGGCAGAAGAAGAACGAGAAGAAATAGAAAATCAAGAGATTAAACCAGTTCAGGATATTAGAACTGATACCAATGAATCTATGGAAAGGGAACAGGTTGTCCCTCCATTGCCCACTGTTGCCGATTCTGGTGTTATTGATACACAAGATGTTTATACATACACTGCTCCTGCTGATGATAATATCCCTGATACCGCCAATAAAATAAACAGATTTACAAACATGGTAAGGTCAAAGATAGAAAAAGCCAAATTCTATCCCCGATGGGCAAGGGAACGAGGCTATGAAGGGGTTGTGGGTGTGCAGTTTGTGATACTGCCTGACGGCAAGGTGGGCGGCGTTAAGGTTGTAAGGCCGTGCCACTGTGAGATTTTGAACAAGGCGGCATGCGAGGCAATAATGAAGGCAGCGCCCTTCCCCATGTCTGGCAAGATGGAAGATAAAGAAATGGCAATGGAGATAGATATTGGATTCAAGTTGGAGTAGGATTAAGATATTTAAAACAGATTATACTAATCCCGCCAGTATAGAATTGCCAGACCTTTTAGGTATAAGCTGCATTTCTCTCCTTATCGAACCAACTCTCGGCCTGGATTCAATCATTCCCTTTTCAATAAGCGTTTGTATATCCTTATAAATCCGGCTGTAATCCCGCCCCGTCTTTTTTGCGACTGAATAAGCGCTGATTCCGGGATTGCTCACAATAAGCTGTAATATCTCCCGGCGCTTACGGGATATCATGGCAACATCAGGGTCAACAGGATACTGTGAA
>Ga0209343_10008615_pt1 | contig 11825 bp, 11 predicted proteins | sample RifCSPlowO2_02_FD_184026 | JGI IMG/M metagenome (GOLD analysis project Ga0209343, IMG submission 184026) | Groundwater microbial communities from Rifle, Colorado - Rifle CSP2_plank lowO2_0.2 (SPAdes) (version 2) | ecosystem: Environmental > Aquatic > Deep subsurface > Groundwater | place... | reverse complement strand
TCCTCCTTCCCCCTCCCACCAGGGGAGGGGGAAATAAGACGCCTTCATGGTAGATTAAGAAAGCCATGTCCGAACTCGTGTCCTAACATCAGATGCCCCTACTTGACAATGGCGGCGGTTTGCCCTATTTTTAGGCGTGGCAGGGTTGCTCCCGATAAGAACTGGATTCAAACACCAGGAGAAATAAGATGAATGTACAGAAGATACTCTTGATGGTAACATGTGCCGTGTTTTTTCTATTGTACCCAGCAGTTATGGTAGGGGAGGAGGTTTTTGACCCCGTATGCGAAAAGAAGGTGGACAAAAAGGAGGCCGTCCAGGCGGAGTATGACGGAAAGGTCTACTGTTTCTGCTGTGAGGAATGCTTTAACAAGTTTGAAAAAGACCCTGATAACTATGCGTGCTCCTGCCCCCCTGGGAGTAAGGACTGCGCACATTGTCAGGGTACGGCGGCCAGGTGCCCCTGTGATATAGAGAAACATACTAAGGGGCATGAAGGGCATGGCCACCACCCGGAACATGGCCACTAAATTAGGGGGTAGGGGTTAGGGAGTAGGGATTAGGGGCTAGAATTAAGAATTCAGAAGTCAGAAGACAGCAGACAGCAGTCAGCTTGCTGATTCCTGATAGCTGATTGCTGATTCTGAATTCTGACTACTGTATTCTTTATTCTTTCCCTGCCCCCTGACCCCTGGCCCCTTTTCTACAGTGTAGCCGTCTTAACCCTGTGGGAGTGGCACTCCATGTTTACTGCCACGGGGAGGCTGGCTATATGGCATGGATACTTTTCTACGTGTACTGTCAGGGCCGTTATCCTCCCCCCTAAACCCTGGGGCCCTATCCCTAGATTATTAATCCCTTCCAGGAGTTCCTTTTCAAGCCCCGCCGTGGCGGGGTCAGGGTGAGGACTCCCTATCGGCCTTAGCAATGCCTTCTTGGAAATAAGGGCACACTCATCAAAGGTGCCGCCTATCCCCACGCCTACCAAGATAGGCGGACAGGCATTCACTGCGCCCCGCCTGACCGTGTCTACCACAAAATCCACCACCCCTTGCTTGCCTATGGCAGGGGTGAGCATTGCAGAGCGGCTCATATTCTCACACCCGCCCCCTTTCGCCAGGACAGTAATCTTCAGCCTATCCCCTGTTCCCAATTCTGTATGGATAACCGCAGGGGTATTGTCCCCCGTATTTACCCTCTTCAGGGGGTCTTTTACAATAGAGGCCCTGAGGTAGCCCTTCTTGTAGCCGCAGGCTACGCCACTGTTTATGGCCTGGTAAAGGTCTCCCCCAATAACTTGCACGCCTTGTCCCATCTCTAAAAAGACTATGGTAAAGCCCGTATCCTGACAGGCCGGGTATTGTCCCTCCCTGGAGACCCTTGCATTGTCTATTAGCCGTGATAAGACGTCCCTGCCCGAAGGGGATTCCTCCCTTTCCAGTGCCCCTTTCAGGGCCTCCACAAGATCGTCCCCCAGGACGTAATTTGCCTCTACGCAGAGTCTCTCTACTGCCCCAGCAATGGATCTTGCCTCTATCTGCCGCATATGTGGGATACAGAATACAGAATTCCGAATACAGAATCAAGGATACAGAAAGGCCTATTCTTTATTCTGACTACCGAATTCTGAATTCTCTTTTTTCTTAAAAGAAGTTCTTGCATTCTGAAAGAGTTTTTGTTAAAGTTCCTTAACTGGCATGGGTGGCCAGGCTTAGAGTGTAGCCCTTAATAGTTTGTCCTTCTTCGTCTGGAGTGGCCCTGCCACTGCTTTAATTGTAGGGTCTTCTACTGAGGAAATCCTCTGGTTTAGCCTCCTCTTCCTCTTCGGACTCGTCGTCGGCAGTTTTCTGAACGTCTGCATCTATCGCCTACCCTTAAACAAATCCGTAGTTACTCCACCTTCTTCCTGCCCCCACTGTGGGGGATTCATAAGGTGGTATGACAATATCCCGCTCCTCAGTTATCTGATACTGGGTGGAAAGTGCAGGGTCTGTAAGTCTCCCATAAGTATAAGATACCCCCTCGTAGAGGCCTTTACGGGGTTACTATTCGGTTTCTTCTTCTGTGAATTTGTCCTTAGAGGTGGTCAACCCGTCAGCGTCTACCTGGCCTATGTAGCCCTTTCTAGTGCGTTAATAGTCTCTAGTTTTATAGACCTTGAATTTTATGTTATTCCCAATGAAATCACCGTCTGGGGTACTGCCCTGGTACCCCTCTATAGCCTGTTGTTTCCTTCCCTGCATCCCTCCGCCGACCCTTTGAGGGGCCTTACGCTTGTGTGCAATGAGAGGCTGAATGCAGTAATGGCCTCCCTCCTCGGCATCCTGGCAGGAGGAGGGCTTATCCTCCTTACCGCCTTGCTTGGCAGCCTTGCCCTTCGCAAGGAGGCCATGGGGATGGGGGACGTGAAGCTCATGGCCATGGTCGGGGGTGTGGTGGGTTGGAAATTGTCGGTGATGGTTTATTTCCTGGCGCCATTTTTTGCCCTGGCGGGGTCCGTACCGCTGCTGAGGTCAGGAGAAGGGCGTAAGCTGCCTTATGGGCCTTTCCTGTCTATGGCCACGCTGGTGGCCTTGCTACTGCAAGGGCCTTTCATCAGGTTCTTTGACTCGCGGTTATTTATCCTCTCGGAGGTTGTAAAGGGGAACTTTTAAGGTAAAATTTTAAAAAGGAGGAACGAAATGATTGAAAGAGGAACGGTGTTTAGGTGTGTGGTCTTTTTGGTAGCTATCACGTTTCTTTACGGCTGTGCTGGGAACCGGAAGGCACTGGAGAAGCAGGTAGCTTATCAGAACGATACCATTGCGGAGATGCAGAAGACGAACACGGAACTCCAGACCAAGCTGTCAGAGAAGGATGCGGAGATACAGCAGGCGGCACAGAGGCCCGCTCAGAACCTGGAGAATTACAAGAAGACCCTGGAGGCCCAGTTAAGCGGGACAGGAGTGACCGTTGGGGTCAGGGGTGACGAGATAGTCCTCTCCCTGCCCTCAGCAAAGCTCTTTGCCCCCGGACAGCATACCCTGAGATCCGGAGCCAAGCCCCTGCTCAACAAGGTCTCCAAGGTCCTTAAACCCCAGTTGTCTACGGCCATGGTACGGGTAGAGGGCCATACTGACAACCAGCCCATAAAAAAGCAGAAGGACCGCTTTAAATCCAACTGGGAGCTATCCTCCGCCAGGGCTAGTTCCGTACTCCACTACATGGTGGACAAGTGCCACCTGGACTCCAAGAAGGTCTATATGGCCGGCTTGGGCGACCAGCACCCAGTAGCCAATAACTCTACTCCTGCTGGCCGACAGAAGAACCGCAGGGTGGACATAGTTATCGTCCCCCAAGATAAGATATGATTGCAATTGTTGACTACGGGATGGGCAATCTGAGGAGCGTACAGAAGGCTGTGGAAAGGGTGGGCTTCGGGGCGACCCTTATCCACAGCCCCGAGGAACTGGAGAGGGCAGAGAAACTGATACTCCCTGGTGTAGGGGCCTTTGCCGATACCATGAAGGGGCTTGAAGAGAGGGGTCTGGTAGGGCCTATTATCCAGTACATAAAACAAGGCCGTCCCTTTTTGGGGATATGCATGGGACTGCAGATACTCTTCTCTGAAGGCACAGAGGATGGCTTGCACGCCGGCCTCAACGTTATCCCCGGCAGGGTGGTGAGGTTTCCGCAAGACGGGTTGAAGGTGCCTCACATGGGGTGGAACCAGGTATCCTTCCTGAGGGATGTCCCCCTGGCCAGGGGTATCCCTCAGGGGTCGTACATGTATTTTGTCCACTCCTACTACGTCTGCCCGGAAGACCCAGGGGTGGTGGCCGCCACTACGGACTACGGCACCACCTTCGCCTCCTTCATCTGGAAAGACAACCTCTTTGCTACCCAGTTCCACCCGGAAAAGAGCCAGAGCGTAGGTCTGTCTATCTTGAGAAATTTTGCGGCCCTTTAGGAGGGAGGATGGTTAGAAATTCCCGTCAAGATGGGCCTGCCGCAGGCAGGTTTAGTAAGCTGTGGCCTCTAATAATCTTGCTGGTCTTTCCCCTCTCAGTTATGACCGAGGTCTTTTCCGACGTCTCTTCGGGCTTTAGGGCTTTCAGTATCTCGTCCCAGGAAGGTCTCTCCAACGACCTCTTTATCCTGGGGAAGCTGGAGTTTATCCACCCCGCGGACGTGATGGCAAAAATCAAGGTAAAAAACGTTGGGAAGGAGGAGGCCAGCTTTGCCCTGTCCGTAGCCCTCTTTGATTCTGACAAAAACCTCCTCACGGTAGGCCTCTTTGCCCCCCACTTCCTCAGGCCCGGGGGCGAGGAGTACGCCACCCTAGAGTTCCCGGGCAGTGGAGAGGTCTTCCCCCGCATCAAATACTATCAGGTGAGTATCTTGAAAAGACGGGAGAAATAATGATTGCAAATTATAGATTCCAAATTACAAATTAAACCAACTAGTAATTTGCAATTTGAGATTTGAAATTTGAAATTTAGATGCTGATAATCCCTGCCATAGACCTGAGCGGTGGGAAGTGCGTCAGGCTCACCCAGGGGCGCTTTGAGGAAGAGACTGTTTACTATGATGACCCCGTACAGGCGGCCCTGACGTGGCAGGCCCAGGGGGCCCAATATTTACACGTGGTTGACCTGGACGGTGCCCGTGAGGGGGCGCCCAAAAACCTGGATTCCCTGAGGCGCATCCTCCAGGCAGTAAAGATACCACTCCAGTTCGGGGGAGGTATCAGGACAAAAGATAGTGCCACCCAGGTACTGGCAATGGGCCTGGACAGGGTTATCCTTGGCACAAAGGTGGTGGACTCTCCCAAGCTTGTTGAAGAACTGTGCAAGGAATACCCTGGGTGTATTGCTATTGGCCTGGACCACAAGGCCGGACGGATAGCAGTCAAGGGCTGGCTAGAGGTCTCCGAATTCTCTCTAATAGATTTGGCCCAGCGGATTGAGAAGGTAAGTCCCAGGGCCTTTATTGTAACGGATATATCCAGGGATGGCACACTCCAGGGTCCGGATACAATCCTCTTAAAGCAATTCCTGCAGACTATAAAGACACCGGTAATCGCCTCAGGGGGGATTGCCACCCTGGAGCACCTCAGGGCTTTAAGCCTTTTAGGTGTGGAAGGGGCAATCGTAGGCAAGGCCCTGTACACGGGGGCCATTAGGCTACAGGAGGCCATAGAGGCCGGCAAGAAACAAACTGTATAGTCAGAATCTGGGTTGTATATTGTATATAGACATAGGAAGAATAATGTAAGGGGGCAAAGCCCCCCTACATCCATAGTAGGGGCATCCGCCTCAGGCGGACAACGTGCCCCTACCAAAAAGTTTGAACTGTCCTCTCCCTTCGCACAGCACCCTTGATATTTCCTCCTTGCCCTGTAAAATATAGCAAGTCCAAGATCCCAGACCTCTTAATAATATCGGGGAGGTGAGGAATGTCCGTCACGCAGGCAAAGGATATCCGTAACGTCGCCGTAGTGGGGCACGGGGCCTCTGGAAAGACCTCCTTACTGGAGGCTATGCTCTTCAAGGCAGGGGCCACTGCCAGGATGGGTAGTGTGGATGATGGCACCTCTGTCGCAGACTACGAGCCGGAAGAGCACGAAAAAAAGTTTACAATAAGTGCCAAACTCCTCCCATGCCAGTGGCAAGGGAGGGCTATAAATGCAGTAGACACACCAGGTTACCCTGACTTTATCTCCCACGCCATAGGCGCCCTTAATGTGGTGGAGACGGCTATCCTCACCGTTTCAGCTACGGCAGGCATCCAGGTCAATACCAGAAAACTCTGGTCTCTATCAAAAGACAGGGGGCTTGCCCGCCTGATAGCAGTAACCAAGATGGACGGGGAGAACATAGAGTTCAATAGAATCCTGGAGTCCATAAAGGGGGAACTGGGACCGGAGTGTCTACCCCTGAATCTCCCCGTAGGCTCTGGACATGACCTCAAGGGGGTGGTAAGCCTGCTTGACCCCCCGAAGGAGATGCCTAAAGGGGTGTTGGGGGACCCGAAGACCCTCCGTGATGCCATTATAGAGGCGGTGGTGGAGGTGGACGATGAGCTCATGCAGAGGTATCTGGAGGGGAAAGAAGTAAATGCCCAGGAGGTACAGGACTGTCTCACAAAGGCCATTGCCCAGGGTAAAGTAGTCCCTGTCCTCTTTGTCTCCAGCAAGAAGCTCGTGGGGATAGAGGAACTCCTGAAGGTGGTAGTGGACTTTATCCCCAACCCACTGGGTGTTACAAGGAAGGGAGTGGACTTAGAGAAGAACGAGGAAGTAACCGTAAGATGGCAGGAGGATGCGCCTTTTAGCGCCCAGGTATTTAAATGTATAACGGACCCCTTTGTGGGGAAATTGGTCTTCTTCAGGGTCTTCTCAGGGGTGCTGGACGGGGATTTGTCTTTCTATAACACCCACACTAAAAAGAGCGAGAAGGCAGGCCATCTGCTCAAGGTCTTTGGCAAAGAACAACATGTAATACCCAGGGCCATTGCGGGGGATATAGTAGCCATAGCCAAGATAGAGACCATCGGCATCTCAGACACCCTGTGCAGTCCCAAGAAGCATATAAAATTCCAACCCATTACTTTTCCTACCCCCATGGTATCCCTGGCCGTAGTGCCCAAGAACCAGGGGGCGGAACAGAAAATCAGCGTCTCCCTGACCAAGTTAGCCGAAGAAGACCCCACTTTTAAGGTCTCCAGAGACGGCCAGACCGGAGAGTTGGTCGTGACGGGTATCAGCAACCTCCACCTGGACATAATGCTTCACAGGTTAAAACGCCGTTTTGACGTAGAGGTTAATGCCCATGAGCCTAAAATACCTTACAAGGAGACTGTCACCATCAAGGCCAATGCCCAGTACAAGCATAAGAAGCAGTCTGGGGGCCGGGGACAGTACGGAGAGGTGTACATCAAACTGGAGCCGTTACACAGGGGACAGGGGTTTGAGTTTGCCAACCAGATTGTGGGAGGAAAGATCCCGGGGCAGTACGTCCCGGCGGTGGAGAAAGGGATAAGGGAGACCCTGGCCAGGGGCGTACTGGCGGGTCACCCCGTGGTAGACGTCAAAGTGTCCCTTTACGATGGCTCCTTCCATGCGGTGGACTCCTCAGAAGCGGCCTTTAAGCTGGCCGCCTCTAAGGCCTTCCAGAAGGCGTTCATGGAGGCCAAACCGGTCCTACTGGAACCCATAGTAAACATTGAAATCACCTTCCCTTCGGAGTTCATGGGGGAGATATCCGGGAACCTTACGGGCCGCAGGGGGCGAATCATCGGGATGGATACCATAGGGAAGATGCAAGTCATCAAGGCCTCCGTACCCATGGCTGAGGTTACCAGATATGAGACAGAGTTAAAGTCCATGACAGGAGGTCGGGGTTCTTACAGTATGGAGCTCTCCCACTACGACGTCGTACCTTCCCACATCGCCCAGAACATCGTTGCCCAGGGCAAGAAAGAAGAGGAAGAGGAATAGGGGTCCAGGGGCTAGGGACCAGGGGTCAGGGATCAGGGAAAAGACTAACCCCTAGTCCCTGACCTCTGACCCCTAACCATGACAGCCCAAGACCTATACAAGTCAGTCTTTGAGAAAGGCCCGGACGCCAACCTCCTCCTCAGTCCGAAGGGCCTGGTAACAGAGGCTAATTGCCTTGCCCAGAGGCTCTACGGCTTTAAAAGAGAAGAACTCCTGCACAGACCTCTGCCTACCATTCCAGAAGACCTCAAGGAGGAGTTCTTCCGCCTCCTGGAAAAGGTGAGGGAGGGGGAAGAGGTGGTGGATTGGGAGACCAGGAGGCTGAATAAGGGCAAAAAGGTACTGGAGGTGAGCGTCAGTCTCTCCTTTGTGGGAGACGGCTCCGGTGGGTTCTTTGTGGAGAGCGCCCGGGACGTCTCTGGCAGGATTTCCTGGCGGGAGAAGATGTTGGAGGTGGAAAGGCTGGCGGCCCTCGGCAAACTCTCCGCCAGTCTGGCACATCAGCTTAACACCCCCCTGGCAGTAGCCCTCTTAAAGGTAGAAAAGATAAGAGAGAATATACGTGGGGACGACACCCTCTCCTCAGAGGTGGAGACCCTCAGGGAGAGTCTACAGACCCTCAAACTCTCAGTCCAGAATACCCTAGGTTTTGCCAGGAAGCCCGTCCAGCAGAGGTGGCCCGTAGACCTGAATGGCCTCTTGAAGGCGGTGTGCCAGTTCTATGAGACGGCCTTCAGGCATAAACAGGTTAGATGCACCCTTAATATATCGGCTACGGAAGGGATAAAGCTCCATGCCAACCCTACTGAGATTGAGACGGCCCTCTCCTCCCTCCTCATGAATAGCCTTGAGGCCCTCCCACAAGGCGGGGAGATAAGGCTCAATTCCGGTATCCTGAACCTCAGAGAGGTGGAAGTAGTGGTGGTGGATAATGGCCCAGGGATACCTATGGACGTGTTCCCCCACATCTTTGAGCCCTTTTATACGACAAAGAAACTGGGTACAGGGCTTGGACTGCCCATAGTAAAAAGGGTAGTGGAGGAACACGGGGGCTACGTCCTGGCAGAGAGCCAGGAAGGTAGGGGTACTACAGTGGCAATGAGACTGCCCTACATCAGGAGCTAGGATGCCATCGGATAGAATCCTCATAGTGGACGACGACCCCCAGATGGTAAAGACCCTCTCAGAGGTCTTTGAGAAGGAGGGCCTAATGGCCATAGGGACTACTTCTGGCGAAGAAGCCCTTGAAAAACTCTCCGCCTTAGGCGGAGAACCAGGCGTGCAGGTCGTCCTGGCAGACCTGGTGATGCCGGGTATGGATGGGATGGCCTTGCTGGAGAAGATAAAAGACCGTAACAGGGGAATCCCAGTCTTCATTATGACCGGTTACGGCACCATAGAGTCGGCCGTAGAGGCGGTAAAAAAAGGGGCGGAGGACTATCTCCTTAAACCTTTTGAGGAAGAACTCCTGAGGAAGAAGATACGCAAGGCGGTAGACGTGCAAAAATTAAAGAGGGAGGTAGAGACGCTTAGGTCCCTGGTTACAGGGGGGCAGGAGATGGTTGCTTCCTCTGAAAAGATGAGAAAGGTGCTGGAAAGGGCTGGTACCGCCGCCGTAAGCGATGCGCCCATACTTATCCTAGGGGAGACCGGGAGCGGGAAGGAGGTACTGGCAAGGTATATCCATTACCAGAGCCCATACTCCCAGGGACCCTTTGTGGGAGTTAACTGTGCGGCCATCCCCAGGGAACTCCTGGAGAGCGAGCTCTTCGGACACAAGAAGGGGGCCTTTACCGGGGCCATCAGGGATGCCCAGGGCCTGTTCCTTGCCTCCTCTCATGGGACGCTCTTCCTTGACGAGATAGGGGATATGCCTAAGGAACTCCAGCCCAAGCTCCTCCGGGCACTGGAGGAAGGCAAGGTCAGGCCGCTAGGCACCCATAAGGAGGTAGACTTCCAGGCCAGGGTCGTAACGGCTACCCATCGCCCACTGGAAGAATTGAAGACACAATACCTCCGCCCTGACCTCTTCTACCGCATCTCCACCGTTGTACTGGAGATCCCCCCGCTCAGGGAGAGAAAGGAGGACGTACCTCCCCTGGCCACCCACTTCCTCCAGAAATTTTCTAAAAAATATAACAAAGCTACGAAGGAATTCTCTACGGAGGCGCTTACCCTCTTGTCCAACCATCCCTTCCCTGGCAACGTCAGGGAACTGGAAAGGCTTATAGAAAACGTCCTCATATTTAAAAAGGAAGGTGAGAGGGTAGAAGCGGCTGACGTCCTAAAGGGGTTGGGAGGGGAGAGAGAGAAGGAGACATCCGTTACCAAAGAAAGGGTGGGAGTAATGAGCCTCAAGGAACTAGAGAAACAGGCCATAGAGCAGGCACTCCTGGCATGTAATCATAATAAAGCCAAGGCCTCCCACCTGCTGGGCCTCTCCAGAGACAGGCTATATAGAAAGATGAAGGCCTACGGAATAGTGCCTTAATTTAATACACTTGCACTCTAGTTTGTGTTATAATGCGACGCCAATTTGTGCCCTTGATTTACAAACGGCAGGTGTATTTCAAGGGTTTTTGTATCCTGGCTTGTTTAATGCACTTAGAACAAGCCATTTGCCCGTGCCTGTAGGGGATACTGGCACGAGGCTTGCGAGTTAGAATTGTGGAATGTGGATGTGAAATGTGGAAGAGGATTGAGACCCAATAACTTTTACGGAGGGAGGGAAGGGCCATGAAAAAGGTAGAAGCCATCATAAGGGTTGATAAACTGCATCCAGTGAAAGCCGCCCTGGAGGAACTGGGGTATCCCGGGGTTACTGTGACGGAGGTAAGGGGCCACGGCAATCAGAAGGGCATAACTGAGATATGGCGTGGCAGGACGTTCAAGGTAGACCTCCTCCCCAAGGTGAAGATGGAGATAGTAGTCCCTGATGAAAACGCAGAAAGGATAGTTGACACTATCGTCAATGAGGCCAGGACTGGCAGTATTGGGGATGGAAAGATATTTGTGAGCACCGTGGATGAGGTCGTCCGCATCCGCACAGGAGAGAAGGGCAAACAGGCAGTGTAGGAGTTGAATATCTTCAACTCCTATTGCGGTGCAACCTTAATGTAGGGGCGACCCGGCGGGTCGCCCCTGCTATTTATCCCCCGTGAGCTGGCAAGGTGGGTTATTGGTGTTGGGCGAGCCAACGGCTCGCCCCTACCATCTATCCCCTTATTGTAATGGCGGAGCTTGCTCCGCTAAATCATAGAGGAAGTGAAAAGGCTTATACTGCCAGGCCTCAAAGAGGGCCTTCTGGTCGCTAGTGTGAGGATGGGGGATGCCGTCTTCCACAACAACACCACTCTCCCCAGGGGGTAGGACGTTTACCGCCTCGCCGCCCAGTTCCACCACCTGTTGGTAGGTGCCATGACTTTCTATCCTCTGTGGTACTGCCTTAAGGTCTTCAAGGCTCAATTTTCCCTTATCTACTACCGAGGTTATCTTCGCCACCCTGTGTCTGCCTACCCAGGGCATATTGTCCCCGTTAGGCCAGTCCCTGGAGGGTTTGTTGTTCCAGTTGACGAGGAGTCCGCCTGGAGGGTTTATCCTATGAGGTAGCCACTCCTGCGGTATGAATCCCCTCCACTCCTCCAGTCCGGTACCGGAGAGGGGAAGCCTTGGGTCTGCCCCAGGAGGCAGTATCCTGTGCATCCCCGTATGCCAGTAACCAATCTCCCCCGTGGCCGTGGCGCAAAATAGATTATAGCAGAGAGGGACGTCCCTTGCGGCCCTTTCAAGGTCTTCCAGGTTCCTGGCCCTGTTAATGCACAGGAAGGCCCCCAGTGCCTGCAACTCTTCTTTCCAGAAGGTCCTCTTGCGGCTGAAGGCCCGCCCTTGCTCCTGGAGAAAGACAGGGCCGTGGATGCTCCTGTAAAAGGTCTCCCTGTGAGTCCCCCCACCCTTTATTTTGAAGACTTCTCCTCTAGGTTCCAACTCCAGCCATTTCCCTTGAAAGAGATACCTGGTAGGGTCCTCTGGGTTTAGTTCCTCAACAAATACGTCTACGTTGTCAGACAGCCCGCTGGTCACCGTCCAGGCAATATCTGCGTTTCTTCCAATAAGCACAATGGGTACCCCTGGGAAGGTCATGCCAGCCACGTCAAATCCACCACCATGGAGGTCTATCTCGTAGCCTGGCTGGGGCCCATCCATCCCCATCTGGGGACAGCCCAGGAGCATGGCCTTACCACTGGCAGACCGCTGGGGCGCCACCAGGACTGCGTAGCTACCCAGTCTCTTTGGTAAACCAACCCAATCCGTAGCCCTCTTATCTGCATTTGTACTGGCGGGGTTT
>Ga0209343_10008613_pt1 | contig 11826 bp, 10 predicted proteins | sample RifCSPlowO2_02_FD_184026 | JGI IMG/M metagenome (GOLD analysis project Ga0209343, IMG submission 184026) | Groundwater microbial communities from Rifle, Colorado - Rifle CSP2_plank lowO2_0.2 (SPAdes) (version 2) | ecosystem: Environmental > Aquatic > Deep subsurface > Groundwater | place... | reverse complement strand
CACCCACGCGGCCATCGCCGAGAGCGGCGACAGACATTGTGGGCGCGCAGCCAGAGGGAACGTGACTATCACGGCGATTACTCGGACGGACTCCTAGACATTCGCGTCCTTCTGCGTCCTGGCGGACGAGGGGCGCCCGCGGTTACTCGCCCTGCCTCGTGCTGCGGGACGGGCAACCCATCTACGAGCGCGCGCTCACGATCTTCCGGATCGCGTCCCAGACGAAAGCGATCACGAGCGTGGCGATCCTGTCGTTGGTAGAGGAAGGGAAGATTGTCCTCACCGATCCGGTGAGCCGCTTCCTCCCTCCCTTCGCCAGGGCGCTGATGGAGCCGATGCGCCGTTGAGGCCGACCAGACGGTCGCTCACCGCTTCGGAATCGTCCAGAAGTACACTTTTCGGCCCTCGACGTCGAGCGTCTGCTCGGGGACCCAGTCGCCCATGTCGAAGGCGTGCGACACAATCCGCGTCCCCGGCTTCAGCTCGGCCTTCAACTTGGGCAGCAGCTTCAGGTTCAGGCTCGGCAACAAATACAACGTCACGACGGTCGCTTCGCTGAGATTCGTCGTGAACAGGTCCTGGTTGAGGAACCGGACCCGGTCGCCGACGCCGGCCTTCTGAAGGTTCTCGTTGGCTTCCTTGATGCGCTGCGGATCGATGTCGATGCCGGTGGCGCGCGCGGCGCCGAAGTCTCTCACCGCCGCGATCGGAATGCGTCCGTCGCCGGATCCGAGGTCATACACGACGTCGCCCTTGCCGACCTTCGCCACCTTGAGCATGGCCGCGACCACCTCGGCGGGGGTTGGCACGAAGATCACGTCCGGCGATCGCAGCGGAGCCTGCGTGGCGGTCTGCGGCTCTGCCGCGGCCGCCGGCCAGGCGAGCGCGAAGGCGAGCGTGAAGGCGAGGGCAATGGACAACGAGGATTGCGTTCGCATCATTCAATTCTCCTCAGGCGAAGGCCCGGCGGGCTCCCGGCACCGGCCGTGGCGCGCTATCTTACCGCAAGAGCGGCATGCGCGGAGCCTCGCCCGGGCCGTCCGGGTCGGTGTGGCTCCCCGGCCGTATAATCACGCGAGTTGCGGTACTTCCCCCCGACGTCTGGAGCAGATGGGGGAGCGCCTGAGTTGAATGCCTGACAATATCTTGCTGGTCGAAGACGAAGAAGCCCTGCGCATGACGCTTGGCGACCGCTTGCGGAAGGAAGGGTACGTCGTGGAGTGCGCAATCGATGGGGACGAGGGCTTTGAGAAGGCCACGCTGCTTCCCTTCGATCTGATCCTCCTGGACGTCATGCTGCCGAGGCGCCACGGCTTCACGGTCTGTCGTGACATCCGCGAAGCCGGCCTCATCACGCCGATTCTGATGCTGACGGCCCTCGGCCAGGTCGCGGACAAGGTGACGGGACTGAAGCTCGGCGCCGACGACTATGTCACGAAGCCGTTCAACATGCAGGAGTTGATGGCGCGTGTCGAGGCGCTGCTGCGGCGCGCGCCAATCAAGCCAGCGGTCAGTGCCAGCTTGTATCATTTCGGATCGAACCGGGTGGACCTGCGCGGAACCGAAGTGACCCGCGACGGGATGGTCGTGAATCTTTCGGCTCGCGAGTTCCAGCTGCTCCGGTATTTCATCGAGCATCCCGGTGCGACGCTTTCCCGTGAGGAGCTGCTCCGGGAGGTGTGGGGTTACAGCGAGAAGATGTTCACCAGAACCGTCGATGTCCACGTGGCGAGCCTGCGCCAGAAGCTGGAGAATGATCCCAAGCAGCCCAGGTGTTTCTTGACCGTCCAGCGGTTCGGCTACAAATTCAGACCGTAGGCGTTATGAGATTCCGCCTCCGCGAACGCGCCCTGGCGATAGCCGTTGTGGTGACGACACTCGTCGTGATCGTCCTGGCCGGGCTGCAGTATCGCTGGAGCAACCGCGTCAGCGAAGCGACCGGCGTCCGGCTCGCCGACACCCTGCAGCTCTCCATGGTCAACTGGCATCTCGATTTTCTCCGGAACTTCTCGGAGATCTGCCTGACGATGCGAATCGACCGGGAGAGCGGATCGGAGGAGGACCTGCGCCAATACGCCGGGCGATTTGCGGAGTGGAGAGCCGTCGCGCGATATCCCGATCTCGTCGCCGACGTGTATTTCCTCAGGTCGACGACACCGCGTCCGACCGTGTTCCGTCTGAACGCGCCGACCCGGCAATTTCAAATCGCGGAATGGCCGTCGCGGTTCCAGGGTCTGGACGAGCTGCCTGCCTGGACGAACGTCCCACCCCCGGGTCTCGACGACCTCGCTCGAGGATCGCGCACCGACACGACGAGGCTCGCGGAGAGCTTTGTGGGGGAAGCCGTTCGCGGCTGGCGGTTCGACCCCGACATTCCAGCCCTTCTTCACCGCGTCGGGTATGACGACAGGAGCTCGGCGGGCCTGTCTTCGGATCTCCAGCCAGCGGGCTGGATCGCCATCGAGTTGAGGGACAGCGTCATTGCGGCCAGTATCTTCCCGGACCTCGCGCATCGGTACTTCCAGGGGACCGACGGCCTCGATTACCAGGTTGCCGTCGTCGCCGGCAGCCGCGTTCGCCGCGTGATCTACACCTCGGATTCGGGCTTCGGCCAGGACGAGGTTGCCGATGCGGACGGCGTCATGAACGTGTTTGGACGGGCGGGACGCGAGGCGCCCGGGTCGTCCTTCAGGGTGTTTCATAAGACGTCGGAAAACACGGGGCTGCCCGCCTCCGCCGCGATTTCGTGGTTCCCGCTCGCGCGTCAAACGCCCGCCGATGAGGATTGGCAACTGGTCGTCAGGCACCGGCGAGGCGGCCCTCTGGGTGCGTTTGTCGCCGATATGCACCGGCGGGACCTCGCGGTCAGCTTTGGCGTGCTGCTGCTGCTGGTGCTCAGCATGGCCATGTTGATCATCACGAGCAATCGGGCCCAGCGGCTCGCGACGCTGCAGATGGATTTCGTGACGGCGGTGTCTCATGAACTGCGGACACCGCTGACCGTGATCAGCTCGGCGGCGGACAATATCGCCCAGGGCGTGGTCAACGGCAGAGATCAGTTGACGCAATACGGATCGGTGATCAGCCACCAGGTGAGACAACTCTCCGCCCTCGTTGAGCAGATCCTCCTTTTTGCGGGGACCAACAGGGAGCCTCAGCGGTTCACGCTGCAGCCGGTTGCGGTTCCGGAGCTGATCGACGCGACGCTGGCGAGCGCCGCTGGACTGATCCAGGCCGGCCAGTTCCACGTCGATCGGGAGATTGAGCCCAACCTGCCGCCGGTGATGGGCGACCTCGTGGCCCTGTCGCAATGCCTGCAGAACCTGATCACCAACGCGTTGAAGTACGGCCGGGAGCAGCGCTGGATTGGCATTCGGGCAAGCGTCGCTCAGAACGGCGTCAACGGCCGGGACATACAGATCAGCATCGCGGATCGGGGCATCGGCATCGATCCGGCGGACCTGCCGCACATCTTCGAGCCGTTCTATCGCAGTCCCTCTGCGGCGGCCGCCCAGATTCACGGCACCGGCCTCGGCCTGACGCTGGCCAAGCGGATTGCCGAGGCCATGAAAGGGCAGCTCACCGTGACGAGCGAACCGGGACGCGGCAGCACATTCACGCTTCACCTGCCATTCGCCGAGCCGCTCAATCGCCAGGTCGATGTGGACGCGAGCGCGTCAGTCACCCAGGTCCATTAGTTCCCCTCCCGGTTTTTACAACATCCTTACAAGCGACACCCGAGCGAGACTCCATTTCGGAGTTTTACAGAGTCCTTACACGGCCTGCGCGGTCAAACGGTAAGACTTAGCCGGTCAGTTCTTCTCATGACGTTAACGTTCATGCGACAGCGGCGGCTTGCAGCCGCGCGCGGCGGGGTCACGCCGGAGACTCGCTTCGATCGCCACTCTGTCTGCGTTACTTTGGTGACCGGACTGATGGTCGTCGCGTTCGCTTCCGCGTTGGCCGCTCAGACAAACACAGGCGAGATCGGCGGGCTCGTCAAGGACACCTCGGGTGGCGTGCTCCCGAGCGCGACGGTGACGGCAAGACACCCGGCCAGCGGGACGGTGATCGAGCGGGTCACCGACCCTGAGGGCCGGTTTTTTCTCCCGGCGCTGCGGATCGGGCAGTGGGAGGTCACCGTTGCGATGGACGGCTTCGCGCCTCGGACGTTGACGCTTGCCCTCGAGATCGGAGGCACCGTCCACCTGGAATTGTCACTGGGTCTGGAGGGTCTGTCCGAGCAGGTGACCGTGGCGTCGTCGGCGCCGCTGCTCCAAACGGCCACCGCCGAGATCAGCGATGTCATCGGGAACCGCGAAGTCGTCCAGATGCCTCTGAACGGCCGCAACTTCCTGGGGCTGGCGCAGCTCAGTGACGCCGTGGTGCTGCCGCCCGGGGGGACGCGCGGCGATGCGCTCCAGCAGGCTGGGCCGCTGCCGAACGTCGGCGGCCAGCGATCGGGACACAACATCTATCTGCTCGATGGCACGAAGATCACCGACGAGTTGTTCAACAACCTCGTCATCAATCCCTCCGTAGACTCGATTGAAGAGTTCAAGATCCAAAAATCGATGTATCCGGCGGAATTTGGCGGCAAGGCGTCGGCGCTGATTAACGTCGCCACGAAGGCCGGGTCGAACCGCTTCCGGGGCAGCCTGTTCGAATTCAACCGGAACGACGCGTTCGACTCGGCAAATTACTTTCACCCGGCCGGGCAGCCCATTCCCCCGCTGCGCCAGAACCAGTTTGGCGGAACGCTCGGTGGGCCGATCGTCCAGAACCGGACGTTCTTTTTCGGCAGTTACGAAGGCACGCGCATGGCGCGCTCGCTGACCCGTACCTTTTCGGTCCCGCCCGCCGCCGTTCGTGCTGGAGATTTCTCCGCCTTCGCCTCGATCTGCGATCCGATGACCATTCCAGCCACCGGCATCTGCACGCCATTCCCGAACAACCAGATCCCGGCGAGCCGCATCGACCCGATTGCGACGGCGCTTTTGACGCGTGTGCCCCTGCCGAACTCGGACGCCGCCCTGCAGAACCTCGCGTCTGCCGAGCTTCAGGACCGGCAGATTGATCAATTCAGCGTTCGCGTCGACCATCGGCTGGCGGACGCGGACCAGCTCCTGGGCCGATTCAGCACGTTCGATGCCCAGGAGGTCCAGCCCTTCGGCACGAGCGCACTGCAGGAAGCGCTCGTCCCCGGCTTCGGCCGGTCATTGACGACCAGGACGCGGAACCTCGTGGCCAGCCACACGCACGTGTTCGGCCAGTCCATGCTGAACGAGGCGCGCTTCGGCTGGATGACCGTCGGCGGCGGGCAGTTGAGCGTCAATCGGGGCGCCGACTTCGCCGGGCCGCTTGGCTTGCTGGGGGTGACGACCGACCCCCGCGATGTGGGCTTCCCCCAGGTCTCCACGGGGGGGCTCTACAACACGATCGGTGATCCCACCGTGTTCACGACGCGCGACAACCAGCATTTTGAGCTGTTCGACAACTTCACGATCGATCGCGGCGCACACCGGTTGAAGTTCGGCGCCTACTACTTCCACTTGAAGCTCAGGCCCGAACAACCTGAGGCCGCGCGGGGCGCCTTTGCGTACACGGGGCAGTTCAGCGGCAACGCGTTTGCCGATTTCCTTCTCGGGTATCCCACCTCGGCAACCTCTGGCATCGGGCGCGGCGACGAGAACGGACGGACCAACTGGGTGCACGTCTACGGCCAGGACGACTGGCGCGCGCGCGACAACCTGACCTTCAACGTTGGGCTCCGTTACGAGTTCAATCAGCACATGTACGACGTGCGTGACCGGCTGTCGTCCGTCGACCTGTCGGTGCCCGGCGGCCGTTTCGTCGTTGCCAGCGACGGGAATGGGCATATCGATCCATCGGCGGAGTCCCTGCTTCCGCTCCTTCCGATCCCATTTGTTACCTCAGAGGAGGCCGGGTGGGGGTCCGGACTGTTGGACTCGAGCGCCGTGCGTTTGGCGCCGCGTCTCGGTTTCGCGCTGGCGTTGAACGATTCGCGCGCTGTCATCCGTGGGGGATACGGCATTTTCCTGAACCAGTGGGCTTACAGCGTGCAGACCGCGTTCGCGAGAAACCTGCCGTTCTTCTTCACCAAGCAAGTGGACGTTCCGGCGACCGCGACGGTTCCGACGCTCGAGACCCGGAACATCCTCGCGACGAATGCCACGGGCACCGTCGGCGCGAACATCATGGATCACGATTACAACGTTGAGTACAGCCAGACGTGGAGTGGCGGCCTCCAGTACGAGCTCTTCCCTGCGACGATGGTGGAAGTCTCCTACATGGGCACCTGGACGATCGGTGCCGACAACGCGACGGTCCGCAACGTCCCCGACCCCGGGCCCGGGGCCATTCAGGACCGCCGGCCGATCCCGCAGTTGAGCCGCATCAACGCCATCCGCTTCGACGGCAAGTCGATCTATCACGGGGTGACGTTCAAGGCCGAGCGCCGGCTGGCCGACGACGTTGCGTACACCGTCAGCTACACGCTCTCGCGCTCGAAGGACGATGCGTCCAGTCCTGGCGCCACGGAGTCGGAAGCGAACGTCCCACAGAACGTGAAGAACATCTTCGACGAGACCGGTGAATGGGCGCTTTCCAGCTTCGACCATCGGCATCAATTCATCGCCAGTGGCATCGTCCAGTTCCCGTTCTTTCGCGGGTCCGGCGGGCTCGCTGAGGCGCTGCTCGGCGGATGGCGCGCGAGCGTCATCTTCATCGCGCAGACAGGCGCGCCGTTCACCGTCAATCTCAGCATCGATCGGGCCAACATCGGCGCGGGGCCCGCGCAGCGCCCGGACCAGCTCCGCGGTCCGAATCTGTCCAGCGGCGAGAAGACTCCCGAGCGCTGGTTCGATACCGAGGCCTTCGCCCTGCAGGCGCCGTTCATGTTCGGCAGCGCCCCACGCAACAGCGTCATCGGGCCAGGCTACGCGAACGTCGACTTCTCGCTGGCGAAGACGTGGACGCTGCCGGGCGCCTCGGTGCTGGAGTTCCGGTGGGAGATTTTCAACCTGCTCAATCGGTCGAATTTCGACCTCCCGAACCGAATCTTTGGCAGCCCGAATTTCGGCCGTATCTTCAGCGCGAAGAACCCGCGCGAGATGCAGTTCGGTGTGAGGCTGGCGTTCTAGGCCCGATCAGCGCCTCGCCGCCCCTTGTCAGTCGTCTGGTCTGTCCCGCCCGGTGCGAACTGCGCACATTGCCTGCCGTCTTACGACCGGATGCCCCTGACCAGCATCGCGCCGCCGAGGAGGGCGAGGATCAAGGCGAGAATCCGGCGGAACCAGCGCTCGGGAAGCCGGTCCAGCACACGGCTGCCGAGCACCGTACCGGCCGTGATACCCGCAGTGGCCAGCGCCATCCACGGCCACAGCGCGCTCATCTCCTCGTGCTGCGTCGCCAGATACACGGGCATCCGCGCTCCATCGACGAACAGTGCGATCGCGGTGGCGGTCGCGACGAAGGTCTCTTTGGGGAGGTCGAACCCCAGGAGCGCCGCCGATCGGATGCCGCCTTGATTCCCGACCATGCCGCCCAGTACCCCCGAGGTCGCGCCCGCGATCCAGGCGGCCGGCCCGCGAAAACGCAGGCGCCGCGCGAGCCCGGTCGCTTCGCTCAGGGCCGCAAAGAGCAGTACGACGCCAAAGACCACGGTCAGCCATCGATTGCTCGCCCAGCCATGGAACAAGGCGCCTGTCAGGCCGCCGGCGGCGCTGGTGAGCCCGAAGCTCCAGAAGACCCGGCGATCGATTCTGCCGCGCAGGAGCCAGAAGCGGAAGGCCGTCCCCACGAGATGCGGCACCGAAACGGCGGCGACGGCGAGCCTGGTCTCAACCTGCAGCGCCAGGACCGGTGTCAGGAGGCTTCCGATGCCGAACCCCGTGACGGACGCGATGGCTCCGGCGAAGACGGCGGCAACGATGGTGAGTCCGTCAGACCACATGGGCGCGACCCGCGTTCATGCGCAGAATCCTGTCATCGACTAAAGATGGATCGCAAGGCGTCGTCCAGGCGCTTGAACGTGAACGTGTAGCCGAGGCGTTCGGCCTTGGCCGGGATCGCCCGTTGCCCGGAGAGCAGGAGCGCCTCCGCCATTTCTCCCAGCAGCAGTTTCAAGGCGAAGGCGGGGGCCGGCAGAAAGGCCGGCCGTCGAAGGGCCTGTCCCAGGGTGCGCGCAAATTCCGCGTTGGTGACGGGCGAGGGCGCCGTCGCGTTGATCGGTCCCGAGACGGCCGGGTTGCGGATGGCGACCCGCACGAGATCGATCCAATCCTGCCGATGAATCCAGGGCCAGTACTGGCGGCCCGAGCCGACGGCCCCGCCGGCGCCTATCCAGAACGGCGGCAGCATCTTCGGCAGCGCGCCGCCGTCGCGCGCGAGCACGAGCCCGGTGCGCACGCACACCACCCGCGTTCTCGCGTGAGCGCGTGTCGCTTCCGCTTCCCAGGCCCCTGCGACGTGGGCGAGAAAATCGGTGCCGGCCGCGTGCTCCTCGGTCACCAGCTCGTCGCCCCGTGGGCCGTAGTAGCCGGTGGCCGACCCGCTCACAAACACTGGCGGGGGAGAATCCGCCCGCTCGATCGCCCCGGCGAGGCTGCGTGTCGCGAGCACGCGGCTGTCGCGGATTCGCTGCTTCTGCGGGGCGGTCCATCGTTTCGCCGCGATCGACTCGCCCGCGAGGTTGACGACCGCGGCGGCACCGCTGACGACCGAGGCCCACGAGCCGACCGAGCCATCGGGCGTCCACTCGATGGCGCGAAGGCCGTCCCGGGGTGTGGGCGAAGGCCTGCGGGAGAGGATGACGACCTCGTGCCCGTCCTGCGCGAGCGCCCGAGCCAGCGGCCGCCCGAGGAAGCCCGAGCCGCCGGCGATGACGACGAGTCCGGTCGCCTGCTCGCGCGCGCGGAGGTTGGCGTCCCGGTCCATGTGCCCAAGTGTAGGCGGCTTGACAGCGGAGGCGCATTATTATTAACTAACCAGTTAGTTGCACATGGCTCGCCCCGCGCGCGTCTCGCCGGACCGGATCCTCGTGGCCGCCGCCCTGGAATTCGCCGAGCGCGGTTATGCCGGCGCCCGCGTCGACCGCATCGCCCGCCGCGCTCGCGTCAACAAGGCGATGCTCTATTACCACTTCAAGAGCAAGCAGGGCCTGTACCGCGCGCTGCTGCGGCAGATCTTCACCCGCGCAGCCGAACGGCTCAGGGCCATCGCCGCCAGCGACCGCCCTCCCGTGGAGAAGATCGACCGCGCGATTGCCGGGATCGCCGGCTTCATCCGCGAGCACGCCTTCTTCCCCGCCATCATGCTGCGCGAAATCGCCGAAGGCGGCGTCCATCTCGATCGCGAAACCCTCGCCACGCTCGCCGCCGTGCCACGCGCCGTCGGCGCGATCTTCGAAGAGGGGATTGCGCGCCACTCGTTCCGGCCGCTTCACCCGCTCGCCGCGTATTTCACGATGGTTGCCCCTCTTGTCGTGTACCACGCGGGTGCGCCCATTCGAAAAGAACTGACGACTGAACATCTCGTCGATGATCGCGCGCTCACGCCCGATGCGTTCGTCCGACACGTGCAGGAGACGATGCGCCGGGCGCTGGCGTACGAACCCGTGGCTGTCCCAGAAACCCAACGTCGTGTTCAGGTAAGTCGCCGCTCTGCGCGCCCGGCGCCGTCCGGCGCTGCGTCGAACGAAGAGTCAAAGACGAGGACAACGTGATGAAGCCGCTCGGGTCCGTCTCATGGGCAACACCAATCGCCCTCCTCGCGGTCGTACTCCCCGCGATCAGCGCGTGCCGCTCGGGCCCGCCCCCCGATCGGGTCCGAGTCTCCGGCCAGGTCGAGGCCACCGAAGTACAGGTCGCGCCGCAGGTCGGCGGCCGGATCCTCGAGCTCGCCGTCGCCGAAGGCGAGCGTGTCGAGGCTGGCGCCGTTGTGGCCAGGCTCGATACTGCCGACGCGGAGCTGACCCTCGCGCGCGGCCGCGCCGATCGCGAGCAGGCCGAGGCCCAGCTTCGCCTGCTGCGTGCGGGGGCCCGACCCGAGGAGGTGCGTCAGGCGGAGGCCCAGGTTGCGGCCGCCCAGGCGGAGGCGGCCGCCTCCGGGACCGAACTCGCTGCGGCACAGGCCGACGCCGAACGGTTCGAAGCGTTGTTGGCCTCCGCTTCCGGCACCCGCAAGCAGCGCGACGACGCGGTGGCGAGGCGGGATGCCATGCGTGAACGGACGGCGAGCGCCGGCGATCGCGTCCGCGCCGCGCAGGAATACGCCGGGCGGCTGCGCGCGGGCGCCAGAGGCGAAGAACTCGATGCCGCGCGCGCCCGGGTAGCGGCCGTCGATGCCCAGATCGCCACGTGGCAGAAGGCGATCGCCGATGCCACGGTCATCGCCCCGGTCGCCGGGATCGTCACGGGGAAGCTGGCCGACGTCGGCGAGCTGGCGCAGCCACGCGCGCCCATCGTGACGATCACCGATCTGGACCATGCGTGGGCGAACGTCTACGTGGACGGACCGCTGGTTCCGCGCATACGCGTGGGACAGGCGGCAACGCTGTTGACGGATGCCGGCGGCAGCCTGCCCGGCACCGTCAGCCACATCGCGACGCGCGCGGAGTTCACACCCCGAAACGTGCAGACCGCCGAAGATCGGTCGAAGCTCGTCTATCGCGTAAAGGTGTCGGTCGACAACAGGAACGGCGTGCTCAAAGTGGGCATGCCGGTCGAAGCGGAGATTCGCTTTGTCCAATAGCGCCGTCGTGCTCGATGGCGTGACGAAACGGTTCGGCCGGACCGACGCGGTTCGCGATCTGTCGCTCTCGGTCGAGCGCGGCGAGATGTTTGGCCTGATCGGCCCCGATGGCGCCGGCAAGACGACGGCAATCCGTCTGCAGTGCGGACTGCTTCGGGCCGACGCGGGTCACATCCGGGTGCTCGGCCTCGACCCGGTTCGCGATCATCGGCGGCTCACCGATTCTGTCGGGTACCTCTCGCAGAGCTTCAGCCTGTACGTGGATCTCAGCGTTGACGAGAACGTCGCCTTTTTCGCCGAGATCCATGGGATACGCAACTACCGCGCGCGCCGCGACCGGCTCCTCGCGATCACCCAGCTGGCCCCGTTTCGCGGACGCCTGGCAGGGAAGTTGTCTGGCGGCATGAAGCAGAAGCTCGCGCTTGCCTGCACCCTCATTCATGAGCCGGCACTGATCGTCCTGGACGAGCCGACCACCGGCGTCGATCCGGTGTCGCGCCGGGAGTTCTGGAAGCTGCTCTCCGAGTTCCTCGATCAGGGCATCACGATCGTCATGGCGACGCCGTACCTCGACGAAGCTGAGCGGTGCTCGCGTGTCGCCTTCCTCCACGAGGGTCGTCTGCTGGCGCTCGACGCTCCAGCGGCGCTCCGAGCCACGCTGCCCGGCGCGCTCTTCGAGGTCATCGTCGACGACCACCGCCGGGCGGCGGCGGCGCTGTGGGCCGTACCCGAGGTCTCGAGCGTGCAGATGTTCGGCGAGCGCGCGCACGTTCGGCTGGCCCGGTCGGACGAGCAGGAACCGGCGCGGCTGGCCGCGGCGCTGCGGACGGCCGGGCTCGCGGTCGCAAGCGTCCGGCCGATCGCGACGTCTCTCGAGGATGTGTTCATCACGCGGTTGAGCGAGGCACGGTCATGAGATGTGTCGTAGCGGTGGCTGTTCTGGTGGGCGTCCTGCCGCTTTCCGCCTTCGCGCAAGCGGTCCAGTCGGCGGCGGCTGTAGCGCTCACACTCGATGAAGCGGTGCGCCGGGGGCTGGAGGCGAGCCATCGGCTC
>Ga0209343_10008612_pt1 | contig 11827 bp, 10 predicted proteins | sample RifCSPlowO2_02_FD_184026 | JGI IMG/M metagenome (GOLD analysis project Ga0209343, IMG submission 184026) | Groundwater microbial communities from Rifle, Colorado - Rifle CSP2_plank lowO2_0.2 (SPAdes) (version 2) | ecosystem: Environmental > Aquatic > Deep subsurface > Groundwater | place... | reverse complement strand
ATGAATGTCCTGGGCATTGAGCCGGCCAGCCATATCGCTGCCGACGCCACCGCCAGCGGCATCAAGACCATCGATAAGTTCTTTACGCCGGAATTAGCCAGGCAGATTGTTGCTGAGTACGGGCAAGCCAAAGTCGTTACCGCGAATAATGTGCTCGCCAATATCGACGACTTGATCTCTCTGGTCAATGCGGTTGATGAGTTGCTGGCAAGCGATGGAGTGTTCGTTTTCGAGAGCAGCTATCTTGCCGATTTGCTGCAGAACATGGTGTTTGATTTCATCTATCACGAACACCTGTCCGCTTTTTCTGTAAAGCCGATCCAGGCATTGTTCAAACGTGTTGGCATGGAATTGACGGTTGTTCAGCGTGTGTCTACCAAAGGGGGCTCCTTGCGGTATTTCATTCAGCGTCCAGGAGGGCCGTTGGCGAAAGACGGATCGGTGGAAGACATGCGGGCGCTGGAAGAAAACATCGGACTGTATCGAAAGGAAACATTCTCGACATTTGCCCAAAAGATAGAGGGGCTTAAGGAACAGACCAGGCAATTTCTGGCGCAGGCCAGGAGCGAAGGGAAAAGCATCGCAGGCTTCGGCGCATCCATTACCGGAACCACGCTGATTTATCATTTTGAAATTGGCAACTACCTGGATTATCTGGTCGACGACAACCCTGCAAAACAGGGACGATTTAGCCCGGGTATTCATCTCCCGGTCGTACCCACAACAGCTCTATCCGAGCGAAGACCTGATTACGTGGTTGTCTTGGCTTGGCGTTACGCCGAACCCTTTATGAAGAAAAACCACGCCTATCTAAGAAGCGGCGGTTCGTTTGTCATTCCGGTACCTGAATTCAAGGTGATCACAGGTGATTAAAAGGCATTTTCTTGTCGTCGGCGGGACGAAGGGTACGGGTCGGGTGCTGGTGAATCACCTGGTCGCCGAGGGGCTATTTGCCGTATCGGTTTTTGGACGAAGCGCCGGAGGACATGCGCAGACACCGGGATTGGCTCAATATCCGGTTGATGTCTCGGACAAAAAATTGCTTCTATCGTGCCTGGATCAAGCGGTGGCAAATCATGGAAAACTGGCGTGCGTGGTTTTTCTGCAACGTTATCGCTCAGGAAACGATGAGTTTGACAAGGAATTGGCGGTGGCGATCAGCGCCACAAAAAATGCAATAGATCATATTGTGGACAAGCAATATTTCACCAACGATGGCCAATCGAACAGCATCGTGTTGGTGAGTTCGGTCGCCGATCAATTTGTCGCGCCGGAGCAATCTCCGGGCTACCACGTCGGCAAGGCCGGTCTTTCACAGTTGGGGCGGTATTACGCACTGAAACTCGGTCCAATGGGAATCCGTGTGAATACCGTATCGCCCTGCATGGTGGCCAAGGACGAAGCCATGGAGTATTACGACAAGAACAAATGGCTCGTGGACAGATTCAATAAGTATATCCCCATTGGCAGGATGGGCAGGCCGCAGGACATAGTTAATGCAGTCATGTTTCTTGCTGGCGAACAAGCGTCGTATATCACCGGGCAGAACATTTTGGTGGATGGCGGCCTGACGCTGCGTACTCACGAATCCATGCTCAGAGATTTTCCCAGAGACGAATGAGCCTGTATGCGTATTGCGCTGCACGACATATGCGGTCCCGCCTGAGTAATTTGAATACCGCTCATTGGGAAAACGATCTTGCCTACGTCTCACCTTGATTTCTACAAGAAGCACAACATCTCGCCGGTGCATTATGTGGCGACAAGCATGCAGGAGCATTTTGAGCGCCGTGCCTCGCTTTACCGAAGTCTGGGCCTGCTTCCCCTCGCATTTCGCGGCGCGCGCGTCCTGGAGGTGGCGGTTGGCTCCGGCCAGAACAGCCTGTATGTCGCCTCCTTGATGCCGGAATCGCTCACCTTGGTGGAGCCGAATCCAACCGGATTTCGCGAGATCCGCGATCTATACGCGAACTCCAAAGTGCCGCATGTAACGCCTAACCTGGTGGAATCGACCCTTCAGGATTATGAACCGCCGCACAAGTTCGATATCGTGATTTGCGAAAACTGGCTGGGCAAAGCGCAATCTGAGCGCCTGTTGTTGCGCAAGCTGGCAGGGTTTCTTGACCATCAGGGAATGATGGTGGTCACTACGGTCACTCCAACAGGATTTTTGCCGAATCTGTTACGAAGGGCGCTCGCGGTCAAATACTGCAGTCCCCGCCTTCCGTTTGCGGTTCGCACCGAACAGCTCGTGAACATGTTTGCGCCCCACCTGGGCACTCTGGGCGCAATGACGCGATCCGCGACCGACTGGGTTCAAGACAATATGATGAACCCGGCGTACTTTGACCTGTGCCTCACGATTCCCGATGTACTGCAGGAACTGAACGGGATCGTCACGGCAATCGGGACAAATCCTTCATTTGCCAACGACTGGCGCTGGTTCAAGTCCTTGCAGGGGGATGCGCGCGCCTTCAATCGGCATATGCTCCAGGAATATGAAGCCGCTTTGCACAATTTTCTTGATTGCCAACTTGTATTTTCGCAGCCGGATATTTCATTGAACCGGAATATCGGCAGCACCTGTGTCAAATTCCTCGAAGCCGCTCGCGCCTATGAGTCAACGGTGTTGGCAAATGGCGATCACTCCGAAGCGCTGGCTCGATTAACCGATACTCTCGGCGCCATTATTCTCCAAACATGCCACTTTCCCGATCCGGTGCGACTGGGGCTGGAAGCCGGTTTGCGGCTTTTGCTGGCAGACCACGATGACGGTCTCGAGGTGGCAAAGCAGAGCGCATTCAGCAGGCTTTTTGGACGGGAAACTGCTTACCTGTCGGTTATCGCCGACACACAAACCGACCCATCTCACTTACGGACTCGCTAGTGGCGCCTGAAAAAATAATTTTTGTTTCCGGAAACTTCAATGTCCTTCATCCTGGACACTTGCGGTTACTGCGCTTTGCGAAAGAATGCGGCACCAAGTTGATCGTGGCGGTGCACAGCGATCGCATCGCCGGCAGCGCTGCGCATGTCCCGGAGCAATTGCGCCTGGAAGGCGTCCAGAGCAACAGTTGGGTGGATGAGGCATTTCTTCTGGACGAACCTGTAACAGGTGCAATTGCAAGGCTACGTCCGGATATCGTCGTCAAAGGCAAAGAACACGAGTCACGTTTTAATCCTGAACTGGAGGTGTTGGAGTCATACGGCGGGCGGCTTCTATTTAGCTCGGGTGAAATGACCTTTTCCTCGGTTGACCTGATTCGCCGGGAATTTTATTACTCTGATTTCAGGTCAATTTCTCTGCCCGAAGAGTATTTGAACCGCCATGGAATAGAACACCAAATGCTGGTGAGCCTTTTGCATCGATTCGCCAAGCTTAGAGTCTCTGTGGTGGGAGACCTCATAATCGATGAATACATCACTTGTCAGCCCCTGGGGATGTCTCAGGAAGATCCCACGATAGTTGTTACGCCGGTAGACACCGCGCGATTCATTGGCGGGGCGGGTATTGTCGCAGCTCATGCAGCCGGGCTGGGAGCCTCGGTGCTGTTCGTGTCAGTGACGGGTAATGATACTGCCCGATCATTTGCGTTGGACGGCCTGGCCGCAGCAGGGGTCAGGGCTCAGTTGTTGGTTGACGAGAGCCGCCCGACGACACTGAAGCAGCGCTATCGGAGTCTGGGCAAAAGCCTGTTGCGGGTCAGTCACCTGCATCAGGGCGCTATTTCTGTAAAGCAACAGAAACAGATACTGGCGGAGCTGGAGCAGGCGATGGACAACACCGATCTGCTGGTATTTTCAGATTTCAATTATGGCTGTCTGCCGCAATCGTTGGTAAATCAGATCATTCCCATGGCCAAAAGCCGAGGCGTGATGCTCGCGGCGGATAGCCAGTCGTCTTCTCAAGTCGGCGACATCAGCCGCTTTCGGGGAATGGACCTTTTGACGCCGACAGAACGCGAGGCCCGGATCAGCACAAGAAATCAGGAAGACGGCCTGGTTGTTCTGGCGGAGCAATTGCGGCAACAGGCGGATGCGAAGAATATTCTGCTCAAACTGGGAGAAGAAGGGCTGCTAATTCACGTGTGTGACGACAGCTCGAAGGACACGCCCACCGATCGAGTCGGGGCATTGAACTCCTCTCCAAAGGATATTGCCGGGGCTGGAGATTCGTTACTGATCACCAGCGCCATGACTTTGGCGAGTGGTGGAAATATCTGGGAAGCCGCCTGCCTGGGATCCCTGGCTGCTGCCGTGCAGGTAAGCCGGGTGGGGAACACTCCAATTCGAACCAAGGAGCTGTTGCAGGAAGTGGTTTGACGTCATTTTTATGAATCAACATCCGCTATATTTTCCGAAATGAGGGCGCTGTTACTGGCGGCGGGTCTTGGCACAAGACTGCGCCCGATGACAGATACGACACCGAAATGTCTGGTGCCTGTAGGTGATAAGCCACTATTGCAGATCTGGTTGGAGCGCCTGTCTGAAGCCGGTATCGGGCCGTTCCTGATAAATACCCATTACCTTGCAGAGCAGGTTCATGAATTTATTCAATCGAGCCCATATCGGAACCAGGTCACCCTGGTGCATGAACCCAAACTTCTCGGAACCGCCGGGACTTTGATCCGGAATCTGGATTTCTTTCAGGGTGAAGATGCGCTAATCATCCATGCTGATAATTACTGCTTGGCGGATTTTCGGGCATTCAGGCAGGCACATGAAAAACGCCCCGCTCCTTGCTTGATGACCATGATGACCTTCCAAACCGATGATCCGCAGTCTTGCGGCATCGTCGAAGTGGATGACAACGGAGTTGTGACCGCATTTCATGAAAAGGTAAAAAACCCTCCCGGGAGCCTCGCAAACGGTGCCATTTACATACTATCGAAACCGATGCTTGAACTCATCAGCCGCGAAATGAGCGATGCTTCGGATATCAGCAAAGAGATAATTCCGCGAATGATGGGGAGAATACATGCCTATCAGACAACTGAAATATTTGCCGACATCGGGTCAATTCCAAGCTATGAAAACCTCAGGAAAAAAATAAGTTTGATTGCCCAGTCCCGGCCCTAGAAACGCGCCGTTCAAGATCGGCATGCCGGTCAAGGACCTCGAACATTGCCTCAGAACGGGACAAGGGCAATCATGGCTTCAGACATTAAAGAGTTGCTCATTTATTGACCGCCAGGAACAAGCTAATAAGGTTGTTTATGAAGCGTAGCGACAGAGTGGTAAAGGCCATATTGGCAGTATTCATGCTTTTCGATTCTTTCGGAAAATGGCTTCTATCGACAATGGCAAATCCCTGGAGGCTGGAGAACATCAAACAGCTGGTTATTGAAATAACCTCGCTTTTCAGCGATGCCGTCGCACGTCAGAAGGACCCGTCGCTAAGTTTGGTGCGCGATGCCATCAAGGAAATAGCCAAAAACAATCTGACTCAAGCCCAATCTCTTTATGACGAGGCGATTCGTTTGAGTCCGATGAATGCGGAAACGCATTTCCTGCGTGCCAAGACCCTGACCTATCTTCAGGGGGGGCCATCCCTTGTCGATCAAGAACTCACGACAGGTTTGAATATCAACAAGCGAGTCGCGAAAGAGGGGGGGCTGGACACCCTCAATCTAAAGATACTTGGAAATGACTTTGCCGGGATGGGGCACTTAAGTCTGCTCGATCCTCTATTGAAGTTAAAGAAACTCGGCGTAATGACGCATAGCCATTTGATGGTGGTCACAGAGACCGCGGTTGCCAATTTAGCCTATTTGAATTGCTGGAAAAAGCATTTGCCAATCCTGGTAACCAATGCAAAAAATTATTCTGCAATTAGAAGCCTTCTGTCGCCGATCTATGAAGATATAAGCATGCTCGAGGCCAAATCAGGATATCTACCATTATATGAGGCATGGAATTTGGCATTGAATTCATGGGGAGACGCTCAGCCTTTGTTGCAGTTAAGTCTTGAGCAAAAGGAGGCGGGGGACCGGGTACTAAAAAAAATGGGACTTGATGCTGAATCCTGGTTCGTCGGCCTGCATGTAAGGGAGGGAGGAAAGGGAGGATATCTGCGTAGCGGAGCAGATGCGGATCTGCACGATTATCTGCCAGCAATAAGATCGATTATCAAGAAAGGAGGGTGGGTAATTCGAATGGGTAAAGGCGGCACACCAATCGATGAAATGGATCACCTGTGGGACTACGCAAACTCAATACACCAGTCCGATTGGATGGACGTTTACTTTTGGGCCTCATGCAGATTTCTTATTGGCACTTCGTCAGGCCCCCTTTCTGTGCCCCCAACGTTTGGCAAGCCCGTCCTTTACACGAATGCATGCTCATTAGGCCATAGTCCCAACTTTCGAAACTCGCTGATGATCCCGAAACTGTTCTGGTCCGGCAAGAAAAATGCCTTTTTGAATTTTCGCGAGATACTTGATGGCCAATATGGTTGGACAGTGCGGCCAGAGTACGATGAGGGTCAAACAAAACTGGTTCCCAATTCACCCGCTGAAATCGTAGCCGCCACAGAAGAAATGTTGGATACCTTGGATCGCCCGGAGCGCTACGCCCATAAGACAAGCAACCAGGAGGCATTCGATAAGTTAAGGGTGCCTTTTAGCAAGACCTCGCAAATCCGCATCGCCGACAGTTTTGCAGAGTTACATCGCGACTTGATGAACTGAATCTGACGAATGCGCGTCGCGACGCTATGAAAATGGGGCACGTAACCGTTTTGATACCAACCTACAACCATGGGCGTGTGCTTGCTTATCAATTAGAGTCACTGCTAAAACAAACCTTCCCACCGCAAAGCATAATTATTCTGGATGATGGTTCCGTGGATGAAACACCGGAAATTCTGGCCAAATACCAGGGCAACCGAACCATTAAGGTAATTCGGCAAGAGCAAAATCTAGGGCTACATGCAGGACTTGGCGTTTTATTGGGTCAGGTGGATACCGAGTTTTTTGCGTTTGCGGCAGCCGACGATATCCTGGCCAGGGACTGGTGCGTGACAACGGCATCCTTGCTGGAGAAATACGCGGACGCCAAGATGGCAATATCCAACACTTTCATATATGAGAAGGGCAAGGTGTCGGTAACCGACTCAATTAATTTCCCCGGCAGGGAAAGTGAGGGTTTCTGCGAGCCCGCTCAATATCTGGAATCATTGATGAGGTATGGGTTGCTGCCACCAACCAATACGATTCTGTATCGATCCGACATTATTGGCGAATTGATACGGCCAATTATGGTACGCAAGGAATTGAGTTCCCTTATCGATGTATTGCTGATATTGGCGATCGCAACAAAATATCCGATTGCCTATTCGACCAAACCTACCGGTGTATTTATCAGGAGCAGCGAAAGTTACGGGAATTTATTTTTTGGCAAGGACCAACTGAACAGTTTTATCACCAACATAGAACTGTTTTCCGTCAGGGATGGATATCTGTGCAATCCGGCAATGATGTTTGTCGAATCCTGGATAAGGTACACGTGGGGAAAACAATTGATACTGAGTGAATTGGCGGCAAGCAGGAAAGATAAAAAAGGTTTGACATATTTTCTCAATTCATGCTTTTGCTATATTCGATTGTTGATCCTATTTTTTGCCTATAAGAGATTCAAATTCATTAGATTCTCTAAACGCCGCAATCATGTCCAGGGTCGCGATCTGAAGCATTTTATTGACGGCAGTTTATTCAGGCGTTTTGATCCCGCCTGAAAAAGGAGTTGCGGCGGCTTATCCCAGCGGGGCGAGGCAGCGTTCCATTTTGCAACCGGGTTGTCCGCTGTTACCTGCAGGCAAGCTACTCACGGGAATAGCTCGGCATCGCGCAGCCTGACACCCCGGCTGTCTTTGCCTGAAAGGGTCGGTGTTCCTTCAAGGGGCCAGGGAATCGCCAGGTCCGGATCGTCCCACGCGATCGAGCGCTCGTGCTCCGGGGCGTAGAAGTCGGTGGTCTTGTACAGGACCTCGGCGTAGTCCGAGACCACGCAGAAGCCGTGCGCAAATCCCTCCGGAACCCAGAGCATCCGCTTGCCGCTCGAATCCAGTTTGTGGGTGGCGATTTTGCCAAAACCGGGCGAGCTTCTGCGGATGTCGACTACCGCATCGAATATCTCCCCCGCGACAACACGCAGCAGCTTGCCCTGCGGCTGGCGGACCTGATAGTGAAGTCCGCGCAGTACACCCTTGGCCGAACGTGAATGATTGTCCTGAACGAATCGCGCGGTGATCCCGGCATCGGCAAAGCTGCGTTCGTTCCAGCTTTCAAAGAAAAAGCCGCGCTCATCGCCGAAAACACGCGGCTCGATCAACAGCACCTCGGCAAGAGCGCTAGGCGTTACCTTCAATTCCGCGAGCCTTCCTCGAGAATCCTGAGCAGATAAGCGCCGTAGCCGCTACTGCGCAGAGGGCCGGCGAGCGCGGCAAGCTGATCCGCGTTGATGTATCCCATGTGCCACGCGATTTCCTCCGGGCAACAGATTTTCAGGCCCTGGCGGCGTTCCACGGTCTGTATGAAGGTGCCGGCCTCGATCAAAGCGTCCTGGGTGCCGGTATCGAGCCAGGCGTGGCCCCGTCCGAGCGTCCGCACGTTCAGCCGGCCGTTTTCCAGATAGCGATTATTGAGATCGGTAATCTCCAGTTCACCGCGTGCCGAGGGTTTCAGTGATCGGGCGATTCCGGGTGCATCCCGATCATAGAAATACAGTCCGGTGACCGCATAGCGGGATTTTGGCTTCCGGGGCTTTTCCTCCAGGCTGATGGCGCGGCCTGTGGCATCGAATTCCACCACCCCATAGCGTTCCGGATCGCTGACCGGATAGGCAAATATGGTGGCACCCTCGGCGCGCTGAGCCGCGGCTTCAAGGTCATTCTGCAGATTATTACCATAGAAGATGTTGTCGCCCAGCACCAGTATGCTCGGACCGCCGCTGAGGAAGGTCTCGCCGATGATCATTGCCTGCGCCAATCCATCGGGCGTGGGCTGCACCGCATATTCGATGCGCAGGCCCCAGCGCGTGCCATCGCCCAGAAGATGCTCGAAGCGCGGCGTGTCCTGGGGCGTGGAGATCACCAGGATCTCGCGCGCGCCCGCCAGCATGAGCGTGCTCAGCGGGTAATAGATCATCGGTTTGTCGTACACCGGCAGCAACTGTTTGGATACCGACTGGGTAAGCGGATACAGCCGGGTTCCGGAGCCACCGGCGAGGATGATGCCTTTGCGGTTCATGGCGGGCTCGTTCGTATGCGCTGAAATCCAGCCTGTTCCAGGTACCGGGGCGGGTATGAGCATTGCTTCATAAGCGAAACTTTTAGATTTGCGGGAATCATCGTGCCAAGTAGTTCTTGTCGATCCAGCGCTGATATTCGCCGGAGCGAATGTTCTCCACCCAGGCACGGTTCTCAAGATACCAGCGGACGGTTTGTTCCAGGCCTGTAGCGAAGCTGTGCCTGGGGGTCCATTTCAGCTCGCGCCGTATTTTTGTCGCATCGATCGCGTAGCGCCTGTCATGGCCGGGCCGGTCGGTGACAAACTTGATCAACTCCGAATATCTACCCGAAGTGCGCGGCGACAATCTATCCAGCAACTCGCAAAGCGTGTTCACGACCTGCAGATTGGTGCATTCCGCAGACCCGCCTACGTTGTAGGTTTCACCCGGCCGGCCATGGGTGAGCACTGAGCGCAAGGCCTCGCAATGATCGCCAACATGGAGCCAGTCGCGCACATTGCCGCCATCGCCGTAGACAGGCAGCGGCTTCTGCTCAAGCGCATTCAAAATCATCAGCGGGATGAGTTTTTCCGGAAACTGCATCGGCCCGTAGTTGTTGGAGCAATTACTGGTCAGCACCGGCAAGCCATAGGTATGGTAATAGGCGCGCACCAGGTGGTCCGAGCCCGCCTTGGAGGCCGAATAGGGGCTGTTGGGCGAATACGCCCTCGTTTCGGTAAATGCCGGCTCCCCGGGTTGCAGGGAACCATACACTTCATCGGTTGAGACGTGCAGAAAGCGGAAGCCTTCGCGCCGCGCGCCGGAAAGCTCGTTCCAGTGCGCGCGGACTTCCTCCAGCAAGCTGAATGTGCCGACCAGATTGGTTTGCACGAACTCCGATGGCCCATGGATCGAGCGATCGACATGGCTCTCGGCGGCAAAGTGCAGTACGGCCCGCACCCGGTGCGTGGCAAGCATCCGCGCTACCAGCGGGCGGTCGCAGATGTCGCCGCGGACGAAAGTGTGGCGCGGATCGTTCTGCAGCCTGGCGAGATTGGCGAGATTGCCCGCGTAGGTCAGTTTATCGAGCGTAACCACGGGTTCTTCGCCCTGCGCGAGCCAGTCAAGGACAAAATTGGAGCCGATGAATCCTGCGCCGCCGGTTACCAGGATCGTCATCGCACGGGCCCTGCCTGTTTTGCGAGTGCCATGAGCTTGGCGTATTTGTTGAAGCTGTTCATGCACCCGATCGAGATGTGAATCAGGCCCGGCAGGCCGTCAAGAAAGCCGAGGTGAAGAAAATAGAATTTCAGAAACCGCAGCAGCGGCGAGCATAGCAAATGCCCGAGGCCGGCGTGGCGGCCTTCCGACTGCAACCGAGTCGCTTGCAGGGTGGTGTAGCGATTTTGCTTCTCAAGGTACTTGTCCAGCGATTCGGCGGAGTCATGCAAAAGATCGCCCCTTAGCCTGACCGGGGATTCATCGGAAATAACCCTTTCGTGCACGGCATCCTCGCTCCAGCGCGCGTGGCCGCGGTGAAACAGCCGCAAACTCCAATCCGGATAACCCTCGCCGTGGCGCAGCCAGCGCCCGAGGAAGCGATTGCAGCGCGCCATCGCGCAGGCGTTCGCGCGCGGGGCGGCAAGCTCGGCGAGAATCGCGGCCTTCAGCAGTTCACTCACGCGTTCGTCGGCATCCAGGCACAGGACCCAGTCATTTGCCGCCGCGTCGACGGCAAATTGCTTTTGCCGGCCGAAACCAAGCCATTCCTTTTCGACAATGCGCGCGCCCAGCTTTTGCGCGATATCCAGGGTCTGGTCGGTGCTGCCCGAATCGACCACCAGGATCTCGTCCGCGAACCATACGCTGCTCAGGCAGGCCTCAAGTTGAGAGGCGGCGTCACGTGTGATGACTACGACAGAGAAAGGCATTGAGCAGTTTATAATCAATATCTTACAGGCAAGGATCCGAATTGCCTGACCTGGTGTGCCCCGCACGCCGGGGTTCGCGATTTTACCCCTGGCGGAGACCGCGAGGATCCGACGATGAGAAAAATCCTATTAATAAAAACCTCTTCGCTGGGTGACGTGGTGCACAACTTTCCAGCGGTCAGCGATATCCGGCGAAATTTTCCCGATGCCGTGATTGACTGGGTCGTGGAGGAAGCTTATCTGCCGCTGGTGGCACTGCATCCCGGGGTGCGGCGGGGGATCCCGGTTGCAATCCGCCGCTGGCGCAGGCGGCCCTTGAGATTCGCGACCTGGACGGAAATAGGCAAGCTGCGCCAGACCTTCAAGCACGATCATTACGACGCCGTTATCGACACCCAGGGGCTGATCAAGAGCGCGCTGCTTGCCGCCGCCGCGCAAGGCCGCCGCCACGGGTTCGACGCTGCCAGCGCGCGCGAGCCGATCGCGGCGCGTTTCTACGACGTCTGCCACCACATTGCGCGAGGTCAGCATGCGGTGGTTCGCAATCGCGAACTTGCCGCGCGTGCGCTGGGGTATCGCTGCGGCGAGGCGGTCGATTATGGGTTGAGGAACGGAGCATCACACATTAACAAGACCCGCGAACGCCGGATCGTGCTGCTGCATTCGAC
>Ga0209343_10008611_pt1 | contig 11830 bp, 20 predicted proteins | sample RifCSPlowO2_02_FD_184026 | JGI IMG/M metagenome (GOLD analysis project Ga0209343, IMG submission 184026) | Groundwater microbial communities from Rifle, Colorado - Rifle CSP2_plank lowO2_0.2 (SPAdes) (version 2) | ecosystem: Environmental > Aquatic > Deep subsurface > Groundwater | place... | reverse complement strand
GCTGGCGGGCCTGGAAGGCGTGTTCGAAATGAGCCGCGGCGAGGCGCGCGTGATCGTGCTGCTCGATCTGCTCGGAAAAACCAACCGGCTGAGCGTGAAGCGCGACTGGCTGATTGCCGCGTAGCGCGTATGGCCGGCAGTAAGCAGGGCGGCGCAACCCCTTGCTGCCGCGACGACCAATTATGCGAGGCATAGAGTGCCTTGCAGGGCGGTAGCGTGGAAAAGACTGGCGGCGGGCTCGCGAACACGAGAGCGGTGCAGTCTTTGTACGGCGCGTTTTTTCTGAAGCGTGGGTCGGGTACCTGCTCTCGTTCTGGATGAACCTCAAACATAATGCACGTTAAACATCCATGAAGATCTTCGTCACCGGCGCTTGCGGCTACAAGGGGACCGTCCTGGTTCCAAAACTGCTTGCCGTCGGCCACGATGTCACCGCCTTCGACATCATGTGGTTCGGCAACTACCTTCAGCCGCACCCGAAGCTCATCGTCATCCGCGGCGACGTGCGCGACATCGAAGCCATCAACCTCGATGGCATCGACGCCATCGTGCACCTGTCGTCGGTGGCCAACGACCCCTGCGGGGACCTCGACCCGAAGCTCACGTGGGAGATCAGTTGTCTTGCGACCATGCAGCTCGCGGACAAGGCGGTGCGGTACGGCGTGAAACAGTTCGTGTACGCTTCCTCGGGCAGCGTCTACGGTATCAAGGACGAGCCGCAGGTGACCGAAGACCTGGAACTCAAACCGATCTCCGAATACAACAAAACCAAGATGGTGGCCGAGCGCGTGCTGCTGAGCTATGCGGGCAACATGGCGGTGCAGATCATCCGCCCGGCCACCGTGTGCGGCTATTCGCCGCGCATGCGCCTGGACGTGTCGGTGAACATGCTGACCATGCAGGCGCTCACGAAGGAGCACATCACCGTGTTCGGCGGCGCGCAGACCCGGCCCAACATCCACATCGACGACATCACCGACGTGTACCTCTTCATGCTCGACCATCCGCAGCACTGCGGCATCTACAACGCCGGTTTCGAGAACATTTCGATCATGGACATCGCCGAGCGCGTGACCGAACACGCACCCGCGAAGATCACCGTCACCGAATCCAACGACCCGCGTTCCTATCGGGTCAACTCCGAGCGGTTGCTGGCCACTGGTTTCCGGCCGAAGAAGACGGTGGATGACGCGATTCGCGAACTCGTGCAGCGGTACCGCTGCGGCGAGTTGAAAGACGAAGACCGCTTCCACAACCTGAAATGGATGCAACGCGAGGTGCTGAAATGAATAACCCGGCGAAGCCGACCGTGAATGCACCGGCCCGAGCACATGCGCCTCATTTCGCGGACTACGCTTCCCGCCTGCGGCAGGTGCTCGCGTCGGCCGACTGGTCGGGCGTGACCGGCCTTGCCGAAGACCTGCGCGAATGCTGGCGTCTCGGGCGCCAGGTGTTCATCTGCGGCAACGGCGGCAGCGCCGCCAATGCGATTCATCTGGCCAACGATTTCCTGTATGGCATCGCCAAGAGTGCCGGCCCCGGGCTGCGCGTGAAAGCGCTTCCGGCCAACACATCGGTGCTCACCTGCCTGGCGAACGACCTGGGCTACGACCAGATCTTCTCCTACCAGCTGTCGGTCCAGGCGCGCATGGACGATGTCCTCATCGTGCTTTCGGGAAGCGGCAATTCCGCCAATATCGTCAAAGCGCTGGAACAGGCCGCGAAATCAGGCATGCGCAGCTACGCGATCCTCGGTTACAGCGGCGGCCAGGCGAAGGCGATGGCCGACGTCGCCATCCATTTCCCTGTGGACGACATGCAGGTCTCCGAAGACATGCAACTGGTCGTCGGGCACATGCTCATGCAGTGGCTCTCGCAGAATCCTCCCGAGGGAACCCGCTAAGTGCCGTCGCAACAAGAAAGCCGAGCGCCGGTCCTGGTCATAGGCAGCAACTCGTTCTCCGGTGCGAGCTTCGTCGATCATCTGCTGGAGCAGGGCATGCCCGTCATCGGCGCCAGCCGCTCGCCGGAGCCGCATCGCGCGTTCCTGCCCTACACCTGGACCGGGCGGCCCGGCACGTTTCGCTTTTTCCGGCACGATTTGAATCGCGACCTCGACGCCCTGATGGACCTCATTCACCGCGAGCAGCCGGCCTGGGTCGTCAACTTCGCCGCCCAGGGCATGGTGGCCGAGAGCTGGAAGAATCCCGATCACTGGTTCATGACGAACGTGGTTTCAAGCGTGCGCCTGCATGAGCGCCTGCGCCACTGCGCTTTTCTGAAGAAATACGTGCACGTGACCACCCCCGAGGTGTACGGCAGCACCAGCGGCTTCATCGGCGAGCACGCGCCCTTCAACCCGAGCACGCCCTACGCGGTCTCGCGCGCGGCCGCCGACATGAGCCTGAAGACCTTCTTCGCCGCCTACGGCTTTCCCGTCGTGTTCACCCGCGCGGCCAACGTCTTCGGCCCCGGTCAGCGGCTCTACCGGATCATTCCGCGCACCATCCTGTTCATCCGCCTCGGGCGCAAGCTGCAGTTGCACGGCGGCGGCCGCGCCGAGCGATCGTTCATCCACATCCGCGACGTCGCCGACGCCACCGCGCGCCTCATGCGCGACGGCGCGCCCGGCGACGCCTACCACATCTCCACCCGCCGGATCATCAGCGTGCGCGACCTGGTGCAGACGATCTGCCAGCGCATGAATGCGCGCTTCGAGGACTGCGTCGAGGTGGTCGGTGAGCGGCTGGGAAAGGACGCCTCCTACCAACTGGACAGCAGCAAGCTCCGAACGCAACTGGGCTGGCAGGATCGCATTCCCCTGGAGCAGGGTATCGATGAAACGATCGCCTGGGTAGACCGCTGGCTGGACGACCTAAAATCGCAACCCTTCGACTACCTGCATAAGCCATGAGGCGCGCCTCGCCTACCTCGCATGACTGAATACCGCTTTACCGAGTACTTCGAACAGGAAGTCTTGCGCAAGCGGCCTTACCTGAAGAAGGAGTGGTGTATGCAGGTTCTCGACCACCCACTGCGGTCCGAGCCGCAGGAGCACAATCGCTACCGTTTTTGGGCCGAAATCCCGGAGTTGGACGGACGTTACTTGAGGGTCGTGACGCTTGCGGATAGAGTAACCATTCATAACGCGTTCCCAGACAGAAGGTTCAAGCCATGAAGCTGAACTACCATCCCGAGACAGACTCGCTGTACATCGATCTTTCCGAGCAGCCAAGCGCGGAGAGCCGCGAAATCTCCGAGGGCGTCGTGCTTGATTACGATGCCAAGGGAAACCTTGTGGGCATCGACATCGACAACGCCAGCACCAAGGTGCAACTCAAGGAACTCATCCTCAGCAGGCTTCCCGGCACGGTTCACACGCTCGCCGCCTGACACCTCGGAGCGCGGAGGCCACGTAAGACGGCCGGAGGAAACAAGCAAGGAAACTTGAGAGGAGCACGCATGACCACCGCCCGCCGTCATGCCTGGACCGCTGGCTGGACGACCTGAAGCAACAGCCTTTGGATTACATACACAAACCGTGAGTAAGGAACCCCACGTGGGCAAGGAAATCGATCTGCTCGTGAACTATCCGCGCGCCAAGCGCAACGTGGAGGACCGCGGGCAGAACAAGACCGAGGAAGACCGTCGCATCGCGCGCGAATTCGGCCGTGAGTTCTTCGACGGCGACCGTCGCCACGGCTACGGCGGCTTCAATTATCTGCCGCGGTTCTGGCAGCCGGTCATTCCCACATTGCAGCAGCACTTCGGGATTACTTCGGGCAGCTCGCTGCTCGACGTGGGCTGCGCCAAGGGCTTCATGCTTCACGACCTGGCGCAACTCATCCCCGGGATCACCGTGAAAGGCGTGGACGTCTCCGCGTACGCGGTCGAGCACGTCATCGAAGACATGAAGCCGCACGTCCAGGTCGCCGATGCGCGCAGGCTGCCCTTCGCGGACAAGTCTTTCGACGTGGTGATCGCCGTCAACACCGTGCACAACCTGGAGCGCGCGGACTGCGCCCAGGCGTTGCACGAGATCGAGCGCGTGAACCGCAAGGGGGCCTTCGTCACCGTGGACGCCTACCGCACCGAGGAAGAGAAGACGCGCATGTTCGCCTGGAATCTGACCGCCAAGACCATCATGAGCGTGGACGAGTGGGTGGCGTTCTTCGAGGAAGTCGGCTACACCGGGGACTACTACTGGTTCATTCCATGACCCCGCTGGAACTTTACCGCGCGATGCTGCGCATCCGGCTTGTCGAAGAGCGCATTGCCGCGCTCTACCCGGAGCAGGAGATGCGCTGCCCGGTGCACCTGTGCATCGGGCAGGAGGCGGTCGCCGCCGGGGCCTGCGCGGCGCTGGAGTTCCGGGACTACGTTTTCTCCGGCCACCGGTCCCACGGGCACTATCTCGCCAAAGGCGGGGACCTGAACGCGATGCTGGCCGAGATCTATGGCAAGGCCACCGGCTGCGCGGGCGGCAAGGGCGGCTCGATGCACCTCATCGATCTTGCGGCCGGTTTCCTCGGCTCCACGCCCATCGTCGGCAGCACCATTCCCATCGCCGTGGGTGCGGCATTCGGCTCGGCGATGCGCGACGAGGATCGGGTCACCATGGTGTTTTTCGGCGACGGGGCGGTCGAAACCGGCGTCTTCTACGAGAGCCTGAATTTCGCGGCGCTGAAAAAGCTGCCGGTCGTCTTCGTCTGCGAGAACAACCTGTATTCCGTCTATTCGCCGCTTTCGGTGCGCCAGCCCGAGGGTCGCCCCATCGCCGGCATCGCGCGGGCGCTGGGGATCGAGAGCATCGAGGGCGACGGCAACGACGCGGAAACGGTCCACCGGCTCTGCGCGGATGCGGTGCAGAGGGCGCGCTCAGGCGCGGGCCCCACGTTCTTCGAATTCGCCACCTACCGCTGGCGCGAGCACTGCGGCCACGACTACGACAACCACATCGGCTACCGCAGCGAAGCGGAATACCTCGCCTGGAAAAGCCGCTGCCCGGTCGCGCGGCTCGAAGGCAAACTGCTCGGCGGCGGCGTGGCGTCCCGATCAGCCCTGGACGACGTGGCCGCTGCGCTGCACCGGGAGATCGATGCCGCGTTGGCCTACGCGCGCCAGAGCCCGTTCCCGGACCCGCAACTCATGTCGGCGCATGTGACGGCGGAGCATGCCGCGTGAACGCAGCAGCGCCGATGCAAAGACAGCTTAATCCGCATGGCCGTTTAGAGCCCCCGTCATCGACGCTGCTGCACCCGGGATCTGAGGGTGACGAATGCAATGCCAGTTGATATAATGACTATATAAAAAACATGCATCCAACAACCAACGGAGCTTATCATGGCGACGCTTCGAAACAGGCCGACGACCAATGGGGTCAAGGCTGACAAGGCAAGCTCGATACTGCCGGTGCATTTTGCCGATGATTCGCTGACCCGCGTCAGTCGGACCACGCTGAAGTCCCTTTCGAGAAAACTCGGCTTTAACGAGACCCAGACCGTGCATTACGCCCTGGCCTGCCTCAGAAACGAAATCGTACCGGTGGCGACAACGGCGCCAAGTGTGGAGGAAGACTATCCTCCATTGACGGAACGGCAACTCGATGTGATTCGGGCGCAGCAGCCCAGACGCCGGAAGGCCGGAAAGGTGGAGTCCCTGATTCGGTGACGAATGGACTTTGCTCCGCCAAGACCCGGGGACATCGTGCACTGTAGTTTCCCGAAGGGCAAACTGCCTGAGCCGGGCCCGAAGCAGCGTCCGGCGCTGGTGCTCGAAGTCGAGAAATTTCCGAACGGAACTTGCGATGTCATCGTGGCATACGGGACATCTCAAGGCACCGGCGTCCGCTACCCCGGAGAATTTACAGTGTCTGCCGATGAACCTGGAGCAGGGCTTTCCAGGGACACGAAGTTCGATTTGCGTCAAGCAGCCAGGCTGCCATTCAACGAAAAGTGGTTTGCAGTGGCGCCGAACCAGCCTTTTGGACGGCATCCGAAGCGTGGAAAGCTGGATTTTACCAAGCTCCTTCTCAAGAGGAAGTTGCAGGCTGCGGTTGCTGAAGCCAAACGGGCCGGCGCGTTCGATTTTCTGGATGTGGCAGGGAAACGTGCCGATGCACGTGACCCCGAGCGCGACGGAATAACACCCTCCGCAAAGCGTACCGTGCCTGGACCAAACAAGTAACTTGCCTCAATGAAGTTGCACTCCGAGTCGCTTTCGGCCCTGCAGATCGTTCGAAGTCGAACGGAAGGCGGCAAGCACACGGCATTCATTTCCGGCACGTTCAACATCGTTTACCCGGGCCATCTGCGATCGCTGCGAATTGCGCCGGAGCAGGCCGCATGAACACGCCGGCGCCGATGCCAAGACAGCTCAAATTCTTCGAAGCCATCCGCGAGGCGCAGGACCGCATTTCCCTCCAGCAGGGTATCGATGAAACCATTGCCTGGGTGGACCGCTGGCTGGACGACCTGAAGCAGCACCCGTTCGACTACGTCCACAAGCTCTGACAGAACGATCCAGAACCGCAACCACGCCTCACATCATGGAAGCCCGCATCCAGGAACTCGAGCAAATCGCCCGCACCATACGGGCGCGGATCATCGAGACCTCCCACAAGACCAAGACGCCGCATCTGGGCTCGTGCCTGTCGTGTGTGGATATCCTGGTCGCCGCCTATTTCGAGGTCGTGCAAATCGACCCGGCCAGACCTGCCGATGAGGGCCGCGACCGCTTCATCCTCAGCAAGGGTCATGGGGCGGCGGCATTGTTCCAGGTGCTGGCGCTGCGCGGCTTCTATCCGGAATCGATGCTCGACACCTACGGCGAGGACGGCGGGATATTCGCGGAACATCCGCCGGCGCCGTCGCACCTGCCGGGCATCGAAGCGGCCACCGGCTCGCTCGGGCACGGTTTCCCGATGGGGCTGGGCATGGCGCTGGCCGCGCGCATACGCGACCAGCGCTACAAGGTCTTCGCGCTGGTGAGCGACGGAGAATGCAACGAGGGCTCCACCTGGGAGGCGGCGATGCTCGCTGCTTCCCAGAAAATGAAAAACCTCGCCGTCGTCGTCGATTTCAACAAGTGGCAGGCAACGGGCCGCAGCGAAGACGTCATGGGTCACAGTCCGCTTGCGGACAAGTGGCGGGCCTTCGGCTGGAGCGCCAGCGAGGTCGACGGCCACGACATGGCCGCGCTGGTCCGGCGCCTGCGGCAGGTCCCGGACGGCAGCGGCAAGCCGGTGGCGATCGTCGCCCACACGGTGAAAGGCAAGGGCGTGTCGTTCATGGAGGACGACAACAACTGGCATTACCGCATCCCGACCGCGGACGAGGTCCGTTCTGCAAAGCGGGAACTCGGCGTGCCCGCATGAGAAACGCATTCGCCGACGAGATCACCAGGCTCGGCGCGGCCGACCCGAGAGTCGTCCTGCTCTCGGGCGACATCGGCAACAAGCTGTTCGACAAGTTCAAGCTCGCGGCGCCGGGCCGGTTCCTCAACTGCGGCGTGGCCGAAGCCAACATGATGAGCATGGCGGCCGGCATGGCGTTGTCGGGTCTGCGGCCGGTTATCTACACCATTACTCCCTTCACCACCACGCGCTGCTTCGAGCAGATCCGCGTGGATGTCTGTTACCACAAGGCGCCCGTGATCATCGTAGGAACCGGTTCCGGCCTCTCTTATGCCGAGCTGGGACCGACGCATCATTCGCTCGAGGATCTCGCTATTCTGAGGGTGCTCCCGGACATGACCGTTTTTGCGCCCTGCGACGAAGTCGAGCTGCGCCTCGGCCTGCGCGCCGGTCTCCAGCAGAACGCCCCGATGTACATGCGCATCGGGAAAAAGGGCGAACCGGTGATCCACGCCCAGGCACCTGACTTCCGGCTCGGAAATGCAATCACCATCCGCGAAGGCGCCCACGTCTGCCTCATCAGCACCGGGACCATGATGCCTGTCGTGCTGCAAGCTGCGGACCTGCTTGCAGGCCGGGGCGTCTCGGCACGGGTCGAGAGCTTCCACACAGTAAAGCCGCTGGATACCGCACGGCTCGCCGATCTATTCGCGCGCTATCCACTCGTCGCCGTCGCCGAGGAACACAGCCGGTTGGGCGGCCTGGGCGGCACCGTCGCCGAGTGGCTCGCCGGCGAGGAGGTCCCCCGCGGTCGGCTGCTGTGCTTTGGCACCGACGATGCGTTCATGCATGAGGTCGGGTCGCAGGACTACGCGCGCCGCAAATTCGGGCTCACCGCGGACAACATCGCCAAGAAGGTCGCCGAGCGGCTCGACCGCCTGAGTCCGGCTGGCCGCTGAAGTCTCCGGCGCGGCTCATCAGATCGTGCGCATCGGCATCGACTTCGACAACACTATCGTCAGCTACGACGCCCTGTTTCACCGGGTTGCGCTGGAACGCAACCTCATTCCTGCGAATCGGCCGCCGACCAAGCTGGGCGTGCGCGACCATCTGCGCCAGACCGGCCGGGAGGAAGCCTGGACCGATCTGCAGGGCTACGTGTATGGGGCGCGCATGGACGAAGCGGTGGCCTACCCCGGGGCGATTGATTTTTTCGGCTGGGCGCACGCCGCGGGGATGAGCCTGAGCATCGTCAGCCACAAGACGCGACACCCCTTCCTTGGGCACCCCTACGACCTTCACGAAGCGGCCCGCGGGTGGGTGAGGAAGTTCCTGACCGAACAGCCGCAGCCGCTGATCCTGGAGACGAACGTGTATTTCGAACTCACCAAGGAAGATAAGCTGTCGCGCATTGCCGCCCTCGACCTCGACTGTTTCATCGACGACCTGCCGGAGATCCTTCTCGCTGCGGCATTTCCGCAACGCACCGCCGGGCTGCTCTTCGACCCGGACGGGATGCTCCCCCGCGAAGCCCGGATCCCCGCGTTCCGCTCCTGGCGGCAACTCAGGCACCACGTCGAAAGCCGATGGACCAGGCAGCGGTGAAAGCGGCAGTGGCCGCATTGCTATCGCGCGTTGGCCTCTCGACGACCGGCCTTCGGGTTGAGCCCTGCGCCGCCGGCGGCAACAACCGCGTATTCCGCGTCGATGCGGGCGGGCGCGCCATGGCCGCCAAGTGCTACTTCAGGCATCCCTCGGATACGCGCGACCGGCTCAATTCGGAGTATGCATTTCTCGAGTACGCGCGCCAGGCCGGCATCGGTTGCGTCCCGCGCGTTGTCGCCCGGGACGACCGGGCGGGAATGGCGCTTTACGACTTCATCGAGGGATCAAAACTGCGGGTGGAATCGCTCAGCGGCTCGCAGATCGAGCAGGCGCAGGACTTTTTTGCAAGCCTGAACGAGGCGGGAGCACGCGTGCAGGGCAAGTCGCTTTCGGACGCATCCGAAGCCTGCTTCACCATCGCCGAGCAACTGCGACTGGTGCAGGGGCGCATTGATCGGTTGGCCCGAATACCTGCCTCCTCGCGTATCGACGAAGAGGCCATCGCTTTCGCGCAGGCGCTGCGTGCCCGCTGGACGGCCCTTTCCGAGCGAGTGCTCGACCAGGCGGTCACCCTGGGCATCGACCCCAAATCGCCGCTTGCCGATCGGGATCGGTGCATCTCGCCATCGGATTTCGGCTTCCACAACGCGATCGTGGCGCCCGCCGGCCAGGTCTTTTTCATCGATTTCGAGTACGCCGGCTGGGACGATCCCGCCAAGGCGATCAGCGACTTCTTCTGTCACCCGGCCGTGCCGGTGCCGTTTGAATACTTCGACGGCTTTCTCGCAGCGGCGCTGAAATACTCAGAAAACCTGGAGGAGCTTTCGCGGCGCGCGCGGCTCCTGCTCCCCGTGTTCAGGATAAAATGGTGCTGCATCGTGATGAACGATTTTCTGCCGCTGTTCGAGGAGCGGCGCTTTCCAGACCCGGCCATCGACGTGGCAGCCCGCAAACAGGGCCAACTCCAGAAGGCGCGCGGCCTCCTGGAATCAGTTCGTTGAAAGGCATTGCGCCGTCTGCGATGGATCGCTCAATGAGCGGCGGATTTTTTCGAATGTGCGGCGGCGCGTCGAGAGTAGCTGGATGGCCGCTCGGAAGTCGTAGCCGGTGCCGTGCGGACGAGTGCCCGATGTTCACCCATCGGTATCGTGGAAATCCTACTTGTATAAAACATGGAATCCTACTAGAATAGGACTTGTTATCGAGCCGGAGGGACGAAAATGCTGCAAACCCTGAGACGGGCTGGCGGTTCGCTGGTGATGACGGTACCTAAAGCGTTTATCGAGCAGAACCAACTTCAGGAGGGTTCGAAAGTTGACCTTCTGCTGGAAGGGGCTCGCATGACCGTCAGCGCATCGCGCAAGCGCCGCTACAAGCTGGAAGACTTGCTCTCTGAGATGCCAGGCGAATTGCCACGCGTTGAAGGTTGGGATGCCATGAGGCGGGCCGGCAAGGAATCGCTCTGATGGCCTACACGCCGGATCGCGGAGACATCGTGCTTCTGCAATTCGATCCGGCATCCGGGCAGGAAATGAAGGGGCCGCATTTCGGATTGGTGGTCAGCGCCAAAGCCTTCAACAGCCGGGGGCTGGCGATGATCTGCCCCATCTCACAAGGCGGCGCGGCTGTTGCGCGCACCTACGGTACGGTGGTGACACTGATGGGGTCGGGCACGGACACGCAAGGCGCAGTCCATTGCCACCAGTTGAAATCGCTCGATTGGCGGGTACGCAAGGCGAAGTTCAAGGAAGCCGTCCCGGCGGTGATTATTGATGACGTCGCTGCGCGGATTGAAGCGATCCTCTTTGATTGGAAATAGTAGACAGACCACGGTTTCGCACGAAGCGGAGGGCCGAATCCTCGGAAGCGGCCTTGCGTTCACTGGTGGACGTGTCCTGACTTGATCAGGAAACCGTGGTCTGTCCCCTATTTCCCTAGACATGGCCAACAACAAGATGCAGGTGCATGAGCGGCATGCCGAGCCGTGGCGAGTCACGCTGGTGGATACAGGGGACGACACCAAGACCGGCGGGCGTCTGAAGCGGGTGGCAGAATACGTCAAGGGCGAGGGCGCGTTCTGTTTTACCTACGGTGTATCATTGTCTTACTGATCGTTTTACCGGCAAGGCATGATCATGACAATCGTCAAGGTATCGAGCAAAGGGCAGATCGTCATTCCCAAGGAACTGCGGGAGGGCCATCACATCACCCCAGGCACGGAGTTTGTCGTTTCCGCCGTGGGGGAAGAAATCCGGCTAAGGCCCGCACCATTGTTTGCCCCGACCACGCATGAACAGGCGGCCGGGTGTCTTCACACGAATGGCAGGAAGCCCATTACGGATGCCGAGATGAACAAGGCTGTCCGGCAACGGGCGAAGCGGCTGGATGATGCCACGAAGGCCGGATGATCGCCCTTGATACCAACGTTCTGGCGCGCTACCTGCTTACCGATGACCGGAGGCAGGCAAAGATTGCGACCGCGCTGCTGGAAGGGCAGGAACAGTTTACGGCGCCGCCTACTGTCATTCTTGAACTGGTTTGGGTATTGGAGTCTTGCGACTGTGCCAGGCCCGATGTCGTCAAGGGGTTGCGGTTGCTGTTCGGTTTGCCGAACTTCAAGCCAAAGGAGCCCGAAGCCCTATGGTTCGCGCTGGCGTGGTACGAACAAGGAATGGATTTCGGCGACGCGCTCCATATTGCGCTGAGCGCGAAGGATGAAGGGTTTGTCACGTTCGACCGTGCGTTGGTGAAACTGGCCAAGAAAGTGGGACCCGTTCCCCAGGTTCGGTCGCCTTCGGCATCGGGGTCGTGACTCGTGGTTCAGCACTCAGCGCTGGATCAAGGCGCGCAACTTCCGCGACAGCAACAACA
>Ga0209343_10008608_pt1 | contig 11832 bp, 16 predicted proteins | sample RifCSPlowO2_02_FD_184026 | JGI IMG/M metagenome (GOLD analysis project Ga0209343, IMG submission 184026) | Groundwater microbial communities from Rifle, Colorado - Rifle CSP2_plank lowO2_0.2 (SPAdes) (version 2) | ecosystem: Environmental > Aquatic > Deep subsurface > Groundwater | place... | reverse complement strand
TGCCAAACGCGCAGAAATCGGCCCCCGGCCAAAGCCTGACCGCCGCTAACTGGCGCCAATCCCAACAACTCCCCCTCTATGGCTTCCATCGAACTCAAAAACGTCATCAAACGCTACGGCGCGGGCAAAACCGCCAACCAGGTCATCCACGGCATCAACGCCCAGATCCAGGACGGGGAATTCGTCGTCATCGTCGGCCCCTCGGGCTGTGGAAAGTCCACGCTGTTGCGCATGGTGGCGGGGCTGGAAGAGGTGAGCGGCGGCGATATCTGTATTGGTAGCCGCGTGGTCAACGACCTGGAGCCCTCCGAACGCGACATTGCCATGGTGTTCCAGAACTACGCGCTCTACCCGCACATGAGTGTGTTCGACAACATGGCCTATGGCCTGAAGATTGCTAAGGTGCCGGTCGACGAGATCAAGGCGCGGGTGGACAAGGCCGCCAAGATTCTGGAACTCGGCCCCTACCTGGAGCGCAAGCCCCGCGCACTGTCGGGTGGCCAACGCCAGCGCGTGGCCATGGGCCGGGCCATCGTGCGCCAGCCCCAGGTGTTTTTGTTTGACGAACCACTGAGCAATCTGGACGCCAAGCTGCGCGCCCAAACCCGTCTGGAGATTCAAAAACTGCACCGCGAGCTGGGCATCACATCCCTGTTTGTCACCCACGACCAGGTCGAGGCCATGACGCTGGCGCAGCGCATGATCGTGATGAACGGTGGCGTGATGGAGCAGTTTGGCACGCCCGAAGAGGTCTACACCCGCCCGGCCAGCACCTTTGTGGCCAGCTTCATCGGCTCGCCGCCCATGAATTTGCTGCAGAACGCGCCCGATGCCAAGCCGGGCACCATCACCGGCATTCGCCCCGAGCATCTGGACATCACAGCCAACGGCTGGGCGCTCAAAGTCGAGGCGGTGGAAATGCTGGGCGCCGAGCGCCTGGTGTACGGCCGCTGGGCCCACAGCGATGCCGACGAGATGGTGATCATCCGCACCGAAGAATCCCACGCCGTGCCGGCGCTGGGCGCTACCCTGCATGTGACGCCGCGCGCCCACAAACTCCACCACTTTGACGCCGCCACCGGCCGCCGCCTGGAGAACCTATGAGCCTGGATAACACCCCCGACCTGCCCGCTTGGCCCTACCCACGTTGGGTGGCGCACCGTGGTGCGGGCAAACTGGCCCCCGAAAACACCCTGGCCGCCTTTCGCCTGGGCGCCAGCCACGGCTACCGCATGTTCGAGTGCGATGTGAAGCTGAGCAGCGATGGCGTACCGTTCTTGATGCACGACGCCACCTTGCAGCGCACCACCAACGCCCGCGCCAAACTGGGCGCCGGCAACAGCGCAGTGGCGGGCGAGCATCCCTGGGGCACCTTGTCGCAACTCGACGCCGGGAGCTGGCATTCCCGTACCTATGCGGGCGAGCCCCTGCCCACGCTGGACGCCGTGGCCGCGTACTGCATCCGCAATGGCTTTTGCCTGAACATCGAGATCAAAGCCACGCCCGGGCTGGAGCGCCACACCGGTGAAGTGGTGGCCCAGCATGCGGCGCGCCTGTGGCAAGGCCAGGCGGTGCCGCCCTTGCTGACCTCGTTTGACACCGAATCCCTGGAAGGGGCGCAGGCCGCACAGCCTGAATTGCCGCGCGGCCTGCTGCTGGACACGCTGTGGACAGGCTGGCTGGAAACCGCGCTCACGCTGGACTGTGTGGCCATCGTCTGCAACCACGCACTGTGGGACACAAGCAGTGTGACCCAGGCCAAAAGCGCCGGTTTTCGCACCCTGAGCTACACCGTCAACGACGAATGGGCCGCCCAGCGTCTGATCGATCTGGGCCTAGATGCCATCATCACCGACCGGGTGGATTTGTTCAGCCCGGGTTGAATCCACGGAGGAATCCCCACCTGCTGCCTGGTGGAGTGGCGGCCTTCGCCCCCCATTACTCCACAATAGCCGTAATCGTGTTCAGCAAGTCCACCAAGGGGGTTTCGTTACCGTTAAAGCTGGCGGTCATTGTCTCGTACATCTTGGACTGATCAACCGTCTCAAAGTCAATGAAATAGCCAGCCTGTTCAGCCAGTTGGGCACAAAATAAGCGCTGTACACGGCCATTACCTTCTCGAAAGGGATGGGCCGCATTGATCTCACCCATGTAATACGCCAGACGCGCGACAAAGATGTCTGGCTTCATACACCGTAGGAAATTTTCGACTGAAATCCCCCGCAATTTTTGATCAAGGTACCGTTCAATTTGCGAATCGACTGTTGCCTCGACTAATGTCAACGGTGCGCATTTCCCCAGCCCAGTGATACACATCCTGAAACAGATGCCGGTGGATGGCACAAAGATGCTGGAAATCAAACACTCCCTGCACCGGGTTATCGATGAGTTCCAGCATTCGCACGGCGGTGGCGTCTGCTTCGAACGCGTCCAATGCAATCTGATCGCGAATGTCCGCCTTGTTGCGCAGAACTTCGGTGCCGGGGTAAGCGTAAGAATCAGACCCGTCGTAGCGGGACATGGTGACGCATAACCTCTTGAAGCACATTGACGGTAGACCGCTTACCGCTCAGACATTCATGCATGCCTTTCACAACGTAGTCGCCAGGGGTCAGCTTCTCAATGCGCAACGAGGCCAGCACGCTTTCCACCGCCTTGCTGCGTACCGTTTGTTTACTGATTTTTTTCATACCAATCCTTGCTAAAAAAACGGATGGCGCACTGGGAAACTCAGAGTACATCAAGGCATCCATTTTACGCTCCCCGCGTCAAAAATGGCCCTCAGAAGTCAGCACAGACTCGCGGCCCTTGCCCCATAGTGGCTTCAAGCCCAGCCCAGCCGGCACACCGTGGTCCGCCCGGACCCATGGGGGCGGCGGTTGGGCTCGGCAAAGGTGTCGATTTCGACAAAGCCCGCTTTGCGCATCATGCCGGCCGACGCGGCGTTTTCTTCGTGGCGGTCGATATAGACCTCTTGCAGACCCCAGGCCTGCATGGTTGCTACGGCACTGCGCAGGAGCTGCGCCCCCAGGCCGCGCCCGGCTTGGTCACGGCGGACCACCGCCTCGCACACATAACCATGCTCGATGCCCCTGCGCTCGGGTGACTGGTAGCGCTGGAAGCCCTGCGTGCGGCAAAAGGTGACCGCGCCCAACAGCACGCCCTCGTCCACCGCCAGCAGCGCATGGGCCAGGCCTTGTTCTATCTCCCGCAGATGCTCCCGCACGCCGTCTTCGGGCAGCCAGTTCCAGACATTGGGGCCATGGGTTTGGATCAACTCGGCCAGCGCCGCCACATGCTGCGGGCGGGCCGGGATTATTGCAATTACCATCAACCCTGGCGGTGCTTACGCCCGCCGCCCCTTGCGCAGGAAACACTGGCTGCTGGCAATGGCCAGCACCATGGCGGCGTAGCTGGCCATCTTGCCATCGCGGCCAAAAAACCAAAGACCGGCCCCCAAGGCCAATGCGCCCGCTACACAATTGATAGCTGCTTGCGCATGCAGTACGCGGGCTCCAGGCATTTTTTTCTTGAATATTTGGCCCACAATGGCCACCAGCACCCCGACGGCCACCGCGGGCGCCAGGAAGTTGAATACATGGTTGAGAAGGTCCAGAGGCCCCATAGTCGTAGGCTTAAGAAGCCTTAAGGTGGTGTCAGTGCCGTTGATTTTATAATCCCCGTATGGCAGTCTGGGCTTTAGGCATTAACCACACCACCGCACCCTTGGATTTGCGGGGCCGGTTTGCGTTCGCCATCGACCAAATCGAACCCACTTTGCGCGGACTGCGCGAAGCCTTGTCCCGCCCGGAAGCGGCGCTGGTCTCCACCTGCAACCGCACCGAAATCTATTGCGCAGGCGACCAGCCCCAGCTGGAGCACACGCTGGACTGGCTGGCCCACACCGGCGGTGTCGCACCCAGCCTGCTGCGCGCCCACTCTTACACCCTGGAAAACGGCTTTGCCGCGCGCCACGCCTTTCGGGTGGCCAGCGGGCTGGACTCCATGGTGCTGGGCGAACCCCAAATTTTGGGCCAGATGAAAGACGCCGTGCGCGCCGCCGAGGCGGCGGGCGCCCTGGGCTCCACGCTCTCCCAGCTGTTCCAGCGCTCGTTTGCGGTGGCCAAAGAGGTGCGCACCTCCACCGAAATCGGCGCCCACTCCATCAGCATGGCCGCCGCCGCCGTGCGGCTGTCCGGGCAGTTGTTTGAAGACCTCAAGGACGTCAAGGTGCTGTTTGTGGGCGCGGGCGAGATGATCGAGCTGTGCGCCACCCACTTTGCCGCCAAAAACCCCAAATCCATTGCCATTGCCAACCGCACGCTGGAGCGCGGTGAAAAACTGGCCAGCCGTTTTGGCGGCGAAGTCATGCATTTGGCCGAGTTGCCCGACCGCCTGCACGAGTTTGACGCGGTGATCAGCTGCACCGCCAGCACCCTGCCCATCATCGGCCTGGGGGCCGTGGAGCGCGCCTTGAAGCGGCGCAAACACCGCCCCATGTTCATGGTCGATCTGGCGGTGCCGCGCGACATCGAACCCGAAGTCAAGGCCCTAGAAGACATCTATCTGTACACCGTGGACGATCTGGCCGGTGTGGTGCAAACCGCACAGGCCAGCCGCCAGGCGGCGGTGGCGCAGGCCGAGGCGATTGTGGACGCCGGGGTGCAAAGCTTTATGCACTGGGTGGACCAGCGCAGTTCGGTCCCGCTGATCCAGCAACTCCACGCCCAGGCCGACGAATGGCGCACGGTGGAAATCGCCCGCGCCCGCAAGCTGCTGGCCAAAGGCGAGGATGTGGACGTGGTGCTGGAAGCCCTGTCCAAGGGGCTCACCCAAAAGATGCTGCACGGCGCCATGGCCGAGTTGCGGGCCGGGGATGCCGCCGCGCGCGAGCGGGCCAGCGTCGCCATCCAGCATTTCTTTTTACGCAGCGAGCGTTAGCTGGACTAGCCCCCCACTCTCCCCCACCCCCTCTCGCCCCACCGGGCGAAAGGGGAGTTCAACCGCCACATTGTGTTACTTCGCTTCGGCTCGGGCCTTACTGCCGTAGCGTTACCCGTCACCCGGATTGCGTACCCATGAAACCCTTTCTCCGCCAACAACTTGCCCGCTACACCGACCGCCTGGGAGAGCTGGAATTTTTGCTCTCCCGCGAAGACATCATGAAGGACATGGCCCAGTTTCTGGTGCTGTCGCGCGAGCACACCGACGTGGCCGCCGTGGCCAGCCGCTGGGCGCGTTACCAGCAGCGCGAAGCCGATCTGGCCGCCGGGCAGGAGATGCTGGCCGGTGCCGAGGGTGACGCCGACATGGCGGAGATGGCGCAAGAAGAAATCGACAGTGCCACCGCCGAGCTGGCCCAATTGGAGGGCGAACTGCAACGCATGCTGCTGCCCAAAGACCCCGACGACGCCCGCCCCGCCTTTGTGGAAATCCGCGCGGGCACGGGGGGCGACGAATCGGCCTTGTTCGCTGGCGACCTGCTGCGCATGTACACGCGCTACGCCGACCGCTGCGGCTGGAAAACCGAGATCGTCAGCGAGTCGCCCAGCGAACTGGGCGGCTACAAGGAGGTGGTGGTGCGCATGGAGGGCTACCACAATGGCACCGGCGCCTACGGTGCGCTCAAGTTCGAGTCCGGCGGCCACCGCGTGCAGCGCGTGCCCGCCACCGAAACCCAGGGCCGCATCCACACCAGCGCCTGCACGATTGCCGTGCTGGCCGAGCAGGACGAGGCCGAGGCCATCAAGATCAACCCGTCCGACTTGCGCATCGACACCTACCGCGCCAGCGGTGCTGGCGGCCAGCACATCAACAAGACCGACTCGGCGGTGCGTATCACGCACATCCCCACCGGCATCGTGGCCGAGTGCCAGGATGGGCGCAGCCAGCACAGCAACAAGGCGCAGGCCCTGAAAGTGCTGACCGCCCGCATCCACGAAAAAGACCGCAGCGAGCGCGCCGCCAAGGACGCCGCCGAGCGCAAGAGCCTGGTGGGCAGCGGCGACCGCAGTGACCGCATCCGCACCTACAACTTCCCGCAGGGCCGCCTGACCGACCACCGCATCAACCTCACGCTGTACAAGCTGCTCTACATCATGGAGGGCGACATGGACGACGTGGTGCAGGCGCTGCAGGCCTATGAAGCGGCGCAGCAACTGGCGGCGCTGGAAGTGGGCGCGGGTGCCTGACGCGCTGCGTTTTATGCATCCAATAGGCCTCTAGCCCCCGCAGAATATGCGCAAGCAGCTACTAAAACAATAGCAGATGGATACCCCCCAGGACCCACTCCCCTTGCGCCAACTGCTGTCCGCAGCCCAGGCGCAGGGCCTGGACCGGCTGGAGGCGCAGCTTGTGCTGCTGCACGCCCTGGGCCGCTCCGGGGTGCAGCGCGCCTGGCTGCTGGCGCACGACACCGATACCGCGCCCGCCGCATGCCAGGCCGTGTTTTTACGCGGCGTGCTGCGCCGCCTGGCGGGCGAGCCCCTGGCCTATATCACCGGGCAGCAGGCGTTTTATGGCCTGGACCTGCTGGTGGACGCCCGGGTGCTGGTGCCCCGCCCGGACACCGAAACCTTGGTGGACTGGGCGCTGGAGGTGCTGATCCACACCCCCCAGGCCGCCGTGCTGGACCTGGGCACCGGCAGCGGCGCCATTGCGCTGGCGCTCAAAGCCACCCGGCCGGACCTGCACCTGCACGCGGTGGACTTCAGCGTGGAGGCGCTGGCCGTGGCGCAGGCCAATGCCCAGCGCCTGGATTTGGAAGTGGATTTCAGCCAGGGCTCCTGGCTGGCTGGGGTCGCCGGGCGTTTTCATGCGATTGTGTCCAACCCGCCCTACATTGCCGACCAGGACCAGCACCTCGCCGCCCTGACCCACGAGCCGCTGCAGGCACTGGCCAGTGGCGCCGATGGCCTGGACGACATCCGCACCCTCATCACCCAGGCCCCGGCGCATCTGCTGCCCGGTGGCTGGCTGCTGCTGGAGCATGGTTATGACCAGGCACCGGCCGTACGCAGCCTGCTGGAAGCGGCGGGTTTTGCAGAGGTACAGTCGCGCCGCGATTTGGCGGGCGTGGAGCGCTGCAGCGGGGGCCGGGCGCTCTAAACCGCCAACGTGTACACCTGCGCTTGTGCGCGTTCGGCGGCGGTGTGGCCTGCCAAGGCCGCGTCCCACACCGCGTCCGTGCCGCTGTGCACCGGGGCAATGCCTTCGACCGTGTCCGCAACCTCTTCGGTGGAGGCGTCCATGTCGATGACATGGACATGGTTCGCGTCGAACAGCCGCGCCACCATGGCGCCTCCCGCGTCGATCACGATCAGGAACTTTACCGGTGAGCTGTGCATGGGGGCCCCGCAATGTCAAGCATGTAAGACCCACAGCATACGTCCAAGGTACCGCCATCGGCAAGTCATACCGGCCTCGGTCAATGCAGGCCCACCCTGTGCGGAGAACGGGTTGCAGCCGGTTTTGCGCCAGTGCCATCCCGCCACGCTTTGAAAATTTGAGATTCGTTTGATCTGCATCAGATCTTGTTAAATCTTAATGCGAGTAATTCGCATTAAGAACGATAAGCTTGGCACATCCTTATTTACGAAAGTATCCGCTCCATGAAAAAACAAGTTCTTTGCGCTGTACTCACCGCTTTGGCCCTCGCCGCGCCCCTCAGTCAGGCCGCCGAAACCCCCATTGGCAAACACCAGATCGTCAGCGGCATGGAAATTGGTGCGGTGTACCTGCAGCCCGTGAAGATGGAGCCGGACGGCATGATGAAGCGGGTGGAAGAGTCCGATATTCACCTGGAAGCCGACATCCATGCCACCAAGAAAAACACCAACGGCTTTGCCGAAGGCGACTGGATGCCCAACCTGGTGATCAAGTTTGAAATCACCAAGGTGGGCGGCAGCTTCAAGGCCGAAGGCGATTTGATGCCCATGGTGGCCAGCGACGGCCCCCATTACGGTGACAACGTCAAACTGGACGGCCCCGGCAAGTACAAACTCAAATTCACCGTGCAGCCACCATCGGCTGCCGCCCATGGCCACTTTGGCCGCCATGTGGACAAAGAGACCGGCGTGGCCCCCTGGTTCAAGGCCTTTGATTTGAACTACGACTTCACCTTTGCCGGCACCGGTAAAAAGGGCGGCTACTAAGCCTTGGCTTCACCGGGACGGACCATGCACAAACGATTGGCAATCACCGCACTGAGCTGTTTGTTGCTAGCGCCGCTGACCGGCGCGCTGGCGGCGGACGACTTACTCACCTTTCGGCTGGAGTGCAACAACGGCGTGTTCAAACCGCAAAAGCTGCAAGTCCCGGCGGGCAAGAAGTTCAAGATCGAGATTTTCAACACGGGCACCGAGGCCATCGAGTTCGAGAGCCTGCAGCTGCGCAAGGAAAAGGCGCTGAACCCGGGGGGCCACTCCTTCGTGGTGATTTTTCCGCTGGACGCGGGAGAGTACAAGTTCTTCGATGACTTCCATATCCAAACCGGCCAGGGCAGCATTGTTGCCAAATAAACCATGCAAAACTTCAGCCAAATCCTGTTCGTGATGTGGCGGGAAACCGTCGAAGCCATGCTGGTGGTCGGGATTTTGCATGCCTGGTTGTCGCACAACCCGGACGGCAAGCCGGGCTTGAAATACCTGTGGTTGGGCGTCATTGCGGGTCTGGGGGGCGCGTTTTTGCTCGGCCTGGGCATCGACGCCTTGAACTCCGTGCTGTCCGACGAAGGGCAGGAGTACTTCCAGGCCACCCTGCTGCTGGCAGCCGCCGCCTTGATCGTGCAAATGGTGTTCTGGATGCGCCGGCACGGACAAGGCTTGAAACAGGATCTGGAGCGGTCGCTGGGGCACAGCACCCGGCAACAAAGCTGGTGGGGCGTATTCTCCCTGGCGGCCATTGCCATTACCCGCGAAGGCAGTGAAGCGGTTCTGTTTTTAAGCAGTCTGGCCACCGGCAGCAGTGGCTTTGGCTCCGGCTCCTTTTGGTTGGCGCTGGGCCTGGGGGTGCTGTTGGCGGGAGGCACCTTTTACCTGCTGCAACTGGGTGGCAAGCTGATTTCCTGGCGCGCTTTTTTCCGGGGCACCGAGGTCATGTTGCTGTTGCTGGGCTGCGCCTTGCTGGTCGGAGGTGTGGAGCGCTTGATCGGCGTGCAATTGGTGCCCGCCCTGGTATCGCAGGTATGGGACAGCTCCGGGGTGCTGGACGATGGCACCATTTTCGGTGGCGTGGTGTCGGCCTTCACCGGCTACCGCGCGCGTCCTTCTCTGATGATTCTTGTGGTGTTTTGTACCTATTGGGGTAGTGTGCAGTGGATCTCGCGGCCCGTTCGCAAGCAAGTACCCGCCTGAACCTGGTTGCTGCGGCACTGGGGGACTGGCTGCGCCGGCACAGCCAGTGGATACGCACACTCCAATGGGTGGTGGTGCTGTTCTACGGCACGCTCATCATCGTGCCCGCCCTATTGCCACTGCCGGACGAAACGGCCCATGTATTCAGCCACTTGACGGTGTTTGCCCAGTTTGTGTTTTGGGGCATCTGGTGGCCTTTCGTGCTGTTGAGCATCGTCCTGGTCGGCCGCGTCTGGTGCGGCGTGTTGTGCCCGGAAGGGGCATTGTCGGAATGGGCCAGCCGCAAGGGGCGCAACCGGGCCATCCCGCACTGGATGCGCTGGGGCGGTTGGCCCTTTGTCGCCTTTGCAGGCACCACCGTGTATGGGCAGATGGTCAGCGTCTACCAGTACCCCAAAGCGGTGCTGCTGGTGCTGGGAGGCTCGACGCTGGCTGCGATCGCCATTGGGTATTTGTATGGCCGGGAAAAGCGGGTGTGGTGCAAATACCTGTGCCCGGTCAGCGGTGTCTTCGGTCTGTTGGGCAAGCTCTCTCCCTTGCACTACAAGGTGGATGCGGATGCTTGGCGCACCTCGTACCACAGCACCATCCGCATCCAGCCCATCAACTGCGCGCCGCTGGTGGCCATGCGCAAGATGGAAGGCGCCAGCGACTGCCATATGTGCGGCCGCTGCAGTGGCCACCGCGAGGCCATTGCCCTGACCGTGCGCTCGCCCAACACCGAAGTGGTGGCCCTGGGCGAACACTTGGCCACCGGTTGGCAAACCTTGCTGATAGTGGTCGGCCTGCTGGGCATCGCCATCGGGGCCTTCCAGTGGACGGTCAATCCCCACCTGGGTGAAGCCAAACAGTGGTTGGCCGAGTGGCTGATTGAGCGCGACATCCTGTGGCCCTTTGCCGAAAACGCCCCCTGGTGGCTGCTGACCAATTACCCCGAGCAGCGCGATGTGTTTTCCTGGCTGGATGGTGGCCTGCTGCTGGCGTATCTGGCGGGCATGGGGCTGGTCATGGGCATTGGTCTGGCCCTGCCCCTGGCCTGGACCACCCGGCTGCTCGGCCCCTGGCGCACACAGCGCTTTTATCACCTGAGCCAGGCCCTCATTCCTCTGGCGGGCTGCGGCATCTTTTTGGGCCTGTCCGCACTGACGGTCAACCTGCTGAAAAACGAGGGGATTCCGGTGTACTGGGCCAATGACCTGCGCCTGCTGCTGTTGGTGGCCGTCAACCTGTGGACACTGCGCTTGGCCCACGGCATTTGCCAACGCTACGCCCCATCCCGCAGCCGCCACTGGCTGGCCCTGGTCGCCCTGCTCCCCGCCCTGGCACTGGTGGATTACGCCTGGGCCCTGATGTTCTGGATCTGGTAGCCGCACACCCCTGGGGCTTAGATTGGTGGTCATTTAGGCCTCCAGCCCGCATGGAGTGTGCGTGAGCAGCTCCTATACTCATAGCAAATGCTCAAACGCCTTCCCTTTCCGCCCCCTGCCCCAGCGCTGTCAGATCGTCCCCTGCAGGCCCTGTTTGTCCATGGTATGGGGCGCTCCCCACTCTCGGGGTGGCCAGTGCTGCGGCAACTGCGCAAAGCCGGAATGCAGACCCGCACCTTTGGCTACGTGGTGACGGTGCAGGACTTCGCCCCCATCGTTGCCCGCCTCAGCGCACGCCTTGCCACCTTGGCCAGCCAGGGGGACTACATTCTGATTGGTCACTCGCTGGGCGGTGTTCTGCTCCGGGCCGCGTTGGCGGCCTTGCCTGCGGAAGTGCGTCCACCCACCCACGTCTTTCTGCTGGGCTCCCCCGTTCGTGCATCTCGCCTGGCACGCCAACTCCAAGGCAACCCCCTGTTTCGCGCCCTCACGGGAGACTGCGGCCAGCTCCTGGCCAGCGACACACGCATGCAAGGCATAGGCCCGGTGGCGGCGCCCGTCACCGGCATTGCCGGGGTGCTGGGCGCCTCCACCCGGATCGGCCCCTTCCGCGATGAACCCCATGACGGCGTGGTGTCGGTCTCCGAGGTATCTGCCGACTGGCTCACCGATGCGGTGCACGTCCCGGTCGCCCACACTTTTTTGCCTGCCAGCCAGCGGGTGGCTGTGGTCATTCTGGAACGCATGGCACACACGCACCCGCAGCACCGTTAGGCCAGCGGGCCCTTCAGTCAATGGTGCGCCGCGCGCTCACCCAGGCTTGAAACTCGGGGTCTTCGAAGCGGTAGGCGCCGTGGTCCACGCGCGCCATCAGTTGCAGTTTTGGGCCGGTGAGGCGGCGAATCGAGGTGCGGGGTGCACTGGCTGTCACGTCGGGAGAGCCCAACAGTTCCTGCAGTTGCTTCAGCGCCGGGGCGCCGTACAGGTCCTGCACGCCACGGGCGGCCAGCAGCAGCACCGCACGGTCTGCACGGCTGAGTTCTTTCCACGCTTTGGCGTAGCTGGTGTCGTCATGCACCCGCGCCAGGGTGTACTGCAGCGCCTGTTCGGGC